>Ga0307516_10002866_pt1 | contig 22686 bp, 25 predicted proteins | sample 19_EM_MG_FD_203310 | JGI IMG/M metagenome (GOLD analysis project Ga0307516, IMG submission 203310) | Populus trichocarpa ectomycorrhiza microbial communities from riparian zone in the Pacific Northwest, United States - 19_EM | ecosystem: Host-associated > Plants > Roots > Unclassified | place... | reverse complement strand
TTGTATCTGATGGAAATTTGCTTATCCATTCCCCTAGCGACAACATTGGTAAAATCCACTTTGCCGCCATCCAAGCCGCGCCATCCTTCTCCAACTCCTTCCCTCAAATATTCGGTTCTGTCTCGAATATACCCTGTCTCATCCCGTGTGCGATCGACCAGGACCCATACTTCCGTCTGACTAGAGATGTCGCCGCGAAGCTCAAATACCCTAAACCCGCTTTGATTCACTCCAAGTTCTTCCCCGCCCTCCAAGGTCCCCAAACGAAAATGAGTGCCTCGGATGCAAATTCCAGCATCTTCATGACGGACACTCCGAACCAGATCAAGAATAAGATTAATAGACACGGATTCAGCGGTGGACAGGAGACGGAGGAAGAGCATAGAAGGCTGGGCGGCAACCCAGATGTGGATGTCAGTTATCAGTATTTGACGTTCATGTTGGATGACGATGAGGAGCTGGCGAAGATGTACAATGTGAGTGTTGGTGCCAACTCTGGTCCTGACTCAATATTTACTGGTTACCCCAAATACAGGATTATAAGGCTGGAACGCTATTGACCGGCCAACTCAAGGCTCGTTGCATTCAGGTCTTGCAAGAGCTCGTCAAGGGGTTCCAGGAGGTGCGTGCCTACACTTTTCTGGGTGGAGTTGTCTCATCAAATTTCTTGCAGCGGAGATCCAAGGTCACCGATGCAGAGGTCGCGACGTTCATGGATGCCTCCCGAAAGATCGACCCTACAGTTCCAAAACCTGGAGTCCAACCTCCCGCCTCAGCGGAGTGAATGGCTTCTCCGTAGAAATCACTATCCTTATTGTCTTTCTGTACAAAAATGTGGATGTGTCAGAAATGGCTGACAGGAGCTGTGTGGTCGGCGCTCTTAGTAAATGTTTGGCTGTCCTCCAGCAGCGTTGCCCATAGTCACCACCGCTTGGCCCGGAGTCCCGGGCCCGTAGCTCTCGGCGTGGCTGGCTGCCACTTCAAAATCCTTAGCCGACGGCGAAGATCGGTAGGTTCAGGGCGGAAAAACGTGGGTGTCATTGCGTACGGAATATAACATAATGGAGGCGATTTACTAGAGTATACCGGGAAGGGGGTTGCACAACGCTGGGGAACTGAACCTTCTGTTGGTGATCGATTCCTACACCTTGTCCGCCGAGTTGGTCAGGGATGGGCTCAAAGAGCCCAACGATTCTGAATCGGTGATGTTAAAGGTACAGACCCCGATGGCGGGGTAGACTGGAGGGGGAACCCAAGCAAGAGAGGTAGGGGAAAGGTAGTCGAACAACCGCCGGGCGGTTGGCCGAGTTGAACTCAACTCGCTCCAGCACGACTGCAACAATCCCCAAAGTTCTGGGGAGAAACCAAGAGAATCGGCGCCAAGAGACTTTTCTGGACGCTCGCCTCTGAATATAGCGGATACAGATGTGAGGGCGTGCAAATGATGGAATGGTCGGAGGCCAGTCAGAACCTGCGATGGGTAAGCGAGGGACCACCGTGACGGGTTCGACCAGCCCACCTCATATATCACCATTCCAAGCGTATAACAGTCCGATTCACGAGTCGAATAGCCACCGGAACTCAGCAACTCCGGGCTCATCCAACAAAGTGTCCCTCCAGAGGAAACAACAGTTTCGGACAAGAGGATCGTACTCAGATCAGTCATGATCATGAGTCCGAAATCCGTAACGCGAGCGGCACCTGCATTGTCGACGAGGACGTTCGCCTATTCCACTCGTGAGCAAAACGAAAGGTGCACCAAGAGCTTTGGACTCACCCCCTTCAGATCCCCGTGAATGATGCCGAGTTCGTGGAGGTAGGCCACACCGGACGTGACCTCAGAGAGCTGGGGATTATCGATGAACAAGAGAAAAAACAGCAGGAAAACAGCAAGGGGGCTCACCAGCCGCAAACGGTTTGCCTCCGGGTTGGATCTCGCATACTGCATCACATTTCCGTTGGGCATCCACTCAGTGAGAATGTGGAAACAACGTGGGTCTACGGACACAGAAACCCCCAACAAAGGCATGATGTTTGGGTGGGACAAGTGTTTCCAACCGATGGTTTCTCGACATGACCCCTGGGTGAAAGTCAAGCAATGGTAACACGCGAGGTTGGTCGGATGTACCTTGAATATCCTGTCAGAATCCCCCTCGTTCATCTTGAGGCGTTCGATAGCCACGAGGGATCCCAGGTATTCTCCATTGCTCACGTCTGCGGACCCGCCGTGGTAATGAATATTCCCAACACGTATGGGCTCCCGTTGAAGAATATAGGAGGCTGGCATGATGCCGTGAGCCTTGCAGATCTTGGAGAGAAGCAGCAAACCCCGCTGCCGGTGTTTGTCATCAAGAGATGACCGCGCAAGAACCTACATTTCACGTCCCAAGTTGTCGAGTAAGGAACGCACCACGATGTAATTTACTCACCCGGTCAAGAAAATCGATAAATGCCTGTGCCTCCTCTCCCCGGAAGCTCCTGATGACACTCATGTTGGATCTACGGCTCAGGAGTGACCGGACCTTTGCGAGGCATTCCTCGGAAGTAATCTCCATCGAGTATACGTTAGCCCAGAGCTGCGTGTCTAACGATCCGATGAGCCCGTTGTCTACCCACCGCGAACGAAGGAGAGGAAGCGTACTGAAAGGATCTGTTTCGCAAGGCATGTTCGCAACACGCTGTGCTATCGTCTCGGAGGGGTGGTGGGCAGGTGCCCCCCAAGCGGCCGCGGTTTATATGTCCACGAACACGCATGACGCGGTGAGGACAGCGGCGGCCCAGCGCTATCCTGATCGCTCAGATTCACAGCTCCGGTTGCCATGGCGATAGGCGCTGCTCCCCAACTGGGAAGGTGACGGCGCTCGTGCTGGGTGCAAGTGCGAGCTGTTCCGCGCAAAGTCCTGGGCCAGCGCACCAATACGCTGCCATGGCCCCGGCACCTCTTGGCACCAGATACCTAGGCTTCTTCTATGAATTTTTGGGTTTGGCACAGACGTGTCCGAGCGAGTCGAGTTCACCTGTTCTACCGTCTTCCTCTTACCTCTCTTACTTGGGTCCCTCCCCCAGTGCACCCGGGACACTATCGAAGCTTCTCACCTTTGCCATTGCTATCCTGTTACCATGGTTTCCTTCACAACTTGTTCTATTCGGTATCATACCGCCAGTGAGAGCGGATGATGAATCCCACGGACCACGGACCGTTGAAGCGCACACCCTCAAGCTCAACGTGTTATGACCTCAATCTCCAAGCAAGTAACGCGGCCGATGACACTGATGAACGTCGATGGCCATACTAACGCCTTGCTTCGGTATACGGAGCAAAATCCGTGAATACCAGCAGAGTTCGAATTGAATGACTGCATGCACATCTTTCACAGGTTGTGATGTTCAAGGGGAATCAGTGATTCAAGCCTTTTGACGAGGCACACCCCTTCCGCCCAACTGCCGATGTGCCTTTCCCGACAAGCAGTAACATCACGACAACCTCAACCTGGCCGTCGAGGCGTATGTTCGATGTTGCCAATCACGATCGAGATTTCATCGGAATGGAGCCCGCTGCACCAGCGGAAGCTGATCGGTATCCTCCGGGCCGTGACAGTTCCTCCTTGCCGATCCAGCTCAACTCGTGTTAACAGGGTAGCCGCTGCAGTGGGCCGCCCCAACCCGCATTGCGTTTACAGTGCACGTTAGGCCGTGATATGCTCAAATCCCTCACATTGACGGACGATCCGTCCTCACCAACATCGCGTCCGCCCCCAGAATTACCGGAGAGGGTCTTAGAGTCCCGCGTAACCCACTGCTCAACCCCACAACCCACTTATGAATATGCCATTGCTGGGCAGATATCGCGTCCTCGGTTTCCGTTCCACGGCTCAGGATGGACTTCCCGACCGACCGCACCCTTGCTGTGCAATGCTGCACAAACCAACCTACGATGCAAACCTATTATCCTCTCCTGTTGTACCAACACACAGGGGGCGCCTTTAATTTTCTTGTTGGTGCCCTTACGTAGTCCCTATAAATGTCCCGTAGAAATGGTGCCAGGGATAATTCCCGTACGTAATGGGGAGATACTAGAATCCCGTAGCTGCGAGCGCACTGGTTTCCGGAGATTCTTTCAATAAAACCCGCCTATCTTGGTGAGATTGAGAGCGACGTCCACCTCAATTGCTCCCGTGGTAGACGCTATGTGATGATTAGCATTGATTGGGAAACCCCCGAAACTGCCTATTGCCATATGAAATTATATCTCGAGGCCCGTCAAGATGATCTAATCAGCTCAATCCGAGTGGCTGAAGCTCGACTCCGTCATCTAGAACCGCGGTCCACGGACCTTTTACTGGCAGACGGATCACCTAGCGAAGGGGTAAAGCATACGAAAAGCATACGAAAAGCATACGAAAAGCATACGAAACACAAGTAAGAGAAAACGAGGATCAAAACCCCGAACGACACCCACCCGGCACCGTGGCCAAAACTACCGAACAACGGACCCGTTGCCTGCGCTCCAACACGCAATACGTAGTCCCCTCGATCAAAATCTCGCATGTTTTCATACTCTCCCCCCGCCAACGGATGTCGCGGGGGCTCCCACCTGTCTGTGTTCGCATGTTTTAGCCGGTTTAGCCCGTCCACGATAAGCGTCTGTGGTATATAAACCGCCCCCCCCCGGAGGGGTACTATTTACAACCCCTTCGAGACGACACCAGCCCAGCACGATTAACATGCCAAGCGAAGCAGGACCCTCTGGTACACTTCCTCCCCCTCGTCCGCGGCGGATAGATCACCGGCTCATCAAACCGTCAGACATCCAGTTCTGGGCCGACATCTACTCGGTGGAAGTTACCTCAAATGAATGCCTCACGAAGGTTCGGTCACTCTTGAACTGTCGGTCCAACATGAATGTCGCCAGGAGCTTCCGGGGAGAGGAGGCACAGGCATTTATCGATTTCCTTGACCGGGTGAGCAAATTGCATTGTGGGACCCCTGTGCCTCGACGACCCATGGCGTTAAATACAGGTTCTCTCCCTGTCGTCCCTTGATGACAAGCACCGGCGGCGGGGTTTGCTGCTTCTCTCCAAGATCTGTAAGGCCGGCGGCATCATTCCCACCTCCTACGCTCTCCGACGAGAGCTCATACACGTCGGGAGGATTCATTACTCCGGCGGGTTCGCAGACGTGAGCGATGGAGAATACTCAGGGCTGCTCGTGGCCATCAAACGTCTCAAGATGAACGGGGGGGATTACGACAGGACATTCAAGGTACATTTGATCGGCCTCGCGCGTTACCATTGCTTAACTCCAACCCAGCGGTTATGTCAAGAAATCATCGGCTGGAAACACCTGTCCCATTCAAACATCTTGCCTTTGTTGGGAGTTTCCGTATCCGTAGACCCGCGTTGCTTCCACATTCTCACTGAGTGGATGCCCAACGGGAATGTGACAGAGTATGCGAGATCCAACCCGGAGGCAAACCGTTTACGACTGGTGAGCCCACCTACCGTCCCTCTGCGGTTGTTTTCTCCTATTCCTATTCATCGACGACCCTTAGCTCTGTGAGGTCATGTCTGGTGTGACCCACCTCCACGAGCTCATGATCGTTCACGGCGATCTCAAGGGGGTAAGCGCAACGTTCTTGATGCGCCGTTCATCTCGCTCATACATAAGTGACACAGGCGAATGTCCTCGTTGACAACACAGGCGCCGCTCGCGTTGCAGATTTCGGACTCATGACCATGGATGATCTGAGCACGCTCCTCCTATCCGCAACTGTTGATTCCTGCGGTGGGACGCTTTGTTGGATAAGCCCGGAGCTACTGGATCCACCGCAAGGTTCCGTCGGCTGCCAAACTCGCGAGTCGGACTGTTATGCCCTTGGAATGGTGATATACGAAGTGGGTAGCCGTACTCATCGCGGTAGCCCTCTGTTTACTCATCACAGGTTCTGACTGGCCACCGGCCGTTCCATCATCTTCACGCCTTCCAATGTGTCCCCGCTGTACTGAGGGGTGAGCGTCCGGAAAAACCTCTTGGCGCCGAATCTCTCGGCTTCTCCTCCGAACTTTGGGGGTTGTTACAATCGTGCTGGAGCGAGTTGAGTTCAACTCGACCAACCGCTCGGCAGCTGTTCGCCACCCTCTCTCCGGCATCTCTCACTTGGGTTGCCCCTCCAGCGTACCCCGCCATCGATGTCGACGTCACCGATTCGGGTTCGTCGGGCTCTTTTGGAACGTCCCCGGCTGACTCAGTGGATGGGGGTGTAGGAATCGATAGCTAGCCCTATAGATCGTTCGCTTGTTATTGTGCGTCTCGCATCAGGAAATTGGTTGTCGCCTTATTTGCTTATCCCTCTTATTTGATCTCATCAGTACAAATACCCTGCCATTTGACCCTTGAGATTGTGTAATTTCTAGACTGGAATTATATAACGAAATCTTCCGTCCGTATTAGGGCGCCTGTTCAAGTGGACTGCTTCCGTTAAATATGCTGGGCTTGGTTTCTCTGTTTGCAATAGTACTCCTAGATCAAACCCACCGCTGTTCTCCGCCGGTCCAGACCAGGAGTAGTTGGCGGCCACAGCGGGATCTGCAGATCCGGAAGGGTCAAGGTGTCTTCGGGGATCAAGTGAATTACCATAGTCATGACGCGCGACGTTGCTGGAAAGAAACGTGGAGAGGATTACCATGCAGATGACCGGATCCAACGCCCGCGCTTCGGTCTTGGAACTGTAGACCAATCGTTCCAGAGGCGCTCATTGGCGTCGCGGCTTCCGTATCGCTGGCTTTGGATCGCCACTGCGGGAAACTTACCCGGAGAAGCGTTGGCACGAACCTCGCGGAATTGATCCCTTGACAATCTCCTGCAAGGCCTGAATGCAAGGGGGTTTGAGCTGGACGGTCAACAGCGTTCCGGTCGTATAATCCCGTGTTTTGTATGGCTGGTGAACCGGTGAACGTTTGAAGAGTCGGGCCCGGATCCAGAGTCGACGCTCACATTGTATGACTTTCCGCCGCCGAAAATTCTGAATGTCTTTATCACCTTAAACCAACGCCAACACAATATGAGATCCCTCTTCGCAAAAGGAGTCTGAGCGCCATGTTAAAGCTTGAAACTTGATGGTGGGCAGCCGAGAGGGTTGAAGGATATACGCCCACGAAGCGGTCCGAGTGAATCTAGGGCACCGATTCTCCCAGTACGCGACGCCGACAAACCACGAGTGGGGATGAAATTCGTTGTTGAGGGACCGGAAACCCGTCTCGTGAGTCCCTGGCTGTGGCCCAGCAGGTTAGCAGTCCGATTGTGAAAGTGATCCGCCGCGCTGCCAGCCGAGTCCGTGCACATGGAGGCGGAGAGGAAGTTCTCAACATGTTTTCTCCAGTCGCCCCCAAAAAATATTCCCGAGTGGTTATGGAAGGGTCTGTCCGCGCTCGTGGGCAAGGTTGCATACCGAGGTGCACCAGAGGAGCACGGAGACATTTTCGGAGTGTACAAGACATGTACTTGATATATTACAAGGGTTATCATAATCAAGAAACTATGTGGCTCACATCCACTCGGGACTAGCGTAATTAGATCCTTTAGATGTATCCGGCCTTCACCCGAATCGTCGGATCTAGTGACATTCTCTCCTCCCCAGGCCGCCCGTAATAGACCTCGATTATTCCCACGTCCTTCGCAAGCTCTGCGTAGGCCTTGAACTTGGTGACGCCGCAGGCGTTTAGCGTCCTCGCCTTCTTCCCCCCATCCTTCAATAGCTGAGCTGCGACAAGGGAGAAAAGCGGTCTCTTCTCCCCGGACTTCCATATCTCCCCCAACGTCTCGACCAAGTCCACGAACTTTGGGTCAACCCCACCCCCCTTCGAGCTGACAAGTGGAGGTGGGGCAGTGACCATCCCATCCCCTGACGATTTACTGGACTGGAGGGAGATAGCCGGTCCTCCAGGACTTGGGTCACTGAGCGACACCCAGCCAACGCCTTGGTCCATCCCTCCGACCGTGACCACACCGTTCTGCATCGCAAGGACGATGTAGTCGTCGAACTCCGTGACGCCAATAGATGTGAAAGCATCGGGTCTCCTCCCAAGGAGCAACGGAGTCACGCTAGAAAACCTAAATACTGATTTCCCAGTCACCGACTGAAGCTCCGTCAGGACCGTGGTGAGGTCCCGAAAAGAGCTTGGTGTGACGTTTGCGGATGGCGAGGGAGGGAGGGAGGGGAGGTATCTGGTAGGCGCATTCCGTTGCATCGGGGGTGGTGAGTTGTCCGGTAACCCCACGCGCAGAGAAACCAGCGCACTTCTGGAGGCCGTCGTTCCCCCGACCAGCGAAACGAGTCCGGAAGAAATTGCTGCGTCAATATATTGACCAAAGTTCGTCACACCAGGGACGCTAGTGCATAAGGAAACCAAATCGGCGTAGCCGAGGGTCGAAACAAGGTGGGCAAAGACCTCGGAGAACGAAATCGGTTGACCACTCGTCAATTGTTTGGATTTCAAGAATTCAACCAGCGGGACGAATAGAGGAGCGGTGCTGGCTGCGAGTGTCTGTGGGGGGCTGGCAGCCCTCGCGGGCGCCGAAGAACACACAGTGGGGTTACAGTAAGCCGGGCATAACTTGAGCAAGCCATCACCGTTCTTCACACCCCGAACAGTAACAACACCTGCTCCCACTGCCACTTGGACATACTCCTCGAACTTTATCACACCCGCGTCCTCATAAATAGAAGGATTCTTTCTTAGGAGCCGTGGACCGACGGTGGAGAACTGGCATTCGGGATCTCCCGCGAGTCGCAGATCGTTCAGAATCTTAATGAGATCACGGAATCGTGATCCGGGGTGTTGTGGCAGGGTATGTTGTGGGGGGATATTGGAGTTGGTGCTCCATTGGCGACAGAGGGTAACCCACCCATCTCCGTCTTGGTGTTGTTCGATGACGAGGATCCCGGCTGACTCTGCGAGTTGAAGATACGCCTTGAACTGGGCGGCGCTGACTGCTTCAAACGCGTCTGGTTTCCTGCCCCTCCACAGCGAGAAAACTGTCGAAAATCGAGGCGCTGGCCCCCCGTTCGCGGATAGCTCGCTCAGGACGACGACTAAGTCTTCGAAACCGCGCCATGCGTCCGCTTCCGAAGGAGATTTCGTGACCTCGGCCCAGGGGAGGTGGGGGGCCTTCGGGGAAAATGCCGGGGCGAGGGTGTTCAAGGGAATCTCGTGGGTTTGAGAAAATTCTTGGGGTGGAACCACAGTTGGTAGCGATGCAGACGGTTTGCTAGCAACAGTATACATTGAGCCCAGGACGGGTGCGGCGGTGAAGCTCTTACCAAAAGGCGGACCCAACCTGGTGGCCGCCTACAGCCCCCTGAGTTGGGGTCTGGGATTCAATGAGAGCGGGTGACCTTGCGCAGATTTTGCACTCGCAGGTTTGTAGAACAGGTTTGATGGTACCCGATAGATGCACGTCCCCGAGGTCGTGGATGCCGGGCTCGACCGAACTTTCTTCATCAATGAGAAGCAGGCGTCCTGAAGCGGGGATGTCGCTATCACCCTTTGACAGGGTCATTTCCGGAGAACTCTAAGATTCTGGGATTAGAGGCTGAGTGGGGTACATTCTGGTACACATGCTTACGAACGCAGGGGAGTGGAAACTATCCTCATCAACCGAATCGATTGTTTTTGGCGAGGCGGGGTCCTGTTGAAATAGGAGGTCAACAACGACACCACGGGCAATTGAGAGATGTACCATGGTGGAATCACCTGCTAAACCAGCCACAATCCAGTCGTTGGAGGTGGGGTTCATCGGAATACTGGCCGGTGTGGCCTCAGCGGGAGTTCCTGCCTTTGGAGGCACATGCGTGGCCTCTAACTCCACGGAAGCAGCGTCCGGGGGTAGGGTTGCACGCATAGGGCGGGTTGGGGTGATAGTAGCAGTGCTAGCTGGACGAGGGGACAGAGTCAAAGGTTTGATGGCGGGAGCGACACGTTCGTTCGGGAGACCAACAGGGTGGGGATCGGGCTCGCGTAAGTTATCCGACTCTTGAGGGCTGGTGAGAGACGCAACGGAGGAGAAATTCTGAGGTCCGAGCAAAGGTGGCTTGGATGGAGGCCGCGTTTTCAATATGTCAGATTTCCAATCATACAAGGCGGAGGCTTGGGCGGTCAGGCTCTCGTGAGTCATGAAGGAGTTGCTGATGAGTACTACGTTGTACTTTCTCCATCGGACTGTGGACAGAAGATAGGCGAAATCGCGATCGCCGGAGATGAGGATGACTGTTGCTGGAGGTGGGTTGTCCTTGATGAACGCCATGATATCCACTGTCAGAAATATGAGTACTGCAACGCGGTTTCCTACACGGTGGAACTGAATCACCTATCATCATCAAGTCTACCGAGTTCTTTCCATTGTGAGGACAGTCTATAGTGCAAGGTAAGCGAGGTGGGACCGGCGAGGTGTGGCGGACGGACCCGTCAGCGACAATCCACAGGACTGAAGTTCGGATCGGAGAGTGGATTGCCTCGGAGAGGATTTGTCTGGGAGCTGGAGGTATGCCTTGAAGATGTTGACCGCCCCAAACTGGCTTGCCAGGGTGCGGATGCTGTCGACAATGTTGTATCCGGAGGAATTCATGGAGGGCGCGCAGTTCTCTGTCCGGGATTCAGCTTGGGAATGTGTGGTGGGGTGAGAATGGGCTGACCATAGTCCCAGAAGATGCCTACGGGGTCATATGAAGGCGCGGTGGATGAGGGAGTTGAATTGGGCTGTTCGGTCTGTGGTGGGGGAGAGTACGACATCTTTTGTGGGCGTCCACGCGGTGGCCTGGCGTCAGCATGATAGACGGGCGCCATTGCCTGCCACAGCCACCTCTAGCTGCCCTTCCCCCCGCGACGGTTTCATGACCTTCGAAGTTCGAATGGGCGAGGGGCCGTCGATCGTCATCCTGGATGACACGTGCAAGATCGCGAGACGGTTGGCGCAAAGGTGAATGGACTTCAACTTGAACTCTTCTATCGCGCTCTTTTTTCACTGTTGGCACGTCACCACGCGCGACAAGACCAACCTTCATCACCAGGCTGTGCCTCTCCGGGCAGGATCCATGACCATTTCTCCCTCTGATAACCCTTATTGTCCAAGCCCGGTTCACGGTCGATAGACGCCTGTACTCTCAGACATTCCAGGGTCAGGGGGCTCCCTCCCGGTTTCCAATGTGTCGTTCTGCTATTGTAGGGGACCGGCCTTTCAAGTGATACAATTCCAGGAACATGCTAATCTCACACACTACAAGGTAGGTACTGACAGGTGCAACAACAGAATATCTACTGTCTACATCACCCCCTTGAGGTGAATAGAGGTACCAGTGTGATTTCCACGGTGCCCACAGAAACACTGGGGATAGATGTGATATTGTAGTTTCCTACCATCAGGTATAGCTGTGGATCACCAAGGAAAACATCTGCCTGTAGTCAGCCAGTCTCCTAAAACCCCACTCTTGGAACTGTACTCACTCATCCCCTAACATATGGCAGTGGGTCCACCTTTCAGGACAGTCCTGGGGTAGACTAGTATCTGGGTGACAACTCAGTTGTATTGTATTGGTGCATACTGATGTAACTATCCCAAGGCAGAGAAATAACCTTGTTTGTGCTGCTGACACCTCAAGGTTCCAGCTGAGATTTGTTTCCAATATACTGGGATTTGGATGAGAGGTAAGCAGTGAGTGACAGACCTTTCCATGAGAGTTGGGCCTGTTATGTCCCAAGTTTCTCTTGCAGTGTCAGAGGCAACACTGCTTTGGGGAAAATAAGCGGCTGGATGGGGCCACATCCAGGCATACTACAGGTACATGAGTTTGGATGACTATTCAGAATATTTCATGGGCAGTATTCAGGTTTTGAGGAGCAAACCATAGTGGACCCAACAGGGGCAAATAGATTCCGAATGTTACAGGCAATGTTATAGATTATGGATCCAAGTCCAAAATAACAGGTTCAGGTAGTCCACGATGCACTAAGACCAGATACTGCCCCCTTGACATCCAATGAACTAGGTCAGATGTCCAAGGAGGGGGCAGCATTAACAGCCGCTTTCCATCTGGGCCAAGTACCCACCAATCATCTGTAACCTGGTAGCCACAAGATGATCCCTTCAGGTATCCTGCTAGTGGGGGTTTAAAACTGGCAACACACCCTTGGAGCCCCTGTGCACCTGGCCCAACAACCCTTTGTATGTCTACAGCACCCCAATCCTCAGCAGCATCATGCCCACCCTGGGTGAACCATGACATCACCCCCTTTTCTGCTAGCAAATGCTCACTGAGAAGCTCTCCAGTAAATACATCATAAGCATACAGACTGTTGATGGGGTTTTCTGTGGTGAGAGCAATATAGTGATAATCAGGGGAGACTGCATGAATTAGACCACTGCCACCCTGCTGAAAGTTGAGGTCAATTGTCCAAGAGTGACCTTCAGGTCCCACCCTAGGATCAGGGGCACAATTTCCTATAGGTAGGTTCCAAGCAATAATCTTGGAGTCACCCATGACAACAATGGTATTCCTGATCACCCTGAGACCATATACCTCCATACCCACACCAATAGTCAACTGTGGAACACCAGACTTAAGGTTAATGACTGTGACCACATTGTCCTTCTGCATTGCGACCACTACCAACACTCCATCAGGAGAAAAATCCAGGATAAAATTCTCAGCACATTGAGGAGCTCTAGTCAGAATACTGGGAGGGGGATTGGCAAAACCTTTTGTTTGCCATAACCGGATTGTGTGACCACCAAACATGACAATTGATTCTCCATTTTGGGAGAAGAGTGGAGTGGAGTATACAGCACTAGATGGAAGCACTTTGTGAAGGATGTAGCCATTGGAAGTTTTCCTCCAGAGATAGATCTCTGACCCAGAGGTTTTGCATGCAAAGAAATGGCCATTGGGGGAGAAGGATATCTTTGAATCAAATCCAGTGCCTGTGCAGTTTAACAGGTATTTAGAGTTCTGAGTATCCCATACCAGAACTTTATCCCTATAGGCTATTGCAAGGTGGCACTGGCTGGGGAGGAGTTGAACTGCAATACGCTTGCAGTCAGAAAAGCTATCTGGGGCAGGAAGGGTCTTGACTTTTACAGGGGTGGCACCTGAGGTAAACCCAACTTCCCAGATGGTAATGGTAGTCCTATCAGCACTTGCAAACTGCAAGGATTCTCCATGAGTCCAGATGTTGCCTGAGAGCTGAACACCAACATCAAGTGAATGGGAATGTGTGTATATGTTAGAAGTAACAGTGCAAATGAAGATGCTGGAAGCACCATCAAGAGGCTGACAAAAAACTCCAACCATCTTTCCATCCATAGAGTAGGTAATAGAGGGGGCTACCACAATGTTCTGTACTGGTGTTTGCCACTTGGTGATGCTGGTTATGCCACCTGATTGGAGGTCCCAGCTAACAACAAATAGCTCCTGATCCAGGCAGTTGAGGCCAGAGTATGTTAACATTTGACTATCTGGGGAGAAGATGAGTACCCCATGCTGTGTGGATGTACCCTGTGGGGGTCTGAGGGCCTGAAGTTGCTGGAGAGTTACTGAATCCAATATGGCTATTGCACTAGTGCCATCTTGGGCAATTGCAATGAACTTGTTGCATGGTGACCAAATAGCCAACTTTATTCTGAAGGGGCATGTTACAGCCATTGTACTTGTATCCCATGACATTGGTGCCCCATGCACAACTCTTGCCAAAGGATGGACATATGACTTATATAGCTTCCAGATGATTGACTTTCTGGGGGCTAGTACAAGGGCTGAATGATAGATGTGTGGGGAAGATGCACTGATGATCTTGAAGTACCCAGTTACAAAATGAAAACAATCATTGGCAAGGTCAAGGGTTGGTGACTCCTGGATCCAGTCTGAGTAAGTTCAAGTGAGATACTAAGTAAAGAAACTCAACATACCCCTAACCAGTTCACAGTAACTTGCAATGCATCAATAGCATTCCTAACAGCACCAAGTATGCTGAGCACTTCTAGCCAGAACAAAAACTTTGTCCCCAGGAACTGGCGTAGGGTAGGGGTGATTGTAGGTGCATGAGCTGGTATTGTGTGTGCATTAACAAGGTGAATGTGCCATGATGTACATGCATATTGCAATGCTGGGTCAATGTGTTTCTCAGTCCTCTCCTTCAAGTCACTGATATCTAAGTTTGTAACAGTATCTGGGAGTTTGCACATGTTCCTCTTAAGTGCCTGGTTCATTAGGTCAAGGCAACCAACCAGAAGTTCCAAGTGGTGATTTGGAGGGGAGATATAAAACCTCTGGTTAGTGCACTGAGTTGGATTGGTGATGAAGTCTGGGAATGACCTGTGGAATGACTGGATAGGATAATTTACATCCTTCCAGAGGAGAAAGAGTGAATTGGCTGGGGAGAGTGAGGAGAGGACATCTTCAGCATCAAATCCCAAGAGCTTAGCAATGATGGATGGAGAAAGGGGGTTTGTGGCAAGAACAACAGCACCAAGGATGGAGCAAATCTTGTCATTGTACTCTGGTCTGCTGTCACTGAAAGCCTCCTGAAGAATACATGCATATAGTGAATCCAGGGCCTTCCCTCTGTGACCAGCAATCCTCTGTGACTGTAGAAGAATATCAAGTTGTCTTCTGGGACTCCACTTGCTGTTACTAATGAACCTGACCATTGCCAAAGCATGGGCAAACAGTCCTCCTGCCTGTTGGCAAAGGAAGTCCAACTGCTCTTTGGTTGGCCAGTTATCTAATCCAGACCAATGACCTGCAAGCTCCAAGAAGCTAGTTTTGAAGAACAGCTGTATGTCACTGTGAAGTTGGTCCAGGTCAACCTCATGGAAGATAAAGATGTCTGTCACTTTTGCTGAGAGTAGGGGGAGGGAGTGTGTGGAAATGTGCAGGTCTGGACGGCCAGTGAGGAAGAATTTGACTCTTGGGATCTTGGCTACCAACTTTCCAAGGATGGACAAGATTACTGAAGCTGGCTTATTGTCTTCGCATTCATCTAATGCATCAATAACAATGATAGTTGAAATGCAGGATTCCTTGAGAGGTTGGACAATCAACTTCTTCATCTGGCCATATAGTGGTTCATAGACAATGCCTGGGTTCGACTGTATCAATGGGATAAGGATTGATCGGAACCTTTTGTATTTGTGTGCAAGTTGAAAGGCCAGAGTTGGGAATATGAGCTGAAGGCTTCTCTGATCCTTAAAATCCTTTGAACAGAAGAAGGTGGCCCCAAGCCGGCCATCTGCAAACAACCTTGCTGCAATTGTTCTTGCAATGGTGCTCTTCCCTGTTCCAGCCTGCCCACTCAAGCAGTAGATGGGAGGCTTGGTAGGGTCCATTGCCCAGAGTTCAATGCTGTTCAGAATGGCTTGATGTGTTCCTTTGAGACAACCCTTGGACTTATCATATTGATACATGGCCCCAGTTGCACACTGGATATTCCCAAGGATGGACTTTTCAGCTATTATACCACAATGTCAGATACATGTTGTCTGGAGCAGAGAACCCTCTACCTGTATCCTGTTGAGAAAAGTTATTTCTTTTGTTCAAACATGGAAGGGGACTACCCACCATCAGCTTGTATCCCTGATTGTGGATTGCTACCTTTTGCACCACCTGTTGCCCTGGTTAGTACTGAGAAGAATTTTATAGCCATGAACAAACCATGTAGTCATCAATAGCCTCTTGTAGATCATCAAGGAGTCTGTTGGCCTCTTCATTGTGCTTAGCATTATTGGTAGGTTGCGGAAGTGCAGATTTCTCATGCAACAACTGCAATTGCTCCCCAATATCTCTGAGTTTGCTAGGAGGGTGTTAGTATCCAGTCTGGATGGAACCCACTTGCATACATTGACAGTCCCTCACGAACTCTTGTTTCCCTCTCATCACTTGTAGGCTGCTCAAAAAGCTTCTCTAGTGCAGTGACACCAAGCAAAGGCTTCACAGTAACAGTGTTCTGGAGATGTGATTGTCAGAGAAGGACCCCAAACAGGACACCAAAATGAACCTGATATCCTATACAGACAATGGAGATGGTCTCCAAGACAGCTTTGAGGGAACCAAATGTGGTATGCGCAAGCACAGGCCGGTCACTCCTGCTTCTCCCACCAACTAGTGGTGGTCAATATGGGTTATGGTGTAAACCAGAACATTGAGGCTTACCCCTGGACCCCCCAGACCTGAGGCAAGTACCTCCACCACCGAGTAGATGCTCAGGGGTGTTTTCTAAAGGTTGATGAACACTCAACCCTTGGTCTCCGTTCTCCCTCTGATCGAGAATCCCAAAACCCCTCTCGGTAGGGTGGGGGTTACAAGTGTTGCGGCCGAGTTGTTGCCTTTGTAATCCCAGGGAGCCCCCACCTATGCAACCCCTACCTCGCCCTTGTGGTACTATCAGGGTGGGAAATAAATGTTAGCTGTGGCGGCTACCGCCGACTGTACTCACTCATATTTTCACCCCCATGCCCGGGAGTTTGTGTTGAGGTATTTAGCGCAGGGAGTTGACCCTCGATCCCCCCATCCTGGTTTGCGATCCGATGACCTAACGCGAACAACGTAATCAGTATTCCTTGGTGGTTGGTATCTGGCGCCATGGTAGAATCGGTCCCATCCATCTCATCAGCTCTGAGATCTTTCTCTGACGATGCTCACCTTCAGCGTCCCGGTCACATTCTACACCGGTGTCAACGGTTCGATTGGTAGGGTTCTCAGGAGGTGTCGGGTTCGGGGAGGGTTTCAAACGTTTCTTCAAGGAACGTAGCATCTTGAGACAGGCACTGCTGAGAAAAGGCGCAGCGCCCAACCCGAGTATCCTTTGCCTCGTGTTCGGGTTCGGCCGTTACCGGTCGCATCGTTCTCCGCTTCCCCCCAGGTTGGACAAGGCAGGGCACCCTCATCCAAATCAAGTTCTCCCCTCGGGACCTCGCAGACGGTACCTACGAGGAAGGGCTCGAGTCTCCGGAACTCTGGCGGCAGTTCCGCGCGTTTGCCCCTGTGATCGGCTGAGGAGGGGTCTGGGGCTCCCTTGAGCAGAGACCGGGCTTGACGCGTGGCGTACAAGCTCTTTATCGCGAGATCGAAGATTCTTCCACCCCCCCCGGGAATGAAGATACCCGTCACCATGCTCAAACGCCTACCTTCCAGCTGCCAGCACAACCACAAATTTTGCCCCGGCCTTCCCAAGCTACCCCCCTCCGGGTTCAGCTGTGTTGCCACGTGAACGGGTGGGCTTTTACCGTGACGGTTGGTCAACAGGTTTGTGTGCCTTTACCGACAACGGGTCTCAACACGCGGCCATTTTTCCGATGCGGCAAAATCCACCTGGAATCTCGTCGTCGGACGGCGCAAAACCATTGTCACAAACCCGGCCACTATATGGTTCACGTTCCGTGTTACCTTCTGTGTTACCCATCACCGACTCTAATCTCGAAGTCAGCCGCATGCCCCCCAACACATTTGGGATTTATAAGCCTCCCGGCGGTCGGAAGCATTCCTCAGAGGAGCTGACTCTTCGCCTCCTCCCAGCTCTCAAGGCGATGCTCATTCATGGCTCTGCGGCCCTGATTTTACGTCCGCCCCCACCCCCCCTTCGCGCCTTTCCTGTACCCCAGCGGTCCAGGAAAAGTAAAAGCCAGGCCGGGAAAGTCGGTGTCGGGTCGTCCACCGAAACGCTGGAAGGATCAGACTCGGCGGGGTAATCTTGGCGAGACGAGAGAGATGGCTGTCCGCATACGGGAGTGGGTTTCTGTGGTTCTCCACACTACCACACAACCATGATCGGTAAATGCCTTGCCTAAGTCGGCCAGGGAGATGGTTCACTCACCCCCGTTTCCAGCAGAAGTCTGGTAGGAGTCGGGCCGTGGTTCGGGCTTTCCCCTTGTTCACGGAAGTGGTGGGACCACTGACTTGCCGAGGGCGGGCCAGCTAGCGACTAGCGACTGTTCGTGTGCGCCGTGCTGGAGAGTTCCGGCAACGTACTGGGGCTGTTGAAGGTGGTCGTGGGGAAGCGGTGCGGCGTAGGCAAGCTGCCATGTCCATCACCGAGGGACCTGCGCCCTCAGCAGGCATATTTTCTGATCGTTCGCGCGAGTTCAAGCCGGCCTAGGACGGTCGTCAGCGTTGGCGCATTGAATGGAGAAGAGCAATCTCCTTGAGTAACTCTGACATTTATACACACTTATAGCCCAGGCGTGAGGCGGCTCCGCACAGGCCACCGTCTCTCACTTTTTCGAGATCCACCGACGGCTACCCCCTCGTTCCCGCGTGAACGCGTCACACCGCATCTCCTTCGACGTCCTAGCTCTGCTCGCGTCAAAGGTCTGCCGAAGACCTCGCAAACCCCAGGAATGGAGAGTAGGCTATGAAACCAGGGACCGGCCGCATTCTCTCCCATCCATGGTGGCGACCGTATCCAATCGTTGCCTTCTCCTTTCAAAGTGCGGGGTGCGAGGGAAGCTCTGGCTTTCGCATCAATCAATCTCCCCCATTTCCTCCAGTAATTTAACGTCCGAAACGCCCTATGATGACAAATCCGGATCCACCCGCCTCCTCCCGAACACGCGCCTGCCCCGCGGCCACTCAAAAGTAGCAAGGAAAATTAGAGAGGGGTATGTTGAGGACGTCCTTTCACTGTCCCATACACGCACTCAACTAAGAATGTGGCAGACGAGAGGGGCACTGTAACGGTTTGGTCGCTACTTTGCTCGGGTAACAGCCAGCTAAGAGCCGGGTTTCCAGTCACTTAACGTTTAACCACGAATTTCATCTCTGTTTGCGGTTTGCCAACGTCGCGCACTCATTTGGAAACCAATCAACCGTGTCTCCGTTCCGCCCGAAAGAGCCCGAACGAACGTCCCAAGCGCGGCGGTGCATCGCTCAACACCCCTTTTCCTTCCCCCTTCCCCCCTCCGTTATCTTCACTGGATCGAGCAGTGAGAAACGGGAAACTCCTTCGTAGGCATGCACACCCTAGTCCTCGCGGCCGTCGGTTCCAAGTCGGGGAAGACGTTCACCTCCAGTAACTATGACTACGTCGGGGGAGAATTCTACACTAACATCTCGAAGACCGTAGTCAAATCACCATCTCCCGAGCCGAGCCTGGGACCCTCGGCTTTGTCGGCTCGTGAGTCCCATCCCCTGAGGCTGACGGAAGTTTGCTTATCCGTTTCCCCAGCGACGATCCTGGGACAATCTACTTCGCCGCCATCCGAGCTACTCCAACTCCTTCCCAAAGATATTCGGTTCCGCCTCAAGCACACCCTGTCCTGTCCCGTCCCATGCGCGGTCGACCAGGCCACTTCCGTCTGGCCAGGGCCGTAGCCGCGAAGACGAAACACCCAAATTCATGACGGATACTCCGAACCAGATCAAGGATAACATCGACAGGTATGTGTTCAGCAGGCGGAGAGTCGTACGGCGTAAACGTTGGTGTCTGTCGAGAGTCTGATCCCGACTCGAGAGTTCACCGGCTCCACTAAATTCAGTATTATACGACCGGAATCCTGTCGACCGTCCAACTCGAGGCTAGCAGCTCGTCAAGGGATTCCAAGAGGTTCGTACCCTCACTCCTCCAGGTACAGCCATTTTATTAAGTTTTCTACAGATGGGGGGGGTCCAAGGTCAGGCTGAGACTGGTATCCAGTATTTTCCACCTCCCCAGACAAACGACCCATCACCCAAGCAAGGAACACCCCCCTCCTCCCCACCTCTGTGCCTCGAAGTAACTCTGATGACACCTCCCAGTACCCACACTCGAGAGCGGCGATTAGTTGAGAAACAGCCCGAAGCTGGGGTGTTCCAACTTCCCCCAGACCTTTCCACGACATCGCCTGCCTATCAAAAGTTGTAATTTCTCCGTTGCTTGGCCCGTACTGCTTCGCTCAGCCTAACGGAACACCGTGTGGGCCGGGTTGTTTAGTGACGGAGGACTACGCGTAGTCGTCAAGTGATTCTAGGACGAAGCGCACGATCCGCGGGTAGTAGAGTGGCGCTGCAGGGGGGGACAATCGGCTGAAGACGGCCCTCGATTTAGAGGTACTCCCCCTCTGGATTTTAGGCTGGACTCCGGCCTAACCCAAGGTCGCCGATGCAGGGGCGGCAGCTTTGTATTTCGATGCCTCTAGAAAGGTCGAACCTACGGCCGCGGGCAAAACACTTCCAGCTTCCCGCTACGACGTAGTGAGGGACTTCCCTAAAGCATTATGTACTATACTTACTGCTTTCCATACCGAAATCCGGTGTGCCGGATGTGGGCGACAACGGTTGCGTGGCCGATAGATCGGTTCAGAGCTGCTTCCCTCTGAACTCAAGGTCGGATTCCGGTCTACCGACGGAGGCTCTATAACATATCCCGGCAACGTCGTCCACCTCAGCCGCCCGAGTCTCGGAGCCTTTCTTACTGTTGCCGCCAACAATTCGGGTGCCTGAGCTGATGGAGAGCCTGGGTTCCGTGTGGAATAGGGGTACAATTGCATATACGGAGGAACGAAACCTGATAGAAGGGAAGCGACACTGAGTTCAGGGAACGACAGCTTTACAACGACTATTCTAATCAACCACCGACATCTTTTTGACAGCCTCCCCGGGATTCTTTGAAGCCGCCCCAGCGTAATTTTATCGTAAGCCCCTGCATCCAAAGATATCTCGAAGCACATGCGAAAGGCGCCTTTGAATGTCTGGCTGAGAGATCACTATATCTTTACGGTATGTTTACGATGTGATCCAAGATACCCCCACAACAGCAAGTTGCATTTGATTATCGAAGGAGCGTCCGGACAACCTCTACACGTGGTGCGATTTACTTGAATGAAGATCCCGTTATGTAAGCCGGGTCTAGAACTTACTCAACCTCGAGGGTCCGAAAAGCAGTGGATTCGTACCGATCGGATCAATAAGAGGGATAAGTAAATAGGATAACGACCCTCCTTCTGATGGAGATATACAACGCGGGGTCAACTGAACCTTCCGTCGAGTTACCGACCCCTATACTACCCTACCAACCGAGTCATCCAGGGATATCCCCAAAGAGCCAGACGAATCTGAGCCGGCGACGCCGTAGGCGTCGACCTCGAGAGCGGGGTACACTGGAGGGGGGACCCAAGTGAGAGAGGCAGTGGAAAGGTAGCCGAGCAGCCGCTGGGCGGTCGGCCGAGTTGAACTCAGCTCGCCCCAACATAACTCCACCAGCCCCCAAAGTTCGGAGGAGAAGCCTAGAGATTCAGCACCAAGAGGTTTCTTCGGGCGCTCGCCCCTCAGTACAGCGGAGACGGATTTGAGGGCGTGCAGGTGGTGAAACGGTCGGTGGCCTGTCAGAACCTGGGATGGGTAAGCGGTGGGACTGTTGTGGTGAGTACTGGTGGCCTACCTCGTATATCACCATTCCAAGCGCATAACAGTCCGACTCACGAGTTGGACGGCTGTCGGAACCCGACGGTGAATCCATCAGCAGCTCTGGGCTTATCCAACAAAGTGTCCCCCCGAAGGAAACGGCAGTTTCAGACAAGAGGATCGTGCTCAGATCAGCCATAGTCATGAGTCCGAAATCCGCAACGCGAGCGGCGCCTGTGTTGTCAACGAGGATGTTCGCCTATCCCACTTGTGAGCGAAACGAAAAGCGCGTCAAGAGCGTTGGACTCACCCCCTTGAGATCCCCGTGAATAATCCTAAGTTCATGGAGGTAGGCCACACCGGACGTGACCTCAGAGAGCTAAGGATCATCGATGAATAAAAAAGAAAAAACTGCGGGAAGACGGCAAGCGGGCTCACCAGTCGTAACCGGTTTACCTCTGGGTTGGACCTCGCATACTCCGTCACATTTCCGTTTGGCATCCACTCAGTGAGAATGCGGAAGCAACGTGGGTCTACGGACACAGAAACCCCCAACAAAGGCAAGATGTTCGGATGTGACAAATGTTTCCAACCGATGATCTCTCGACACAACCGCTGGGCGAGGGTTAAAAACTGAACATTGGGCGATGGTAGCGCGTGAGGTGGATGAAGGGGTACCTTGAATGTCCTGTCGGAATCACCCTCGTTCGTCCTGAGGCGTTTGATGGCGACGGGGAACTTGAATTCCGGGTATTCTCCATCACACACGTCTGCAAACCCGCCCTGGTGGTGAATCCTCCCGACGCGGATGAACTCTCGTTGAAGCACATAGGAGGTGGGTATGATGCCGCGGGCTTTGCAGATCTTGGAGAGAAGCAATAAACCTCGCTGGCGGTACTTGTCATCAAGAGACGACCGCGCGAGGACCTGCGTTTAACGTCCTAAGTTGTCAAGGCACAAGGCGCAACGTAGTATAATTTGCTCACCCGGTCGAGAAAATCAATAAATGCCTGGGCCTCCTCTCCCTGGAGGCTCCTGGCGACATTCATGTTAGATCGGCAACTCAGGAGTGACCGGACCTTCGTGAGACATTCTTCCGAAGTAATGTCCATCGAGTGTATATTGGCCCAGAGCTGCACGTCTAATGATTCCATGAGCCGGTAATCCATTGCAGATGAAGGGGAGGAAGTGTACCTGAAGGGCCTGCTTCGCGGTGCACGTTCGTCGCACGAGCTACTGCCATCTCGGAGGGGCCGTAGATAGAGTCCCTCCAAGCGGCCGCGGTATATAACCTGGCCCTTGCCAGTAGTTTGAAGCATGGTGGA
>Ga0307516_10002865_pt1 | contig 22693 bp, 29 predicted proteins | sample 19_EM_MG_FD_203310 | JGI IMG/M metagenome (GOLD analysis project Ga0307516, IMG submission 203310) | Populus trichocarpa ectomycorrhiza microbial communities from riparian zone in the Pacific Northwest, United States - 19_EM | ecosystem: Host-associated > Plants > Roots > Unclassified | place... | reverse complement strand
GGAGGAAGTGTTGCAATATCTCACTCGTTGCTTAGTCACGGCAGGCATGGGCCTACCCCTATATTCTCCTTTCTCTCGAGGCTTCAGCCTTACTTAGACAATACACACGTTCATCACTTTCAACAGACAAGCGTTCCTCAAAGACGCGCCTAGTCATTCATGACCAGAGTTGGAGATGTCTAGCAGACATTTCAGGTATACCTTTGAACTAGATGGTTGGGTTTGGATGAACGGCTAACTGACAGAAATAGTTGAGACCATAAGTAAAACCATAGCCGTTTACGCACCTCAATCCAACCAAATGGTTGAAGTGGGTGGTGCCCAGATTATCCTGCCTACTGCTCTAGGTACGCCTGCCCCAGTTTGAACATTTGGAATAATGCTGACGAGGTGTGCCAAATAGATGCGAAACTACTCCGTGTTATATTCCTCGCTTTCAAGAAACACATCCTGCGGTCTTTCCTTCTCCCCGACGTCGCCATCTACAATTCGGTCTTCCTACTGGCTGGGGTGTACGCCAGGGAATCTGACGGTATTCGGCATTTTCTCAATGTCTTACCGCCACCAGAAACGTTCGACCGGGCCCCGAGTCTTGACCCGTTTGTGATCGACGCCATCAAAGCGGCGCAGATATTCCAGAGACAATGCCAGCCCTACCCGACAGCGCCGCCTTTCTTTGCGGGCGATGAGGCTTCTTTGCTCTTCACGATGATTAGATGGGGCTTTTGTGACGTCGGGAGACATATGCTGAAGCACCGGCGCTGCCCACCGCTTGGAGAGGATCTTCAGGAGTGTTTTTGCCCAGTGGACGCAGCGTGCAAGGGTCGACACGAGGTACTTAGTTTCATCTTAGATGAAGGATACCAGATCAACGAGATGTGTAACGACAACAGGACATTGTTGCATATAGCCGCGCGAGAAGGACATAAGGAGGTGGCGCAGCTCCTGATCGATCGGGGCGCCGATATGTCCGCCAAGACGACACGGTGTGGTATGCCGCTGCACTGCGCGGCTGAAAGAGGGCACGAGGCGGTGGTGCGATTGCTTCTCGACAGGGGCGCCGATAGTTCCGCCATAACGGAGGATCGGAGGACGCCACTGCACTGGGCGGCTGGGAAAGGGCACAAGACGGTGGTGCGGTTACTTCTCGACAGAGGCGCTGATGTGTCCGCCGAAATGGATGATCGGAAAACTCCACTGCACTGTGCGGCTTATGGCGGGCACAAGGCAGTGGTGTGGTTGCTTCTCGACAGGGGCGCTGATATGTCCGCCGAAATGGAGGATCGGAGAACACCGCTGCACTGTGCGGCTACAGAAGGGCACGAGTCGGTTGTGCAGTTGCTTCTCGACAAGGGCGCCGATATGTCCGCCGAAATGGAGGATCGGAGAACACCAATGCACTGCGCGGCCTATAGCGGGCAGGAGTCGGTGGTACGGTTGCTTCTCGACAGGAGCGCCGGTGTGTCCGCCGGGGTTGGGTGTCTGGGGACACCGCTGCACTGTGCGGCTACAAAAGGGCACGAGTCGGTGGCACGGTTGCTTCTCGACAACGGCGCCGATATGTCCGCCGAAATGGAGGATCGGAGAACACCACTGCATTTGGCGGCTTATAGCGGGCACGAGTCGGTGGTACGGTTGCTTCTCGACAGGGGAGCCGATATGTCCGCTGTAACGGAGGATCGGAGAACACCACTGCACTGCGCGGCTGAAACAGGACATGAGTCGGTGGCACGGTTGCTTCTCGACAGGGGCGCTGATATGTCCGCCGAAATGGAGGATCGGGGAGCACCGCTGCACTGGGCGGCTTATAACGGGCACGAGTCGATGGTACGGTTGCTCCTCGACAGGGGCGCTGATATATCCGCCGAAATGGATGATCTGAAAACATCACTGCACTGCACGGCTTACAACGGGCACGAGGCGGTAGCACGGTTGCTTATTGACAGGGGCGCTGGTGTGTCCGCCGAAATGGAGGATCGGAAAACACCACTGCACTTAGCGGCTTATAGCGGGCACGAGTCGGTGGTACGGTTGCTTCTCGACAGGGACGCTGATGTGTCCGCCAGGACGAATAATTCGGATACACCTCTGCACTGCACGGCTGACCAAGGCCACGAGGCGGTTGTACGGTTGCTTCTCGATAGGGGCGCTGATATATCCGCCGAAATGGAGGATCGGAGAACACCGCTGCACTGGGCGGCTTATAATGGGCACCAGGCGGTGGTATGGTTGCTTCTCGACAGGGGTGCTGATATATCCGCCGAAATGGAGGATCGGAGAACACCACTGCACTTGGCGGCTTATAGCGGGCACGAGTCAGTGGTACGGATGCTTCTCGCTAGGGGCGCTGATATGTCCGCCCAGACGAATCGGTTGGAAACACCACTGCACTGGGCGGCTGAAAGAGGGCTCGAGTTGATGGTGCGGCTGCTTCTTGACATGGGTGCTGATATGTCCGCCGAAATGGAGAATCGGAGAACGCCACTGCACTGCGCGGCCGAAAAAGGGCGCGAGGCAGTGGTACGGTTACTTCTTGACAGGGGCGCTGATATGTCCGCCACGACGGAACGGTTAGAAACACCGCTGCACAGGGCGGCTGGGGGCGGGCACGAGACGGTGGTGCGGTTGCTTCTCGACAGGCGCGCTGATATGTCCGCCGAAAGTGAGGATCGGAGAACACCGCTGCACTGGGCGGCTGAAAATGGGCATGAGGTGGTGGTACGGTTGCTTCTCAACAGGGGCGCTGATATGTCCGCCCAGACGAATCGGTTGGAAGCACCGCTGCACTTGGCGGCCTATAACGGGCACGAGGTGGTGGTGCGGTTGCTTCTCAACTGGGGCGCTGATATGTCCGCCCAGACGAATCGGTTGGAAACACCGCTGCACTGGGCAGCTGGGGGCGGGCACGAGGCGGTGGTACGGTTGCTTCTCGACAGGCGTGCGGATATGTCCGCCGAAAGTGAGGATCGGAGAACACCGCTGCACTGGGCGGCATATAATGGGCACGAGGCGGTGATACGGTTGCTTCTCGACAGGGGCGCTGATGTGTCCGCCGAAATGGAGGATCGCACAACACCGCTGGACCTCGCTTCGTAGAGTAAGGTGAAGGCGTTGTTTCGTGCCAAGCACGCCAACTTGATCACCTAGACGCCGCTCGTGTCGGTAGGAGCGCAGGTATTCCCCGCGGTCAGAGGCATGCCGGTATGTGATTGCTGGGATCGGTATTTTTGGTGGTCATGTTCAAGGTTTTTGAGTGCAGTTGGTAGTGATACTAGATCAGCACGTACCAATATAGGAGCTCAAGGACAGGTCACTCGATATGGACGGGCTGTAATTGCACGTTTTTCATGCGAGCATTTCCGCTCCCCAGATTCCTCGACGCTTTGTGTACCACCTTGTGCGTTGCAATAAGACCGTTTGACAACTGCCCCACTTGCATGCGTTCAGCCAACTTTGAGCCCCCCCCCCCTCCCTTCTCCCCAACTCTCCGCTACCACTTCCACCTCCCAATTTTTCTAAAGTTTCATCGGTGCTGTACGTGCCATACTGTAGCAGAGATGTTAGCAGGGGCTCGCCATCTTGCTTAATACTATTACATCACGTTGGATGTATTACAATTTACAGATAGCATACTGTGTGAGATTAGGTAGCAGGGCTCTGTCGTTTTTCATACCATGCCCCTAGACAAGTGAGATGCCCAGACCAGAGATCTTGAGAATCACTTCAGAAGAGCCCGGCCCCAGCCAGATATTCCCTTGAGGCCAGCGAGCATGTTGCCACTCACCGCCAGAGGGAGCCGGCTGCTGAGATCGAACGTCCCGCTCACAAGGGTGGGGGTCTCAACAGTCCGGCCGGCCCGCGGGCTTTTGGGACAGTTCAGTCCGGGCCGGGCTTTCTGGTGACCAGGACCGGCCGGGTAGGCCAGCAGCCGTACCGTCAACCGCCCGCGCAACAACCCGACCGACGGCCAAGAATCGCAAGTTAAGCGCCTGCCGATAAATCCGACCATCGGCTTCCCAGTGAATCGCAAGTCTACACTTTTCCCGGATGATTCTGCCTCCTAGCGACTGCATCCCTTCACCGAGCTAGTGGTGAATGATTTGTGTGAGAGCAGCGAAATGACTAATATTACATCCGTGATGAAACTCTCGTTCGGGGATTTGGCAGCTTCTGGTTCCAGCCACAAAAGGACGAGTGGTGGTGTAAGTGATGTAAATCTTTTGTATTTCGTATTTAGTAACGATGTGTAGAAGGTGGGTAACTGTGTGAGACTGGGCAACGTCAGAGCCGCAATATCGAGTCTGTCGGGTTTTCCTCCCAATGGATTGAGTGCTGTCGTATCCGTCTTCGGCGTTCACGGCGGAATAACCTTAAGGGTTCGGTTCGATATTCGATTCGGTTCCGTGTCTGGGTCGATGCTGATGTCCCAATGCGCTCCCAGCGTATGTAGCGCTCGTTTATAAGGACTTCACTCGCCGAAGTTTTCAGCTCACTATGATTTGTTGGCAGAATTCCTTTTCTTGTTAGTTTCAGCATTGGAACTTTGCCCACGACTGGGTCTTCCTTTGTTACCCGTCAATCCCTTTGTCTGAGGTAAGGATTTCCTTTATTCTCAGACCTGGCATTGTCCGGATCCTTTTTTAAGGTATCTTCTTTGTTCTGTCCGTCATAGCAGATTTCCACTGATCAGGGTTTTCGCTATGGTAGTCTTTTAACGGGCTGCAGGCCCTTCTGGCCATATTGATCAACACACCTCCAGACCCAACTGATTCTCGGCGCTGAAAACCCTAAAACCAACTCACTCGTGCTGCTGGTTTACGTCGTATGAAGGTTCACGATGTGGAGGGATGAAGACGGATGATGAAGTTGATGAAGAGGTGGAGATGATATATCTTGGATTCGCTGAGTGTTCGTGTCGATGATCCTCTAGCAGGAGAGAAGGACTCTCAAAAGAAAGAAAGCAAACCACAAAACAGTCCCGCTCCCCCCCTCACCCCTGCCTCCTCACGTGTTGATGACCAATCAACGAAACTAAGCTCCACAGCGCCTCAAGCCTTAACCGCCATCCTGGACCCTACCGAATATTAATACCACACCCCGATCACTGCCTAAACTTCCGAACAGTCCTGATACCAAACATATCTTCCGATTCAAACTGTCTACCCAAGACTATAAAATATTCAGATAAATTCTCCACCAACTAATTGAGGTGTGACAAACTGTGGCCCAGGTCCAAATATCCATACAGTAAAAACTTTGGTAATGAAATAAATGCGCACAGGACTTCGCTTACAGCTCCACCATATCTTCTCCAAGCAATGAAATTTTTAGATAATCGTGTTCCACTTCTCTCTCCGATACTCCTGTGCGTCTGTACATTCTTCCGCAGTGCCAGCTAGGGACGGTCCCAAACGCCGGTGGTGCACATACGATTTACCGGACCTAGACTCGAGAGCGCCCCCTCAAGAACTGTCCCCGCTGTAAGGCCAGCAGAAGATCCTGTGGGGTGAGGCCCCGAGAGCGACCGCGAGGGGGGAGGGCCCTTTCAACTTCCGGGGCGTTTTCGCGGACGAGCGGTGCAACCAGGCGATTCTAGACGTCCTCGCCACCCGCGGATGTGGGGAGACGGGCCCCGACCAGGTTGAGGTGGAGGACGAGTCCAGAGCGAGGTGTCGGAGTGGGAGCTCCGGGAGAGGCGAGAGAAGGAGGAGACGAGGCTGGAGGGGGGGCGGAATGTTGGGAACGCTTACAGCTTTTCCCCACCGCTTCGTTCTTGGTCTCGGCGGGGGAGGATTAAGGGTGTTTTATCATAGCAAGCTGGCCGGCATGGTCACACGGACCAAGAGCTATTGCCGATGGCGGGGTGCGTATGCGGCGTAGTGGCGTATGTTGTGGCCACAGAACTCTACGAGACGCAACCAGAAGGCGAATGGTGCAGAGTGTGTGCCTCCGGCACTTGCTCCTTGAGTTGGTGCTGGGGGCGCCGGGAGCGGATCACAGACCAGAGTGGATCGTATTTCAACCTACTCACAGGCACTTCACGACTACTGATATATTCTAGCCTGTCGAGAAAATTGATCGGTTTGTAAACTGGCCGGCCCCTTAGTCAAGGGGTGGTGGTATGCGAAGTGGTGGGCCCCGATGTGCCCGGTCCTTACCGCCGCTGCAGCCCTACAGTGGTAGAAGGCGACCAAGATATGGTTGCTGACGAGGGTAGCAAAGGAGCATTGAGGAGGAAGCGGACGCAGGGGCGGATGTAGTGCAGCGCAGAGCGGGGCAGGCAGATGGAGCGGGCGGAGGAACACAGTGTTGATAAGCGGCAACATTCAACCACCTAGGTTCAGCAATGCTTCGTGGGCAACCGCTGAGTGCATAGCCAGGGTAGCGAGACGGTTCGGGCTCCGGCCCTACAAAATTCCGGAGGTCGAGTACGTTAGGGAGCTGTAGTGCACTGTGCGCGGCATCGGCACTAGGCTTTTCGGGCAGGGTGGAAACAACGGTGCTACCACTGGAGGCGATACCGCTCCGGACGGCCATCATCGCCGAGGACAAGGACGCAGCCAAACGAACAGCGGGGGAACCTCAGCCCGCTGATCTGTCCATCTGTACGGATGGCTTCCGGGCGGTCAGGCGCGTGATCGACTGCACTGCCACTGGAAGTGAGGACTGCAGTGGACGGGTCACAAGGGACACATGAGAGTCCAACAGAAAGCCTACGGTGCTGAGTGTGCAGTCATCGCCCGAGCTCTGAAAACCACTGCCCTCCGGCCTCTTGCCCTCGAGGGCATTACCATCTGCACCGACGCCCAACCAAGCGGGAGATCTCGAAGAAGAAGCGGGCGGAAGCATGACAATGGGTTGGGGGCCAGACCTCCAGAAAGAAATACAGGGTGCCAAGCAAGCAGCAGCTGGACGGCGCGGTTGTTGGCAGCTCCGGGAGGCTCGCCTTGAGGTTCTACCAGCTGACGACAGGTCGCTGCCTCACGGCGCAACACCTTCACTGGACGAAGAACGGGCCCACCACTCGGTGCCGGTGGTGCCAGTACCGGACGCAGACACGAGATTACTTCTTCAAGGTGTGCCCCAAGTGGAAGGCCCTGCAGAAGATCCTGTGGGCAGAGGTGCGGGAGGAAAGAGGGAGGGGGCAAGAGCTGGTTCAAAACCCGGGACCTACTTGCCGATGGGAGGTGCAGCCAGGCGGTACTAGGCTTCCTCTCCACTACGGATGTGAGAAGGCTGGCCCCGGCTGAGAAGGCGCGGGGAGCGGGGTGTCGGAATGGGAGGATAGGGAGCATAGGCAGCGGGAAGAGGAGAAAAGGACAGAGGCTGAGGAGCTGGGTGCCGGGGGAGCGACCGCTGTTCCTCCCCACGCTCTCCCTCATGGCGCCCGCGGAAGAGGAGCAGGATTTGGGGGCGGCCTTCCTTTATTCTTTCCTCTATCTTCCGTTTGTAATCACTTGGTGCGCTCTGCATCTTCTTGGGACAGGCCTGGGCGGAGGGCACAGTGCAACTAGCTGCCTTCCGGGTGGACGGTGGACGGGGAACTGGTAGTGTAATATTGCCACGACCTAGATATGTCGCAAGCGATTGATGATTAAACAAAACACAGCACGCAGACGCGGGAGCATGTCCTCAAGAATTGCCCCGAATTAAAGACACAATAGAAGGCTGAAGATCCTATGGCGCGGGTTAGGAGGGAGACTGGGAGGGGGAAAAGTCCGATTCAAAATTTGGGGCCTCCTTGCCGACTCGAGGTGCCGTCGGGCGATTCTGGACTTCCTCTCCGCCACGGATGTGGGAAGGAGGGTTCCGGCATAGGCTGAGGACGACGCGCACAGCGAGGCGTCAGAGTAGAAACTCCGGGAGCGAAGAGAGAAGGAAGAGGAGAGGAGGCAAAAGGCTGACGGGCTGGGCGCTGAGGATGAGGGCGGACCGGTTTTCCTTCGTACGCCCTTCTTCATGGCCTTTGTCGGAGAGGAGCAGGCTGACTGGGGGTGGATATTTCCTTTGTCACTTCCTTTGTAGTTTCCTTGATGCGCGTTTTCACGTTTGGGACAGGCCTGGGCGGGGGGGGGCGAAGGAGTGCTTGCAAGGCGCCGCCTTCCGACTGCGGGCGGGAAACAGAGAGTGCGTATGCGGTATCACTATGATCTCAATAGGTCGCATGCGATTGGTGACAAATAGGGGAACGACCAAACAAAACAAAAAAAGTGTAGCTGGCATAGTCCATAACCAAAACCAAGACGAAGAAAAAAGGCCAAGCAATCAAACTCCCCGCCCGTCCGTGTCCGCCAGCCTGCGCTGGATTGGACCGAGAACCCGCGGGTGCAGCCTGTATTTTGTGTTGAGGCTGGGAAGGAGCCGGGCACAGCGGCCGTGCTCATTGGCGGCGGGAGTATTGCGCGGCGCGGACGGTCGGCGGCAACGGGATCACCCCGCCCCTGCGACGGTCGTCGGCGCAGGAGGCAATGTACGCAGGGCGCGTGTTGAACTCAGGACGTTACTACGCCGAGCTGCCCGAAGTTGCGACGCCCGCCGCGTCCAATCTGGATCTGCTACTGGCTGCTCTCACGGCTCCTCGCTTATTCGGTGACGATGCGGCAGCCTCGGGTTTACCTGGACTGCCCCTACTCGTGGATGTGTGACGATATATCTCCCGCGCGCAGGCGTCAGTTAAATACGGCGCTGGCTAGTCAGTTTGCATCCATGTGGCGCGTTCAGCGTTCCGGGTTAGTTCAGAGAGGGTTTGATGGCCGTCCTCACCGCGCTCGTCAGTACGTAGAATCACGTACGTCATTGGCGTGGAAGAGGACTAAATACCGGCTGTATGGAGCACTGCTACAGCTGTTCCCACGGCTTGGATGACTGTCCAACACCATTGTGTTTCTTCCTTTTCACCTGTGAGCTTATGTGTTATTCCGGCTGTCTGCTCGGTACTAGACTCCCGACACCGCTTAAGGGTCTGTAACCCGCTGTCTGGTCCCGGATGCAATGCATATGCGCATGCACCCTGAGGCCCTCGTACTGCTGCTTCTGCCATCCCGGTGTACGGCAGTCGTTTTTTTGTCGTGCCTGCCACCTCCAGTCGGCTTTCAGGCACCTACACTTCGCGGATTATCAGAAATGTCTACATACTATTGGGAAATGTGGCTTCAATCCTGTACTTGTGTATCTTCTCTATCACAAAGTTTTGAACAGACTGGCATTCCACTGAAGGGGGCAACAAATACGGACAGCGCTAGATAGCCTCACCACACAGTTTAACTCCAGCCAAGTCCGAACTCAAACACGGTCCCTAATTGACCTTCGAACACAGATTTGCGGTTTCTACTCTTCCTCGAGTGGACTCCGTACTGCACGCGCCCACGGCTCCGAGTGCACCTGCACAGGCAACCCGAGCCTCGGAAGGAATCCACGCACCACCTGGCACCCCCAATTAGTAGTCACACCTCTTCTTTGGTTGCTTGACTGACTCTTACATAATCTAAGGTGGGGCAAAGATATTGTAAAGCTACCCGGCCGTCCTTCTGGCTAACGTTCCTACATACGTCTCAACTTCTGGGCATCAAGCACTTGCTATGATACGCATGTAAGTGTCCACACCGAGGATCCACTGCTTAGCGTAGAGAGTGGTGACACACCTGCCGAGGCCAGCAAGTTGATCGTCAGACAGAGGTGCCCAGCCCCGGCCCCCAGCCAGCCACCGGATTCCCCACAATCCGCAGACAGCGCGTAGATGTGTTCCCTCACGCACGATCGCCACGCGCCGCTTGCGCATGCCCCATCGCTCTCGCAAAACGCAGCCCTCCCTCCAGCCCCCGGCCATCCAGTCATCCTGCCAGCGCAGCTGCACGGACGCCATCGTCTGACCACGGCCCGCAGTTTGCCGTTGCTTCCCTTCTTTTACCGCTACAAAGCGCGGCGACGTCTGCCTGTCCGCTGCTCTCGGTTTCCTCCTCGAAAAATCCGCAACCGACACACCACACCGCTCACGGCCGTCTTCGCAATATCGTTGTTCCTTTTCTCGAGACAGTTTCATCCGCGAGCATCCTAGCAAGGAGCGCAGAGGCGAACGCGAACAGCGGAGATTTCCCCACATCCCCCTCTCCGACCAACCTGATCTCGCGTTTCGTATCCCGTCCCTCCCAGCCGGAGGAGAAAAAGGAAAGTAGGACCGGACGTACATAGGACAGCAGGACGGAGGGGAAGGACGGCGGACGGAGGAAGAAGAGGACGCGTTTCGCTTTCGAGTCCGGTCCGGTCCGGCCCGGCCCTCGACTTCTGTAGCCAACACTGGCCGTCCCGCGGGAGAAGCGCCACTCCACGCCACGCGACGCGCATCTCGCCGTCCATCTCGCCGTTCGTCTCTTCGTTCTTCGTTCTTCTTCGTTCTTCGTTCTCATCCTTCGTCCTTCGTCCATTGCGCACCCCGGTCCCCCCGCACCTCCCACCCGGCCGTCAAGACACCCGATCGACGCGGAAGCAGGGGTTCCAGTGCAAGTCCAGTGCGCATCCTGCTCGTCATCTCGCCCGTCTGAATTTTTAAAAAAACAAAAATAAACAAAAAAAAAATCCGCGCGATAAGCGACAAATTACCATCCTGATCCCACCCCCAAAGCTGCGAACGGCAAAGCTCACGATACTCGCGCCATAGCCGGCCAAAAAGAAAAACCGCCCGGAAGAAACCTGCGCTCCAGCGAAAAAGCCACCGCACTCGTCCTCCGGCCGACTATCGCCCTTGAGGGATAGCAGGATCGATACCTGACATAACCCGCACATAACGCCGCCCGGCTATATTTAGACCTCAGGCGAGTGCGAAACCCGGCCCGAGCAATATGTCATCGTCGCCGCGCTTCCCGCCGGCTTCCCTTCCTCCGATCCGGCAGCTGGGCCATCCACATCAGCAACATCCGCCTCCGCCTCCTACACCACCAGCTCCACTGCCACCACCGCCAGCACAACCAACACAACCACCACCGCTCCCTTCTCCTCCTCATCTCGCTCACTCGCATTCGCATCCTCATCAGCCGCCTCCGCCGCCGCCTCCGCCACAGCACGACCGCCGTGTCCATCGTGCTTCCATATCCGACGCCACCCATCCGCAATCTCAGCCGCAGTCGCACTCCCGTTCGCATTCCCAGCACTCCCAGCACTCCCAGCACTCCCAGTCGCCTCAAGGTACACATTCACACTCGCTGCACGCATCACCACCAACACTCATCCAAAGCCATTCATCCCACGTACTACCCCGACCACCCACCGCACTCCACTCCACCTTCTCCTCAGATTGCCGGACATCCCTCCCATCCCATCCTACCCCGTTCCGCAGCCCCTACAGGCCCAGATCGCCGTCCGCTGACGTCGTGCCCATGCCACTCCGCAGGTCCTGGTCCTCGTCCTGCTCCTCAGGCCGTGCATAAGCGCACCTATCAAGCGTCCGTCATCCAACCGCGTCCTTTGTCTCGCCGCCCGCTGATATCCGTCCAGATGCATCCCATGTCGCCAGCGCAAGGTGAGATGCGACCTGGGCTCGGTTGAGGCTCCCCGCGACCCTCCCTGCGTCCGCTGCCGTCGTGAATCCAAGGTTGGCCTCCCCCCTCCTCGCTCTGACGGGTGGCCCTCGTACTGATCCCGTCGTAGGAGTGCTTCTTCTCCGCCACCCGCCGCAAGCGGACCCCATCCGAGGATATCCCCCCTGGTCTCGGCCGCGGGCGGGGCGTGCGGAAGCCCGAGGACGTCCTCGAGCACGGCGAACCCAAGCGTCTGCGCACCCTCTCCGACCCACAACTGCTGCACGAGCCCATCTTCCGCTCGCCGGAATACTCGCCCTCGTATCGTACCTACGCCGCCATCGATCCTGCCCTTAGTCGGTCTGCTGATCCCCCCGCTCCGCCCGCAGCCGCTCACTCGACCGCGACGACCACCGACACGTTGCTGCAGACCGAGGTGTACAACTCGCACGAGGCCCTGCTGACCCTGATCGAGGCCGCCGGAAAGGACACCATGAAGAACGATAGTCGGAGTCCGTCGGCGGAACCGTCCCCACCGCCCCCGCCGTCGTCCTCGAACCACTCGCACGGGCAGTCTCCCGTGCAGACGTCGTCGGCTACGTCCGCGGCGCCGCGCTGGCACAACCAAAAAGTACACGTACACTTCTCGGGCGAGTCCAACGAGAGGGAGGCCGCCGCCGCCACCGCCACCACTGCATCCGCTACCACTACCGCCACCGCCGCCGCCACCAGCAGCCACACCACCTCGCACCTGCACAGACGCAGCAATTCCGGCGTCTCGCCCAAGAGCGGCAGTGAGCGTCTGCCGCTGCGTGACGACGGCACGGAGAAGGCGATCAGAGCGTGGAACAAATTCCGATTCGTCAAGGCGGGATGGTTTGGTGCCCGTGAGGCTATCGGCTACGTCGAATAGTAGATCCCCCCCCACCAACCGCGTTGCTCGGTGAACGCCCGCTAATTACCGCTGAGTCCAGTTTCTACAAACACCTTCACCCACTCTCGCCGACGCTGACCAATCCTGCGCTGCTCCACGTCTCCCACCGGCGCCACCACCACCTTCTCCTACGCCATGAGCCCTTTCTGGCCACGACCATCTTGACGGTCGCGTCGCGTTACATGACGCTCCCCGGCCAAGGCGGACAGTCCAGGTCGTTCGCGATCCACGACATGCTCTGGCGGGAGGTGCGCAGCGCCTTCGAGCGGCTCATGTGGGGTGGCGGCTGGGGCGGGCTCGGGGTTCCCCGCCCGCCCGGCGGTAGCACGCTCTCTACTGCTAGCTCGGCCAAGGATGGCCGCGGTCTCCGCACGATCGGCACCGTCGAGGGCCTGCTTATCCTCTCCGAATGGCACGTCCGAGGACTGCACTTCCCCATGGACGTCGAGGAGAGCGACTGGGGCATCCCGGACATGTCGGACGACGACGAGAAGGACGCGCCGCCGCCGCCACCACCACCACCGCAGCAGCAGCTGTCACATTCGCGTCGCGTTGTCGAGGGACTCCCCGACAGGATCGAGAATATACTCGAGCCGGCCTACCGCAGCGACCGCATGAGCTGGATGCTGCTCGGCAACGCGCTCGCGCTTGCGTACGAACTCGGCGTGTTCGACCACAACAACCACGACGTCCGCGCTGCACGGATCCAGAAGCTCCTGCTGGTCTACCTCAAGCACCTGGCCTCGCGTCTGGGCTGGACGTCGATGGTGCCGCCGTCGCTATCGCCCGCCGCCGCCGCTGCTGCCGCCGCGACCACTCCCACGACGTGCGTCGCCGGCGACTGGTCCGATCCAGACGCGCTGCAGGACGTCGTCTTTGCCGCCTGGGTCGACCTGACAAACCTGATGGCAGAGTCGTCGGAAGTGCTGTTCCCAGACCGCACACAGACGCGCGAGATCATGCGTTCGGGGCGGTACGTGGCACTGCTGACGCACTTCACGCCGCTGCTGCGGGCGTGGCGCGAGCGGCTGGACGGGCTGCAGCTGCCGCAGCCGATCCGGTCGATCCTGGTGATGGAGTGGGAGCACGTGCGGTTCTACATTAACTCACTGTCGCTGCAGGCGGTGATCGACCGGTGCTCGCTGTCGGGGTCGGGCGGGCTGCTGCGGCCGGACATCTCGGTGGCGGATACGGGCTTCATCCGCGAGGTGGTCGCAGCGTCGCGGTCGCTGCTGTCGACGGTGGTCGAGAGCATGTTCCCGCATGGCTTCCTCAAGCACGCTCCCGTTCGCATCTTCCTGCGCATCCTGTCGGCGAGCATGTTCCTGCTCAAGACGTTCTCGCTCGGCGCGAAGGAGGTCGAGGCCGAGCGCTCGCTGGACCTGGTCGACTCGGTGTGCGCGTGTCTGCGCAGCTCCGCCGTCGACGACGTGCACATGGGCCTACGCTTCGCGGACCTGCTCTCGGGCCTCGTTGGCCGGGTGCGCGAGCGCTTCGTCAAGACGTCGGTCGACGACCCGCCGGCCGCGTCGGCGGTGGACGACGGAGGCAGCAATGGCGCCATGCAGTGGGAACCGCAGCAGCAGCAGCAGCATCAACAGCAGCACAACGGCGCGTACAACAACGACGACATGGGGCAGTACGACTGGGGCTGGGGAAGCGAGGACTGGCTCGCTCTGCCCCTCGATCCCATCATCGGCTTCGACGGCGTGACCCAGGGCACCATGGGCGTCGACGTCGGCGGCGTCGATCTGCTCGAGGTGCTGCTGGCGCCCGCAGGGGGGTAGGCGGGGCGGTGCAGCCGACGGATGGGATGGGACGGATGCGTCTGATGATTGGACGTGATGATGGACGGTGAACGGTGGATATGATGTGATATGGATATGGATATGACGGTGAACACTGGATTGTAGTTGATTTGATTTGATTTGATTTGATGTGACGGACGCGTGTGTATTACAATGGCTTCGCGGTGGATTTTGAATACTGGACACTTTACGGCGGAGAATTACGACTGAACACGGACAGTGGATATTGTCGATTGGGCAGCGAATATTCTGATGGTGAGTAATTGAACCGTGCACAAGGAGAGTGGATAGCGGATAGCGAACAATGAGTGCTGGGCACTGGACGTTGAGCGGTGGGTGAACTCTGCATGGAGGAGAGTGAATGCGGGTTAACTAGTTAGTGAAATATTGAGGCAGTAGATATTGGGATAGTGGAGCGTGAGTCGCGAACAGCCTGGCAGCGGAGCGCAATTGGGATTGTTTGTTTTTGATCCTGCACGTCAAGTCGCGAAAAAAGTGAAACGGCGAATCGAGAATCGTGAATATTGGCTACACGCAATGGCGTCGCGGAAGGGGGTACGCGTAGCCTTCCTCGCTTCTCCTCCCCCCCACGCGCGGCTCGCGACGGGGCTTCGCAGAGTGCTACGCGTAGCTGGTAGGTATTGGGGAACTTGAGGACGGACGGGGCCCTCTATATCCAGTAGTTTCGCGCGGGGTGTTGGATCGGTAGCAGCGGTAGTTAACTACCCGGACGCATTCGAGCTGGCTGGCGCGCACACTCCCGCACGCTGGATATAGCTAGACAGCCCACAGATTGACAGCCGACAGACGGGCGGCTTGGCGGGCTGGTATTTGGATCTCGGTGATTGACGGCTGTAACTGACCGCGGAGACTGGCGGAGACTAGTTAGATATGTACTAGATGTGTAGCACACATCCTCGTGCCGCCTGGTTGCGCGGAGCTGTCTCGTATCCGTAGCTCGGCGACTTCTGGCGAACCATGGTGCTCGTCTCGTGTAGCCACTGCTGTGGGGACGTCGGTTCCAATCCACGGCAGCCATCGGCGGAGTTACATACATCATACATACACACATATGTATGTATGTACTTTACAAATAGCAGTTTAAATGCGACGGGCCGCACCGGGGCGGCGGATCTGCCCACCGCCCCGCCTGCCGTCTACCTCCTTCCTCCTCCCAGTAACTGGAACCAACTACGGGGGTGGCGCACGACGCACAGGCGCGGCGAGGGCGCGCGGAAGCGGCTGCTGCCAGATTCCGGGCGTCGGTCAACCTGCTTAGTCATGTGCGTGCTTTTTTTTTTTTTTTTTTTTTTAATTCATTCAGATAATATGTAATATATAACGAGGTGGTGAGGTCATATGTATGCAATATATCCACTAGATGGATGGATGTATGTATGTAGCAGCAACATTGCACAACATCCTCGGCGAGTTCCGAGGACCAGGATCCGTTTCACGTTTCACGTTTCCCGTATCTTCGGTACGGATGATTGGGCCACTGCGCACTCACTCCCTCATTGATATGTAAGACAACAACACCGGCAAACAAGAGAAAGAAGAGGAAAAAAAAACCACCGTCAAAAAAAAAGGAAAGGAAAGGGTGACGGAAAGTATGTAGCCTCTATTTTATTTCATTCCCGTTTTCCCCAGACATACAATGCTTAGACTACCTACAAGTACACAACCGCTCCGGTTCTGGGATGGAGGCGCGGCGAGATTCGAGGATCAGAGCTGGGCCGCGACGGCCGCGGCGATGCCCGCCCCCGCGAGGAGGAGCCAGCGGCCCCCGCCGGTCTTGGTTCCAGCGCTGTCTGCGGTCGGAAAGGTCGAGGACGAGGCGGACGGCGTCGCCGAGGCAAAGAGTCCGTCGAGCGTGGCGGAGGCGAGACCCTGAGTGGGGGCAGGACTGGTGTCGACCGCAATGTAGTTGGCAGTCGATGCAGCAACGACGGAGCGAGTGGGCGACGGCTTGTCCGCGTCCGTCTCGATGTCGGTCGGAACAGGCTCGCCGCGCGACGTCTTGGTCTCCGGGTAGAGGGTCGAGAGCGTGATGTCCGACGGAGCCTCCATGGTCGAGTCGACGAATTCGGAGGGCGGCTCGTACATGGTGCAAAGAGCCGGGACGAGTCCGCCGTCCACCGCACGACGCAGGAGGGAGTTCATACCGACGAAGGCGTTGGCACAGGCCTCCTGGAGGTCGGTGGCGAGCGCGGAGAGAGAGTCGACGCAGGCTTCCGTGCACGAGGCAGTAGCAGAGTTGCCGCACGACGGGACCTCGGCGCAGTAGACGGCGAAGCACTCCGACGGAACCTCGGACTTCCTGATTGGCTCGGCCACGTTCAGGCTGAACGGGGCAGCCATGACGTGCGCGACGCAGCCGAGGGTCAGCACAGCAACGAGCTTCGAAACGTGCATTTTGGTGGTGGTGTTGATCGTGTTGGGCGTGGAGAAGGAGTGTTGGAGACGGGGAGTCGTTTCGAACGGAGGAGGTGGTTGGGGGAGAAGGACCGCGAGTGTTGGAAGAGGATGTTGGAAGGAAGGAACGAGGGACGGCAACAAGTCTCCAGAGACGGTTGCACGCAAACTGCTCGGCGTGGCTGCTCGGCGAGGCAAACAGCGACTGTCAGTCAAAGCCCACGGACGGCACGCAGGGAGAGTGACAGAGAGTGAGGTACGAGCTGTGTGCGCACGTGCGTGCGCAAACCACGGAGAACCACGACATACCAGACGGGCTCGATTTATGAGGAGCGAGCGCAAGTGAAGAGCGAAAAACGAAGCGAAGATCCGGATCTACCGACGGGGGGAACGAACGGACGCCGCGAAGCAGATGCACGAAGGAAGGAGGGGAAGGGGGGGGGTCCGGTCAACGAAACGAGAGCAGCGGCGAGGTTGTGAAGCGGCGACGAGCGAAGGCAAGAAAGGGAAGGGAAGAGAAGCGAAGGAAGGGAAGGGAAGGACGCGCTACTATGTGGGTCGGACCGTCGACGGGATAGGGGAACGCAGAGCAAGAGCTGAAACGGCGCCAGACGTCATCGCAGCCTGGATGCCCGCATGCGGCCGCAGCAGCGCTTAGTCACGCTCCACGGCGGGCGGCGCAGCATCCTGCCCTATCTACATCCATCCATCGATGTCTTCAAGCTGCTCCGCTGGCGCATCTAGCCAGGACGGGCCTGGGCGACGGCGCGGGCGCCCAGCAACCTGAAACGCGCTGCCGCTGCAACCGAGACCACGCCCTGCCGAATCGGTCCTCTCGGCCGGCTGCATCGCACCAAGCTGCAAAAGCCCCGGTCGTCGGCCAGCGCCAATCACGTCGCGCGTGCCGGGATCCGGGGAGCCCCGTGTTCCCCCATCCTGCCATCGTTAGATAATGCAGTCGCGATAGTCTACGAACGTCGCTCTCGCTCCGCCGGCAATGTCCGTGGCGCGAAACAAGCGACCGCCTCCCCGCCGCCCCCCCGCGCCGTTCTCCAGCACCATCGGTCCCCCCCTGTGCGTATACTAAGTAGCCGCGCACATGGACGCTGGACGCTGGACGCTGGACGCTGGACGCTGGGCGTTGGATGTTGTTGGATGTTGGATGTTGGCCCCTCGAGTCTGCAGATGGCGCTACTCCGTGCTTGTGCGGGTTGGATTCGGCTGTGTTTTTTTGCTTTTCTTTTTTTATGCGTGTGCGCAAGCGGCCGATGGGCAGGCGACGCGGGACGGATGTTTCAGCAGGCGATGGTTCTGAGTACAATATACCTGCATACCATATCTATCGAAATATCTCAGTATCCAGTTCATAGCGCAGAAGACTACAACATTTCTAAACATCCCAATATCTAGTTCATAACGCAGAAGAGGAGATCATTTTTTTCTTTATCTATCCCCTTCTTCACACTCTTCTTTCCTTTTTCCCTTTTCCCTTTTCCCTTTTCCTTCTTCCCCTTTTTTTTCTCTTCTTCCTTTCAGCGCGAGGAAACGATGGTCCGGACGTCACCGGGCAGCACTCGCACACATCGCAATGCCCTTAACTCTACCTCTGGACTGGCACGGGCAGTGAATCATCACCACCACCACGGCCGGCACGCAGTCGATCCGCCCTGTCATGAACTGTGGCGGGTCTTCCGGTCGATCGACGGCGAAATCGCGAACCCCGCCCAGCCATCCAACAGTCGGCCTCCTCCGCAAGCGCTAATCACAACCTCCGCCAGCCGGCAGCGTCGAGGACAACCTGGACGGGGCGCAAAAATCGAAGTGCTCGAGCCGATGGCTTCGCCTCAGCGGAATACCTACCTACCTGCAGTCGAGTTCCGTGAGAACGCCGGAATTGGTTTCGTAGCGCATCCTCAGGGGACCACCGGCGACAAGCGTAGTGGCTGGAGACTGTGGCTGGAGCTCCCGAATTTCGAGTCGTGACGCCGTCGCAGACCGGTAGGTATTCACACACCGTATTGTAAGCATGTAGCTAGCGGTACGGGGTTGGCTTCTGCTCGTACATACATAAAAGAAAACCGAAAAAAAACAAAACCGAACTAGCGGGGCATACTTACCCGTGGAGACTGCCCCGAGCGTCCCCGTGTGCCGCTCTTCGGGCTGCCGCCGACTTGGCAGGTGGCAGGCAGAGCCTCCACGCAACCAAGCCACCGACGACGCAGCCAATCCAGTGCAGCAATCCAGTGCATGTGCAGTACTGGATCCACCTGCGGATTGGCTGGTCTCGTTCCAACCTTGGGCGCTGCAAACATGAGCTGCAGAAGGACTGCCAGCACTCTGGATGGCGGCTCGAACGGCGCGAAGGGCAGGAAGTATCGTTTCTTTTCGCCTCCTTCTGTGGCTGACGGCAGACATCTCACTACCGCCGGACGTCTGGAGTGGCTGGTGATCCTTCCGGCGTCATGGCTGGAGCAGCGTGTTTGGAGCGAGTGTGAGGTAGTCGCTGCGGTCCGACCGACGATGGCGGCGGAGTTCCAGTGGTGTTGGCGTGCTCGCAGTGCAGCTGTATACGACAGCAGCACGGCACCGTTTCCGGCGGTGACTGCCGAGACTGCCCGCCGAGACCGCCCGCCGAAGGGGCAACTGTGATTCTAGGTTTCTACCAACGATTGAAAACAACACATCGATGAATCCAGCACCGAGCACTCCCTCTCTCCGGCTCCCACCTCCTCCGTCTTCTCCATCTCCCAGAACCTCTCCGCCTTCTACCACTTCACTCTCTCCTCTCCCTATCCACCTCCCTCAACGTCCCGTCTTCCCGTGCAACAATGCTCCCTACCGTTGCATTCCCGTACGGCAGCCCGACTATAGAACAGAACTGCTCTCTGCCGAGGAACGCAGCATTCCCAATGCCTCAACTCTCGACCATCGACTATCCGCTCGACATCACGACAGCATCGTAATGGAAGACATAGTGCGCTCGCGCATAGCTATCCCACATCCCAGATCCCGCATCCAATATCCTCATCGTCACACCCTCCCCTCCTCCCCTCGGTCCGACACCGGATCGATGCAGATGCTTCCGCATTTTTGCGGACAAGATACAACCACCATGGCGTGAACCGACCGCCAGAAATCTTCCGGCCTCCCACATGTGGAGTGCTGGGGGGGCATCGAGCCCCCCTACTCCCGCGGTGAGTGTTATCGACCGCAGATGGCCTCCACTCCTCCACGAGCCAGCAAGCTGACATGTATGTAGTTGGGCGCGGGATCCACTGAGGGGCAACGACGTTTGCCCACACCCGGCCGCGGACCCCAGCGGCCTCACCTATTTAATACGGACTGATGGTACCCGCCTCCCAACTCCGGCCTTGTCTCCCACTGACATGACTGCGGCAGATCCCTCTAACTCCCATGGGCCATGCCAATCAAGTAGCTTCCCGCCCTCACCCCCGGCGAACGAGCCTCAAATTCGTCACTGCCGCCGAAGGTTGCGGCCGCTTTACTCTCCCATTTTCTTTCCCCACCGACTAGCCTGCCCCCTCCCCCCTCCCCCCTCCCCCCCCCGCGGCGCACGGGCGAGCGGCTCTACAGCCACCGGAGAGGACTGCGATCTAGCGGAGCCCACGAGGAGTAAATTGAAGTTTGGATGATGTAGTTACCCACCTGCTGCTACGACTGGTTCTCCGTACTAGCTGGCTAACTAATACCAGATGAGAACCCGCCCTCGGACTTGCTGCTTCCCACTCGGTCGTCGGCTCCAGCTGCGATTGTGGACGCGTCATTGACGCCAGCAAATATGGAACCTGCTTCAGCAGCGCCGATGCGGGCGGCGCGCTGACGGGACCGTGCTCACCCTCATCGACGATGAGTGCCACTGCATAAGCCCCGCAACAGTGCTAGACGATCAGCCTAATGATGGAGGGCAGATATCTTTCACCTGTGTCCGCACATCCCGGGACAACTCTGCGGCGCGATTGAAACCCAGTCGAAGGAAGGCTAGAACATGTTCATCTGACAAATTCGACCAGATAATTGGAAAGGTGTCAAAAACGACGAGCACTACCCACCATAGGTTGTACCAACCCAGCCACGGAGGGATGGAGCATGTCCGCCACGTATGTATGTTGACGCTTGGTTGTGCAGATCGCTGCACCAGCCATTCCCGTACCCGAATGGGACAGCTGTCTCACAAATCCTTCCTATCGACCCTGAGACAGCGCGAACTCATTGGCCATCTCGGAAAACTCCGATAACTAGCCACCGCAACAAGAATAGTGGCGGTGTCTAGACCGAGCCCACACAGTGGGGTTCCGTCGGGCCTACGGTTGGGAGAAGGGTGGAAGCTGGGCTGGCGTCAAGACGCGGAATGTGCTATCTCCAGAGCTGTAGCCATCGCCTTGGACAGCTCACGATCCCCCCGGGACGCTCAGGCAGCCAACTCCAGAATGGTCTCCGACGACCCGGGCCCCGGCCAGATGTATGCGATACAGGCACGGGACCAGCTATGGACTCCGCGCAGGTCAGAACCCGGCATCCGAGCCGAGCCCAATTCACAGCTGTTGAAGGTATACTGATTAGCGATGAGGGCACAGATCAATGATAGAAGTTCGATCAGGTTAAGAGTGCGCTCTGAATGCCGTATGATTGATGTTGTGCGAGATCAATAGACACTGGGCGGCTGGGTACTGGACGATCGAGCAGCTCTCAACTTCGTTGTTTTGTTTTTTTGTATATGGGAGTAAAAGAGAAAGAGAAGGACCAAGAGAACAAAATATCTCCCTCTTGTACCGGACATACTTCCCCGCTCTCGCGTCACGCCTTTCGCAATCATGTCCTCAACAAACTCTAAGGCGCACGCACCAAATCCAATCCTACCACCGATACGGGCCCGAGCGACGAGGAGCGTTTCCGGGGATAGCGGAGAACGAGAAGGCAGATGAGTGGGCCGAGCTGGCTGCCGACAAGTCGGGTGGGCGTGGGGTTGAGTGGCTACGCTTCGGGGACAGGTATGGCCGGCAGGCGATACCCTTACCAGCTTCGCTCGCCCACCTCAAGCGGCACATATCCAAAAAGAAGCAGCCCGAAGCCATCACCAGGCCGAGACGGAGGCTCAGCTCCGCCGTCCACAAGCCGCGCTATAGGCAGCGAGTTAACCCATTCCCAGACAAAACGGACAAGCGTGCCGCGGGCAGGCGGTCATCGGCACGTCCCTCAGATGGGTTGGCGATCGCCCACATAGGGACAACCGCTGGGTGCGACTCCGATACCTGGCAAACCAAGGAGCCCCTGTGCAAAAATTTCCAGGCCGACGGCGGAAACCCACTACTATCAGACAGATCTTTACGGACGAATGATGTTCGGCTGCCGTCGTGGCTTTTTTTTTTTGGATGTTGGAAAACTGACTCCTCCAGCAGTGTGGGGCCGGTGGCGGGGGCATGAGAAAGTGGTCTTTTCTCTTCCCTTTCCCTTGACTTCTTCCCTCTGTTTTCAGCTATGTTGATCAGTTCGCAACTCATCAGAGCGAGTAAGAGGAGGAATTTTGTGATCAGTCATGATATATATATAGGTACATAGCTCGAATGCTAACATGATGGAACCGGAAAAAAAAGGGACCCCCTGGACCAGATGGAAGCGTTCTTGGCGGGGGAGAAAGCGGAAGGGGAGGGGGAGGGCATCAATTTTATTTCGCATCTAGAATATAAGCCTTTCCAGACTACGGCGAACACCACCAACCCATATCCGTCCACGAGTCTAGCTATGCGGCTCTTCCTTTGGCCTACTCAGTAAGTAGCTATCTTACACTAAAAAGAGAGAGATGCTAGATTAGGCTGAATTTAGATAATGGCAATTAGATAAAAAATTAAAAATTGTAACTATTGCATCGTGATAGGTAAGTTGTATGTAAAGTACAGGGACAAAAGTTTCCGTACAGGGGCCGTTTTACACCAAAAATGCCCGTTTTCACACAACCAAAAACCACTCTTTACTTGACGGAAAAAAACTGTGCCTTTCACAGACGTCTT
>Ga0307516_10002864_pt1 | contig 22700 bp, 29 predicted proteins | sample 19_EM_MG_FD_203310 | JGI IMG/M metagenome (GOLD analysis project Ga0307516, IMG submission 203310) | Populus trichocarpa ectomycorrhiza microbial communities from riparian zone in the Pacific Northwest, United States - 19_EM | ecosystem: Host-associated > Plants > Roots > Unclassified | place... | reverse complement strand
CTTCTTCTTCTCTTCATGCAACCTCTTGTATTCTATTCGGAATATCAACCTCGTCTCCGTTTCCTCCGTTTCCTCCGTTTCCGTATCTCCGTATCGGCGACGCTCGTCTAGCGCCGCCCGTCTCTGTCCGACACGTCCGTCCGACGCTGTCCGTCTCTCTGTTCGACACGTCCGTCTGACGTTGTCCGTTCCTGTCCGACACGTCCGTCCGACGCTGTCCGTCTCTCTGTCCGACACGTCCGTCCGACGCTGTCTGTCTCTCTGTTCGACACGTCCGTCTCACGTTGTCCGTTCCTGTCCGACACGTCCGTCCGACGCTGTCCGTCTCTCTGTCCGACACGTCCGTCTGATGTTGTCTGTTCTTGTCCGACACGTCCGTCTGACGCTGTCCGTCTCTGTCTCCCGTTCCCGTTCCCGTTCCCGTTCCCTTCCCGTTCCCGTTCCCGTTCCCGTTCCCGTTCCCGTTCCATTCCCGTTCCCGTTCCCGTTCCCCCCCCCGCTTCCGCTCCCGCTCCCGCTTGCGTCACCCGAACTCACTCGAGTACCTTGGAGAACCGCCGCCGTTACAGTCGTCAAGTTGGCATTCGCAGTTGCAGATGGTCAGGTAGTGTTGTCCAATGTCAGTCTTCTTGGTGCTGCCACTGAGGGTCATGACTATTGTCGAGGTTGCTTTTTGTTCGCGTCGGTCTGCCAGGGTGAGCCAGCATGGCGTCTGGCACTGGATCAGCTGGGGGTAGTTGGTGGCGATACTGTCGGAGATATCAGGCAGGGAGAGGTGGGTCAGGACTCCGTGGAGCAGGAACTGGCTGAAGCGCTTCCCGATTTCAACCTTCTCACACTTGCCATAGTAGGAGTGGGCGTCGGCGATGATCGTTGTGTAGTCTTCATAGATGATGTTGTTTTGGGTGTTGGTGGTGGTGAAGATGATGGATCCATGCATGGTTACCCGGGCGCAGAGGAAGGGGGGGGCGGTTACATCCTGGTTGTCGACCAGAGCTCTGTTGACTCGGTGGAGGGCTGTATCCGCGACGGCTTGGCGGGCGATGTAGTTTTGTTCAGCGTGGGTGGCGGTTTCAGCGAGGGACTTGGTCGGAAAGTGGCACATGACCTCGCGCTCGGCTTGGGGGTACATGGTCGGGATAAGCTTGGGTGTGGCAGGCTTTCTTCCTTGGGTTTTCTTCTTCAAGTTCTCTCATCCTTCGACATTGGTGGTGTGTGTGGCGTGTTCGGTTGGTGGGTGCGGTTGGGCGATGGGCGCTTTAGCGGCATCAGCGTATGTACGGATGCTGGTGCTGTTATTGGTCGGAGGGTTGTTGGCATTGTATTTGTTCTCGGTGGCTCCCTTCTCCTTTCTCTTTTTCTCTTTCTTTGGGTTGGGTCCGGTGTTGCTTGGGCTCCCAGTTGGCTTAGCAGTGGCGGCAGGGCCCTGTGTGGCCGAGAGGAGTTGTTGTTGCATTTGGATGACACGGGTGCCCAGTGTGGCGATTTGCTTGGTCAGGCTGTTTGTGGCGATTTGAAAGGTGGTGTTGTTTTGGGCGAAAAGTACGGAGATCTCGGCGCTAATGGTTCTGGCAAATTGGTCCAGCAGGTTGCTGGTGATGATTTCGATGTCGGCACGGAGTGCAGCGTGCTCTAGGCTGAGTGGGGCTGCCATCTGGGGGGCAGTACTGGTGGGCTTGTTCAGGTCGTCTCCGATCGCCTGCGTTGTAGAGACGTGTTCTGTGTGTTGGAAGTCCATGGCGTTGTCGTCGTCTTCTTCCCTTCCTTCGTCTTCGGAGTCGTCGGAGTCGGAGTCAGAATCAGAGTCGATGTCGTTTTCCTCGCACGCACACTTTGGAGGTGAGGGTGACCGTGAGGCCGCAACCGTGGGAGGTTGAAGGTGTTGTTGCGAGGGGTGCTGCTGGGAGTGGGCTCTTGGGGTGCTGTACGCAGAGATTTCGGTGGTGGCCAGGGTGTTCGGGCGGAGAAAGGCATCGAGGGGTCCTTGACTGGGGTTGTTAGTGGACATGAAGCCTTTTAGTGAGGTGGTGATAGTTTGGCGACGTGAGCCAAAATCACAAAAAGCAGGTGGCGACAGGAGGGAAAATTCCCCGGAGGGTTCCGGAGGGGTGCGGCCTCTAGTTAATAAACTATTGACCGACTCCTGAGGTGGGTTTCTGGCGTTGTTGAAGACTTAATTGGAAAAGAAGATTTTTGGTGTCGTGAAAACAGTGAAGTTTTGGGGGGTGTTGTGAGGATAATAGATTGCATGGAGAAGAATCTCCAGACTAGCTACCGCGCCCTTCCTCTATACTTTTCCTTCCCTCTGTGGAATCACAGCTTGCCCACAAGACTGACACAGTTCCTCCGTCTAACATCATGACTCGATCACCGTGCCAAAGGAAAACACATGATCGTACTCGGCCGCGGTATGGCCAACACTCTACTGGCGGCAACAGGAGAAAGGACACGTTAGCAGTAAAGGTAAGGAACAGGAAACAGGATGTGCAAGTTTCATCTACGGGAGACAACAAACGTAGTGGACAAGAGAAAGGACGCGCAAGCATAATCAACAGGAAACAACATACGTAACGATGACAGGAGAAGGACGTACAAGTAACATAACGGAGACGAAGGAGAGAGGTCTAGACCGGCCAGCGGTCAGGGATATCGCTAATGGAGCGATATGGTGGAGATCGGTTGAGGCGCCTAAGCACAGAGGATGACCGCGGCTGCGGCAGCGGAAACGAGGACCAGCCACAGGGCGATAAGGGTGAGAGTGGCACTGGTGCCGGTACCAAGGAGTCTGTCATGCCAGGTTCATGACACGTAGATCCTGTTGCTGTTGGTGATGGTGGGGAGCAGCAGAGAATGGAGCTACTGATGGTTGAGAGGAGAACAGGTGCGATGGGGTCATAAAGTTGGATGACCTACATTGTTGCTCTCCTTTGCCGTAGTTATCGGAGTGCTGATTGCACGGGATATGGAGGATGGAAAGGGTGAAGAGGATGATTGGGAGTGAGATATGGAGGATGGGGTAGGTGAATTGGAAGATGGGGTGGTGGATATGGTGGATGGGGAGAATGGTGTTGGAGATATGAAGTGGGATATGGAGATTAGGAGATGGGAGATGTGAGTGTCGAGTAGGATGAGTGTGGTGATCAGTGTTGTAGGTTGTAGCTGCCCGCTTCCACGCTAAGCTCGTTTGGATTAGTCCAATTGCTCATGTTTTGTCACTCGCGGTCGGTAAGATAACAGTGATGATTGATCAACGACGAGGACGTATGTACTCCGCTATGATCTGTGGAGGTCGCACGCTTTCAAGAGACGAAACAAAGTATACCACCTTTTCAGATCATGGAGATACAATATACGGTACGGTCCTGTCCACCTTACACCCCGAACTGCCCACAACAACGCTTCACTCCCACTCCCGCCCCGAGACTGCGACCACACGCGACGACACCGGGAAGCAGCCAGCAGCCGCTAAAACCCTTTCACCAGCGGCGGAAGAGACAGCACGCGAGATGAAGGACCTCGAAGTCCTTATGGCTACGATGAGCGAGCGAATCGATAAGCTCACAGATGAGAACCGGGCACTTCGGAAGCAAACGCCAGTGCCACCTGCACATCCGCTGCCGCCTCCATCGGCACCACCTCTGCAGCCATAGCGGAAAAGGACGGGGCCTCAAACCCCGCACCAGCCGGCGAAGCAACTGAGGGATACCTCCCCCACACCAACTCTCATGCACTCGGAGCATGCGGATGTGGAAACCGACCCTGCGCATCCGCCGCCATCAACATCTGCCGTGGCCGCAGGGCCCGCACCCCGCCATGGCGACAGGGATGAAAGATGGAAGAAGGTTGAGAGGAAGCGCAAAGGGAAAGGAGAGAAGAGAGGGGCAGGATTTGGAAGAGAGGTGGGCGTCCCGTCCTGGGCTGACAAAGCTCGGGGCAGGGGGCGGCGTCTCGGTGGCCGTCTTCATCGGCGGGAACAGGGACGCCAGGCCGCAAAAGGCACGCAAACCTAAAAAAGGGCCGCAGCCGAGCGCTCACACTGAGAGACAGAGGAGAGGTGGGAAAGGCAGCGGGCGTGTCAGCCCGCAGAGAGAGGAGGCTGGAGCCGAGGAGTTGGGGGCAGAGGCTGAGGAACTACCGCTGCTCCTCCCTATCCCTTCCTTCATGGTTTCAGCAGGAAAGAGGGCGGACTAGGCGGAGGTCCTCCAACGACTTCGTTTCTCTCTTTTTTGTCATTTCTTTTGGTTTTCTATATCTTCTCAGGAAAGGCCTGGGCGGAGGGCAAAGGGGAGCTTGCAACGTGCCGCCACCGCGCGGACAGCGGCTAAAATATACGCCGCCATAGTCTACATAGTCTGAATGCGAGTATGATTAAACGAAAAAAAAAAACCTCCCTGGCCTATCACGTGAATCAAAGAAAAGGAAACAGAGGGACGAAAGGCAACTCACTCCTTATTCACCTTTGTCCGGAGGTGCCACCTCCACCCCCACCATCCTTCTGCCTGGCCTGGCTTGATGCTTTGCTCTGCGCCTTATCGTTTCGCGGACTCCCGGAACGTTCTTTCTCGAGAATATGACTCTATTCGCCAATCACCTTCTCGCATACCATGGGCCGAACCTACCACACGATCAATTACATGCGGAAGGCGACCGAGCGGTCAAGGTGCCAACACAGGCCAACGATTGCAACTACATCGGCTAGTGGAAGCGGAGAGGCGGATGAATGCAGGCCTCGCAATAGTCTGTCCTGCCCGGCCGGGCCCGAGTCCCGGGCAGGCCTCAGGGCGGACGGGACGGACGACTGCAAGGCCTGGGGGAGCCACGGCATACTACAACTACATAGTACGGATATAAAATCGATGACTAGCTAACGAGGAGCGCGAAAAGAAATAGATAAAGATATAGTTGTCGCGGTGATCGGACAAGGGGTGATAGAGAGGAGAAATCGTGCGCTCATTTTCTCAATCAGTGTGGTTTTATATATTGCTCACATTATCCCTACCGTCTCCGCCTCCTCCACACGCTTCCTCAGTCAGCGGCCTCAGAGCTACTACTAGTATCGCCGTTCGTAACTCCATGACCCGCTGCCGCCCATGGGCGGGGAGAGTAATTTGGGATCGTCAAGGAGTTGTTGCTGGGAAGCCAAATCCTCGGGGAGAACGGCTACCATCGAGTGTTTCGTCTTCGGCAAAGGCTTCGGTACTGAGATCGCTGTTAGGCATTCTGAGTGGTGGGCTCGGTGGTGTGGGATGAATGTCTGGCGTGTTCGATCGAGACGGCGGTAGAAATACAGAGTGGTTGGTGAGTGACGTCTTCCGTACCCCGCCGGCGTAAACTTTCACCCTAATTCAAAAATTTTACGTCAGCGGGGTGCCCGTCAGTCTTCGGCAGTCCGTCCAAATCCTAGACCAGGGCGGACAAGGGCAATGGGGACCCTGCTCGGGGCGGGACCGCCTGGCGCAGCCGGGCAGGATGGACTATTGCGAGGCCTGTTCTTGGGACAGGCCTGGGCGGAGGGCAAAGGCGAGCTTGCAACGTGTTGCCTCGCGCAGACAGTGAACAGGAGACCTGGATAAAAAGTGTGATGCCATAGTCTAGATAGGCTTCATGTGAGTATGAAAGCTGCGACACAAGCCCGGGGTATCTAGAAAAGATAAAAAGCGCGGAAAGAAATGAGACAGATGAGCGTATATTACCCAAACGATGGTAGTGGACTGTTCGTGGGCTGGCTGTCTGGTCTGGCATTCCTTGGAGGGTCACTCGCGACGGTGGTGGTACCGGGGTGCTCTTTCCCGAGATTTTCCTGTTTAACATAAATGCTTCCGCAATGCGATGGGCTGCACGCCCTGCAGAGCTGGTGGCGTTAAAAGTTCAGAATTATTGCTTTCACCAGCCAATCATAGCTGCGCGACCGATTGCTTTCACCCACCAATCAAGTCACTACAATCTACACTCACCCCAGCAGCCCTGGGAGCAGCGCGCGCCTCCACACAAAAACTCCGGACAAAACCAACTGAGTGTTTTGGCGTGCAGTACCGAAGATAGATGCCGTCTCTGCGATTCGTGCACTGTTTTCCGATTCTTGATCGAAGAATCCGTTGATGAGTTATTCGAAGAGACGTTTTTTTTTTTGTTTGTTTATTCATTACTCGCATGCTGCCTAGCTAGATCATGGCCTGTCCGCTGTCCACACGGTGGCGGCACGTTGCAAGCTCCCTTTTGCCCTCCGCCCAGGCCTTTCCAACGAAGATGTAAAGCAAACCAAGGAAAACACAAAGGAAAAGACAAAAGAGATAAACAAAGGAAAAGCGCGTCCTCCTGCCTACTCCTCTTCTGCGGACGCCATGAAGTCCGGCGTGGGGAGGAACAGTGGTAGTCCCTCCTCGGCGCCTAGCTCCTCAGCCCCCTGCTCCTGCACCCACTCCCGCAGCTCCACCTCCGACCCCTCGCTCACTGCGTCTTACTCGGCCGGCACCCGCCTCCCCACATCCGTGGTGGAGAGGAAGTCCAGTACTGCCTGCCCGCACCTCTCGTCCGCCAGGAAGTCCCGGATCTTCCACCCGTCCTTCCACCTCACAGTCTCCTTCCGCACCTCCGCCCACAGGATCTTCTGCTGGGCCTTCCACTCCGGACGCACCTTGAAGAGGTGCTCCCGAGTCTGGTTCGGGTATCGGCACCACTAGCATTGTGGGGTGGGCCGATTCTTCGTCTAGTTGAGGTAATGCCCGGTTAGACTACGCCCCGTCTTGATCTAGTAGAGCTGCTAGGCAAGCCTCTTGGTGCTCCCAGCCACCGTGCCGTCCGGTCTCTGGCTTTTCGGCATCCGGTAGTTTGTCTGCTCACTGGCGCGCCTCCACCCACTTCTTCTCCGAGATCTCCCGCTTGTGGTTGGCGAGGGGCCGCGGGAGGCATCGCCCGTACTTCCATCCGATCGGAGTACTCCAGCCATTCCACCCCGCGGTGTCTACGCGGAAAAGTGTTGTGTGGAGTGAGGTTACGAAGAAAGGTTATACGCAAACTATGCAAGGGAGTGGAATCCGTCTGTTGGCGATGATAAGGGAGTCGATTGGACACGGAGTATGCAACGGGCTCACCAATGCTTAGGGGTGCGATGGTGCATCTTACAGAGGCTTCCAGCAGCTACTCTACATACGGAGTGAGACGCTTCAGAGGGACCTGCCATTCGGGTGGACGCTGACGGACAAGGGTCGCTTTTCATTTTTTTGCTGATGTTATTATTGCTCCGACGATTCCGTGCTAGCTACATCGGGTGTTGATGCAGAGACGCAACCTGACGTCAAGATCCGTACTTTCAACGTCCTTACTCGTTCGAGGCAAGGTATGTAGCTCCTCGTCTCTGTCTACTCCGTAGATCAGTTTGGCTCAATGGCGCGGGCAACTCTGGCAACTCGATACTTCGCGATATCTCTCTGCGCATGGAATGTCTCCTGGCCCGCGGGCTGTGGACTAGATAGCGTTAACTGCGTCTTGCAGACCCGCCCATCCGAGGCAAGGACAGGCCCGCCCGCACTGTTGAGATCGCTGCTAGTATGATATGTGATTGTATCTCGTGGTTAAGTATCAGGCGTTTCCCTCGATAACATGGCCATCAACGCCTCACCCCCACAGCCTCACCAGACGGAATCATCCGTCAGCCACCCGTCTCACTCCCTCATCGCGCCCCTCGGTCAGCCGCCTTCTCCCGCGTAGTCAGCGGGTGCAGAAGCAGAGGAATAAGGTCCCATTGGTCTGCCCCCCCAATCCTTCAGCAGTCCATTACCCATCCTTACATCAGTCTTATGTTATTATAAGCTAGAGCAGACCCTCTGCCACGGCGCCGGGATCACATCCGTCGGGATCACATGTCATCATGGTGCCAGAGCACGGAGGTGGGAAAACGTGGCGCTACGGAGGGGCTCGGGAACAGCGGAACGACTTTGAAGCGCTGGAATGGGGTATGCTCGGGTGGGTGTTTGCTTGCTTGAGTTCCTCTTTCTATGTGCATATAATGAGGGCCTTCGCCCGCCGTAGATCCGTACGCAAAAACTGGTCTACGCCCTCGTCCCCGTCCTCGTCCTTGTCCCTGCCCCAGTCTTGTCCCCACCGTCCCTCTCCCGCACCCGCGCGCCCACGGCGCTTACCCACGTGCCACTACCTGGAGCCACGCCGGACCCGAAGAGTAACGCACAGGAAATGGAAATCAAACATGGAGTAAGGGAGTCACTGTCGCACCCTATTGTCTCGGGGTGGACATTCGGACACGGACCTGGTGGATAGATATCGGTGGATAATCACTTGAAGTCTTTGAACGGCGCTTCGGGCCCGAGGGAATTGACCCATTATAGCCGAGGTACCCAGGGCCCGGTGATCTACCATGCAGCACCAGGAAGCATTGGGGCCAAGTACCGGGAAAGCGTAAGCGCTGCCGCGATACAACTCTCTGGGAGGAAGCCAAGGCCGGGAGGCTTGGCACGTTGGCGACTTGGATGCAAGACGATGTTTGCTTCCAGGAGCAGCGGCTCTTCTCTCTTCGTCAGACATCAACACATACTTTCTCTCCTTTTTCAAGGACGGTCCATCCGCACGTTCTTCGTGATCCCCTTTTCCGTGCCGTCCGTGCCGGAAACCTGGAGATTGCCGGCTGGGAGGTCCGCTCAGTCTCCTCTTCACCTCGCAGCGACCCTTGGTAACACCTGCGAGTGAGCTCCGGGCCTCGGCCCACGCCCCACCTTGGTTGGAGAGCGCATGTGCGTACCCCGCCGCACCTCTTTCCGAGAATAGCACAGTGCTGGCTCCGAAGGTAGGGAATGTATGTAGCGCCCGAGGGCGGGGTTACCCCTCACTCCGGTTGTGCCAGCTGTCATCGGTGGCGAGCCTCAGTGTGCCCCGACAGGTGGGCAACCCCTTTCGACAAATCCGAATACTTATGTGCAGCACTTACCACTGCATATTCAGGACGACCCCAAGGCGCTGGGTAACCGCCGGACCAATACCGGCTTTACTACACCGGAAAGAGCAAATGCCGCTGCAGTAAGACACGGACTTTTGGAAGGCGCCAGAACCCGCTCGAGGTGAGTGGACGAGGAAAGTTCAAGAATTTGCCTACATGGTGAAACAGAAAGATGGGGCCACTAATTATCGCTGAAGAGCTGCACTTGTGGACACCGGAATCCCCCAGGAATTACCAGTGGCCAGTCCTCTTCACCTTCCTGTCCGGATCATTGACAAGGTGGGAACGGCCTGCCCTGGCGTCAGAGCCCTATCCTACGTAGACGATGTCGCCTAGTTAGTGGGCAGCGAGAAAAGACGAGCAAGAGGCGGCAAGCAAGCTAGGTATGGTCGCGGAAGCAGCGCTCAAGTGTGCGGACAACAATGGAGTGGCCATTGACCACGGCGAGAAGGAGGCGGCCCCACTCCGAAGGAAAAAGATCCCTCCCGTGCCGTCCGTCAAGGCCGGCAGCCGAGACGCAGTCTTCCTCAAGGAGGCTACTCGGCGGCTGGGGATCTGGCTGGACTCGCGGCTCACCGTGAAGGAACCCATGCATACAGGACGAAGAGCGGCAAGAAGGCCCTCATTCTTGTTCCTCTTGCGTAGACGCCAGAAAGGAGGGCATTGGGAAGGGCTGCAAGCACTCCGCAACCGCAGCCCCCAACTGCCCGGCGTCTTACCTCTTGTCCTCCCCGCGACGGAGCGTGCCAGAGCTCTCGTCGGCGGCGTCGCTCGTTGGCTCGCTGGTCCGCGCGCCCGTCGGATTGCGTCGGATTGCTTGTTGGCGACTTCGCACGGTCGCGTCACTCGATGGATCGTGACGGATCCCCCGCCGTCGGCTTCGCTCGAGCCCGCTCGACGGGTGCTTCTCGGGTGAGACTGGAAAGGAGTCAGCTCACGCACGTGCAGAGGTTGACTCCCTTGCGCCAGATGTCCGCGACAGGATGCGATTCGGCCGCATAGCAGCCGCAATTCCTTCCGACCTTGGCAGTCGTGTTCCTTATCGTGGGGATTGTTCTCTCGGCCTTTCCCGGCGTCGCGTCGCGTTGCAATTTTCCCCGCTCGTGTCTCCCGTCTTAGACACTCAACTCCTTGCGGCTCCCCTCACCTTTCTCGCCGGTCGCTTGTTCGCCGGATGGCTCGTGTCGCTCCGCGTGTCTCTCATCTCACTCGTTTGATGGTTGACTGGGCTCATGGATTCCTTAACGAAAGTTCATCACGTCCGTGGCGACGGGCCTGCTGGGTATCAGAGTGCCAAATCTATCGTCTCAGAAAGCGTGATACTACTTGCACGGTTATACGAGTCATACCTGTTCGGGCGCAGCATGCGGGGCCGCTGCACTGTCCCACTGAGATAGAACGCCTTTGCAACGGCAATCGCTCAGTTACCCAATGTATCGTCTCGCACTAAACTCTTGAAGACTCGTGACTGCGTTACTACGTCATACACTCGATAATGCAGGATAGAATTTCGCTCGGGGAAGGTGCTGATTGGAATGGCGAAAATGGAAATGGGTGGGTGAGTCGGCAAGCATAATGGTGCATGGTGGGCAACCACAATCGCCGCAACACCTTCCCCCCCTCTCTGCGATGTTTTTCGCCCACGACTACTAACACCACATCACAGCGTTTACTACCACCTAAGTTACCGAACCTCCAACTAACCTCACGATGGCGGCTAGGCGAGGAGACAAGCGCCAACGGACTGACTCAACATCGGATGAACGGTCGGGATCCCGGCCACGGGTCCAGCTGCTACCTGACGAGCGATCAGGTTCGTCCAGGAGCGCACAGGGGGACGCACAGGGCGGCCGGGAGCCAGATATGACGGTCAGCATTGCCTTCCTGAAACTATCGAGAGACCGGTGATGACTAACAGTGATCTCTCCACAGTCGGTACTACAGCAAGATAACGTCGACGTCGAGTGCGTTGCCGGACGATCTCTTCTCGCTGGGCGAAGCATCGGTCATACAGCTGACAGCCTCGAATCCACTTCCCGAAGCAACAGTGGGGTTGCTGGGACAGCGAGCGGCGCTGGCACAAACAACCCTCATACCGTCTATGACCGCGCCAGGCACACTGAAATCCCGAACGCGCAATTTTATGGTTCCGTATCATTCGCTCACTCTTCACAATCAACCGCTCGAACACGCAAGGACATGGAAAATCTAGGTAGATGGTCTTTTTGCGAGACGCGAAGTTGTGTTCTGGTTCTCACAACTGACCCCTATTGGCCAGTTCAAACACAAATCGATTGGAGTAATCTCTTGAGCGAACTGTCAGTCATCAGCCAGGACGAGTACCGATCCGCGATCTCTCCGTTTGACAATGACAACCCGAACTAGCGTTGACATCGCCTACATCGATGTAGTCCAGTTGGGGGGGCAGTTGCGGAGCATACTTGCCACATTTAACAGATCGACTTTCATATTGGGCTGGCGGTTGGTACCTTGCGAGGACGGTTACCAGTAGACTTCAGCAGTCGTTTGTTGGAATATATGGATCGATAAAAGGTGAAGATTTTATTACAGTATTATGCGGGCACAAGATCTCTATATATACAGGAAGGCCGTCAGGACAAAGGACGGAAGACTGCCCCCCGAGGCGGTGCTCGGGGACTCAGTCATCTCTGGACGCCTCCTCATCTCTGGACGCCTCCTCATCTCTGGACGCCTCCTCATCTCCGGACGCCACCTTATTCTGACATCGTTCATCGCGACGCCATTTGTATCAGACGTTGCTACGTGCTGTACACTGGAGAATAGTGAGATCGACAATCTTTATCATCCCCTCAATGATCACCCAGGTTGTTAATTGAGCAGATCCGCGAGCGAATTAGGAAGCAAAGCAAGCTGACCGCCGAGAAGGAAGGCCAATGCCACTCGTACCAGATCGACGAAGACCTACGGCGGAGACTACGAGGAACGGGGAAACCTACGGAGAGCCTGGGAGCGAGCGCGCGAGCGAGGTGATTCGGGCGAGGGACAGTGAGGAGGATAGTCAGGAGCAGGTCCTGCAGAGTCTGGTGGTTCGCCTTGAAGAGATGCAGAAAGGTGCAAGATTACGGCACACTACAAGCGGGAGTGGGCTCATTTCCGTGGTTGCAGCGATTGACGTGAAGTCGGAGCAAACCAGCGATGCCGGCGAGGAAAACTAGGTCGCGACGGAAAGGCCACGGATGGGGTTACCGATTTCGGGACTAGACTTCAATACTGAAGAGACAGCAAGGAGATGCGGGAACACCCGACTGTATTTTCGACGGCGGGGGGAAATCTTTCAGACTTTTTACCCCTCCTTGAAATATATAGGAGGTACCAATTCTACCAGATCCAACATTGGGGACACCCGGCCCACAACAGAGCAAAAATCCCACCACACCGGAACCACAACGAGAAAATTACCCAACGACCACCGACAAACAAACAGAAAAAAGCCACCAGATATGCGGCCGACAGTGACAAAAGAAGAAAAGGCCCTCGGAAGCTACGAAAAGAAATAGACACTCCACCAGAGTACGCAACCGCGAATGAAAAAAATGAACACGAACTGCAGAGCACCCAACCCACAAAACACAAAGGTAATGAACATACCCTCTAAGCAGGGAAACCCGCTGCCTCCCTTCCGACGCCGCTCCCCTCCGCATTCCGAGTTTGGGAGCAAGCAACGCTCACCGACTATTAGCTGCGGTCATCCGCCCAATGCCATGCCAAAGGCGATCCCTGTAATAGGCCGCAATCCAGATGACCCCCAGTGGTCCTCCAATGAGAGCCAGCTTGGCGAGCGCGTTCAGCGGGACAAGGCAGTTTGCTGGTATTGCGTCGTTGGAAACGAGGTCCGGGGGGCAAAGCTCGGCACCAATGAGCCCAGTGACGGCGCTGAGCCAACTGGCTGTATAGACAAACGCAGACCGTAACTTCGAATAAGTTAGCTTTCGAGCGCCCTCCTCCGAAAACCACCCTACCTGCGAGCTCTGCGAGGTCTGGAGCTTTTCGACTTCCATCCGCACGAGTAACATTGCAACGCTAATCGACGCTAATTCGCGTTCGGACGCATTTCTGAGAAAATTGCCACCACGATTCCATTCATTATAGATTCTGACGATTTCTTCGCGATAGATTGGTAGTAGGCCGTAATCCTCCATGCACAAGACATGAAGGACAAACTCGCGGGTTTCTGCAGGCGTTGCGGATGCAGGGGGAAGTGCACCAGGGGCCACCTGGCGAACCGAGATATTCTGGACCAGTGGATTAGATGCGACTCAGCGATGTGTGACGGAGGGGTGTTACAGGTACGGGAGGTAGCAGCACCTCGAGCTCATGATCTCCCTGAAAAAGATGAATCAGAAATTGACCACTTAGGCAGCTTGTGAAATTAGGAATGAAAATACCGACTGCGGGGCAGGAGCGACTGGTTGCTGACGATCTGGCCTAGCGCTGAAGCCGATGTCTGTTTCAATCGGGGATTGCTGCACGACATCAATTGGGGCTCAGTAGGGCAAGCCAGGGTGGTAAAGGGGGATCGGCGCACCGACAGTCGGGAAGCTAGGCCATCGTGCGTGCGTTCTGGCCTGGCACTCATGGCAGCACCGGTTTCTGCAGGCGGTTCCTGTGCGGTAACTATAGGACTTGGAAGCAGCAGTAGGCGTGGAAAGAGGATCAATATACCGACTGCGCGTCAGAATGGCTGCCCGATGGGAGCTCGAACCTCACGTCCATGGTGCGGTTGAGGTTAGGCGGGGATACCTACACAATATGTTAGTGTGTGAATTGAAGGGCTGCAGATCGGTACCGCATAACGGTCAGAAGAAAGCGAATGAGCTCGCGCAAGGGAGAAATTGTAATGCCGAATATCACGTTTTTTAGAGACGCCCAGCGAGTTGCTGCAACACGATCGGAACAGAGGCGTTTCACTTGTAGGGGGGGAGAAGGGAGGTGCGGTGTAAGATGAGGACGAGGGGGAGGGGAAGCGGGAGGGGAGGGGACCGGAGAGGGAGGGGAAACGGGATTAAAGGGGAAGAAGGGCGTGAAGTGGAGGATGGGAAAGGGGGAGGAGGTATGTGGGGAGGAAGAAGGAGAGCAGCAAAGATCGGACGCTGTTTAAACCCGCTGCTGCATCGCGCTAGACTAGATTGGGTATCTTGCCATTTTCGGCGCCATTGCAGGCTGCCTAATCCAGGCCACCACTGCATCCTGCATCCTATCAACTATTGCCATCCTGTTTCGCTCAAATCTAACCAGTGTGGTGGAACAACACGTACAAGTACTCAATCCCAATCTTGGCTGACCCTAATGTGAACTCTCTTGACGTGGATTAGCGGCACCTAAAGGGACCAGAGTATTTGGGATCCCGACGTCAAAGTCGGGTGAGAGTCTGAGAGTAGGTAGGAGAAACCACGGCGGCTCACCCTCTCTGATTACTAGTGAAGTGAGATTCAGCAGCAGCGGAGAGAACAAAGAACAGTAGAGTATTCCGAGAACCCGAGCGCCATCAGCTCTGCTTCTCCTCGCCACCCACCCCCAGTCGGGAATCGATTTCAACCATGCCACCATCCAATGGTGTCAACGAAACGGGCTCCAAAACTAGCTGGAGATGACGCCCCTGGCAAACCAGCGAAGATTTCAGAGAGCACCACCTCTGATGGCTTTCCTGATCCGATTTTCACCCCTTTCGCTCATCGCAAGCCAGTGCAAATGGCTGGGGCATAGGTTCTCGACGAAACTCCGTTGTCACGCATTGAAATATCCTCACAGCACCAACTGTGCAAATAATGGGCGTCTGGAGATGACAGACCGGAGTCGGTGTCCAGCGATGACGGCTTTCCAAGTCTCCGCTCACCCGCTTGGGAGAGAGTCTTTGATCTTCCAGCTGGGTGAGTCCCTGATTCCCATTGTTTATAGAGAGAATGTTCTGCCTTTGCCTATGTATCAAGCAATCAAAATCGCTATCTTCATCTCTATCGATCCCTATATTCCATCACTGGGATGACGTAAGGTTATTACGCAGATCTCAAGTGGAAGTTGTTACCAGCATACCTTGATGCTTCAGCAAATGGAAGCCTGGATCGAGTGGCCAGTTTTACTATAACTGTTCTAATGGGATACGAACGAAACCGGCGCGGAGCAACTACTGGAAGCCGGCTTACGGTCGTAATGGATACTTGTTGCCTATGTGCTCGCGGTCGAAGGATCGGTACCAGCAGACCAAACAGTCCCTTCACATATCCTCTCCATTAACGACCCCACTGGCGAAGAAGGAGAATTGCATGTAGCGTGAACCGCCGCCACCACACACGCAATAGCGTTGCCAGGAGCTGTATCTGCCAGGAACCCTTGTGTTGCCAAATGTGTTCGCGCCGAGGATTGCTTTTGACATCACTCAGCATTATAAGAATTCTATTTCAAACACACTGCTGGCTTAAATGAAACGCTGAAATGGGGATCATAATACCGTCTGAGAAGTAGGAATGTGGTTACCTGAGATACCTCCCATTGTGTCACGGCCACGCGGTTGACCTATGTCGTTGCTACCATAGAGGTAGTGAAGCAGCGTGTATCAATACGGTGAGTTGATAGCCGCACAAAATGGTGATAAGTTGGTTCTGCAGTTGCACACTAACGCCGGCCGAGTGAAATGCAGCGAGTACCAAGGTGGCTGGTGGAGCCGGTATTTCTGCGTGGGAGTCGTCGGAATTATTCACACTCGGTCTGGCAAGGTTCCAAGCAAGAATCAGCGTCTTGGTGGGGCAAAGGATGTAGATATCTGGACACACCTGTCGCTGTACTCCGACAGTTCAGTTTCCATCTCCTTTCCCAACCGTCGTTATTGTAGCGTACAGAAGTCCGCCGTCATTTTGGCATCATCAACGACGGCCTACCGCGACGGGGTCTGTCAATGCTCCCTAAAGAAATAACCTTGTGGGATATCAGGATGATGATGGGGAATAGGATTGACTGTACGTAGTCGTGGACGGACGATTTTCAGGAGAAAGAACTATCCACGGGTATCCGACAGGGGGCCGGCAGAAGACAGCTGCACGAGAGACTGGGCGATGACTCCGTCAGTTTGAAGGTTAAACATTTTGAAACTAGCTCGTTCCCCACCTCCGCATCAACAATATGGTAGGTTGCCCATGTCGCACTTCACCTGAGCTAAGAATTGGAGATACTTCCCTCTGCCACGATTGTGGCGTTTTTTTTTTGTTTCCTTTGTTTATTCATACTCGCATGCGACCTAGATGAATCATGGCAGCGGCCACGATTGTGGTGTAAGTAGTATAGACTACATACTTGTTCTTGCTGTTTCACCGCGCTAGTGAGAGCTGGGCACAACAGGATAGCTAGACTTGATAGGACGCAGTGTCGGCCGATGTTTACCGGATTCGGTACCGACTGCAAAGGCGGCGAAAATGGCAAGTCACCCAATCTGGTCTAGCGCGATTCAGCAGTGGGTTTAAACGGCGACCCATCATCGCTGTTCTCCTTCTTCCTCCCCACGCACATCTCCCCCTTCCCCATCCTGTACCTCATTCCCCTTCTGCCCATCTTCCCCTTTACCCCACTTTCCCTTTCCCATTCTCCCCCCCTTGCCCCCCTCTTCCCCTTACGTTCCTCTTCCCCATCTTACACCGCCCGCCGCTTCTTCCCCACTGCAAGTGAAACACCGCAGTTCCGATCGCGTTGCCTCCTCTCACTGAACGTGTCAGCTAGAGAAAGAGATAACCGGCATTACGCTTTCTCCCTCGCGCGAGCGTGTTCGCTCTCCTCTGACCAGTATGCGGTATCGATCTGCAGCCCTTCAATTCACACTCTAACATGGATAGCTATCCCCTGCCGACGGCAATTGCAGCATGGACGAGAGGTTGGAGTACCCATCAGGTAGCGACTCTGCCACACAGTCTGTATATTGATCCCCTTTCCACCCCTGCTGCAGCTCGCGAGTCCTAAATGTTACCGCCCAGCTACCTCCTGCGGAAACCGGCGCCGCCATGAGCGCCATGCCGGAACCCACAAACGTTGACCTAGCTTCTCAGCTGTCTGTACGTCGATCCCCATATACCGCCCCAGCTTGCGGTACTGAGCCCGAACTGATGTCATACAGCAATTCCCGAGCGAAATCGAGATCGGCTTGACCACCTGGCCAGATCGTCAGCAGGCAGTCGGCCCTGCCCCGCAGACGGTATACTCACCGCTGATTTCATAAGCTGCCTAAGGTATCAATTTCTGATTCATCTTTTTCAGGGCAATCATGAGCACGAGGTGCTGCTACCTCTCGTACCTGTAATACCCCTCCGTCACACATCGCTGACTCGCATCTAATTCACTGGTCCAGGATGTCTCGGTTCGCCATGCGGCCCCTACTTCGCTTCCCCCTGCATCCGCAACGCCTGCAGAAACCCGCGAGTTTGTCCTTCATGTCTTGTGCATGGAGGATTACGGTCTTCTACCAATCCATCGTGACCGAATCGTCAGAATCTATAATGAATGGAACCACGGTGGCCATTTTCTAACTACTGCATCTCTACGCGAATTCATTTCGGTCGATATTTTGACTCTCGTCGTTCACAGAGAAGTCAAACAACTTCAGAGCTCGCAGGTATGCACACTGACGGGGAATGGCGCTCGAAAACTAACTCATGCTAAGCTGGAGCCTGCTCTTGGCTACCTGGCTACTTGGCTTTGTGCCGTCACTGGGCTTATTGGTTCGAAACTGTGCCCTCCCGACCTGATTTCGAACCGTGCTATACCTGACCACTGCCTCGTTCCGCTAAACGCACTCGCAAAGCTGGCTCTGATTGGAGGACCGCTGGGGGTCATCTGGATTGTGGCCTACTACAGGGGTCGCCTTTAGCGTGGCTAATAGTCTGTGAGCGTTGCTTGCTCCCAAGCTAGGAATCCGGAGGGGAGCGGCGTCTGAAGAGAGGCAGCGGTGTGCCCTGCTAGGGGGTGTTCATTTCCTTTGTGTTTTGTGGGTTTGGTCCTCTGGACTTGGTGTTCATTTTTGTCTTTCCTGCTTGCATGCTCTAGTGGGGTTTCTATTTCTTTTCGTGGGGTCTTTTCTTCTTTCGTCTCCGACGACCGCATATGTGGTTGCATTTTTCTGTTTGTTGGTCGCGTGCACGCGGCATATTTTTCTCTTGTAGGGTCCGGCGTGGTGGGATTTTCTTCTCTCTTTGTCGGTGGGCCGGGTGTCCCCAATGTTGTATCTACAGTACTACAATTGCTACCTCCTATATATTTCAAGGAGGGGTAAAAAGAACCGTTTTTTCCCGCTTGGCACATATTGCTATGGTATGAGGTCCTGAATAATACAAACAGTTGTCAGAATAATGGGCGTCCGGACATGACGGACCGGAGACGGCGTCCGGAGATGACAGCTGCCTTAGTCTCCGAGCACCGGCTCGGGAGACAGTCTTCCGTCCTTTCCCCTTGGCGAGTCCCTCAGGCGCGTTGTATATAGAGAGAATGTTTTTCTTTCGACGTTGCATCAATCAATAAACTCACGATCTTCATCTCTATCGATCCGTATAGGTATTCCAACAACAGTAGCAAAAAACGGGCAGTTTTCAGTCCAGCAGGAATATTAGATTAGTGCTGTGTCGTACTGGCAATACGCGTTTTCACCTAACTGCTGTCTTACTACTGTCTGCAAATGAATGCAGTAGTACATATCATACATGCTAACTGAACAACACGTATCGAAATTGATAGTCAAATTCTTTTAGATCCTGCAGCGATGCTGGTGTCATCCTGCTCCGATCTCTGGGTCCGAAACGGGCTGGATACCCTATCGGTACGCATCAATTTCCAATACTAGTATAAAAAAATAGGATTTTTTTTCTTTTTTGATTTCCTTTTTAATTTTCCTCTATTTTTTCTGTTTTTTTTCTTTCCTTTATTCGGGTTTCATGTTTTCTAGGAAATTCATGATGCGAGCCGTGCGGGATTCGAATACTGGTTCTATATTAGAAATCACGATTTTTATACCATTAAGCTAAATATTCTGTCTATAATGGCTGAAACAATTTTTGGCAATCATAACCCGGAAACCAGCTTTCCACAGCCGCGACGAGGCCGCTCCCGTTTATCTACTGAGTAAGCGGTCGGGTCCTCCAATTTACAGGCACCAATCGCGCAGCGCCAAAAATGTTTCGCGTGGCCTGCCTAGGACATCAATAGTCGCGCTCTTCAGAAGGTGCTCAACATATTTTTTCCCCAGTAATCTCTGACGTGTGGTAGGGCGGCCCGCCGCGCAGCCTGCTCGGGTATTGGGAGATTAGAGCACCAACGGCAGCAGCCTTGCTGTGTTAAAAAATGGTGTTGGGTGGGAGTTGGACATCGTGGGCGTGATGGCGTGGTTTACTCGGGGCGCCACGCTGGTATGTACTGGTAGATTTTGGTGGAGTTTAGTTATATATTGTGGCTCAGTCGACAACATGCAGTTTTCTCAAATCATGAACTCCGGGTGGTGTGCAGAACGCTCTCCCATTGCACAGAAACCAAGGGTTCCAAGCAGCATCTAAAATTTGTGTGGTAGATTGAAAATGCAGCTCGCAACCGAACAGTCTTTCAGAATCTTAGTAGACGGTGGAAACCTAAGACCGTGCTGCTCGACCAAGCCCAGTGCAGAACGAATATGGCAACAATTTTACCCCATTTTTGTTATAGTATTCCGTGTTATGATCGGATTGGCATCCGAGATATATTACTCGAGCATTAACAGGAATTGCGTAGAGATCCAAGGAGCACTCGAAATGGTATCTGGTATACGACACACGCCATATGGGTGCCGTATCGTTATGGTACTCAGTTCTTCTAAAATACAGAGCGGGTGTTTCGCTACTACATTCTAAAGGTATGTGCTTGAGTGCTATAAGGATCCTACTTCAATCCCTGTCAGATGCCAATCAATCATTTGACACTCATCTGACGCTCCAAACGCATCGGCTTAGAATGATGTCCTACGGTATTATTTTTGATAGGAATTTACACGAACACCAGAGTCAAGCTCGATACAAATTTACGTCCTGATTACATGAATACTTGGCTACATCGAATGCCGTATTGCTGCTTGATTGACAATACCCTGTTTTTTACTAGCCACTGTACCTATTTTTACCGCGTTGATACAATATCACTACCATTTGCGCCACGATATGCTAGAAATACTGCAAGATTGGTGTCTCTTGGGTATACGTAGTCTACTCCTGAAATCGGGAACCCCAACCGCGGTCTTTGGGTCTTGTTAGTTTTCATCGGCGGAATTCCGGTTTTGTTCCGACTGCACGTCGATCGCTGCCACCATGAAGTTGACTACACTCCCACTTGTAGGGTTCCGTAATCTGGCTCTCTTCCGCAAGTTTTCCAGGCGAACCACCAGACGTCTTAGGACCTGCTCTTGACTAGCCTCCTCACTGTCGCTCGCCTGTACCAACTCGCTCGCGCGCTTGCTCCCATACTCTCGGTCTTTAAATATTTATCGGGGCTGAGAGAGTAGTGAAGAGAGATAGTAATGGGTATCTTGAGTAATGATTGAAGCGATCAGGAAGATACGAGACAAGGAGAATAAAGACATTGTGTACACCAGCCTGCCGATGTTGACCTTCCCAATCATCCGTTCCGATTTCCTCACCCATTCCGGCCTCGTCACCCATTCCTGCCTCTTCATCCATTCCAAGCGCAGCAGCGAGAAGTATTTCCAACATCCGTAGGTTTCCTCGTCCCTCCTTGTCTCCACCGGTGGTCAGGAATCTCAATAGTCCGGCCGGCGCGCGGGCAGCCCGCGGGCTTTTGGGACGGTCCAGTCCGTGCAGTGCCTTCTGATGACCAGTTCCGGCTAGATAGGCGCAATGGCCGGTCTTCAGCGACGCAGGTTGGCCCGCGGGTGCCCGAGGGTCAACGCTAGTACTAGTGGTTAAGAAAAAATGTCGCCACGCGGAACCACAAGTCAACCACCTGCAGAGCGATGAGGCGGACGCCGGTAGAGGATCGGTGTTGGAATATAGGGATCCGTAGAGATTTTTGTTTTTCTTTGATCGTGCTCGCATTCGGCCTGTCTAGGCTATGGAGGGGTACATTTTTTGTGAGAATAATGGGCGTCCGGAGATGACGGACCGGAGGCACACATCCGGAGATGACAGCTGCCCGAGTCTCCGAGCACCGGCTCGGGAGACAGTCTTCCGTCCTTTCCCCCTGGCGAGCCCCTCAGGCCCGTTGTACATAGAGAGGATGTTCGTCCTTCGAAGTTGTATCAATCAATTAATTCACTGACTTTATCTCCATCGATCTTTATTTTTATCCGTTTTTCCCGTCCGCTGTCCGCGCGGTGGAGGGATGTTGCAAGCTCCCCTTTGCCCTCCACCCAGGCCTTTCCACGGAAGAGGTAGAGCGAACCAAGGAAACTACAAAGGAAAAGACAAGTGAAAGAAACAAAGGAAAACCGCACCCTCCCCCCTACTCCTCTTCTGCTGACGCCATGAAGTCAGGCGTGGGCAGGAACAGTTGTAATCCCCCCCCCCCCCCGGCGAACAGCTCCTCGGCCTCCTGCCCCTCCTCCCACTCCCGCAGCTCCGCTTCCGGCAACTCACCTCCGGGGTCATTCTCTCCCCGCGGTGGCACTAGCCTTCCCACCTCCGTGGAGTAGAGGAAGTCCAGCACCGCCTGCCCACATCTCCCGTCGGCCAGCAGATCCCGGACCATCCACCGATTGTTCCGCCTCCCAGTCTCCTTCTGTACCTCTGCCCACAGAATCTTCTGCTGCATATTCCATTCCGGGCACACCTTGAAGAGGTGGTCTCGCGTTTGCGAGGGTACTGGCACCACCAGCACTGGGCGGTGGCGCGAACCTTAGCCTAGTGCAGATGCTGTCCGGTGCGGCAGTGCCCTATCTACACCGGGTGATACTTTGAGGCCGGTCTTTTGGTACTCCCAGCAATCGTGCCTCAACCCATTTTTTCTCGGCAATCTCCAACTTGAGGTTTGCGGGGGATCACAGGAGCGGCACTGGGGGTACCTCCGTCCGGTCCGAGTAGTTCAGCCATTCCACCACACGGGTGTCAGGCTCTTCCGCCGCGAATTTCTCGCACTCGCCCGCCTTCCCATTCCCTACACCCCTTTGTGCCCGGGCACCATCTGATCTCAATGATGATAACCAGTCTGGCACGCGGTAATGCAGCGATATGCTTCCTCGCCTGGAGTGCGTACTGCTGGCCGGGCCCAGGCTCCTCTGAGGCCATCCGCCTGATGGATACTTGGGCATCAGTGAAGATTGTGACCCGCTCCGGTGTTGTCTGCCTCCTGGAAGCCGATTCCAGCCCTCTTGTGAGAGTGGCGCACTCTGCACCGTAGGCCTACTGGTTGTAACCCAAGAGAGTTTTGATGCCCATTTAGGATTGGCCGTTTCTCCATACCACCGGGGATCCGTATCGATGAAGACGGTTGATTCGATAAAAGATTGTTAGATATATCGATCGCCCAACGAGGCCCGCCGAGGCCTGCCTGGACCGCTGCGGGCAGATGCCCGTACGGATGGTATCAGGTGGCGCAGGTGGCAAATGGCCACCGGCGGCATCTAGGCCCGGTGACATCTACGCCGCTGCGAGCAGATGCGCGGAAGGCATTGAGTGGTGCGGGTGGCCAATGGCCACCGGTGACATCTAGGCCCGGCGGTGGCAAGTTGCCACCAAAGGATCTAGAGGCCGGTGATTGGTAATGGGTT
>Ga0307516_10002862_pt1 | contig 22716 bp, 17 predicted proteins | sample 19_EM_MG_FD_203310 | JGI IMG/M metagenome (GOLD analysis project Ga0307516, IMG submission 203310) | Populus trichocarpa ectomycorrhiza microbial communities from riparian zone in the Pacific Northwest, United States - 19_EM | ecosystem: Host-associated > Plants > Roots > Unclassified | place... | reverse complement strand
TGGCCTCGGCGGGCGCGTTCGGGTCGTCCACGCGCTGCAGCGGCAGCTTGCCCGAGGCCAGCGCGGTGGCGAAGTTCACGCGTTGCGTGATCGCGTTCGGGTTGAGCCAGTCGGCCTCGGTGTCGTGGTACCCGTCGGGGGTCTGGCAACCGTACAGCGGCTGGCCCAGTTGCGTCAGTTGGGCCATCAGCGGTTTCACGTTGGTGGTGACGATGCCGGTGGCGCGCACGGACGACAGCACGTACTGGTACGGCGTCTTGAACTTCACCGGCCGCGGGTCGCGGAATTCGGGGGCGTCGACGAGCGACTGCATCACCGCGCGCAGGTCGCCGTCGGTGTCCTGGAAGCGCCTGGCGAGGCGCTCGACGAGCGCCGGCGCCGGCGCGTCGGCGACGAAGCGGCGCGCCAGCTTGAAGGCGATGTGTCGGGCGGTGGCCGGATGGCGCGCGAGCACGTCGAGCGCGAACTCGCCTTCCATCTGTCCGCCCGGCGCGACGCGTTGGCCCAGCCACGTCTTCGTGCCGTTGTCGTGGCGCTCGGGATCGAAGCCGAAGATCGAGTCGCCGTGGCCCGAGGCCGAGTCGGCCATGCCGTCGACGACACGGCGGCGTTTCGACTGCTGCGGCACCATCGTCCAGCCCGTGAGGATGCGCGCGAGCTCGGTGACGTCCTGCTGCGTGTAGCCGCCGTCCACGCCCAGCGTGTGCAGCTCCATCACTTCGCGGGCGTAGTTCTCGTTGAGGCCGCTCGCCTTGCCGGCCGCGCCCGCGCCGCGCCGCGGCTGCCAGCCCGGGGCCACCGACAGCCAGTTGTCGAGATAGAACAGCATCGCCGGATGCTTGGCGGTGGCGCCCAGCATCGTGCGGAAGCGTCCGAACACGTGGGGGCGGATCGCCTCGCGCTCGTAGCTCTCGGTGAGCACGCGCACCAGGCCCTTGCCCTGGTACACGTTGAAATGGTTGAACCAGAAGTCGACCAGCACTTCCTCCAACTGGCGCGGGCTGCCCAGCGCCTGCAGCAGGCGTTCCTCGCCGGCCTCGACGTAGATCGTCGCGATCTGCCGGCGCCGCTCGCCGCCTTCCTCCGTCCGGGGCTTCTTGCCGTCGGCAGGCGCCGTCTCGGCCTGCTTGGCCAGCTTCGCCTCCTTGGCCATCTCGCGGTACTGCTGCACCAGCTCGCGCTGCGTCTCGTTGGGGGTGCGCAGCCCGGCGAGCTGGCTGGCGAGCCAGGACGGCAGCGCGAGCCGCTCGGGATGCATCTGCTCGGCGATCCACGCGCTCGCGCCCATGCGCGTGACGCGATCCAGGTCGCCGGGTGCGGGTCCGAAGGCGAGCCGGTTCAGCACGTGCAGCGCCTCCGATGGGTCGCCCGCCGCGGCTTCGGCGGCGAACGTCGGGCGCCAGGCCATGGCGGCCAGGGTGGCGGCGAGCGCGCCGCGGCGCGTCATGGGAAAGGCGATCGGCAAGGACATGGCGTCGCTTTCGCGGGGCGGACGTTGAAGGGGGCTGCCCATTTAACGGCAGCCATTCCACCCCTGTTGACACCCGACGCGTTGCTGGCAGGCAAAGTCGCGCTGGCCGACGTCCAAGCTGAACGGTTCCTGTTGCCGGTCTCAGGGATTACGTGAGGCGCGAGGGCTCACGTCCTGCTCAGTCGGATCGGAACCGCCTTGCACACCGGCACCTGGCTGCCCGCCGCGTGGCGGCGAGTTGCGGACCGAGGTACGAGATGCGTGCCGCCGGGTCTTGCGTTCAGGGCGGTGCAAGCCTGCCGCGGTCGTGCGACAGTGGCCCCTTGCGCGCGTCTTTTCCGGTACGCGCCGCCTTGCCTGGAGCTGCCTGTGGAACAACCGCCGATCTCCGCTGCCCCCGCCCCGGGCCAGCAGCCCGACCCGAACCGCGCCTACCAGACCTTCCCGGTGCTCAGCGCCCCGGACATGCAGCGCGTCCGGCGCTTCGGCGAGCCGCACCACGTCGAGGACGGCGGCTACCTGATCCAGGCCGGGCAGAAGTCGCGCGGCCTGTTCCTGCTGATGAAAGGTCGCGTGAGCGTGACCCAGCGCGACGGCCTGGGCAACGTCCGGCCGTACCACGACTACGCCCCGGGCGAGTTCCTGGCCGAGGCCGGTACGCTGTTCGGCGGCTCGGCGCTGGTGGACGCGCAGGCCATCGGCGACGTCGAGGGCATCCTCGTGGTGCCCGACCAGTTGCGCGCGCTGATCATCGCCGAGGCCGATCTCGGCGAGCGCATCATGCGCGCGCTGATCCTGCGCCGCGTCTCGCTGATCCAGGCCGGCGCGAGCGGCGCCACCATCATCGGCGCGGCCGGCTCGGCCTCCGTGCTGCGCCTGCAGAACTTCCTGCAGCGCAACGGCCAGCCGCACCACGTCGTCACCGGTGCGGACGACCCGGTGGCGGCCCAGTTGCTGGTGCAGTACGGCGCAGCGGCAGCTGAAGCCGTGGCGGTGACGCCCGGCGGCACGGTGCTGATCGACCCGACCGAGACGGCGCTGGCCACTGCGCTGGGGATGATCGACGACCGGGTGTGCGATGGCATCTTCGACGTGCTGGTGGTGGGCGCCGGCCCGGCGGGGCTGTCCACCGCCGTGTACGCCGCGTCCGAAGGCCTGCACGTGGCCGTGCTCGACTGCCGCTCCTTCGGCGGCCAGGCCGGGGCCAGCGCGCGCATCGAGAACTACCTGGGCTTTCCCACCGGCATCTCGGGGCAGGCGCTGGCGGGCCGCGCCTACATCCAGGCGCAGAAGTTCGGCGCCAAGATGATCATCCCGGCCGAGGTGGTGCGCCTCGACTGTTCGAAGGCCGAGAGCGACGGCGTCTTCGCGATCCACCTGGCCGACGGCCGCCGGCTGCGCGGCCGCAGCCTCGTGTGCGCCAGCGGCGCGCGCTACCGCCGGCCGGAGCTGGGCCGCATCGAGGAGTTCGAGGGCCACGGCGTCTGGTACTGGGCCTCCGGCCTCGAGGCGAAGATGTGCACCGATTGCGAGGTGGTGCTGGTGGGCGGCGGCAACTCCGCGGGCCAGGCCGCCGTGTTCCTGTCGGCGCACGCCTCGAAGGTGCACATGATGATTCGCGGCCCGGGGCTGGCCGCCAGCATGTCGCGCTACCTGATCGACCGCATCGAGGCGGCGCCCAACATCCAGTTGTGGACCCACACCGAGCTGGTGGAACTGGAGGGCCAGTTGCCCTCCGGCCTCAGCAGCGTGAAGTGGCGCCAGGGTGGCAACGGCGGAGAAGTGCACGAGCGCGAACTGCGCAACGTGTTCCTGTTCGTGGGTGCCGATCCCGAGACGCGCTGGCTGGAAGGCTGCGGCGTCGCGGTCGACCCGCACGGCTTCGTGCTCACCGGCACCAATGCCGTCACGGACAAGGACGGCCAGGTGATGCCGGGCCGCGTGCCCAACCCGTTCGAGACCAGCGTGCGCGGCGCGTTCGCGGTGGGCGACGTGCGCGCCGGCTCGGTCAAGCGCGTGGGCGGCGCGATCGGCGACGGCGCCGCGGCGGTGGCGCTGATCCACCAGCACCTGGCGGCGCTGGATGCAAAGGCGACGGCCTGACCAAGACCCCATGCGAGAAGACGTCATGAGTCTTGTCCATACTGGTTGCACCAGCCGTCGCTTCGCTTCGCGACGCGACGAAACGCACCGCACAGGACAACACCATGGCCACGCACCCCAAGACCTTTCGCATCGGCGGCGAACTCGAGATCAACCGCCTCGGCTTCGGCGCGATGCGCATCACCGGCAAGGGCATCTGGGGCCCGCCGGCCGACCGCGAAGGCGCACTCGCCACGCTGCGCCGACTGCCTGAACTGGGCGTCGACTTCATCGACACCGCCAACTCTTACGGCCCCGAGGTGTCCGAAGAGTTGATCAAGGAGGCGCTGTATCCGTACAGCCATGTGACGGTGGCGACCAAGGGCGGCCTCGAGCGCAGCGGCCCGGATATGTGGAGCCAGAACGGCAACCCGAGCCACCTGGTCAGCGAGGCGCATGCGAGCCGCGAGCGCCTGGGCGTCGAGCAGATCGCGCTGTGGCAGTTGCATCGCATCGATCCGAAGGTGCCCCGCGACGAGCAGTTCGAGGCCGTCAGGCTGTTGCTGGACGACGGCGTGATCGCCTACGCGGGCCTCAGCGAGGTGTCCGTCGAGGACATCGAGGCCGCCACCAAGGTGTTCCCCGTGGCCACCGTGCAGAACCGCTACAACTTCGCCGACCGCGGAAGCGAGGACGTGCTGAAGTACTGCGAGCAGCACGGCATCGGCTTCATCCCCTGGTTCCCGCTGGCGGCCGGTGAGCTCACGCGTGAGGGCTCCGCGCTCGACGCGATCGCCAAGGCCCACGGCGCCACGCCCAGCCAGATCGCGGTCGCGTGGTTGCTGCAACGCAGCCCGGTGATCATCCCGATTCCCGGCACGTCGCAGGTGGCGCACCTGGAGGAGAACGTGAAGGCGGGCGAGATCGAGCTGACGGCGCAGGAGTTCGACACGCTGGACCGCGTGGGGATCAAGCGTGGAACGCAGGGCTGAAGACATCGGAGGCAGGCGCATGCCAGACTCCTCCGGCAGCAGCGCCTCGCCGAAGACTACCCACGGGGACTGAACGTCCGCGGAAAGAACACCGGTGTCTCGCGATCCTTCAACCGGTAGCCCATCGGCGGCCGGTTGGAGTCGCTCTCGACGACGCCCACCTCGACGAGGAAGTCGGCGGCCATCATGCGGGTGCGGAAGCCGCTCTTGTCGACCGGGCGGCCGAGCACGATCTCGTAGGTGCGCTGCAGCTGGGGCAGCGTGAATGGCTCGGGCAACAGCCAGGCGGGCAACGACGTGTACTCGACCTTGCTGCGCAGGCGCTCGACGCCCGTGCGCAGGATCTGCGCGTGATCGAACGCCAACTTCTTTTTCGCAAGCAACGCCTCGTCGACGGTGAACCAGGCGACGTCGGCGGCATTGGCGCCCTTCGTCAACATGACCCCGTCGGCCGGCATCAGCGCGAAGTACGCGTGCGTGGCCGACCAGCCGCGCGGGTCGCGCGTGGCGCTGCCCCAGCTGCCCAGTTGCTCCAGGTAGGGCGTGTCGACGCCGGTCTTCTCGCGCAGCTTGCGGCGCGCGCAGGCCTCCAGATCGGCGTCGAGGTCGATGTTGACGAAGCCGCCGGGCAGCGCCCACAGGCCGGGGCTGGGTTCGTCGTTGCCTGCGGGCCGCAGCACCAGCAGCACCTTCAGCGCGTCGGCCAGCACCGTGAAGATCAGGACGTCGACGGTGGTGTACGGGCGCGGGAAGTCGTTCTTCGCGGAGACGGGCTTGCGGGTGGCCATGGGTGCTGCGCTTGACTTTCGGTTTGATGGGTTGTACTGTACACCTTTATTGGTTGTATTAAGCAACTAACATCCGCTGAAAGGCCACAACGAGTATCGACCATGACCTCCACCATCACGCTCTATCGCCCGACCGGCCCGCACGAGCTGGCGCTGGTGGCCGCCAGTGGCTACAAGCGCTGGCCGCCGCGCCTGCCCGAACAGCCGATCTTCTATCCCGTCACGAACGAGGACTACGCCGCCGAGATCGCGCGTGACTGGAACGTGCCGAACAGCAGGGTGGGCTACGTCACGCGCTTCGAGGTTGATGCAGCATTCATGGCACGCTACGAAACGCATGTCGTGGGCGCGGCCCGCCACGCGGAGTGGTGGGTGCCGGCCGAGGAACTTGCGGCGCTCAACGACCACATCGTCGGCCTCATCGAGGTGACGCAGACCTTCGGCACGCCGCCCTGAGCGTCAGCCCGTCACGCCGAAGATCGCATTCGGCGACAACACCGGAATGAACACCGAGCCCGAACGCCCCAGCTGCGAGATCAGCTTGGTCGCGTTGCCGTTGCCGGTGAGTCCGCGTTCCTCGGTGAGCTTCATGTCGGCCACCGGGCCCAGCTCGGAGACGAGCAGGCCGAAGGTGCGCTCGCCCGAGCGCAGCACCAGCGCGTGGCGTTGCGCGGCACCCGGTGCGTTGAGGTCGGCGGCGATGTCCACCAGCGGCAGCGCGACGTCGTTCCACGTGACGAAGCCGACGTGGCGCTGCGCGAATCCGCCGCGCCACACGCGCACGGCCGCGGCCACCTCGATGCATTCGACGACCTCGCCGGCGGGCACGCCCAGCAGGTGGTCGCCGATCAGGAAGGTGGCGATCTCGGCGCCGTCTTCGACGTTGGCGATCTGCGGCGCGGACGCGACGTGGCGGTCGATGGGTTGGCCGCACGGGATCACGACGACGCCGATCACCGGCTCGTCGTAGCCGTCGCTGGTCTTGAACTCGCGGTAGCCGCTGCCGGCGGTGGCGCCGACGACGAAGCACTGGCCGGCCTCGGTGAGCACGCCGGCCCACGATTGGCCCGGTGCGAGCGACAGCACGCCGGCGGGCAGCGTGACCGGCAGCTCGCCGGTGCGGCTGATCACCGCGCCGTCGCGCCGGCAGAACGCGGCGACGGAGCCCGCCGTCCCGGGCAGCGCGGCGCGCAGCATCGCCTCGAACTGCGGCGTGCTGTCGAAGACCAGCGCGACGCCGCCGACCGCGTTGCCGCCGACCAGGATGGGCGCCGCATACACGTAGGTGCCGGCACCGCCGTACAGCGCGCTCGTCTCGAACGGCGACACCGCGTAGCGCATCGGATCGCGCAGCTTCAGGCAGTCGGCCACCCAGGCGTCGACGAGCCGGCTGCCTTCGACGCTGGTGTCGCGGCTCGCGGCGATTACCACGCCTTGTGCGTCGAACAGCAGCACGTTGGCGTAGACGGTGTACAGCCCGTTGATGTGCGCGAGCGTCTTGCGTGCGGCGGCCGCGTCCATCGTCGCGAGCACCGGGCTGGTCGCCCACCAGCGGCAATCGTTGGCGCGCTCGTAGAGGTTGCGATCGAGCACGTCGACCGACAGGTCGGCCAGGAAGCGCGCCTGCCCCAGCAGGCCCGAGGCCACGGTGGTCAAGAGCTCGGCGGACGCGCGCTCGAACACGTCCTTCGTCTTGCGGCCGGTGGCGGCGATCTCCTCCAGCAGCGAACGCGAGAAGGCGTTGGACTCGTTGGCCTGGTGGATGCGGCCATTCCAGACCATGCGGTCGAGCCGGCGCTGGATCTCGCGGGCGCGCACGGGCACGTCCAGCAGGCGCTTGGAGAACACGTTCTCGCCGGAGAAGTCGACCTCCGTCGACTCCTCCTCGGCCTCGCCGAACGCGAGTTCGACCGGCGCGAGCGCCACCGTGGACCAGCCCGGGCCCGCATAGCCCTGGTACGGCTGGCCATGGCGTTGCGTCGCGAGGTGCGTGACGCCGCCCAGGCGCAGCGAGGCGGCGCCGGCACGCATCGTCATCTGATGGCCCGGCGGAAGGCGTGCGGCGTCGTTGGACACGACAACGCGTTGCCGGGCGTCGACGAAGGCCAGCACTTCGTCATGCGCGGCGAGCCGTTCGAAGATCATGGCGGCCTCGCGCTCGAGATCGAACACGAGTGCCAGCACGCCCACCGGGCGGCCGCCTTGCTCGACGCGCCAGGCGTAGGTGAGGGCCTGTCCGCCGTCGCAGAAGTCGGTCGTCGCGAAGGTCTCGACGAAGCCGCCGTGCGAGTTCAACGCGCTGCCGACGAGCGCCGACGTGGAACGGCCGGCGAAGCCGTCGAGGAGCCGGGTCAGCACCTGGCCGTCGGGCGCCATCAGCACGATGTCGCGGTAGACGGTGTAGCGCGCGGCATAGGCGCGCAGGCGTTCGCGCAAGGCCGCGAAGACGGCCGGGTCGTTGGCGACGCAGGCTTCGACGATCGCGGCGTCCGTCGCGAGGAAGCCGATGTCGGCCGTGCGCTCGAACAGGTTGCGCGTGAGCACGTCGATGGCGATCTGCGCCTGGTGGGCCAGCGTGCCGTCGGCCAGCGCGTGCATCTCCTCGGCCAGGCAGGTGAGCAGCTCGCCGGTGAGGTGGCCGAAGCTCGCCCGCACTTCGCTCATGTCGGCCTTGAGGTTGGACAGGTGGGCGAGCAGCGCCAGCGTGTCCCAGGTGCCGCTCAGCGTGGCGAGCGCCTCGCGGTGGTCGTTGACCGAGTGCATGTGGCGCGCGAGCGGCGCCACGTGGTCGGGGAAGGAGATGCCTTTGTACGTCGCCATTGGGGGTGGGTGTGGGGAGCAGGAGGCCAGGTACAGGGTGGGATGACAGCGCTGACCAAAGGCCATGTTAGCGCCAGGCCCCACTGCCCTCATCGAGCGAGTTCCAACCCCTTTACGAGCCAGTTCGTCGCGTGGCGGCGGCGTTGAGTGCACGCACCCGCACTCGCGATCGAACTGCACCGAAGTGGCGCACTTGAACGAACGCGGGCGCACCAGGGCGGCGTGTCAGGTGCCGGCGTGCAGCGTCCACGTGCGGGGCACGCCGGCGTCGGTCGTCAGCCCCAGGAAGTGATCCAGCATGTGGAAGTGATCGTCGAAGAAGCGATCCTCCATGGCCGCGAGCGCGGCGATGGGCACCCATTCCACCGCCGCGGCGTCGTCGTCCGCGTGCACCTCGGGCAGCTCGCGGTCGCCCAGGTCGAAGTGGTGCGCGTGCGTGATCGTGCGGCCGCGCTGGCTGCGGTCGGGGTGATCGAACACGACGACCGAGCGCAGGCTGCGGCGCATCGTCTCGTCCAGCAGCTTCAGGTGCGTCTCCTCCTGCAGCTCGCGCAGGCACGACTGCCACGTGGTCTCGCGCGCCTCGATGAAGCCGCCCGGCACGGCGTGCAGCCCGCGGCCCGGTGCCTTGCCGCGGCGGATCAGCAGCACGCGACCGGCGCATTGCAGCACCGCATCGACGGTGACGAAGGTGGGCGCGTACGGCGCCGCGCGCCAGGCCTCCTTGTAGTGCTTCAACATGCGCCATTCGACGGCCAGCTCGGCGAAGAACGGCAGCGCTGTCCAGGCGCGCAGGAAGGCGACCGTCGACGGCGGGGCCTGGTCGACGAAGGCGGCCAGCACGGCGTCCAGCTGCGAGGGCTGGTGCGCGTCCTCGGGTTGGCTGGCGAAGAGCGCGTCGCGCAACTGCGCGCCGTCGGCACCTGGCAGGCGCTCGACGGAGTCCAGCGCCCAGCCGGGGAAGGCCGCGAGGTAGCCGCTGGTGGCGTCCTTGAAGTGGCCGATCAGCGTGATGCGCGGCGAGACCTCGTTGGCGAGGAGGCCGGTGACGGCCTCGCGCACCGACGCGACCCAGCGCGCCTCGTCGTAGTAATCTCGCATCGGCACGATCGTGACGCGCCCGCGATCGGCCTCGGGTAGCGCCTGCCGGATCATCTCGGCGCGCTCCTTCCACGTGAACGGGTTCTTGGGCGTGCGCGCCTGGAACGCGGAGCCGACGACGACCAGGCAGCGTGGCGCGATGGACAGCGCGCGCGTCAGCAGCGCGAGGTGCGCATCGTGGAAGGGCTGGAAGCGGCCGACGAGGACGGCGACGTCGGCGGTGGAAGTCATGTCCTGTTGCCTCATGAGTAGGCCTTGGCCGCGATGGGCATCTGCCGCCCGCTGCCGAACGCGCGTGAACGCACGCGGATGATGGGCGGGGCCTGGCGGCGCTTGTATTCGTTGCGCGCGATCATGCCGCGCACGCGCGCCACGAGTGCCTCGCCCGCGGGCTCCGTGCGCAGGCCAGCGACGAACTCGGTGGCATGGGCCAGCTCTGCCGGGGCGAGACGGCTGCCCTCGATCAGCAGCTTCAGGATCTCGTCGAGCACGGGGTAGGGTGGCAGGCTGTCGGTGTCGCGCTGGTCGGGCGCCAGTTCTGCCGACGGCTCCTTGTCGATGATGGCCAGCGGGATCAGCTCGCGGCCGGCGGCCTCGTTGACATGGCGCGAGAGCGCGAACACCTCGGTCTTGTAGAGGTCGCCGATCAGGCCCAGGCCACCGTTGGTGTCGCCGTAGAGCGTGCAGTAGCCGACGGAGATCTCCGACTTGTTGCCCGTGGTCAGCAGCAGGTGGCCGAACGCGTTCGAGTACTCCATGAGCGTCGTTCCGCGCACCCGGGCCTGCAGGTTCTCCAGCGGCAGGCCCGTCAGTGGCTGGCCGAACGAGGCCTCGAACTGGGCGGCGAACGCGGCGACGGTGTCGGCGATCGGGTGCGTCAGCAGCGTCACGCCGAGGTTGCGGCACAGCGCGTGCGAGTCGTCCACCGAGCCGGCCGACGAGTACACCGACGGCATCGTGATGCCGATGACGTTGTCGGCACCGAGCGCGTCCACCGCCAGGGCCAGCGTCAGCGCGCTGTCGATGCCGCCCGACGAGCCGATCACGGCCTTCGAGAAGCCGCAGCGGCGCGCATAGTCGCGCAGGCCCAGCACGATCTGGGCGCGGTAGAACGCCATCGTCGTCAGGCCCTTGGGCTCGACCGGCGCCAGCGCGACGCCGGTGCCGGACGTGAAGCGGCCGTCCTCGAAGTTCAGCGTGCTGACGTCCTCGACGAAGCGTTGCGCCTCGTAGCAGACGGCGCCGCCGGCGTCGACCGCGAACGACGCGCCGTCGAACACGACCGTGTCCTGGCCGCCGACCTGGTTGACGTACAGCAGCGGGAAGCCGTGACGCTTGCACGCGGCCCCGAAGACCTGGTGGCGCATCTCGCGCTTGCCGATGTCCGATGGGCTCGCGTTGATCGAGACCACGAGGTCGGGCGCGGCGTCGGCCAGGCGCGAGAACGGATTCACGGCGTAGTCGGAGCCGCCGTCGTTCCAGCCGTCCTCGCAGATCATCAGGCCCACCTGCGTCGTGCCGATGCGCAGCACGCGGGCGACGTCGGGACCGGGCGCGAAGTGACGCAGCTCGTCGAAGATGTTGTACGTGGGCAGCAGTTGCTTGGCGTAGCGCAGCACGACCGCGCCGGCCTTGAGCACGACCAGGGCGTTCTGCAGCCGCTTGCCGATGCCATCGCGTGCGAGCGGGGCGCCGACGATCCAGTGCAGCGTCGGAAGTTCGGCGGAGGCGGCCTGCAAGTCGACAAGGCCTTGCGCGGCACGCGCGAGGAAGTCGGGTTCGTCGAGCAGGTCGCCGGGGTAGTAGCCCGTCAGTGACAATTCGGAGAAGACGACCAGGTCGGCGCGCGCGGCGTCGGCGGCGCGTGCGGCGGCGATCATCTTCGCGACGTTGCCGGCGATGTCGCCGACCATGTAGTCCAACTGGGCAATGGTGATCTTGAGCACGGCGGCTTCCTTCAGGCGGTTTCGGGCGCGACGTTGAACACCTGCCGCAGGTAGGCCAGGAAGGTCTCGTCCTTGCAGAGCGTCTTGCCCGGAGAATCCGACAGCTTGGCCACCGGCTGGCCGTTGCACCGGGTCAGCTTCATCACGATATTGAGCGGCACGAGCCCGACGTCGTTGCTGAGGTTGGTGCCGATGCCGAAACCCAGCTGCGTGCGGTCCGCGAAGTGGCGCCAGATCGCGAAGGCGGTCGGGAGGTCGAGGCCGTCGGAGAACGTCAGGCGCTTGGTGTGCGGGTCGATGCGCAGCTTCGCGTAGTGGGCCAGCGCCTTCTCGCCCCAGGCGACCGGGTCGCCCGAGTCGTGGCGCAGGCCGTCGAACAGCTTGGCGAAATACAGGTCGAAGTCGGCCAGGAAGGCGTCCATGCCGACGACGTCGGTCAGCGCCACGCCCAGGTCGCCGCGGTACTCCTGCACCCAGTTCTCGAGCGCCATCTTCTGGAAGTCGCGCAGCCGCACGTCGAAGGCCTGGTACGACTGCAGGTACTCGTGGGCCATCGTGCCGATCGCCACGAGCTGGAACTTGCGCGCGAGGTGGACGTTGGACGTGCCCTTGAAGTAATGGGGTACTTCGTCTTTCAGCGTGCGCACCACCTCCTCTTGCCATGCGCCGGAGAAGCGGCGCCGAACGCCGAAGTCGAAGAACTCGAACGGGTGTGCGCGCGCGGGTTCGTCAGCGCCGAACGCGCGCAGGGCGGCGATCTTGGCCTGCAGGCGCGTGCGGCCGTCGGCCAGTGCGGTGGCCTGGTCGGCGCGGCGGAAGTACAGCTCGTTGACGATCGCGAGCACGTAGATCTCGAACCCCATCACGTGCACCTGCGGGCCGTCGGCGACGATCTCCAACGTCGTGCCGTCGTCCGCGACGCTGGCCTGGACGAAGCGGCGCTGGAACTTGAAGATGCGCAGGAAGTCGACGAAGTCGTTCTTGATGTAGCGCAGCCCGCCCAGGTACGCCAGCTCGTCCTCGGCGAACGACAGCGAACACAGGTGGTCGAGCTGCTCGTTGACTTCGCCGAGCAGCTCCGCGAGCGGGAAGGCCGGCGTGTTGCGACACACGAAGCGGTACTCGGCCTGGGCCTGCGGGTGGCGATGCAGCATCGTCTGCCACATCGTGAACTTGTAGAGGTCGGTCTCGAGCAGGCTGTGCAGGATGGGGGTCATGTCTTGATTCTCGTTCTTCGGGAGCGGCCGGGTTCAGGCCGTGGTCAGGAGCGCCTTCGCTTCGCCCGAGGTCATCAGGCGAACGCCCTTGGCGCGCATCTCTTCGAGGAAGGCCGCATGCTGCGCCTCGAAGCCGCCGACCGGACTCATGCAGTCGGTCAGCAGCACGATGCGACCGGGCCGGCCGCCGGGCAGGTTGGCGACGATGTGTTCGGTGGTGGCGCGCACGCAGTGGCTGCTGGCCTCGCCGGCGATGAACAAGGTCTCGGCCTGGTCGAGTTGGGCCAGGAACGCGGTGTTCAACCCGGTGTGCGGGTCGTCGGCGTCCGGCACCTCGGCCTGGATCGCGCTGTAGTGTTCCGTCCAAGGGTTCTCGCCCTTGGTGACCTTGCGCACGCCACGCAGATTCGCTTCTTCCCACTGGTTGTAGGCGGCGCGCACGTCGGCATGGACGCCGTGGCCCCAGGTGCCGATCTCGCAGTGCACCGGCCACACCATCAGCGTGTAGCGGCCGCGCGACTCGAGCTCGTCGAGGTAGGCGAGCGTGCGCGGCAGGGCGGCGGGGTCGCGTGGCTGGAATTCGCCGGCACGCACCTGGGCGGCGGTGATGGTCGTGAAGGGGGTCACGGCCGAGCCATCGGTGCGGTGCCAGAAGGTCGGGTGGGCGATGTCGACGTGGTGGTGCGAGTCGAGCGTGATCGTGATCTCGTCGAGCCGGGAGCCGGCGTCACGGATGAACGCGGCGGTGCGTTGCATGTCGGCGTGGGCGCCGGCGACGGGCAGCGCGGGGGCGACGACGGCGCCGCTGAGCGGGTCGACCGGGCGCCAGGCGGCCGGCACATCGCAGAAATCGTTCTGCGGATCGATGATCAGGAGCTGGATCGAGGTCTTCATGACGTGCTTTCCTTGGGTCGGTGAGTCCACTATACGCCTTTAAGTTGTTCAATACAACTAACATCTCCAGAACGCCTTGTGCAGGGAGGGCAGGCTCGGAGAAACCACGCTTCAGCTCCAGGACGGCCGGAACGGTTATCCTATCCTCCCCCACAGGATACAAAACCATGGCCGTCCATCCCTCCCATCCCGACATCATCAAGCGCCTCAAGCGCGCCGAGGGCCACCTGCGCAGCATCGTCACGATGCTGGAGGAGGGCCGCGACTGCCTGGAGATCGCGCAACAGATGCAGGCCGTGGAGAGCGCCGTGGGCAACGCCAAGAAGACCCTGGTTCACGACCACATCGACCACTGCCTGGAGCACGCCGTGGACGGCGTCGGCGCGCGCGACGCGATCAGCCAGTTCAAGGCCATCACGAAGTACCTATGACCGACTTCCAAACCCTGCTGGCGGGCGGCAACGCCTGGCTGTTCATCCCCAGCGCGATCCTGCTGGGCGCGCTGCACGGCCTGGAGCCCGGCCATTCGAAGACGATGATGGCCGCGTTCATCATCGCGGTGCGCGGCACGCTGATGCAGGCCGTGCTGCTGGGCCTGGCGGCCACGGTGTCGCACACCGCCATCGTCTGGCTGATCGCGCTCGGCGGCATGTACTTCGGCCAGCAATGGAGCGCCGAGGCGAGCGAGCCCTGGATGCAGGTGATCTCGGCAGTGCTGATCATCGGCGTCGCGGTATGGATGCTGTGGCGGACGTCCCAGGACAAGGCGGCGTGCTTCCATGACCATGGCGGCGAGGGAGCTCATGACCACGGCCACGACCATCACGGCGACGCCACCGCGCACGCGCAGGCGGACGTACATGCGCATGGCACGCACGCGCACGACCATGCGCACGACGACCACGGCCACGCCCACCACGATCACGTCCACGGCGCTGCCTGCGGGCACGACCATCCGACCGCTGGCGCCACTTCCGCGCTCGTGGCCGATGCCGGCGACGACCCGCACGCCCGTGAGCACGCCGAGCAGATCCAGCGCCGCTTCGCCGGCCGCGAGGTCACGACCGGCCAGATCGTGATGTTCGGCCTCACCGGCGGCCTGATCCCGTGCCCGGCCTCGATCACCGTGCTGCTGCTGTGCCTGCAGCTGAAGAAGATCGCCCTTGGCGCGACGCTGGTGCTGGGCTTCAGCATCGGCCTGGCCCTGACGATGGTGGCCTCCGGCGTGATCGCGGCGCTGAGCGTCAAGCACCTGTCGAAGCGCATGAGCGGCGGCCGCTTCGGCGAGCTGGCGGCGAAGGCGCCCTACTTCTCGGGCGGGCTGATCCTGATCGTCGGCTGCTACGTGGGGTACCAGGGCTTGCACGCGCTGATCTGAGTCGGGTACTGCACCGAGCTCGACCGTCACGACCCTGACGCCCGAGGAGGGTTCGCCGCTTGCCTGCGTTCGCACAGGACAAGCGACCCAGGAGCCCGACCATGAAATCGCCCGGCCACCGCGAACATCCCGAACACCGGGTGCTCGAGAAGCCCGTGCGCGGAAAGATGCGCGCGCAACTCGGTGCCGACGTCCTGGCGGAGTCGAGCAACGTCATCGAAGTGGACGAGGATCAGAACCCGCCGCGCTACTACTTCCCGCGCGCCGACGTGCGCATGGATCGCCTGAAGTCGAGCGCGACCCGCACGACCTGCCCGTTCAAGGGCGCGGCCGCCTATTTCTCGCTGGAAGTGGGCGACGGGTCCTTGCCCGACGCGGCGTGGACGATCGAGACGCCGTACGACGAACACGCCGACCTGAAGAGCCGCATCGCCTTCTACAGCGAGAAGTTCGACGGACTGCAATTCAAGATCGACTAGCGAGTCGAGCCTTCGCGCTCGACCGCGCAGTGACTAGAAGCGCACCGACAGCCCGACGTTGGAGGTCAGGTCGTTGGAGGTCCATGTCGTGCCGCGCGAGACGCCGATGTCCAGCTGCGTGTTCGACGAGGCGGAGTACGACGCCCCGGCCGCGACGTGGGCGGTGCTGTTCTCGCCGACGTTGTTGAACGCGAGCTTCTCGCCCGACAGCTCGACAAAGCTGCGCCAGTGCGCGGCCTTGGTCTTGTCGATGGTGCTCAACTCGAGGCCGGTGACGTAGTGCTCGTAGGCCATGCCGCCGCCGCGCGTGAAGCCCGGCGTGAAGCCGATGGACATGTCTTCCGGCGTGTCCCATATCGCGGTGATGCGCAGCGAGCGGCGCACGTTGCCGGCGCGAGCGGGCGGCGCGCCCGAGACGACGTCGGCGTGGGCCTCCCACGCGAGCCCGGACAGCAGCGGCGCCTGGATGCGATCCTGCGCGCTCCAGCGGGCACCGAAGGTGACGGCGGCGGGATCGGCCGCGCGCGGCATCACGCGCACCAGCGGATCGCGGTCGGGGCCGTTGGCGGCCGGCATGCCGTCGGCGTGGATCTGCACGACCTGGTTGCGGTCGAAAACGAGCTTGGTCGGCGGGGCGGCGACGGCGTTCGGATCGATGCGCACCGGTTTGGGGCCTGCCTTCGCGGCAGCCGCCGTGATCGGCACGATGGTCCTGGGCCGGGTGTCGGGTGCGGCCAACGCGGCCGTGATCGCCGAGCGCACGAGCGTCGGATCCGCCACGTCGGGATTGGGCATCAGCGCGGCGTAGACCGCCTGGTCCAGCGCATCGCTCGCGATCGCGTCCGGCTCCAGCGCGTCGCCGATGCTGTCGTCCTGCGCACGCGCGCCGACGCCCGACAGCGCAAGAGACGCTGCAACGAGGGCGGGGACGAGCAAGGGGCGCAAGGAGTTCATGTCGGTTGAGTTGACGCGATGCAGGATAAATGAGGTCGCACAGGGCGGACAAGTCCTCAATTGTCACCAGACGACGGCCATCGGGATCGACGCAACAACCCCCGTTCGGACGGGTAGATCGATGCGGCTGGCGTGCAAGGTTCCCACCAGCTCGACGGTTCGAGGCGGCTGGGCCGTATGATCGCCGCGCGGTCGCTGCTCAAGTGTTCATCGGGACGGTTCTCAAAACGTTTCCGGTCCGCGGGGTACCCCCGTCGGTAGAGCTCTTGTCAGGCACTTCCAAGGCGATGGCCCCGATATGCGCTGTGCGCCATCCACGCCATTCGCTTCACCAGCAGGTTGGGCGGCGACCGCACTCTCGGCCCGGAGACCCATGAGCACACGACCGATCGCGATGGCCATTGCCCGCGCCTTGCTGGCCACCCCGGTGAACCGCTTCGGCATGCTCGAGCGCCTGCCGCGCTGCGTCCACTTCACGCTGCGCTGGAATGAATTGTTGGTTGACAGCCTGCTCGCGGCCGGCATCGCCGGCGACTGGAGCGTGCAGCGCGTGGCCGAGACGATCGAGCGGGACCCGATCTTTGCGGGCGCGCTGGAGGAGACGCGCCAGCGGCCGGTCGTCCACGGCTGGTTCATGAGCCGCGCCTCGACGCTCGCGCCTGCGCCGCCTGCGCTGCAGGCCGTCGTGCGCCCGCATTGGCCCGGCGTCGGCGCCCTCGCCGAAGGCCTGGACGTCTCGGTGCCCGGCCTGTGGCGGCTGACCCGCAGCGCCTCGTGGCAGCGCAAGGCGCCCCTGGGCGACCAGCACTACCGCTACGAACTGCTGCCCAAGCGCACCGGCGGCTGGCGCCTGCTGGAGGTGCCGCATCCCTATTTGCGTGCGCTGCAGCGCAAGGTGCTCGACGACCTGCTGGCCCACGTGCCGCCCCACGAGGCCGCGACCGCCTATGTGCGTGGCCGCTCGGTGATCGACCACGCGCGCGCCCACGCCGGCCAGGCCGTGCTGCTCAAGTTCGACCTGCAGGACTTCTTCGCCACCGTGCGTGCGTCCCGCGTGCACGCGACCTTCGTCGAGCTGGGCTACTCGCAGACCGTGGCTCGCGAGCTGATGGCCTTGTGCACGACGGCCACGCCCGAGCCGGTGCTCGAACGCCTGCGCAGCGAAGGCGGGCTGGGCTGGACGCAGGCGATGCGCCTGCGCGACGCGCACCTGCCGCAGGGCGCTCCCACCTCGGCCGCGCTCGCGAACCTGTGCGCGTTCCGGCTCGACACCCGCATCGCCGGCCTCGCGCGCACGCTCGGTGCGCGCTACACGCGCTACGCGGACGACATCGTCCTGTCGGGCGACGCGAGCCTGCTGCGGTGGGCCGACCGCATCGAGACGCGCCTCGGCGCCTGGGCGCTGGACGAAGGCTTCGCGCTGAACCATCGCAAGACGCGCCGCGTGGCCCGCTCGCGCCGTCAGCAGGTGTGCAACATCGTCGTCAACGCGCGGCCCAACCTGCCGCGTGCCGAGTTCGATCGGCTCAAGGCGCAGCTGCATGCGTGCGCGACAAAGGGGGCGTCGGCGCAGAACCGCGCGGGCGTGACGAATTGGGAGCAGCACCTGCGCGGTCGCGTCGCGTGGGCCGAACAGCTCAACGCGCCGAAGGCGCAACGCCTGCGGCGCCTGCTCGAACGAATCGACTGGTCGACCTAGTTCTGGCTCACGACACTAGAAGCTGGACGACACGCCCAGCCCGGCCTGGAACGGCTGCGCCGTGTCGCTGAGGCCGCGGGTCATCGCGAAGTCGATCTGCGTGTTGGGCGTGGCGACGAACGTGATGCCGGCGTCGACGCTGGTGGACACGCCGGCGATCTGCACCGACGCCATGCGGTCGCGCGCCATGTCGACGAAGGTGCGCCACTGCGGCGACCAGGTCTTGCCCAGCGTCACCGCGAAGGTGCCGGTGGCCTGGCGCCGGCCCTGCACCGAGTAGTCGACGGCCATCCCGGGCATCACGCCCAGCGAGAAGTCGTTGGGCAGCGCCCATTCGCCGCTGAGGCTCATCGTGGGACGCAGCGCGGCGTTGTGGGCGTCGGCCGCCTGCAGGTCGGGCATCCACGCCGCCGAGGGTACGTGCGAGTTGGCGTCGCCGTGCACGACGCGCCAGCGCGCGCCCAGCGAGAGGTCGATCGACTCCGCGGAGGGGGCGCCGCCGTTGTCGTCATAGAGGTCGTTGGCCACGGGCCGCGAGACGATCGCGGTGGCGCGCGGCAGGGAGGGCGTGCCCAGGCTCAGGCGCCAGGACGTTGCCATCACGCGGGAGACGACGCTCTCGCGCAGCACCGCGACGACCGCGCGCTCCTTCTCCATCGTGTCGTCGATCAGCTTGCGCGCGGCGGCGACGAAGCCGGTGGGCGCCGCGATCGGCGTCGCCGGCATGTACTGATCGTCGGCGGCAGCGAACGCCTGCGAGGCGCAGAGCAGCGTGGCGACGATGCAGGCCGCCGTGCAGCATGTTTCGGAGGCGGCGGTGGGACGGAAAGAGCGCATGGAGCCTGCGGCGAGGGCGGTGCAAGACGCTTCGCGAGCCGGTGCGGGAGGCACCGACCACAGCGTCGTTGGGGAGTGGATCGATGTTGCTGGATCGCCTGGAAACACGTCAACGCATGAGCTGGCGGAATCGGGCGTTGTTCGTCTTGTAACGTTACGCGACGTGTCGGACGGGTCTGCGTTCAGGGCGATCGTCGTGTCCCGCCCGGAAGGCGGACTGTGGCCGGGCGGCGCAGCCGACGCCACCGCTGGAACCCGGAACGCGCGGATTCCCGCGCACTAATTCACGCTTGCCCAGGCCGGCGTGAACGCCGCGACGGCCCCGAACCGGTGCGCGGCCCGGCGCGCCGGGCGCCTGAGGCCGCCGCGGCCTTCTGCGCACCGCTGCATCTTGTTGCGTTACGTGAAGCGCCACGAAGGCCGGGCAGCAGGCGTCAGAAGCGCGACGACACGCTGAGCCCGCCGCGCACCTGCTGCGACGCGCTGCCGGAGAGGCTGCGCGACACGACCATGTGCACCTGCAGCGTCTTCGAGGCCACGAAGGCGATGCCGGTGTCGACGTTGAGCAGCGACGCATCGCGCTGCGCGCGCGACAGGCACTGGCCGGCCAGCTCGACGAAGCTCTGCAGGCGCGGCGTCCACGACTTGCCGAGCGTCACCGCCAGCACGCCGGCTGCGAAATGCCGGCCGTCGTCGCCGCGATCGCGGTAGACGCCCGGCATCACGCCTAGCGTCAGTCGTTGTGCGAGCTCCCACTGCGCGGTGGCGCGCAGCGAGGGACGGAGGTTGCGATCGCGGAACGCGGGAGAGCCCATCGTCGTCTCGACGTCCGCCAGCCATGCGACGCCGGGGAGCCAGCCCGCGTCGCCGCCGCGCACGCGCCACTTCGCGCCCAGCGACACGTCGCTGAAGCCGCGCAGCCGGCGCAGGCGCTCGTTGGACGTCTCGAGCGGCGGTTCGTAGGCCGGACCGGCCGCGGCGGCGCGCAGCTCCATCGTCTGGCTCGGATTGACCGCGACGTCCAGCGTCGCGAAGTGCGACGTGAACTTGGAGACACGGTGGTCGTGCGGGCCGGGCAGCAGCGGAAAGACCGGGTCGAACTGCCACTGGCCCAGGCCGATGACCGCGGGTGAGTCGAGGAAGTCGACATGTCCGGTCGTCGGCTCGCCGAGCGCGACGTCGCAGGCGATCGCCATCGACAGGACAGCGACGGCACGGGAAGCGTTGGACAGGGCACGCATGGCAGGACTCGCGGCGGACGACGGGGTGTGCGCCGGCATGCCGCGATGCACGCGGCCACCCCAACGCGGGATGACCTGATATTGAAGAAGCGGCCCGACTTCGAACGCCGCATGAGGCGTCGGAATGCGGTGCAGTTTCGCGGCATTCGCGCCCGTTGGCCTTGGCGGCGCGACCGGCGTCCGCGCGGGGCTCAGCCCATGATCACCTGCAGGCTGTGCTCGTACGCCGCGGTGAGGGCGTCGAGCTGCTCCAGTATCGTCTCGCTGGCGTGCACGAGCGCGCGCCGACCATCGGCCGTCTGATGGGCGCGCAGGCCGGCCAGAAGGCGCAGCCATTCATCGCGCACCTGCGCCTGGGTGGCGCGGATCTCGGGCGAGCTGAGTGGCGCCTGCTCCAGCGCGCGCTGGGCGCTCTCGAACTCGTCCAGCGCCGTGTCACGCCGCCGCGCGAGGCCGCCGCGCTCGGCCTCTGCCTGTGGCAGCGAGGCCAGCAGGCTTTCCTTGGCCACCCGCTGCACGCGCATGCGCTGGCGGCCGCATTCGTTGACGATGTGCAGCGCACGCCGCCCGGCCGCGGTCTGCAGGGCCTCGGTGAGCTGCTCCGCGGCACCGAGCAGCTCGTCGGCGCGGCGGTCGATGCGCAGCAGGGCCGCCTGGTCGATGCGCGGCGCGTCGAGCGCGGCGTCCAGCACCTCCCAGCGCCGCGCGGCCTTCGCGCACGCCGCCTGCGCCGAGCTGCCGTCGCATTGCCGCGCGAGTATCTCGAGGTTGTCGTGCACGCGGCGCGACGATTGCTGCAGCAGCGCGGCCGAGTCGCGCGCGTCCATCTTCAGCAGGCGCTGCGCGACCAGTCGCACGCAGCGCTGCGAAAGCATGCGCAGCTGGCCCGCGCGGTTCATCGCGTCGGCCCACTGCGCCGCCTCGAACACGGCCTTCGAGATCTCGCCGACGCGCAGGTTCACGTTCATCGCGGCGCCGCGCAGCAGCCGGAACGCATCGTCCTCGGCCATGCCGCGACCGGTCATCAGCACGCCCTTGGCGCGATCGACCCACTTGCGCTCTTCCATCTGTTCGCGCGCCTGTGCCAGCGCCTCATGCAAGGCCTGCTCGCGCTGCCAGCGGGCGCGGGCGACGGCGCAGGCCGACGCGAGCGCGTCGCCCGCGGCCGGGCCGGCCCAGTGATGGATGCCCAGCGTGACGGCCCGGGCCGCGGCGTCGGCGGCGAGCGGCTCGCCGGACGTCAGCAGCAGCAACGCGCACGGCGCGATCCCGTTCCACGGCGCCAGCGCGGACTCGACGGCCGGCGTCGGTCCGCTCGCCAGGCAGATGATCAGTTCCGGTGCCTCGATGATGGTGCGTTGCACCAAATTGTCGCCCTTGCACGCCGTTCCGAGGTGCAGCCCCGCCGCCTCGAGCGCGGCTTTCCAGCTGCCGGCGGCGGTGTCGTCGAGGTCGAGCAGCAAGGTCGGATTCATCGGTCTGTCGAGGGGGAGCGAGGCGCGCGGGCGCACTGCACGGGCCCTCAGTCTTGCACGGAACATGCCGTGCGAATTCCGGCACGGGGCTTGCATATGGAACTGCACGCGGTGTAATGAAGCACCGCCCTGGTGACTCTCGCCGGCCTCGGGCCGGCACGCAAGGCCTCTTGCGATGTTCCCGGCGCGCCCTGCGCCCGTCACCTGTTCCAAGCCTGGCTGCCCGGACTTTCCGCGCGCGGCCGGCCCCTCCCCCCGTCCCTCGACTGCCTGCCGGTGCACCTGCGCGCCGGCGGCGTTGCTGCCCTTGAACCTAACGAAACGCCGCCATGACCAGCTTCCGGAGTTTTTTGCGCACAGGCCACGCGCCGACACTGTTCGCGGCGTTCCTGTACTTCGCCTTCTCGTGCTGCATCTGGGTGCTCAACGGGGCGATGGCGCCATTCATCAGCGAGACCTATCACCTGAGCCCGGCGCAGAAGGGCCTGATGCTGTCGGTGCCGATCATCGCGGGCGCGTTGATGCGCTTTCCGCTGGGCGTGCTGTCGCAGTACATCGGCCGCAAGAACGCCACGCTGGTCGAGATGGGCCTGATCGCCGTGGCGCTGCTGTTCGGCTTCTTCTTCGTGCACAGCTTCAATGACCTGCTCGCGATGGGCGTGCTGCTGGGCATCGCCGGCGCGAGCTTCGGCGTCGCGCTGTCGCTCGGCTCGGGCTCGTTTCCCGCGCAGCACAAAGGTCTCGCGATGGGCCTGGTGGGCGCCGGCAACGTCGGCACCGCGGTGGCCGTTCTGGTGGCGCCGCCGCTGGCGCAATGGCTGGGCTGGCAGACGGTGTACGCCGTCGCCGCCGGCGCGATCCTGGTGCCGATGCTGACGATGATCGTGCTCGCGCGCGAGCCCGAGGACGTCGATCCCCACGCCAGCCTGCGTGCCCACGTGGCCTGCCTGTTCGAGAAGGACGGCTGGGCGTTCAGCCTGATCTATGGCGTGACGTTCGGCGGCTTCATCGGCCTGACCACGTTCCTGCCGTCCTACTATCACGACCAGTTCGGCGTCAGCAAGGTGCAGGCGGGCCAGTTGACGATGCTGGCCGCGTTCATGGGAGCGGCCGTGCGGGTGCTGGGCGGCTGGTTGTCCGACCGCTTCGGCGGCGTCAACACGCTGACCTGGGTGCTCGTGATCGTCGGCTGCTCGCTCACCGCGGCGGGCCTGTCCTCCGGCTCGCTGGCGTTGACGACGCTGCTGCTGATCGTGTGCTTCGCGGCGCTGGGCGCCGGCAACGGCGCGCTGTTCCAGCTCGTGCCGCTGCGCTGGCCCGCGGCCACGGCCGTCGCCGGCTC
>Ga0307516_10002861_pt1 | contig 22717 bp, 18 predicted proteins | sample 19_EM_MG_FD_203310 | JGI IMG/M metagenome (GOLD analysis project Ga0307516, IMG submission 203310) | Populus trichocarpa ectomycorrhiza microbial communities from riparian zone in the Pacific Northwest, United States - 19_EM | ecosystem: Host-associated > Plants > Roots > Unclassified | place... | reverse complement strand
TGGGACCACTGCGGGCACACGGCGGCCCTGTGCCATCAGGTGGCCCGGCTGCTGGACCAGGACCCATTCGTGCTGCTGCTGATGCGGGGACGCGCCGAACGTCCCCTGCTGGACGCCCTCCAGGAGCGCGGCTCCGCCCCCGTCCGGGAGAGTGCCGAGCCGCCGGGAGTGGATGCCGCGGAGGCGTACGCGACCGGGGGCATCCTGCCGCCGCTGCCCGCCGTGCCCGAACTCCCCGCGGAGCCGGGCGTACCGCCGTCCCTGGACACCGAGGCCCGGCCCGCGCCCGGAATCGATCCGGCAGCCCTGGAGTTCCTGGCCGCCAGGACCGTCGTCGAGGCCCATCGTCTGCTCGCCGACGCGCTTCGGGCGCGGCCGGAACCGCAGGGGCCCGAAGCGGAGTTGACGGTGGCCCAGGACGCTGTCCGCCTCGCCGCGGGCGGCGCTGAGGTGAAGGCCGTCGCGAACCGGCTGGCCGACGGGTCCGGGCGCGGCCGGGAGCAGTTGGCCCCGGCCGTGCGTGCCTGGCGGTACGGCGGTGTGACGGCCCTGTCCGTGTACGAGGAGGAGTGGACCGTGGAGGGGGAAACGCTCGCCCGCGCGCGTGCCGCTCTCGACTCGGCCTGGGAGCGGGACGAACGACCGGCGCTGCGGGCCACGGGCAACCGCTGGACGGTCGTCGGCTCGCCGCGCCAGCTCCGCCTCGGACGGGACGGCCGCTGGTGGCCGTACCGGAAGGAACGCGGCCGTTGGGTGCCGGCGGGCACCGCGGCCCAGGACCCCGCGACGGCGCTGGCTTCGATCGAACGGGCCGAAGGGGAAGACGAGCGCACCGAAGGGGAAGAAACTCACTGACATCCCCTTCGCGCCCTTCGGTTCAGGGCTGCGGAAGCTCGCCGGCCAGTGACGGGAGCAGCGATTCGAGATCGCTGGGAAATCCGCTCGGCAGTTCGGTCGGGAACCGCGACGGCAGATCGCTGGGCAGTCTGCTCGGCACCTCGGTCGGCAGGCTGAAGGACGGCGCGGGAGAGCGGCTGGTGCCGGCGCTGCTCTCGGCGGGCGGCTGCTCGTCCGGCGAGTCGTCGCTTCCCGAGGCCATGAGGACCACCGCGACGACCGCCGCGGCGGCCACGATCACGGCCAGCAGGGCGTAGAGGGGGCCGCGTCGTTTTCTCGGCCCGCCCGGATCGCCGGTCGGGCTCAGCGGCTGAGTCGGAGGCGGACCGCCGTACGAAGGCGGTCCGTGGTGGCCGTAGCCGTCAGGAGGTGGTCCGAAACCGCCGCCCTGAGGCGGGGTGTCGTCCGGTGGTCCGGGTGGTCGAGGGGGTACCGGCGGCATGCCCATACCCTCCAGAGTCGCCCCGAACAGGTCATGTCGCGACCCCCGCACGGAAGTTGATACGGACTCATGCCATGGACCGCGTGATTCCGGCACAATCCGTGCGGGGAGCTCCTGGAGCGCCGCTCAAGGCGGCACGCGCGCGTGCGGTCAGCCACGCGCTCCCAGCAGGTGGTCCATCGCCAGCTGGTCGAGCCGCTCGAAGGCCATCCCGCGCGCGGCGGCCGCTTCTACGTCGAACTCCTCGAAGGCCGTACGGTCCTCGAGGAGCACCTTGAGGCCGTCGGCCGCGGTGGGCTGCGCCAGTTCGTCCAGACGCGAGGCGCGCAGGGCCTCCTGGACCTCGGGGTCGGCACGGAAGGTGGCCGCGCGGTCCTTCAGGATGAGGTAGTTGCGCATGCAGCCCGCGGCCGACGCCCACACGCCGTCGAGGTCCTCGGTGCGCGGGGGCTTGAAGTCGAAGTGCCTCGGGCCCGCGTAACCCGCGCGCTCCAGGAGGTCGACCAGCCAGAAGGCGGCACGCAGGTCTCCGGCACCGAAGCGCAGGTCCTGGTCGTACTTGATGCCGGACTGACCGTTGAGGTCGATGTGGAAGAGCTTGCCCGCCCACAGGGCCTGCGCGATGCCGTGCGGGAAGTTCAGGCCGGCCATCTGCTCGTGGCCGACCTCGGGGTTGACGCCGTACAGCTCGGGGCGTTCCAGTCGCTCGATGAACGCGAGCGCGTGGCCGACCGTGGGCAGCAGGATGTCGCCGCGTGGCTCGTTGGGCTTGGGCTCGATCGCGAAGCGCAGGTCGTAGCCCTGGTCGGTCACGTACTCGCCGAGGAGGTCGAAGGCCTCCTTCATGCGGTCGAGGGCGTCGCGTACGTCCTTGGCGCCACCGGACTCGGCGCCCTCACGCCCGCCCCAGGCGACGTAGGTCTCGGCGCCGAGTTCGGCCGCGAGGTCGATGTTGCGGATCGTCTTGCGCAGCGCGTAACGGCGCACGTCGCGGTCGTTGGCGGTGAACGCGCCGTCCTTGAAGACGGGGTGCGTGAAGAGGTTGGTGGTGGCCATCGGCACCTTCATGCCGGTCGCGTCGAGAGCCTCACGGAAGCGCTTGATGTGCGCCTCACGCTCGGTGTCGGAGGACCCGAAGGGGATCAGGTCGTCGTCGTGGAAGGTCACACCGTGGGCGCCGAGCTCGGCCAGGCGCTGCACCGACTCGACCGGGTCGAGGGCCCGGCGGGTGGCGTCGCCGAACGGGTCCCGTCCCTGCCAGCCGACGGTCCACAGGCCGAAGGTGAACCTGTCCTCGGGGGTGGGCTGGTAGTTCATGCCGCGGCTCCTTGTTGCTGGCGACTGCTTGCTGCCGACTATTTCGTCATGGCGATTTACAAATTAGTATGCCGACGCGTCCCTGGGAAGGGACAAGATGTCTTCAGGCAGAGACGCGAACGCAGTGAGAGACATGAGCCGCACTTAGGGAGAGCCCGATGTCAGCAGCCGAGGGTCCGCTCGTCGTCGGTGTGGACACATCCACACAGTCCACCAAGGCCTTGGTCGTCGACGCGTCGACCGGACGGGTGGTGGCCGGCGGACAGGCCCCGCACACCGTGTCCTCCGGGGCCGGCCGGGAGAGCGACCCACGCCAGTGGTGGGACGCGCTGGGCGAGGCCCTGCGCCAGTGCGGGGACGCGGCGCGCGAGGCGGCCGCGGTGTCGATCGGCGGGCAGCAGCACGGCCTGGTCACGCTGGACGCACAGGGGGAACCGGTACGTCCGGCCCTGCTGTGGAACGACGTGCGCTCGGCGCCGCAGGCTCGCCGGCTGACCGAGGAGCTCGGCGGCGCGAAGTTCTGGGCCGAACGCACCGGCTCTGTTCCGGCCGCCTCCTTCACGGTCACGAAGTGGGCCTGGCTGGCCGAGCACGAGCCGGAGGCCCTCCGCGCCACCAAGGCCGTACGTCTGCCCCACGACTACCTCACCGAGCGGCTCACCGGCCAGGGCACGACCGATCGCGGCGACGTCTCCGGCACCGGCTGGTGGGCGTCGGCGACGGAGTCGTACGACAGCGAGATCCTCGCCCACGTGGGACTCGATCCCGCCCTGCTGCCTCGTGTGGTCCGCCCCGGCGAAGTGGCCGGTACCGTGCGCGACGGCCACGACCTGCCGTTCGCCAGGGGCACCCTGGTCGCCCCCGGAACCGGTGACAACGCCGCCGCCGCGCTCGGTCTGGGTCTGCGTCCCGGCACCGCCGTGCTGAGCCTGGGCACCTCCGGCACGGTCTACGCGGTGTCCAAGCGCCGCCCCACCGACCCGACCGGCACCGTGGCGGGCTTCGCCGACGCCCACGGCGACTGGCTGCCGCTGGCCTGCACCCTGAACTGCACCCTCGCCGTCGACCGCGTCGCCGCGCTGCTGGGTCTCGACCGCGAGGCGGTGGAGCCGACGACGGACGTCACCCTCCTGCCCTACCTGGACGGCGAACGCACGCCGAACCTGCCGCACGCCTCCGGACTCCTGCACGGCCTGCGCCACGACACCACCGGCGGCCAGCTGCTGCAGGCCGCGTACGACGGCGCCGTCCACGCACTGCTCGGCGCGCTCGACCTGGTCCTCGACGAGGACGCCGACCGTTCCACCCCGCTGCTGCTGATCGGCGGCGGCGCCCGGGGCACGGCCTGGCAACAGACCGTACGACGGCTGTCGGGGCGGCCCGTCCAGGTACCCGAGGCCAAGGAACTGGTCGCGCTGGGCGCGGCGGCCCAGGCGGCCGGCCTGCTGACCGGCGAGGACCCGGGCGCGGTCGCCCGACGCTGGAACACGGCAGCCGGGCCGGTGCTCGACGCCGTGGAGCGGGACGAGGCGGCCCTGACCAGGATCTCCGGGGTACTCTCCGACGCGGCCCCGCTGCTGGAGCGGGGGACGGAACCGAGCTGACGGACACCCTGTGACGCACGACAGTCGACGTGCGGACCCGGCCGTCAACCGGCCGCCGGACACCACCGACCGAGGACGGACGGAGGCATGACCGCACCGCTGCACCAGGCCCACCCGGCCGACCCCGGGCGTGCGCTGCCCGACACCCAGCAGGGCATGCGGCGGCGCAACCTCGCCCGGGTCATGCATGCCGTCAGTGCCGAGGGGCAGTTGTCCCGCGCCACCGTCGCCTCGCGCATCGGTCTCACCCGCGCCGCGGTGTCGAGCCTCGTCGACGAACTCATCCGGTCGGGGCTGCTGGAGGAACTCGGTCCGGAGCGGCCCGGCCGAGTGGGCAGGCCGGGGTCGGCACTGGCGGTCAGCGGGAGCGGACCGGCCGGGATCGGCGCCGAGGTCGGCGTGGACCATCTCGCGGTGTGCGCGGTCGACCTGCGCGGAGAGATACGGGCCCGGGCGGTGCGGTACGGCGCGAACCGGGGCCGCTCCCCCGAACCGGTGATCCTGGAGCTCACCGACCTGGTGCGCCGGGTCGTCGCCGAAGCGGAGGGCGAGGGGCTGTGGCCCGCCGGGCTGGCCGTGGCCGTGCCCGGGCTGGTGTCGCGTGACGCCCGGACCGTCGTGATCGCCCCGAACCTCGACTGGCACGACACGGACCTCGGTGCCCTGCTGCCCGCCGAGTTCACGCCGACCGTGGGCAACGAGGCCAACTTCGGTGCGCTCGCCGAACTCTGGCTCGGTGGCGGCACCCCGCGCGACTTCCTGCACGTGTCCGCCGAGATCGGCATCGGTGCCGCGGTCGTCGTGGACGGCCGTCTGCTGCACGGCACCCGAGGTTTCGCGGGTGAGTTGGGGCATGTGCCGGTCCATCCGGACGGGCCGCTCTGCCCGTGCGGCGGACGCGGCTGCCTGGAGCAGTACGCCGGTGAGGAGGCGGTGCTGCGGGCGGCCGGTCTGGAGCCGGGCGAGGACCGCGTCGGTCTGCTCGCACAGCGGGCCACACACGGCGACGAGAACGTGCGGGATGCCCTGGGTGATGCGGGAGAGGCGCTCGGGATCGCGCTGACCGGAGCGGTCAACCTGCTGGACCCCGAGGGTGTCGTGCTCGGCGGTGCGCTCGCGGGGCTGGCGCCCTGGCTGCTGCCGTCGCTGCGGAACGAGCTGGCCCGACGCACGGCGGGGCCGGTCTGCCCGGTGTCCGTGTCCCGGCTGGGTTCCGAGGGACCGTTGCTGGGGGCCGCGCACTCGGTGGTACGGGCGGTGCTTGACGATCCGGCGGTGGTGGCCGAACGGGTCTGATCGCTGAGCGACTTCGCAGGCTCAGGTCCGGCCGACCCACAGATCCGCGGCGACTTCACTCGTCCGAGTGAGCAGGTTCTCCACAACCCTGCCGCCGTCCACCGAGACACATGACGCCCAGCCGCCCAACCGGCAAGCGCCGTACCGTGATTCACGCGGGACGCAGCCGTCGTGAACAGCGGGTGCGTCCGGCTGAAGCGGGATCACATGCCGGCAAGGGTCATCTGCCGGGGTCGCTCATGTCGGGGTCACATGTCGGGGGTCACATGTCAGGTGAAGACAGCAGCACCGGAACTGCGGCGCGACGCCGTCGGACTGCGCGAGGTCCTGCTCGCGACTACGGACGCGGCGAGCTGGACGCGTACCGGTTCACGACCCAGGCCGTGGAGTCCGCGTCGGCCAGGGTGCGACACCAACTACACCCGCGTGGTCAAGATCCGCAAGGAACGGCCGCCCGGGCGCGAGACTCACCGAGGGGTGCACGCCCGGCTTCGGCAGGCAGCGGCGACGCTACGAGGCTGAGCGCGCGCCCCGTCCCACGAGTGAACCCCCCACCCTCGAAAGGCACTCACCATGGAACGCGCAAGACCGTTCCCGAGCAGGCGACGGCTGTTGCAGGGCGCCGCCCTGGCCGCCATCCCCACCGCTCTGTTGCCCGACACGCTCGCCCGAGCGCAGGCCCCCGCCGTCGACTACCCGTCGGCCGAATGGCAGCCGGCGGTCGGTTCCAACTACACGGTCTCCCGTCGTCCCGTCTCCTATCCCCTCGATTTCGTGGTCATCCACGTCACCCAGGAGACGTACGCCGACACGCTGGCCATCTTCCGCGACCCGCAGCGGCAGGTGTCCGCGCACTACGTCGTCCGGTCGGCCGACGGTCATGTCGCGCAGTGCGTCCGGGAGGCCGACATCGGCTGGCACGCGGGGAACTGGGACTACAACACCCGCAGCGTCGGCATCGAACACGAGGGCTGGGTGGACCGCCCCGCCTACTTCACCGACGCACTGTACGAGCAGTCGGCGAGACTGACGGCCGCGATCTGCGCGAACTACGGCATCCCCAAGAACCGGGACCACCTCATCGGCCACTACGAGGTACCGGGTGCGGACCACACCGACCCCGGCCCTCAATGGGACTGGGACCGCTACATGAGGCTGGTCGACCTCGCCTGACCGAAGGTGCGACATCACCGGCGGAATCACTGGCGGAACCACCGGCGGTCCCGGCCCGCCGTTCGGGTGACATGGTCGAAACGGTTGTCCGCGCGCGTACCCGGAGTGACGATGTCCCCAAGAGTTCGCCTTTCGGGGAGGCCGAGTTGTCCGATCCCTGGGTGGCCCTGGAGCCTGGGGCCGACCCCGCCGAGCGTGTGCGGATGCTCCGGCGCGCGCACGAGACGTTCACGGCGGCGGGCACCGTGCCACGCCCGGTGCGTTCGGTGGTCGCCGACTCCTGGCGGCGTTCGGCCCGGGCCGGTGTCGGGCCCGACGGCACCGCGAGCGTGGAGCTCTCGGACGGTGACCTCGGCGCCCACCGGGCCGAGCACCCGCTGGCGCGGGTGATGCCGCTGTTCCGTGAGCTGTTGGGCACGTTCGCCGCGGACGGCGAGCACCTGCTCGCCGTGTGCGACACCCACGGCAGGCTGCTGTGGGTGGAAGGTCATGCGACCACCCGCCGCAAGGCGGACCGGATGAACTTCGTCCCGGGTGCGCGGTGGGCGGAGACCGCGGTCGGGACGAACGCGCCGGGCACGGCCGTCGCCGTGGACCGGCCGGTGCAGGTGTTCGCGGCCGAGCACTTCATCCGGCGGGTGCAGCCCTGGACCTGCGCCGCGGCCCCGGTGCACGACCCCCGCTCCGGGCGGGTGCTCGGGGCCGTCGACATCACCGGCGGGAACGGCCTGGCGCATCCGCACAGCCTGGGGTTCGTACAGGCCGTGGCGCGGGCCGCCGAGTCCCAGCTGGCACTGCTGCTGCCCGAACAGCCCGCGGTCGACATGCCGGAACTCAGCGCGCTGGGCCGCGACGAGGCACAGCTGTGCACCAGCGGGCGCAGGGTCCGGCTCAGCCGTCGGCACAGCGAGATCCTGGTGCTGCTGGCACACCGTCCGGAGGGGCTGAGCGGCGACGAGTTGCTGTGCGCGCTGTACGAGGACGAGTCGGTGACGCCGGTGACGCTGCGCGCCGAACTGGCCCGGCTGCGCCGGATACTGGGTCCGGGTCTGCTCACGTCGCGTCCCTACCGGCTCACTGTGCCGGTCGAGTCGGATGTCTCCGTCGTCGAACGGAGGTTGGGGACCGGCGCCGTGACGGCGGCGACGAGGGCGTACCCGGGTCCGCTGTTGCCAGGCTCGCGGGCACCGGCGGTGGTGCGGCTGCGGCGCCGCCTCGCCGACGGCCTGCGTTCGGCGCTGATCGCCCGCCGGGATCCCGACCTGCTGGCGGACTGGGCACACGCTCCGTGGGGCGAGGACGACCTGGATGTCTGGCGGGCGCTCGCCACGGTGCGGCCGACGGCCTCGGTCCGGGCGCGTCTGGCGGCACTGGAGTCCGAGTTGGCGGCGCCGGCCGCGTGGTCACGTCCGACGACACCCTGACCCGGACACCCGGGTCACGCCGCGTCGGCCGCGCGTTCCGGGCTCCGTGACCCGGGCGGCCACGCAACGTACTTGCAACCTCCCGCTTCCTAGCCTCGGGCCGAGAGCTGCCCAACGGCGGGCAGCTCTTCTGAGGGAGGCAGACCGGCATGACCCGATACGCGGCGCCCGGAACCGAGGGCGCGACCGTCTCCTACCAGGCGCGCTACGACCACTTCATCGGCGGCGAGTACGTGCCACCGGCCGGCGGACAGTACTTCGAGAACCCGTCCCCGGTGAACGGGCAACCGTTCACGGAGGTCGCGCGCGGCACCGCGGCGGACGTGGAGAAGGCACTCGACGCGGCGCACGCGGCGGCCCCCGCCTGGGGCCGCACCTCGGTGACCGAGCGCTCCGACATCCTGCTGAAGATCGCCGACCGGATGGAGGCGCACCTCGAACCCCTGGCGGTGGCGGAGAGCTGGGAGAACGGGAAGCCCGTCCGGGAGACGCTGGCAGCCGACATCCCGCTCGCCATCGACCACTTCCGGTATTTCGCGGGAGCGATCCGCGCGCAGGAAGGCTCACTCGGCGAGGTCGACGACGACACGGTCGCGTACCACTTCCACGAGCCGCTGGGCGTCGTAGCGCAGATCATCCCCTGGAACTTTCCCATCCTGATGGCCACATGGAAGCTGGCCCCCGCCCTCGCGGCGGGCAACGCGGTCGTCATCAAGCCGGCCGAGCAGACCCCGGCGTCCATCCACTACTGGATGAGCCTCATCGCGGACCTGCTCCCGCCCGGCGTGGTGAACATCGTCAACGGCTTCGGCGCGGAGGCGGGCAAGCCGCTGGCGTCCAGCCCGCGGGTGGCGAAGGTGGCGTTCACGGGCGAGACCACCACGGGGCGGCTGATCATGCAGTACGCCTCGGAGAACATCAAGCCCGTCACCCTGGAACTCGGCGGCAAGTCGCCCAACATCTTCTTCGACGACGTATGGGCGCAGAACGACGACTTCCGTGACAAGGCGCTCGAAGGCTTCACCATGTTCGCGCTCAACCAGGGCGAGGTGTGCACCTGCCCGTCCCGGGCGCTGGTCCAACGGGGCAACTACGCCGAGTTCCTGGAGGCAGCCGTTGCCCGCACGGAGCTGATCAAGCCGGGTCACCCCCTCGACACCGACACGATGATCGGCGCCCAGGCCTCCAACGACCAGCTGGAGAAGATCCTCTCCTATCTGGACATCGGCCGGCAGGAGGGCGCGAAGGTCCTCACGGGCGGTGAACGCGTCCGGTACGACGGCGAGTTGAAGGGCGGCTACTACGTCCAGCCGACCATCTTCGAGGGTGACAACCGGATGCGGATCTTCCAGGAGGAGATCTTCGGACCCGTGGTCTCGGTGACGTCCTTCGACGACTTCGACGACGCGATAAAAATCGCCAACGACACGCTGTACGGGCTCGGCGCGGGCGTCTGGACGCGGGACATCAACACGGCCTACCGCGCGGGCCGGGCGATCCAGGCGGGCCGCGTCTGGACGAACTGCTACCACGCCTACCCGGCGCACGCCGCCTTCGGCGGATACAAGCAGTCGGGGATCGGGCGTGAGACACACAAGATGATGCTGGAGCACTATCAGCAGACGAAGAACCTCCTCGTTTCATACAGTCCGAAGAAACTTGGGTTCTTCTAGAGTCTGAAGTCGGTTGCCTGGAGACATCGTTGCGCTCCAGGCAACCCGACACGCTAACTACCCAATGTAGTGAGTTGAATTCTTCTCGTTACTCTATGGCGTCCCGTGGAGTTCCACCCGGACCAGTCGCGGACCAATTGGCGCATTGGAACATCGCCCCGCCCTGAACGAATCCCTATCGCCGGCGAAGGCTCCTCGCGGCGGCGGGAGCGGGCCTGGCGACGTTCACGAGCTGCCGAGAAAGCAGCAGCTCGGAAATGGCCGACGACATCGGCCGCGTCCTGGACGCCCTCGCCGAACAGTTCGCCCCACACCCCGGCTCCCTCCACCGCACAGCACTCCCCGGGAATGTCCCACGGCAGGCCGGCGAGGAGGACCTCGACGAAGAACGCCTCCTCCTGGCGACCGCCACCGCCTATCCGGCGGAGGTCCAGCAGATGCGGTGGCTGACCGAGGCGGACTTCCTGCTGCCACTGCACGCCGCGCTCTGGCAGTCCATCACGGCACTGGTCCACCGCGGCGACATGGTCGACCCGGTCACCGTCCTCGGCGAGGCCCAGCACCGCGGACTGCTCACCGACTCCCTCACCCCCAAAGACCTGATGGCCCTGGTCTCCACGCCCGCCGGCTCCCCCGACCACTGGGGCGAGAAGATCCTCAACCACGCCCTCCTCGTCCGCGCCCAGACAGTCGCCGCACGGATCACCGCCTACACCGACGACCCCGCCGACACCCCCACCAGCTCACCACCGGCAGCCACCGCGCCCTGGCCGACGTCAACGCCCTGCGCACAGGCTGGATCCGCGCCACCGCACCCACCCCCGCGCCCTCCGCCAGTGCACCGGCGCGGTCGGCGCCGTGTCCTCGGGCCGGACCGCCACACGACCAGCCATCGCCTCAGCGCGCTCCCACCGATGACCTCGCGCCCGGGTCCGGCCGGCCCGTACGGCCGGCCCGAACTCGAATCGAGCCCACCTCCATGTCCCGCAGTCCCCTCCGACACTCACGTCCGTCTCGACACCCACCAACGCAGTGCCCAGGCCCTCCCGGCCACCGGCCGCTCCGAGATCCTGGGCACACACCACGGTCCTCACCCGCATTGCTCACGACGAGCCGCACTGGGCCGACCAAGCCCCTGGCCCTGAACGCGAAGGGATCACCAGCGAGACCACCGTCGGCCTGCTCAAGGCGATCACCGAGGAACCTGGTCGGACTTCCTGATGCCTTGACGCACCCACGCCGAGATCCGAGAGGTCTCCGACGAAGCCAGAAGATGTACGACGACACCCGCCGCGGGCGGCTCCTCATCCTCCTCATCCAAGCCCACGGACCAGGAATGGCAAGACTCTCCTGAGGTCCGGGACCCCGGTCAACGCAGGGTGCCGATCCGGTCCGCGTCGCGGACCATTCGGTCGAATCGCTCTCGGAGCCAGGTAAGCGTCTCGCGATGCGAGTTCACATAGAGGACATCCGCCTGGATCGCCCGGACGACCAGGCGGCCGAGGTCGATCGGCTCGACCGCGGCCGCCACCCGGGCGGCGAGGAACTCGTGCATCGCCGGGTCGTCGTGTTCTCCGCTTTCATACGCGGCAAGCGAGGAAAGGATGCCCTCGGTCCGCACACCGCCAGGCGTGAGGACCGTGACCCCGACGCCCGCGTCGCGCTCGGCGAGTTCCGCGTGCAGCATCTCCGAGAGCGTGATGACCGCCGACTTCGCGGGCGGATACGCACCGAGGATCGGGCTGGGCACCAGCCCTTGGCGGGACGCCGTGTTGACGATGTGGCCCACACCCTGCTGGAGCATCCGCGGCAGGAAGGCGTTCAGGCCGTGCAGGACCGAGTAGACGGCGCCCGCCATGGCGTTTTCCCACGTCGGCACGTCGATCGGTTCGCAGAACGGGCCGCCTCCGCCGGCACTTGCGTTGTTGCAGAGCACGTGGACCGTCTCGAACCGCTCGAAGGCCGCGTCCCGTAGCCGGGTGATCGCCTCGGCATCGGACACGTTCGTCACGACTCCCATCGCCTCCGCTCCGGAATCGCGCAATGCAGAGACCGCGGTGTCGAGGGCGCGCGCGTCGATGTCGGCGAGCACGACCTTCATCTCCGCTTCGGCGAACGCTCTGGCGAGTCCGAGCCCGACACCTCGGGCACCGCCCGTGACGACGGCGACTTTTCCCACGAGGCTGTCCATGTGGAGTCTCCTTTCGTTGGCCGTTCGTCGGGTCTGCCTCGGGCACCGCGGGACGGGTTGTGGAACCTCAGGCCGGCGTGGCCTCGGCGTCGTTGACCGCATCCACAACAGGGCTCGGCAGGGTACCGGGCACGAACCGGGGCCGCCGCACCAGCAGGGCGATCGCGGCCATGACCACGGAGGCCGCGGCGGCGTAGATCCACATGTGCGTGAAGACGACCGGGTCCGGGATGGGCGTGTGCGGAATCGTGCGCGACGTGAGCAGGGCGATGAAGGTCGCCGGTGCGATCCCGCTGACAGCGGCCGAAACGACCGTGTTGGCCGAGACGTACATGGCGGCCTCGGGCGGAGTGGCCTCCTCCAGGTAGGCGGCGTTCGCAGCGGAGTAGACGAAGCCGAACGCCAACCCCCACACGATGTCCCAGACGAGGAAGGGCCAGATCCCACCGTGGTGGGAGGCGAGCACGACGAAATTGGCCGCCATGACGAGAGAGCCCACCGCCATCACCCGCCGCGGACCCACACGGCTGATCGTCGGTCCGGCCACAGCACTGCCGATCATGACACCGGCCGAGATGACGCACAACGCGTACGCGGAGTGGAGGACCGACAGACCAAGTCCGTATCCGGTCGCCTTGGGCATCTGCACATAGGTCGTCTGTGCCAGGTTCGTGAAACCGGCCATGCTTCCGGCCACCGCGACGATGAAGAAGGCGGGAAGCGCGATGCGGTTGCAGACCCGCCGTATGTTGATCAACGGGTACTGCTGTCTGGTCTCGTAGACGGCCCACAGAGCCAAGACCGCCGCGCCTCCGAGGAGGCAGGCCAGGACGCGGGGGGAGGACCAGCCCCACGTGTTGCCTTCGGTGATGCCCAGAACGATGGCCACCAGGCCCAGGCAGACACCGACCGCTCCTCCCCAGTCGATCGGATCGGTAGACCTGAAGCGGGCGTCGGGCAGGATCCAGTACGCGGCCAGCAGCGCGATCGCGCTCAACACGGTCAGCGCCCAGAAGACGGTCCGTGCGCTGCCGTTGGCGCTCACGACAAAGCCTCCCAGGAGAAACGCCACCGCGACCCCGAGGCCGGACGCCAGGGTGATGACGGCCACACCTCTCGTCGTGCGCCGTTCGCTGGTGCCCCTGGCGCGGAGAATGGCGTAGCTCAGAGGAAGCGCCGCGCTCATCCCGAGAATCCCGCGGCCGATCACCAGCACAGTGAACCCGTCGGCGAGGGCGCACAGCAGGTTGGCGACGAACGCGAGCAGCAGGCTGAGCAGAGTGAGGCGCCGCATGCCGAATCTGTCACCGAGCCGCGCCAACGTCGGCACGCAGCCCGCCGCGACCACGCCGGGAGCGGCGAGGGCCCATGACGCCTGAACCGGTGTGAGGCCGTAAACCTTCTCGAGGTTGGACAGGAGGGGGATCAGGGCAAGGCTCTGCGCGTCTGCCACGAGGATGACCAGGCAGCCGACGAACGCGACTGCGGTCTCGATCTGCACCCCCGCCTTCTGCAGACGGCGATCGATCACTCCCGCCTCTGGGGTGACACGTACCGAGGTATTCGACATTGGCTTTGCACCTTCTTCGTTGAACGTACAAGTAGGCGAGGGCGGATCAGAACATGGCGACGGGATTGGTCGCACTGGAAGTGACGCCCACCATCCGCCAGGGCAGCATCGCGAAGAGAAAGGACCAACGACCGGTTGCCGCACAGGTCCGGGCCAGTTCGGTCAGCTCCATGTTGTCGACGAGCCACAGGCCGAGGGCGACCAGGCCAACGGCGTGGATGGGCCGGAGCAGGTCGAACGTCTTGAGTCCGGACGGCTGCACATCCTGGATGGCATCGCTCCCGAGCGCCGCGATGTCCCGCTCGCGCAGGAAGGGCAGACAGCCCGCGCCGAGACCGGCATGGAGCGCGATGCCGTCCGGCCCGGGGGCCGCTCCGTGGGCCAGCGTGCGCGCGACGTGCCCGGTGTGGATCAGGAGAACGTCACCCGGCCTGACGGTGGCCCCCTGGCGCTCCTCAGCCGCGCTGAGCTCCTCCGGTGAGATCGCCCAGCCCGGTTCGAGCCACTCGACCCCGTGCAGCGCACAGATGTCGAGCAGAACTCCCCGGCTGACAATGCCGTCGCTCGCGTGGTGGACCGAAAGCTTCTGCGCGCCGCCGATGGAGGTGTTCTCGGCCTCGTCGAACCCGTTGTAGTTCCTCCCGTCCCAGGAGTAGTGCGCCAGCCCGTCCAGGTGGGTGTTGGACCCGTGGGCGGCTATCCCTACGAACTCCGTCACTGCATCGAAACGGGCTCCGCCCCTGCCCACGTGGTGTGACACCTCACCGATCCCCATGAACCGCTGCACGACCGCGAGACCGGTGTGCAGGGGGTCGGCGTCCGCGGGATCAATGTCACGGGACAGCGAGACAACCTCTCCCGTTCGAACGAGCGCCGCCGCCTCACGACGTACTTCCGGAGTGATCAGGTTCAGCGTTCCCAACCGGTCATCGCTCCCCCAGCGCCCCCAGTTCGACAGTGTGCCGAAGTAGCCGATGACCTCGTCCTCGGTCGGTGTCCCGCTCATCGCGCTGTTCCCCCGCTCGCCAGGGCCAGTCCTTCGACCGTTTCGGCAAGTGCTGTCCGGAAGGCGATGGACAGCGCACCTCGGTCGCCGGAGACGTTGAGGATGCGGGAGTACTCGGCGATTTCGGCGAGGCTGCCCGGTTCCCAACCCGGAATGGCGATGTACTCGATTCCGGCGGCACGGACAGCCGAGGTGACCCGCTTGTGCATGATCCGGATATCAGGATGGGCGACGTCCCCTTCGAGACCTGCCGCCTGCGCGAGGTCGAACGGCCCGAACAGGAGGCCGTCCAGCCCGGACTCGCCCGCTATCGCCTCGACGTTGTCCACGCCCTCGGCGTCCTCTATCAACCCGAATACGAGGACGTCGGCGTCGGCCCGGCGGCGGTCCGCCGGCCAGTCGAGGCTGAGATGGCCGACCGCCCGTGTTGACGGGCACGCGCCACGGGTGCCGGCCGGCCCGAACTTCGCCGCTGCCACGACAGCGGTCGCCTCGGCGACTGTCCGTACGTGCGGCGCCATGATCCCCGCGGCGCCGGCGTCAAGAACCCGCTGGATGAAGCTCGGACTGTGATCCGGGACGCGGACGATGGCGTCGATGCCGGAGGCGTCGGCGGCGCGGACGATCCGATTGATGTCGCCGAGGTCCATGGTGCCGTGCTCGGCGTCGATCCACACGAAATCCAGCCCTGCATAGCCGGCGATCTCCGCGGTGTCCGGACCGGGCAGTTGGAGCGTGACGCCGAAGGCACGCCTGCCCGCCTCCAGCTTGTTCCTGATACGACGATGCGGCATGCGCATGTGCGGCTCCTGCGGATGTGGTCGGTGCCACCAGCAACTTCGATGGCTTCTCCACACTGGTGGATCGGCCCGCATGCCGGAATCGTCAACTGACTCGTCTATGACCACGACATTTGACCCGGCTCGGCGTCAGGGCCACCTCACCGCCGAGGCGGGTCAGCCGCGTACGGCCGCGTCCCACTCGGTCTCGAAGCTGGGTCGGAGCCGTACGCGCAACGCCGTCCTCGGGGTGGTGCGAATCTCCACCGTGCCGCCGTGTTCGGCCGCCCGCTCGCGAATGGATGTCAGGCCGAAGCCCGTCGGGCCGACGGAGTCAGGATCGAAGCTCTCCCCGTCATCGGCCACCTCGATCAGCAGCATGCCGGACGCCGCGGCGTCCTCCACCACTCGCAGGACGGCGGTTCGGGCGTGGGCGTGCTTCTCGATGTTGCGCAACGCCTCCTGGACGATGCGGATGACGCTGTCACGGCAGTCGGGGCTCAGCCGGTCCCATTCGTCGCCGACGACGGCCTGAACGTCGACGCCGGCGCGGGAACCCATCTCCCTTGCCAGCCCGGTCAGTTGTCGGGACAGCCCGATCGTCTGACCGACCTGGCGCCGATCGCCGATCAGCGCCTGCAGACCAGTCGACACCTGGTCCGCGAAAGCACGGATCTCAGCCAGTCTGCCGGCGAGTTCGGGGGCGTTCGTCTGCAGGGCGTCGACCTCCGTCCGGGCGGCGAGCATCCGCAACGCGAAGACGTCCTGGGCGACCGAGTTGTGCAGATCCTCGTTGAGCCGTCGGCGTTCCCGGTCGCGGTCCGACGCACGGGCGGTGCGGATCGCCTCGGCGCAATGGAGCGCCACAGCGGTCGGGTGCGCGATGTCCCACAGGAGCCGTATCAGGCCCGGAGTGATCTCCCCGGGGTCGACGACCATCGCGGACAACACGCCGATCCTCCGACTCCCAAGGCCGAACGGCACGGCCACGTGGGCGGCGTGGGACGGCATCTGTGTGATGACCAGTCTTCGGATCGGCTCCAGCCGAGGATCACGCCGGACGTGCCGCTCCCACTCACGTTTGACGACGATCCGTTTCTCGGCGAACGCCTGCCAGATGACCATGGGCGCGCCACGACGCCTGCACTCCTCCATGGCGCCGAGTTCTTCGCGCCCCATGTGGGATCCGCCCGCGAACGTCGGAACCCCCGACCCCTCGTGGATCAGGACCACGAGGCCGCCGGTCAACCCGCAGATCTCGCTCAGTGCTTCCGCCATTGCACGGACGATTGAGGCGCGGTCGGCGGTCGCGACGGTGTCCATGACCCGCTCCGCGTAGCTGCGGACCGTGGCCCGGCTCGCCATGCTGTCGGCCGCGGGCGACATCTCCAGCAGCCACCCTTCGCCTGTCTCGGCCTGGACCATCCGGCAGATCAGCGGCACACGGGCCACTTCCGGGCGCTCTTCCAGCCACCAGACCTCGTCCGGGCCGTCGGGAACGCGGGCAAAGCCTGCCCGTCCCACAGACTCCGCGGCACTGACACCGAGCCACTCACACGCCACGTGGTCGAGGCGCAGGTAGTTTCCGTCCTGGTCCAGCACGGCGCTGCCGGTGAGGACCTCCCCGGCAACCGTCTGTGGTCCGACGTCCAACCCGGCCTCCGCGCTGCCGCGCCCCGGCCGGCAATGATCCTGCCTGGTCAAACGGGTGCGCCACCCCGGCAGCTTAGGCGGTGCGTCCGCTCGCCACCAGACTTACATCACGATTGCCGCTGCTCGGTCGAAGCCGCCCAACAGGCGCTCGTGACGTTCCGTGACCGCCTTGCGGAACTCGGGATGGGTGATGATGTACAACTCGTCGGCGACGACGGCGTCCAGCACCCGCCGTCCGACTTCGTCCGCGCTCATCGCCGCGGTGGCCGACTGTCCGCTCATGTCCGCCGGAGGGACATCTACGTCGGGAAGTCCACGCACCGCGCGGGACGTGCGCCACAACCGTGACCGGACGCCCCCGGGACACAGCACACTGACGCCGATCCCCTCCTCGGAGAGTTCGGCGTGGAGCGCCTCCGACAGGCCGACGATGGCGAATTTGGTGGCGGAGTAGGGCGAGAGCATCGCGCCGCCGAGGAGCCCGCCCATCGAGGAGGTGTTGACGATGTGCCCGCCCCCGGCGGCGCGCATGCCGTCGAGGAAGTGGTGGACACCGTTGTAGACGCCCGTCAGGTTGATCTCGATCACCCGGTCCCACAGCGCGGGGCCGACCTCGTCGAACGGCATGCCGAGGGTGCTCACGCCGGCGTTGTTCACCAGCAACCGCACCGGTCCCAACTCCGTGGGCACCCGCTCGGCCGCCTGTTCCCAGCCGGCCCGGTCGGTGACGTCGAGGGGAATCGTCATGACCTCGGCGGTCACCGCGCCCAGTTCTGCGGCGGCCCGCTCCAACGCGGACTCGTCGACATCGGACAGAGCCACCTTCATGCCGGCATTCGCGCAGGCTTTGGCGATCCCCAACCCGATCCCGCCCCCGGACCCGGTGATGAAAGCCACCTTTCCCGCCAACTCGTCCACGTGCTCTCCGTTCATCTCATCCGGGACCCGCCCGGCCGTTCATGCCGGGGACACGTGGCTGGCACGCGCTCCCCCAGAGAGAGCCCCACCGCGTCGCCCGCCGCGACAGCGGCTGATGTCGATGTCTCCTCCGCCTCGCGGCTGCGAGTACCAGACCCCGCTCACCGGAACTGCCAGGGCACCGTCGCTTTCCTGTGACCTGACCGGCCGGACCGGTCCTGACCACTCGCCCCGGACCGAACCGTTGGTCCGGCCCCAGAACCCGCGTCTCGGTTGGATTCTCCCGCCGGATCCATGTCTTGGGAACAGGCATCCGTCTCGATCGAACGGCGACAAACGTCTCGCCCCTACAGGGTTCGGCACGCGCCTACGGAATCAACGCGCGGCTGCTCCGCCGGAACGGTCGTGGACGAAATCCTCGGGGGAGGCCAGTGCGAATCCGTTGGCGTGAGCCCAGATCGCCAACTGGATTCTCGACTCCAGTCCGAGCTTGCCGAGCAGATGGCTGACGTGGGTCCGTGCGGTGCGCTCGCTGATGTAGAGCGCCGCCGCGATGCCCTTGTTCGACTTTCCCTTGGCGACCAACGCGACGACGTCGCTCTCGCGGGTGGTCAGCGAGACCGCCATGCCGGTCGGTGCGACCGTCTGGGTGAGGCTCGCGGAAAGAACGGGATCAAGGTGAAGCAGCTTGCCCACACTCACCTCACGCACGGCCTGTGCGATCGTCTCGGCCGAGGCGGACTTCAGGACGTAGCCCGAGACACCGGCGCGCAGGGCCGAACGGAGACGCTCGACATCGCCGAAACTGCTGAGAATGATGACGCGAGGTGACCCGGGCATCATCTGCAGTGCCTCGGCAAGTCCGATGCCATCAAGCCCCGGCATCATGAGATCCACCAACGCCACATCAGGCGCCCGGCCGTCCGCGATCATGCGAGCTATGGCGGTGATCGCCTCGGCCCCGTCGCCGGCCTCGCCGACCACGTCGATGTCGCTCGTGACGCTCAGGTACGACCTGAGGCCGTGCCGGACGATCGAGTGATCGTCCACGAGGAATACCGTGGTGGGGCGATCTGGTGTGGGAGAAGTCGCGCTCACGATCTCTCCTGTCGTACGTGCGGTCCGCGTTCATCGTTCGCGCGGCACACCTCGATGTCAACCCTTCGATCACCAGTCTCCGTCCGGTCGCAACCCGCTACGAAAATGATGCTGTTGGTGATCTTCAGTTGGCTTGGGCGTCGGACTCGGCGAGCAGGCTCAGGCATAGGCGCTGGAAACTGCTCTGAGCGGCCCTTCAGGAGAGATCAGCCGAACCGGCCCCAGGCAGGGTGATCCCGTAAACGGTGGCGATCTGATGGATGGCGGCCGGTGTCGTGCAGCCGGTGTCGACCAGGTGCTCGGCCGGGAGCAGATCCCGTCGGAACAGGGACTGGTGGATCTCCTCGACCATCGAGACGTCCTACCCGGGAGCCGCCTGGGTGGCCACGTGGACGATCACGTTCAGTCCGGCGGCGTCGCACGTCTCGGTCCGGTGATCTTTGTTGCCGACCCAGGCCGCCTTGTCCGGTAGGTGGGCGAAGCGGACCTCGTTGTCGTGCGGTGACGATCTCCATGCTGGAAACCACGGCACCCGGGCCGATCCCGGGTCCGGGCTGGCCTCACCCGGCCCCGGCGTCCGACGCGGACCATCACGGCGGGTCGCACGGTCGTGGGCGTCCTTCAGCCCGCGCCGGCCCATCTGGCCGTACTCGTCGTACCAGTACTGCCGCACCCACACCAGTCGCAGCACGTGAACCCGGGGCAGCCCTCGCAGTCGGAGTGGGGCGTCAGCACCGTAGACCGCAGGCCGCATGCCGTCCTGACCGAACTGCAGGACATGCGCGGCCAGTTCCTCCTTTGCCTCGCATGCCATACATGGAGACCGAAACACCCGATGACCCGACTGCCGCGGTCGCCTCCCTGTCAACACTCGACGACGAGCGCCATGCGAAACCCTTTCGGAAACACACCGGTGACATGACGGTGCTCTGTCCTAATACTTTCACCATCCGGCTCCCGCCTCATTGGCTGCAATTCGCATCCATGAGTAGGCGCCGGTCCCACCCCCTCTCATGGCGTTTCGTGATTCGCGTCCCGCCCAGTGAACGCCGATCCATGGGCACCAGTCGACCGCGGCCCTGCGGCCGAACCAAAGCGAGGAAACAGCATGGCCACCTTGGTGAAACACGTCACCACTCTGAGGACATGGACCGGGCGATGGCGTTCTGGCGACGGTCGCCGCGCAGGTGTACGCCTGCCGCGCTCCACGCATTGCAGTCCGATGTAACCCATCCATGGCGCACCGCATCCGACGTCGCACCACCTTGGGCGAATCACAGTCGGGCTCGCGCCACCAACAACCGGCGCTACATGCCGGACTTCACCCCTGCGCATTCACACACTGCGGGCGACGAGCTGGTGCAAAGGGGTTTCCCATCCAGTCTCGATGCTGCCCTGCCCAGCTTTCAATGGCCCCTGACCATACGCTCAGAGGAACCACGATGATCAAGAAATTGGCACGAAAGGCTCTCGCGGCAGCGACAGCCTTCGGTCTCAGCGTGGCATTCGCCGTTGCCTCCGCGGGGAGTGCGTCGGCGTACCAGCCGAGCCAGACGAACCTGTACGTTTCACAGGACAGTGCCGCGTGCAACAAGAAGCCCTGCGTTCTCTACCCGAAGTCGGCCCAGCTTCCGAGCGGTCGCATCGTGGCGTCGTTCGAGAACAGCAAGGGCGACCAGATGGGACAGAAACTGCCCGTCTACAAGAGTGACGACGACGGCACCACATGGCAGAAGCTGACCGATCTCCAAGCCCCTGCCTACCTGTCCAGCGACCCCCAGTACGCGAAGTACACGAGCAACTGGACGAACCCGTATCTCTACGTGCTCCCGCAGAACGTCGGATCCCTGACGGCGGGCACCCTGCTCCTGGCGAGCGTGGTCTCGGGCGACGACTACTACTACAAGGAGCACAAGGCCGCCGACCCCAACTGGACACCGGACGGTGACGGCGACCGCAAGGACGTGGCAATCGCGCTGTACTCCAGCACCGACAACGGTGCGACCTGGAGCTTCCAGAACATCATCGCCACGGGTGGGTGGCAGGGCAGCCGCATCTCGAACGCCAATACCTACAAGCAGTCCGACCCGGTCTGGGAGCCGCACCTGATCGCCCGGAACGGCCAGCTCGTCGCCTACTACTCCGACGAGCACGACTACCTCGGCTTCGACGCCACCACCGGTGTACCGACCCGCGACCCGGACGACGACACTGCCACGGACTCGTACAACCAGATCCTCGTGCACAAGACGTGGAACGGCAGCAGCAGTACCTCCTGGAGCAGCCAGCCGATCGTCGACGTCCCGGGCACAACCGAGAACCTCAACGGCAAGACACTGATCGGCAACGGCCGCCCGGGCATGACCACCATCGCCCCGACCACCGACGGCAAGTGGCTGCTCACCTACGAGTACTGGGGCGGCGGAACGAACGTGAGATACAGGCTCGCGGACGACCCACTGAAGTTCTACCCGAACAGTGTGGCGGACCTCCCCATCACCAGCCTGCCGGTGCCCTCAGGTGGACACACACTGTCGACGAGCGGTAGTCCGGTACTCGTCCCGATGCCTGACGGGCGGATCCTCTACAACGCGGCCAGCAGCGGCAGCATCTGGGTGAACGAATCCGGCAAGAGCGACGGCACCTGGAAGGAGTACCAGACGCCGGTCACCGCCGGTTACAGCCGCCATCTCCAATACGTCGAGGGCACGGGACGCGTCGTCATCCTCCAGGCCGACTTCGGCACGGGCTACGGTCCCATACGTTACGGCGAGGTCGACCTCGGCCACTCCCAGGGCTCCTACAGCACGCTCGTCAACCGCGCGACCGGTCAGGCCCTCAGCCCCGACGCCGGCAAGACACAGGACGCCAACCTCACCGGAAACGTCCCCGACCTCGTCCTGCGGGACCGGAATGCCACGGACGACACCCAGCGCTGGCACCTCACGACCAAGGGCAACGACGTCACCCTGCTCAACAAGGCCGGCGGCCGCTCGGTGGCCATCTGGACCGGCAGCGCCACAGCCGGGCAGAAGCTCGCGCAGTGGGTCGACGACGGCGCCACCGACAAGCAGTGGACTCTCGTCCCCTCGACCGACGGCTACTACAAGATCCGGTCCGTCCGTAGTACGAGCCTGTTCATGACCGGCGCGACCCAGAACGGCGCCGTCGACCTCGAGGCATCGATCGACGCGTCCGGCAACGCCTCGGCGGACGACTCGCAGGAGTGGCAGCTCGTCCAGGACCCCCTCCCGACGGATTCGTCCTTCACCCTGAAGGGCTCCAACTCCGGCCGCTGCCTCGACGTGCCGAACGGCCAGACAGGTGTGCAGGTGCAGATCTGGGACTGCTCCGGGAACGCGAACCAGACCATCACACAGACCACCGCGGGCGAACTCCGCGTCTCCGGCAAGTGCCTCGCAGCGGACGGCGACGGCACCACCGCGGGCACCAAGCTCGTCCTCTGGGCCTGTAACGGCAAGACCAGCCAGAAGTGGTGGTTCCGGCTGGACGGATCCGTCATCAACCGCTCCAACGGTCTCGCGCTCGACGTGACCAACTGGGGTACGGCCAACGGATCGACGGTCCAGTTGTGGACGGCCCTCGGCAACGCCACCCAGCAGTGGAGCCGCAGATAGTCGACCCAGCGGGGTGCGGCCACGATGCGTGGCCGCAC
>Ga0307516_10002860_pt1 | contig 22726 bp, 24 predicted proteins | sample 19_EM_MG_FD_203310 | JGI IMG/M metagenome (GOLD analysis project Ga0307516, IMG submission 203310) | Populus trichocarpa ectomycorrhiza microbial communities from riparian zone in the Pacific Northwest, United States - 19_EM | ecosystem: Host-associated > Plants > Roots > Unclassified | place... | reverse complement strand
CCAGACATGTACTGGCGCATACCGGCCTCGGAAGGAGAGTCAGTAACTATGAAACTGTGAATTATTGTCTTATTTAGAAGCACGTCATAAAAATCGCATGGAATATTTTACTCCACCGGTGCACTTCGACGTGGCGAACTCCCCCCGAATGACCACTTCAATTCGGCTTGATTCGGGCGAGGCGATGACACGGCGTTACCTTGTAACAAGAAAATGATCTGTTATTGGATCTAAGCTCTTACATCCGCCCATCGAATCATCGCAACAAAAGATGCCTATGCTGCAGCACGAACTGCTATTGCACTTCGTTGTACATGAGGTAAGTTGGAGAGTTGGTCGAGTTGGATGTCCTACAACTCACACATTTCAGAAACACTTGGGAGCAGGTCCCAATGCCGATGTCATTCATCTCGGTATCATAAACGTCTGGGGTAGGTAGTGTCAGCAGCTACAAGAGAAATCGACCAAAAGAGTAGCATGGACGTGGCACTGGGGAAACAGACCAAAATTTTTGATGGTCAAGACGAGAAAAATTATTCGAAAAATGTGTCCCATTGCATTGCATTTTACATAGATGTGGGAGTGAAACGCATCCATCAAATCATGGCATTGGGTGACGTTCCTAGTATGTGCTCGGTTATTTGGCTCCGTGCGTGTATTTTCCGCGTGTGATTGTTGTTTGCCTGGAGTTCATCAGAAAAAAGAGACTTTAGGGTCATTCATATGTGGGATCCAATAAAATAGGAGGTAAGTTCCAGCCTTGTACTTACTTTGGTTGAGATACAGAACGAGGCCGAGGCGAAGTGATTCGCATGGTAATAAGAGGTGTCACAAGATAACGATGAGAAGCTGGCGGCCGCCATTACATGCCAGTGATACGACCTAGAAAACAAGAAAGAACGCATTGGATTTTCTGCATAAACTGGTACTTGGAACCATCAGATGGATGCTCAAAACCAAGGGCATATCTCACAATCCAGATTTGACCACACCAACTTGGAAGCTTCAGGAGCCGTGCTTCATTTTCCAAGTTCTTGTGCACATTAAAACTGATACGATATTCATGGTCAAAACCCTACAATGAAGCAAGAGAAGAAGTAAAAAAGAACCCACATTGGTGCACACAAGTCCATCCACGGCGTCTGCTCAGCTACTGACGCATCGGCGCTCATGATTCAACAGGATGTAGGCGAGTGCATGTTATCTTGTGCCACCTCATCTTGTCGTGCTGTGTGGGCACTTGGCAACTTCGGCGACTCCGAAAATGTATATCACAGCGGAAGGTTCAAAGGAAATAAAAATGTGGATTGACTTGGCAATTATCAGCCTGCCATAAGGGTGGTTGCTGTATGTTCAATGCAAGCTATGTAATATCCAACGTATATGGTACCCTGGACCCGGATTCTCCGTCGTCAGGCCCTTCAGGTTAGCTCCACATAGTAGATCAAGAATACTACGAGAATTGGACGCACTCTGCATTTGTACACTTTGCAATGCACTGTGGACGAACTTGACATGAGCAATAGATCTTGATCGTGGACCACCGTTGCTTGCGCGCACGAGCCATCGAAACTTCTCGAATTGGCAGTCCACAGTCCGAGGCATCCGGGGCGCGCCCTCGTGTCGGAGATTCAAGATAGATTACTCCTCTTGGTTTTCTGACTCGCGCAGGATTTCAAAAGTTTCTCCACTGCACAGTACCTCCTATCTACTTCCCTCTGTGCGCTGTTGGTGGTTTGAAATGTCGATCGGCTCTACGGCGTGAGGGAGATAAAGGCCAGTTGATGCATAGTTCCGACCACCTGTAGCGACATAGGGACTCCTGATAGATTAATCCTAAGGTATGTACCAACATTGGAGGATACTAAAATGCATAGCCAATCCTTTGGAGAAGATGGAAACACGGATAGTTCTTTTGTCCAAGGGTTCACACCCTGATCCCGACAATCCATGAATGTGAGCTCGCGACCTATCCTTACCTTCGTATTACTGATCGCAGCCAACCTGTAAATTACTTTAGTTTCCAGATGTAACATTCCCCACGATCAACAGAAGCTGGTCATCGTCTCCAGCCCAACCAAGCCCCAGCCTTGAGAGTCTCAGAAGGTAAGTTTCGCTGACCAATTATACCGCAGCACCACTGAGCATCAACTATTTGTAGCGAGATGGAGGTCATTCAGCAGATCCAGATACCCAATCGGTACCTGAGCGTTAATGTCAGTGCATCTTTGGCTAACGCTGGACTCCGTTGGTGAAGTTCCCCATACTTATTCCTGGGCTCACGAAGAAAACCCGTAGGCGCAAAGCACTGACAATGACATCAAGGAAATGGGAATGTCTCATGGAGAAGTGTGGGGCTCGATTCATATGCTTTGAACAGCTTAAACGCACATGAGATGCATACATACAGACGAAGAGCGTGGGTTGTTTCCTTTGGACATTCTGATGCCACGAGTAGGCTTTGAAAATTACACTTGGAGCACTACTAGTTTCTCATCGAGGTTTACAGGCTTTGCTTAATCAAACATTGAAGAGTCCAACATACACCAAAAATTTAAAGGCCAGTAATCTTTTTTGGGGCAGGGAGGGGAGTAAACTGCATTCGAACCAATGATCTGCAAGTTGAAGACTCTAGTGCAAATCAGTTTGTATCAACAATGTAGCCCTGGGCCATGCACATTTGACCAGATTTGGCATCCTGGCTCCAACCGCCAAAAGAAATTAAAGTATCTTCCTCTATTTGTCTTTGGGAGACTAGGAAATATTAGGTCCGCGATTCCCCCCCGGAATGAAGATGCCAGTATCCGCTACAGGGGCAACAACAGTGAGTTGGATGGATCTTGCATGCATAAACATATCACATACGGATCTCGCGAGGAGCTGCAATGGCCATTTCTGCAATGCCAGCGAGCATCACAACAAGTAAAGAGAGGTAGATGTTGGCGAAGAAGAGACGCATTGTACTCAGGTTTGTGTGTATCACGACTCTGGAAGGTTATGGATGTGCTGCAGATAAAGAAATAGTCCAGCAGGTTTTTATACCTAAGGATGCGTTACCTGGACCCTTCTCCGACGCCAATGTGCACGTGTTCGTCCTGCTGGCATAACGTGGCAGTCCCCGAGAGTGGAGGTATCACGATGGTAACACGAGGACATGGATATAGTTCAAGCTTGCGGGTTGATCCATGCTAGGCTGAGTAACTGACACCCCCTGGCAGATGTCTGGATCGCAAGCCTACAGGAGCCTTATTTTACCCTAGCCTGGCTCATTTTTCCTGGATACCCGCCTTACTAGTTCTGGCATCAGGTATTGCACTGTTCACGGTCATTCATTTACCCGTAAGTCCGCTATCCATTTCACGCGGTGCAATGCATTTTAGACCCAGTCGTTGCAACTTGAAGTTGAAGTAATTCCGTTACTGTGAATGGTGCAAGTCAGTTACCGCTTTGCATTCAACAATGTCACGCTGGTAGTTGTGCTAGGGGGTGCTCAGGATGGCAGTCTCCAATGCATGCAGTCCACCCAAGGGGCCTTCAACCAATGTGTGGCACCTCCATGAATCTACTCCTTTCCTCTGATTGCTTGACGGGCTTCCTTTTTGCACTTTGGCGTAGGGATTGCACTTTGCTTAGGGCCCGGTGAATGGTTGCGTCCGTCATCGTTGTCACCGATCATGTGCGGGTTTAGATGAAGCTGCGATGACTCGTCTCTCTAAGACAACTGCATCGGAACACCACTATCATTACCATGATGACCACACCTCCATGACTAGTACCACCACAACCTTGTGTAGCAAGCGCATTGGAAAGCCGGTACAGCCGCTTTTTTGGGGCAACTTCCAGGCGAGCTTTGCAGTCAGCGTGTCTGTAACGTCCGCAATCAATCCGCAGTGGTTTTAGAAATTTAGATCTTGTGGACAAGTTGTGAAGGGGCTCAACAAGCACGGGAGTCAATGGTAATCCACTACAGCCGTCGTACAAAGTTCGACACCATCATACTCGGAATGTAAGCAACTCTGTGAAAACTGTTCACAGATATATTTCAATACCTAGTCCGTGCTCACCAACCATTTATGTAAGTAGCATTTCTGTGACGGTCTTCTCTATGGTGTCGAACCAGTGTCTCGGGCTGGCTTCAGAAATCTCTACGTCGGTCCCCGCACCCTCTTCAAGTTTAGTTGCGGCCTTCACGACAAAACTCGCCGTCACCAGGAGCAGCGGCTCTAGTAGCTGGCAAGTGCAATTGGTTTCCGACGCATAGCCTACCAGAAAGTGCGGGGGCATACCTGAATATAGCTACGCTCTTAGTACGACCCCATACCAACCCATTAAGTAGCTCCGCGAAAAGAGCCAGCATGGACGTGACACCGCGGAAACAGAACGATATGTCAGTTCCTTGGTTTCCGAGCATCAATTTGATGGTTCCTTGAAGTTACAGTTTATGCAGCGAATCCAGATTTGACCAGAAGTTTCAGGAACGTTCTTCGCTGTCCAAGTTCTTCCGCACGTTGCCAAAGCTGATACGATATTCGTGGTCAAAAACCCACAATGAAGCAAGAGAAGAAAGTTATATGAAAAAAGAACCCACATTGGTGCGCACAAGTCCATCCCACGGCGTCTGCCCAACTATCGGTGCTCGAATAATTTCAGCAGTAGGTTGATGTGGGCGAGTGCATCCCAATGTGCCACCTTAGAATGTCGTGCTGTGTGGGCACTGAGTAACTTCGGCCCAGGTGTGTGCAAAGACTCTGAAACGGTATGCAAGGATGACAAGGCATATGATATCACAGCGGAAATGACAAAGTGAATTGACTTGGCAATTATCAGCCTGCCACGAGGGTTGCTGTATGTTCAATGCAAGCTCATATCCAGCGCATGCTATTCCCCCGGTCCCCGTCGACGGCCGTTGGGCCCTTCAGGTTAGCTCCACGCAGTGGATCAAGAATACGAGAATTGGACGCACTCCGCATTTGTACAGGACTTTACAATGCACTGTGGACGAGCTTGACACAATTTGGTCGTGGACCACCCTTGAGCTTGCTTGCGCGCACGAGCCATCGAAACTTCTCGAATTGGCAGTCCACAGTCCGAGGCACCCGAGGCGCAGCCTCGCGTCGGAGATTCAAAATAGATTACTCCTCGCCCCGGCTTGGTTTCCTGACTCACGCAGGATTTCAAAAGTTTCAAGGTTTCTCCACTGCAATTAACCGCAGCACCGCCTATCCGACCTTCACTCGATGCGCCGTTCGTGGTTTAAAATGTCGATCGACGGCTCAACGGCGTGAGGGAGATAAAGGCCAGCTAGTTCCGACCGCCTGTAGCGCACACATAGGGAATCTGGAAAGATCAATCCCAAGGTATATCCTAGCATTGGAGGATGCTCAAATACATAGCCAATACTTTGGAAGCACGGTTAGTTCTTTTGTCTAGAGGTTCACGCTCTGATCCCGACAATCCATAGATGTGAGCTCGCGACCTATCCTCACCTTCGCATTACTGATCACAGATTACTTCAGTTCCCATCTAGATGTATGTCCTTGGAATGGCGACTGACACAACCACGGTCAACAGAAGCTGGTCATCGCTTCCAGCTCGACCAAGCTCCAGGAAGGTATGTAAGTCTCATTGGCCGATTGTACCGCAGCACAACTGAGCATCGACTATCTGTAGCGAGATGCCATGAGGTCACTCAGCATCGGATCCAGATACCCAATCGGTGGAGCACCCATGTTTGGCTATCGCCGGATGCATCCCGATAACTTGGGTTCGAAACGAAGTTGGCGCTCCCCGTGCCGATTCCGGGACTCATGAAGGAACATCGTGAGCACAAAGCACTGACAACGACGTTAAGGAAAGTTGGGATGTCTCATGGAGAAGTGTGGAGCTTGGTTTGTACGCTTTGAACACCTTAAACGCATATGAGATGCGTAGTACATACAGACGAAAAGCGTGAGTTGTTTCCTTTGGACATTCTGATGCTGCGGGTACTAGACTAAAATTACACTTGGAGCACTACTGATCTGTGTTTCTCATCGAGGTTCACTGGCTTTCCCTAATCAAACATCGAAGAGCCCAACACCAGTCACGTCGATTTCCATGCTTCAAGCAAAGGTACACCGAAGCCACTGATCTGCAAGTGGAAGATCTCGGGTTCTATCAACAATATAGCCCTGGGCCACGCACACTTGACCAGAGTTGGCGTCCTGGCCTCGCTCTCTACCTGTTCCAGAAAAATAATTAGTGAGTCTTCCTTTATTTGTCATTGGGAGGCTAACACATAGGGAGATGGCCTTTTCTCGCCGGGATTCTTCCCTACAGGGGCAACAACTGTGAGTTGGATGGATCGTAACATATCCCATACAAATCTCGGGGCCAGGAGCTGCAACGGCCATTCCTACAATGCCAGCAAGCATCACAGCAAGTAAAGTGAAGTAGAAGTTGGCGAAGAAGTAGCGCATTGTATTCAGGTTTGTGTGTATCACGACTTGATGGATATGCTGCAGATAACAGAATATTCGGCAGGTTTTTATACCAAAGGACGTGTTACCTGGGCGATTTCGCGGGTTCCAATGTGCACGTGTTCGTCCTGCTTGCATAACGTGGCACCCTGAGAGTTGAGGTATCACGATGGCAATACGGACGATGCAGAACATGGATATAGTTCAAGGCTGAGTACTGACGCCCCCCTGGTAGATGTCTCGCAGTCCCGTAGGAGCCTTAATTCACCTCAGCCTGGCTCATTTTGTCCTGATACCCGCCTTAGTTCCTTTGTATAGGCTTGATGGGGCTCTGTTGCAACGAACAGGGCAGTTTCTGGCATCGGGCGTTTTCATGGGCATTCGTTGACCCGTAAGTCCGCTATCCCTTTCACGGGGTGCAATGCATTGCAACAATGTCACGCTGGTGGTTGTACGTGCTCAGGATGGCAGTCACGGATGCATACAGTCTACCCAAGGAGGCCTTCGACCAATGTGCACCCCCATGGATCGACTCCTTTCCTCTGATTGCTGGACGGGTTTCTTTTTTTGTGCTTTGGCGCATGGATTACACATTGTGTAGTACTGCAGCTCTACCTACGTGGTCAGTGGTAGCAACATGACACGGCATATTTCTTTGATGCAAAGAGTCCACAGTACCTGGTTTACTTCAGTGTGAACAGCCATAGAAACGCAAACATTGGTTCTTTGCAGCCACACTCCTACATCACATGTTACCTGCAGGTATTAGGTTCGGGTATTTCTGAAGCACTGTAGCAAGCGAGAAACGGTTAACTTGGCCAACTGACAAAGTCTCCGCGAGTTGTTTCGGAAGGTCGGCATCCCTGCTCTGATCAGTTTTCCGTTTCGGGAGGCTGGCGATCCCAAATAAGGCAGGATGTGCCAGGTACTCAGGGGCTTTCTCGAAATGGAAACCCCCATTCCGAGGGATTCACCTCGTGGCGGAGATTCAAACTAGATAGTCTCCTCCCCTGACTCGAAACATTTCAAAGCACTTATGAGGCTCCAAGTTGTCTTTCCTCGAGCTGCAGGAACTGGAAGTCGATCAACCGTGCGGCAGATCGACGACGTAACCACCCAGGAATGACTCGGAAAGACCACCTGATGCATCGGCTGGAGGGTATATAATCTCTCCCCCCCTCCCATCGACGCTCTCACACTTCTTCCCCTCTTACCACCGACATGGACAGCACTTTGTTCAGCTCTTCCCCCTCTGATTACCAATGGTACTCGGACTCCATATGGCCAAAGCTCGTCGACACGGACCCTCTCTCCTTCCCCCCTCTTGACTACGGCGAATACTTGGAAACACCGGCTGAAAGGTGAGCTTGATCACTCGTATTGCTGTTTCACCACTGAGTCCCAACCATATATAGCGAGATGGTGGCTCCTGCGTTCTCTGCTCCAGTCCATTTCCCACTATCGGGCGATTTCCAAATGTACAGTCAATCAATCAATGAACACGAATTCATAGACTGGTCTTCGTTTGACGGATCAAGTTCGGATTCCGATAGTGTCTGGAGGTGCGTTTCGTGGCTCTTCTTCACCCTCACAGTGCTGATCGCCGCCAACCCCACAGTGGCGCGGAGAGTGCGCCAGCCACCGTTCCGAAATACATCCCAGGTACTATCGAGAGTGCACAGATGGATAGAACTTCATTCGAACCATATCCAACTGTGGTCGACAGACCTTTGTCAACGCCTGCCGCTGTATTCAACTCCAGGCTGAGTACCCTCCAAAGGTGCGCCTTGATTCCCCTATTGCCCCGTAGCACCGCTGATCATCGACTAGTCGCGAGATGGAGGCTACTCAGCCAATCCGTATGCCCAGTCAGCTTCCGATGCCCACCGCCAGCGCATCTCTGGCTCCTACCACCCCGACGAGGCCCAGAACCAGGCGTTCTCGGTCGATGGAGCTCCCGGTTCCAGTTCCGGGACTCACGAAGAAAACGCGTGGACGCAAAGTTCCGACCACGACTTCGGAGGACCGTCCAAGGAAGTGGAAGTGTTCAGAGTGCGACGCCCGATTCGTGCGGTTTGAACACCTCAAGCGACACACTAAATCCATCCACACAGATGAAAAACGTGAGTCGTTTCCTTTGGACCTTTTGATTGGACGGGCGGACTAATTCTATCTTGGACAGTTGTGTGCCCGCATGTTGAATGTGGAAGGACCTTCAGCCGCAAAGACAACTTGAAGTTGCACATGCGAAGCCACCGGGGCAGTATTTAAACAAACCCCATGATGCGGCATTTTCAGGACTCCTAAGCATTGATTCTCTTACGGACTTTCCAACTGCATGTGGAGCACGGAATCTTCAAACAAAGGATGTATAATCTCAGTTATTCGAGTACAATGTAACAATTTTTCTTTTATCAAACGATCCTATAATCTACAATCGATGTACATAGTCTACAATCAATCTGGTTTCAATTGTGCGACACGATGATATGCGAGGATGCACCCGATCTCATGACTACTGTTTACATATATGCGCTGCCTTTCGTCTGGCATTAGATGGTGGGAGCGATGAAAGCACGACATCTGAGCAAGCACTGCACTATTACTGTCCTCTTGGTGTGCTCGACAACTGCCGCCGACACCTCATGCTCGGGAAATGGAAGTCTTCGTTTCGACAAAGGTGAGACCGAACCACGCGTTCAAGAAATGAAAGCAATTTCTTTTTGACACCTCAATGGACGGAGTGCAGCCCCCATTGTTTTCCGCCATCCCTCGGTGTGTTTACAAAGGTGCGGCACAGTGCGAAAATGCGTAGAACTGCCAATTGGAAGGAGGACCTTGTTTGCTGAAAGGAACACTCTCAGGTAGCGCCTTCGAGGACTACTACTCCACGTTTTTCACCAAAGGTTACAGAACATTAAAGCATCCAGTAGAAGCTTTGCAAAAGGCAGTAATTCTTTTTGGCGGGAGGATATCAATTTAAAAGTACATTCGAACGACTGATCTGCGGATCTATCATTCTAATGGGAATCAATTACGGTATTGACGTATGGTAGGACTGGTCCACTCACACTGGGTCCGAGTTTGGTATCCTAGCGGTCACTTGGTTATATGACCCGCGTGATGCCAAAGATGGCCATCGTCGTCAGGATCATCTGCAGGAGCAACAACAGCGCTTTAGAAGGATTACTTGCATGCACAAATGCATCACATACAGAGGGCCTCAGGACCAGGAGCTGCAACGGCCACCCCTACAATGGCAGCAAGCATCACGACAATCGAAGAGAGGTAGAGTTTAGCGAAGAGGGAACGCATGTGCTCGGCTTTGTGTGTATCACGACACTGGAGGGTTGTGGATGCGCTGTGGATGAAGAAAAAGTCCAGCAGGTTTTTATTTCTATGGATTCGGTATTTGGTTTATCCTGCTGGCATAACGTGGCTAGTTCCCGACATCAATGAGGTGTTGTGACGACGATGGGAAGGAACAGGTACAAGTTTAAGCATGAGGGTTTACCCTTGCTCGTCCCGCACGAGCGCTGGCCAGTGACCCACGTAATGGGTCTAGATCACAGCCTCCCAATTTGTCCAGACCCGTATCTGGACTTTTCTGTTCAGTCCCAAGCCCATTTCTTCTTGCCTCGGTTCGCCAGGTACCGGTGGCTTTCCTTTTCAGCCGCGGTCGATGGGCTTCGCTTGGCTGCCTTCGAAAGATTGATACACATGCCGTTGGCACTCCGTCCCGCATCTTCTGAATCAGGTGACGGCCCTACGGCAAGCAAACCCCAACCTTACGGGGCGCTCATAGTCGGCGCTTAGCGCGCAGGATTGGAAGAGCATAAGCAGAGAGACACGAAGATAGTGCGAGCGTAGACACCTACCACGTACCCACCAGTATTTATCAACAAGCATATGAACACTCATGCGGCCCCATTCACGCAGAAGCACCACGGCAGCCACGAGGCCCGCACGGTCAGTAATACCACAACTACGGGTCGCGAAGTCTCTTTCCATGAGGCTGAGAAGATCGAGAATGCGATGGTAATGAACGTTGGGGATGTGCACGGGCATTGACGATGATACCTGTGAAGGAGATCAGAGTTAAGAAAAAGCGAGATCATTGGAATAGTTGCGCGTACCGGTTCGTTGGCGTCGCTGTAGCGCTAATGATGACCCTCCTCAGGATTCGGATATGTAGGTTCTGCGACTGTGTATGACAAAAAAAGTCTCCTTCTTCCAGTGCGCACCGCTCTGAATGGCTACACACTACGCCTTGGGATGCATCAGAGAGGAAATATTTGTTCAAAGCGGATGGACAGAATCCCTTATCGCTTTAAAAGAGGGTGGTGATAACCGGAAACCACTAAATGGAATGATGTAAACGTCGGTGCTTTGACGAACCTGTGCAGGCACTGGCCCATGTGATAAGCAATAGAGAGTCAACACGCTGTTCGAGGATTGAAAACACGTCACTATCATTTCACTTTCAATAGCTTCAGGGAAGAGACGCGCGATTTGGAAACAACTTTCTGCTCAATGAGGCTCTCACCTGCGTGACGACACCGCTGCCTCTTGACCTTGAGCGCTTAAGCAAATTGCCATCATTAATGATGCAAGAGGCAGCAATGCGAATGCGTAAGGCGTTCGACTTCATTGGAAGGCGTTGTACTCTTAGATTCTTAGAAGTCGACTCAGTCTCAGACGGACCATTGGACAATTGACGCTTAGTAAGCGCTTGTAGTTCCTTCAACAGCCGCCCACCAACCTGCCTACTAACCTGCAGCAGTATGCAACTTCATGGCGTTCAACCATTTTTTGTAGGTTCAGTATTATTGTCCGTCATTTTATTGTAAATGGGCGAGAGGTGTGGTGGGTTACACTGACAAATTGGTATGGACTTGACCACCCCATCATTATCAAGTGGTCAGGGCCCAGTGGGTCTAAGCGTGGACTGGTAAGAACAATTCAATTTTCGGGTTGTATCTGATGGCATTGTTGGCTTTAGCATATAGCCTATCATAGGCATTGTTCGTGGGCGCCTGGCAGTGCCAAAGCGTGGCGGCGAAACAGAGTCCGAGCACGTCCGCTTTGGCGGGACATGATCAAAGCGTGCGGTCCCACTATGGGTTCATAAACCACCTCGGTAAGTGCCACACCCCACTCACCTCTCACTTTCACCCTTCGAACTCAACCGCACTCAACCCGCAACTCTTATCCCCCCCTCCTGCTACGCCAACCTCTCCTGCGAAATGCCTCTTCAACGTCCAAGCGCATTCTTTCGCGATCCCGCAGAAGCCCTGTCTCGAGTTTCGCCTAACCGCGCCAAAATGTACATCAGATGCTTCATGGCTGAGGTTGCGAAGCTCGTCGACAACCATCCCGGCCTGGGGCTCTCGATAGAAGATGTCGATGAAGCAGTTTTGATGCTAGATATCGTTGAAAGTGTTGAACCTCCAACTCGGTGAGCCCTCCCATCCCTGTATGCTCTCGAGTCTCTGCTCACACATGCCACAGATCTCAAGTACAGATCCTCTCGAACCAAGTTTCGAACCTCATCACGTCGATTACACGACAACACACGCACATGGCCATCACAGCCGAAATTTTGTGCTTCATGGTCCAAGCTATCCGCGAACACGCTCCAGCCCCCGTGGCGGACATGTTCCAGTCTTGGACCCCTGGATCTTACGGCCCCTACTCATCTCACTCCCATTCCTCCTCCTCTCGCAAGGCACGCCGCTCGTCAGACTCTGATGAGTTTTGCGCTCGGATAGATCCTGTCGAGGAACCTACCCCAATGCCACCTCGCCCACGCTCTCCCAGCCCCGCACCGTGTCTTAATGAAGCGGCGGCTCCATCCGCTGAAACCAACACTAGTCCCCCTCACACCGAGTCCACTTCTCCACCGCTTGCGCATGGCGAGTCCAATTGGCAAGTCCCCTCTGACTGGGACACGCAGCGTGGAGGCAGTCGCAAGCCGCGACGCGAAGGGGCTTTCATGCATACCCCAGATTGGGAAGAAATGAAGAACGTGTATGGACGTTTGGGTGATGACGGTGGCGATGATGGTGGGACTCCAACTACGACGGATGCCGTGGATTCGACGGGGCCTGCCCACCCTGCTCAGTCGTCTCCCACTGAAGAACAGCCCCGTGGCACCCAATCCTCAAACTCCAGCTCACAAGCAAACGCCAGCGCACCTCCACCTCTGCGCTGCGCCGACTCGCCTGACAGAGCTGAGCTCGAGCGGCGTATCGCGGAATTGCAGGCGTACATCGACGCAGGGTTTGAAGGAAGACTACCGACATACCAGAATCAAATGGCGGAGAGGACATCCGGGGCTGGTTCCGTTGATGTCTCTTCTAGCCCAATTTTGGCTCCCGTGGACCCGCCCTCCCATGTTCCCACCACATCGAGCGCTTCAGGCAAGAAACGTTCTCGGTCCCGCTCGCAGTCTCCTTCCCCCGCTCGCTCCTCCCCTTCTCCCAGTGCGCCTACCGACTCGTTGACTATACTCGAAAGCGACGACGAGGACACTGCTACTGAGCCTCGTGCAGCCAAACGACGCAGGGTCTCTCCCGCACGTCCCACACCCGCCGCGTCCTTTTCCAAGGCTGGCCAACCAACCTATCGTACGCCCACGCCGACCCCTGTCCCAGAGCCTTCATCTGCGCCATCCACCTCTGCGGCTGCATCTGTGTCGAGTTCAGGGCCGAGGACGCGCGCCCAGGCGAGACGGAGACCGCTCACGCGGACTGCGACGATGGCCAATATCGATTAACCCCTCTGTCTGTTGTATATTATCCTCATTTCTATTTTCATTCTTTTCTTTTCTCTCTCTCTCTCTCTCTTTTAGTGTGTAGATGCATAATTCACGGGATGGGATGAAAGATCTTGTGTGCATGGACCGTCGATGTATGCAGTGGTGTTCCCCGCCGCTCTATCATAGTTCTTATTCTATTCTCTTTTCCGATTTGGATTTCCCCCCTTTTCCTGTCCTGTTTTTTTTTGTTCCCCACTTCCCTGCTTTGTATTTTTTTTTTCCATTCTCAATCAAATCTGACCAGCAGACATCTCTGCTGGGTGCTCGGGATATCTGTGTGAAATACGACCCTATGCAGCGTCACCACCCTCGAAGATGAATACGAAGTTTCGAACACGGTGACGACGGACGAGGCAGCATTCAGACTCGGCCGAAATGTCACTGAGACTGCTTGATCATCATCACACATATGTCACCATTCAATATCTCGTTCCGTATCTTCCCGCTCCGTAGCATAAGTAGTCGCTCCGATGTAAATTTTGAATACTCTCTAAAACCCTCCCGTGCTCTGCGACGACTGTCGTAGGCTGATCACCTGGTACCGGGCAACAAAAAGGGTACGCAAATCGAATCCTTCTCAACCAACTCCAAAAACCTGCTACTACATACTCATCTTTTACCCAATATAAAAATGTCTGCGAGATACAACCTCCGCAACAAAACTCGCTCCCGCGCCAACTCGTTGCCGGTGAGCCCAAAACCGCACGAGAACGCTGACTCGTCCCTCAGTTCTCCTCCTCCTTCTGAAACGAGCACCCGAAGTGCGAACGGTCAGGAAGATCTGAACACAGCCGCCTCACCACATCATATAGTGACGTCGTGCGTGGAAGAGTGCTCCCTCCTAGAGAGGTGTATCCCGACTTGAAGATCACCTCATCGGTGCATCCCGACTTGAGGATTACCTCGTCGGTGTATCCCAGCTTGAGGACTAGTACCTCGCCGGTGTTTCCCGACTCGAAGCGCTGCTTGTCGGTGTTACCTGGAGACCCCTTAGTAGGGTGTCAGTGGACCTGAAGCCAATGAACATTGCCATTCACCTGGAAGTGATCATGGCGGTCATCCATCCTGACTCTGGATCGGATGGAACGCAGAGTGGCGACGACGCGTCCGAACCGTCTCCCTCCAGGGAATGGACGATACAGACGGTAATCAGGGTCGGACCACGGTAAACCGAAAGGGACGCAAGTCGACATCGACCTCGCAAGAAAAGCGGCGACGACCCAAGACTTTGGACGTCGATTTAGGTCGCGTCGTGCGGGAAGCTGAAAAGATATCATGAGGTGTGATAAAGCTAACAAGCAGAATATGCTTTCTGATAATTGACATGGACCGATCCTCCACCATGCAACCAAGGGCACGCAAATCGAAACCTGTCCATCACTATTCACCTCTTTTGCTACTCACAAAAACTCATACATAAAAATGTCCGCGAGATATAATCTCCGCAAGAACGCTCGTGCTCGTGCAAGCTCATTGCCAATGAGCCCCAAAAATCAGGAAACGGTAGACTCGTCCATTAGTCTACCCCCTTTGGACGAAGGCACCAGAAGTGACACCTGTCCAGAGAGGTCCCGAACCCTGCCGCTTCACGACGATACAGTGATGTCGTCGCTGGACGCGTAAGTTCCCTTAGCCTGACTGGCGGAGTGTGTCCCGAATCAGAGCCCACGCAATTGTGGCGCTCTTTCCGAAGTCAGCGAAGATCTTGATCTGGATGAACAACGGGCCGCGTTGGCCTCATGGAACCTGGCTCGTGATATGACGCGCTCGTCAACAGAGAGCTCCTTGAAAGGGGAGAGCTCCGCCACCCACCTTCTTAAGAAGAGTAAGCGCTCACGCAAGACGCCCAAGCACGATGCGAAGCGCCAGCTTTCGAACGCCCGGGGGTAGTGGATGCCGGCGTATTGACGGCGGTCTACTAGTACCCCCGGGCGTTCGAAAGCTCTTACGCTGGCGCTTCTTCTCCTGTTCCGACCCTTGAAAGCTTCTTTCCTCCATTCCTCTGCCCTTGCTTCCTTACTCAGGATGCTCCAGGTCATTTGGCGCAGGGCGTTACTGTGCTTCATCCCGCGTGATCCGGCGACCTTCCGTCTTTTCCTATTGGTTCCTGAGGTCAGCGTCCAGTCCCAAGATCTCTTTGACAGTGGGTGACCACTGACCGGGTACCGACACCAATTAGAATAGTGAATGATAAACCCGGTTTCACTCCCGCGTAGTACAGCATGGCCTTGAGGGAGAGATTGGTGAGGCCTTTTCGATTGGTGTCCCTTTCAAACGCACGACGAAAGTTATAACCCCCACGAATCTTTTCTGGGAACTCCTGTTTGCGCAGTATGTGCTCCAGCGCCGCGAAGAAGTCTCGTACTATCTGCTCGTATTGGTGGCTTTCGTAGTAGCTAGCTCCGTTGTCAGTAGTGACTACTCGGCGGATGTTATAGTAAGAGCTGTATTCAAGACGAACGACTTCAGTGGGAGCGCCAGTGAGACTTACGAAACAGTCGATGTTGGAGATAGAGGTTTGGCGATCGAAACGTACATATACATGCCTGCCACACGAGGCAAGTAGTATTTAGTTCGGATGCTTACTTGTAGACTCGTTAGCGTAGAACTTGACCCGTTCGCTCGTCGTTCCCGCGCACAGTAAAACTCCTACAGTCGAGTGAGTGAAGGTGGTGTTCAGTTTCGCAGAAGGGGGGCATGGGTACTTGGCACGGGGTACGAGCGGCGTAGACATGTCTGTTTTAGGATGGGCAACTCCTTCAACAGTATCAGCGGTTGATTTAAACGACCAGCCCTTTGGGTCAGAGGCAAATGGCCTCGGATGACGCCTGCATGACAAGCTTTGACTCTATCGTCTGCTTTGGTCAGGCTGGAACGAATCTGTACATCAGGTTTCTTCCCATCGTACTCAAAGATTATGTAAATTTGTTGGTCGAACAGGAAGATGACTATTAAGTACATTTTTAATATGGGTATGTAGGTCATCTGTCTTGGTCTAATTTGTTTACAGAAATAAAGTCGTTTCCATAGCGAGTTGTACAATGGTTGATATAAGGGCCCATTAGGTTGAATAGTGGCTCCGTAGGTGATTCTTCATGTTGTCCTCCCGGCTGAATGATCTTGTGCATCCAGCAAACGTGCACACACCTATAAAGTTGAAGAGAAACACACTCTTGAACGCCACATCATTGAAATGTAGAGTATCACTCACAAATTTCCTCGGTGTGGATAGACATAATGTGTCTCTTGAGATGCTCGCGGCGTACAAACGCACGCCCGCATCCCGGCACATCACAGACATGCCTCCTCTCGCCGTCGTCTGTCGCCCGCGCCTTTCGGCCACGACTCTTCTTCGTCAGTCCTGGCACAGGAACCGGCATATCGCCCGACCGGCGACGTTTCCTATTAGGCTTGGGGGGACCTACGGGTGAGAGTGAGATCTCCCCATTCACGGAGGCTGACTGGCTAGCCTCTACACTGTGTGTAGTGTGGTTTGACACACCCGCAGTCCCCATTCTAAGGGCGTGAGACTTGTCTACAGTATAGAAGGAGCTCAAGCCCACCTCTCGTCATTGTGTTTATATTCTGGACATAGGGGCATCGCGAAGTCCTGAAAGGTGCTTAGATCCGCTGTAAACGACGTCCAGTTGCTGGAATCCGTCGTGGAATATCCATCGAATGGGGTCTCCATTTCTGGAATGTGGCTAGAGTTTGGTAGTACTCAGAGGCGTTATGGGAGGGATGCATCACGAAGTCACTCACCTCGAGTACTCCACTGCGAGAGGGGGAAACGCAAACTCCCCTGAAGAAGAGGGGAATGCGAACGGGTCATTATCCAGACCTACCCAGAGCAGGTCCATGAAGAGGTTGTAATCGAGGGACTCTGAAGAGGCGTTGAACGACATCGTATCCGTGATGGTGATAAGGAGAAAAGGTGAGAGGGAGCGTCCATGGGTTAAATACCTCAGTCATTAGCTGAGCTTGTTTCTCTCGAGGGGGCGAGTCGTTGATTGACGTCGGAGCGGAATAGGATATCATTATAGATGTGCCAAATATGGCAACGCCGCAGGGAACAGCCACGAGGAAAGCGGAGAATGAAATATCCTAAATCCATTTTGGTCATGCTGCCGATCCATTTTGAGTCTCCGCCGTGACTCGAGTCCATCGCCGTGGCCCCTTAGCGAACCTCGAAGAGTTCCCAGTGATCGTGGCCATACTCATCGAGCGGTGCCGGTGAGCTATTTACAAGGTCTTATCTCTGACGTCTCCATTTCGATCACCCCCTACAGACCTCTGCCCACTAAGAACACTATCGTTCTCTGACTGCATGGTTTATTTGGTGAGTCCGATGGTGGCTGGTGCAGAGTAAGGCGACTGAAATGACAAATTCAAATTTCTGTGATGAGCGCGAGCGAGTGTGCCACGATTGCCAGCTGTAGAACCACGGCTTCCTAGTCGTGATATTCGCCAGTGATATCCAAGGGTTACGTTGGAGCCAACACTACTACCACGGCAACGACGGTGCACCTGCAAGTATTCAAACGCTCTATGTCATTTCTCACCATCTCCGCGGGCGGTAATGACCCTGTCCATCTGGTCTGTACACCATTATCCCTTGCCCAAGCTCCTCGGCCACCCACAGCGAGACAGCTACGGATTACAGTCATGGTGTCATGTGCGGCTGGTGGATTTGGTACGATTCGAGATGTACGAAAAGAGAAAGGGCGCGGCGGACCTGCACACCGACGTTTGTTAAAGGCACATACGATGCGCAAACGCTGGTCCAGTGGGCTCAACCTTATGTGCATCAGGTGTACTGGCTCCGTGATGCTCGTATCGCGAGGGTACACTACGAGGCATGACTTTCCTAAGTGTATGGCTTCTCCTGGCGTTACGATATAGTTGATCCTGGTGCGTGTGATATCGCTTCAGTCTGTTCTTCATGTCTTGTTCACGAAATGTGCCGACGACAAACCCACACGAGCTTCCTACCGAGATCCCATGCAATGTAGCAGATCTGAAGGCGGGCGTTTATTTCTATGCCTCAAGCACCCCATGTGAAACCTGAATTTCAGACCACAACATACGTACAGCGCATACGACAGACGCTGAAGACTGGGGATTTGGCCTCTGAGCGGGAGCTGCGGCATGCAATACCATATTTGGGGATCGTGTGTTCTATCAAAAATTTAAATTTCCCTTCACCAGCTTCCAAGCCCGTTCACTAGTTGTTGCGAGTACCTCATCACTGGCAATCGCCGCAAGGAATGGTTTTGTGCGTTCAAATGAATAGAATGGTGTGTTCTCCGAGAAGGATATCCAATGTCATGCTGGTTTCTGGAAGAAGAATGGTGGGAAGAGTAGGAACCCTGTTGGAAGGATCCTCGTTCAAACAGCTGGGTAAAAACATGAGACATGCCAGAGAGGATGCGTTTAACAACGCGGAAATCGACCCCGTCAGCCGATCGAAGAATTGCATTAGCACTGGGATCGTCAAATGGTTCTGTCGCATGCTTCATAGTAAATGGTCCTGTTGAGGAGTGAATGAGTTATCTGAATGAGAAGAGTGCAAGAAAACACGAACGGGTGTGTTGACCAGAATGCTCAAGCACAATTGAATTGCCTAGGACCCGAGCCGAGAGGAAAGAACTGAAGATGCACCCAACGTCTGACTCACTGGGTCACAAACAGTGGTCGGCATCAGCAAGCAAACCCGAAAAAAAGAAGCAGACAAGACGTAGCAAGCCAAATATTGAGCTTACAAGGTGCGGGAACTTCCTTTTCGTGGCAACTTCTCTACTAGTCCATACTACCCGTGCCCATGTCCATGAAGGCCGTGACGAACATAGCCAACCCCATCCCATCCATGCACAACCAACACTGATCGCCGAGCACCATGATCCTCCACCCAAATACCTCAGGTACTCAAGGTCTGACTTTCATCACATGTTGTTACGAGTCCCTGTTTTTCCTGGTCCGTGACGCTGCGTAGCTAATATCAAATATGTATTCGTTATATGTATCCGCTGACTCCTCTTCCCCTTTCCCTTCCCTAACGTCGAACTTCTCTGTTCTAGGTATCGTCGTATATTGTTCCTGTTTGACGGCGAATTGATCTCTGTTCTAGCATTCAAGGTCCCGTGCGTGACTACGATTGTTGGAGGTCTGACATTAGTTCGACGTTACCCTTGCAAATCCGCGGCTGATACTCATCAATCACGATGAGTAACCCAACATCGAGCGTCATGGCTCCGGCCACCCTAAAAATGCCAAAACCTAAATCCTTCAATGGGGACAAGGAGAGGTTTACAGAATGGTTTCAACATGTTGAGATGTTCTGGGCTTTCAACGAAGCGGCGGACGACAGGAAGAGAGTTCTTGTCACTTGCCAATTTATGGATGAAGGTCCAGCTGCTGCATGGGCAGGTGCATGGTGTACGAAGGAGTTGAACAAGAGCTTACAGGACACGACGAAATTCTCGTGGAGGGGCTTTGTCTACGCGCTCAAGGATGCCTATGCCCCTATCAATATAACTGGTGATGCTCAGGCCCGACTTCGCCAGCTTAAACAAGGTTCCACCCTCACTAGCCAGTTCCTTATTATCTGGTCCCAGATTATGGCTGAGGCCGGATACGGAACTATAACGAAAGATACTCCCGAGGCCGACCATCTGATTGATCTGTTGAAGACGAACGCTAACCAGACAATTGTCTATGCTACAGTGGATACGTATCGTCTCCATCGAACTCGGGACTTCGATGTGTTCTATAAGGCTTTGAAAGAAGTTGGAAAAGCACTCGAGGAGCGCAATGGAGGAAAGGTGCCTGCAGCTCCCACTCATTCTCGCCCTAACATTCCTGCCTCTGTCACCCGTTACATCCCTACCACATCGCAACCCTCCCGTGCGGAGCCTCCCATTACTACTACCCCATCGAGCGCAACTGCTAGCGACCGGCATGATACAACTGGGGTTACTTATGCTGGCCAGGGACAACCAATGGACGTGGGACGAGCCAAAGGAAATCGGTCCTGAGCGTGTTATAACTGTGGAGAGACTGGTCACTTTTCAGTTAACTGTCCCCATCCCTGAGCTCCTCGTGCCCAACGAATTAGGCGAATGGTTTCGGAATTGGATGAAGAAGAACGACAGGAGGTTCAACAGGGTTTTTAAAGACGTCGGAAGGAAGCGCGACCATTCCAACGTCCAAGTTGGTTCGTTTCCAAAATGTCAATTTGACTAGTACTGTAACTCGAAACAATGATTATACTCTTTCACCTTCCGTTAGCAAAAACGAACTGAAAATAGCGCAACGACCCCATCCTCCTAACTCTATGTCCAAAAAAAGAGCTACCCCCTGGACTCCATCATGGTATGCTCAATGTCTCCGAGACCAGTCCCCTTCATGGGCCATGGTTTTGCTACGCCTCCTTGTCCATACTCAATGCCAGCCAGAGGCCACACCCGAAGTTCTATCACAGTTGAATCAGTTGACTGTGGAGAAAGCCTCTGACGCCATCCACGAAATGCAGGGACCCTGACAATTTATCCGAGGAAGTGGCAACTCCCTCACTATAGGAATGGAATTAGCCACCCTCGACGATCAGCGTCAATTCTTTTTATGGGGCCTTGTAGATAGTGGATGCACAGGGTCTTCTATTGACTCTGGGTTCGTAAAAGCCAAGGGCTTAAATGCTCAACCCCTCCCTCGTCCAATCCCTGTTTACAATGCAGATGGTACCTTGAACAATGGAGGTTTGATCACTCATACTATCACTCTTCGAATGACTATTGGTAAACATTCCGAGCGGATAACCCTCGGAGTTACGAATCTTGGGAAAAGTGACCTCTTCCTAGGACACGAATGGCTGCATCACCACAACCCCTCCATTGATTGGCGATCTGGTTCACTCAAGTTTAATCGTTGCCCTTTTCAATGTTACCCAACTCATCTTCTCTCGGAACCAGAAGATGAAAGTGATCCAGAAGTTGTCGAAGGTTTTCCATCAGGAGAGGTAGAGAAGGGGGATCGCATATTCGCTCTCGACTTTTATGGGTATCGGACAGCAGATGAACATCATATACGAGCCTATACGACTACGGCTCAACAACTAGCAGAGGAGGCATTTAAACAAAAAGGGGTTAAGTCTTTTGAAGAACAGGTCCCTCCCTGTTACCACGATTTTGCTGATATCTTCAGCAAGGAGTCGTTTGACTCTCTTCCTGAACGTCGTCCCTGGGACCATGCTATCGAGCTCACCCCTGGAAACCATGTCATTGATTGTAAAGTATATAATCTCTCTATGGAAGAGCAACGAGAACTCGACTCTTTCCTTGAAGAGAACTTACGGTCAGGTTGCATCCGCCCCTCCAAATCATCCTTCGCATCTGCATTCTTCTTTGTCAAAAAGAAAGATGATGGCAGGCTACGTCCAGTCCAAGACTACCGCCAATTGAATGCCATCACCTTGAAGAATCGGTATCCTCTCCCTCTTATTTCCGAACTTGTTAATAAACTCAAAGGAGCTAAATATTTCACCAAACTAGACATCCGTTGGGGCTATAACAATGTTCGCATCAAAGAGGGCGACGAATGGAAGGCAGCATTCCGCACTAATCGTATAGAAAGGTGGTGGTCTGCACAGGGAAGGTCTAGCCTAAGGAATGGAGAAGGAGAGCTGTAGGATAACCTCAGTATGCTGGCAAGCTACTATTATATTAGTATATACCTGTAGGGTAACTACAAGGTATTAGTAGGTAGTAAGTGGTTAGTAGGAATGGTACTCACCCTCAGTATGCTGGCAAGCTACTGAGGGAACTATGGTACTAGGAACTCTACTCTAGTGCGATGCATGCTTATGTAAGTAGGTAAACATACCACAACAGTTCTGTTTATCTCCAACAAATTGAGGCCTGTTTGAACCTCTTGTTATGTTTTTTGGTCTCACCAACTCCCCGGCTACCTTTCAAAATATGATGAACGACATCTTTCGTGACCTGATCTTCGCTGGAAAGGTGTTAATCTACCTTGATGATATTTTGGTGTTCACCGAAACCTTAGATGAACACCATCGAATTGTTCGTCAAGTCCTTCTCACCTTGTGGCGACATAAACTCTACCTAAAGCCTGAGAAATGTGACTTCGCGCAGACGGAGATTGAATATCTTGGTCTCATCATTTCTCAAAATCAAGTTCGTATGGATCCTGTTAAAACTCGGGGGATCCTTGACTGGCCGACACCAACCTGTAAACGTGACCTTCAATCTTTTTTAGGTTTCGTCAATTTCTATCGTCGTTTTATTCGTAACTTCGCAACTATTGCCAAACCTCTGTCTGTTCTCACAGGAAAAGCAGACTGGTTGTGGACTTCCGAACAGCAGTCGGCCTTTGACCAACTTAAAACTCAAGTCACATCTGCCCCTGTCCTCGCCATCCCTACAGACGATGA
>Ga0307516_10002859_pt1 | contig 22726 bp, 22 predicted proteins | sample 19_EM_MG_FD_203310 | JGI IMG/M metagenome (GOLD analysis project Ga0307516, IMG submission 203310) | Populus trichocarpa ectomycorrhiza microbial communities from riparian zone in the Pacific Northwest, United States - 19_EM | ecosystem: Host-associated > Plants > Roots > Unclassified | place... | reverse complement strand
AAAATTGGGCCAATACTTTTACTTAAAAAAAAAAAAAAAAAAAAAAAAAAAAAAAAAACAACCGCTATTCGCCGTAACACGGAAGGGAAGAAAGCATCGTCAAATCACTGATCATAGCAGCATCAACCCTCGTTACCTCATCTTTAATACAGTTGAGGAACGCCCAGTACACTCGAGCCACATCCGTTAAGCTCTCCTCCCAATAGCCCTCATCGCGACCCGACTCTTCGAAGAGTTCAATAAACGTTTCGAACCGCTTGTAAAATTCGTAGCTACTGGTTTCGTGCTTCGAAGCGATGACCCCGGTGTGAGTGTTCAAAACGTCGATTGTTCCTTGTGCGCAGGACAAGTTAGCCTTGATACTTATTCAAGTTATTGAGAATAGAAAATTACTCGCTGATCCTTTGCACGGTCTCAGTTAGAACCCCGTAGAGCTTCTTGAAGGTGGAGAAATCGGGTCTTCTGTTTCGTTTTCGTTTTCCAATCTATCTCGCTTGAAAGTGCCGATGAATCGGTTTCTCAGGAGATTGTAAGTGTCAAGTGGACATGTCAGACCCCTCACTGTGTCCTCCAGAGAACTGATTTTGGTCTCCAGCGAAGGGATCTCGGTGAATTGCTGTTCGATTACCCGAACGCGCTCAGCGAGGCTAAGACCGCGGGTATTACTGATGAAAAGTTCTCCTATCACCTCCGTAACGTGGAGTTCCTCCTCCTGCAGTGCCTGTCTGAACGCATCATTAGCGTCCTCCTTCACCCCTTCGTCGTCTCCGAGTTCCGAGTTCCGATCCGGTAACCAGTATCGTATCGCATGTCGTGCCATCATCATTTTCCGCCGGTGAGAGCAAACTCCGGTTCCCGTTGTTGAGCTTTACGTTCTTCTTGCTGCGGTCCTTCGTTTTTGCTGACTTAGGAGGCATGGTTGTCCAGCGTCTCAGGCTCCGTCTATCGAATGGTGGTGAGGTTAAATCTTCAAGCAAATGCGAGGTGGGGACCCCCTCTTCTTACCTGAGCACAAGACGTGACCGTTGTGGGGGGAGAGTTTCTGTTCACGACCAAAAGAGGGGGGGCGGCCAAAAGTGGGGACCATTCGATATTCACTTGAAGAGGGTGGTGGTGGTCATAGGTGCTGTTGCCGTGATGATGATAGGTACAGGTGTCGGTGGTGTCCGTGTTGTCTATCTACTTCGAGAAGAGCGCCCCGCAGTTGAGTGTTGGACAGTTGGACACGTAGTCGGGCTCGCATCTTGGCATTCTTGGCAAAGTACGAACCGCTTCGCCCGTGCCAAGTAATTGAGTGCTGCGTCATGAATGCGTAGAAAAATCACGCACCTCCTATCCCCTCCCTGCTTGGCACGCTGCCTCACCTCACTGGTATCTTTGAGGTCGCAGCGGATGGTGAACAGGAAAGGACTGTATAAAATATCTTAATGATCCAATAGGGTCGCATACGATCAATGCACCTCTCAAAAACCACCCGCGGACGCAACTCAACGCCAACAAACGCCAAGACTTTCGACCCGCATGCACAAAAATGGCTCGAATCCGACTTCATAGACATCGCGATATCAGATGAAGAAGGCATGTCGGCCTTCCCAGCCCCGATTGTGACTGGGGACGCCGACCCAAGCGGAGGCAGGGGGGCTAAAGGGAGGAGGAGATGGACGAAGACAGTGGGAGCGAGCTCAGTGAGCTCGAGAGCAGTGAGGTGGAGATGGAAGTGGAGGAAGAGTGGGAGTGAAAGGGCCCCGGGAGGCCGAACTTCAAGCATGTCGCCGCCGGCGCTGGGCAACAGCAGAGCATCCAGGAATTTATCCGGCGTGGAGCCCAGCTCAGTATGGGACCTTGAGGGAGCACACCGGGAAACTCCTCCTCAAAACAATATGCAGAGGGAGCTGGAAGACCTCCGCCAGGAATTCGGGACCTACGACGGGAGCGGCAACAAGAGTCCGGCCAAAGAACGGGTACGGGACGAGGAACAGGCAACCGACCCGCGATCGTTAACATGATTGAGACCGAAGAAGTTGGTATGCTAAGCTCGGCAATCGAGGATATGGACTATGTGGACGTATTGCAGTGGGAGGGTCCCGATCCGAAACCGGTGGATAACAGGAAGAGAACGGCCGTGTCGGACGGAGAAGTGGGTGAGCACCGGCCGCAAGTAAAGCACCCCACTCTCAGACCGGTCGGAAGAGGACATCAGGGACGGGCCATCCCCTAGGAGGAGCTGGCCAATCAGCCGCCGCCCATGACACCTGCCGATCTTGAGATGCCCTTTCATCATCCGAATCGGCTCGGTCTCCTTTGGTGAGCGACGCTTCCTCTTGATTTTCTCGCCAAGATCGGCAGGTGTCATGGCCTGCGGCTGATTGGCCAGCTCCTCCTCGGGGATGGCCCGTCCCTGATGTCCTCTTCCGACCGGTCTGAGAGTGGGGCGCTTTGCTTGCGGCCGGCGCTCACCCACTCACCCGAACGGTAGAATGCGTGGATATCAATGTGGGGACCACAAGCCTGGCTCGCGACCGCGGACCCCCAATCCGCGATCAATCAGTCGTCATCCCATGGTCACCCTCAGCTGATTTCTCCCTCCCCCCTTCACCAGTTCTTCCCTACTCCCGCTCTTGTCAGCACTTGCTACTCCCGCTTTGCACTCTCCACTGACGCCAGCCTCCCGCTCCCCCTCTCCACCCCCGCGCCCCACGCAGAGCCATTCCCTGGGTTGCAGACTTGTTCTGGGTGACGTACTTGCGTGAGTAGCGGGTGCAGACTACCCATCATTACTACAGAATTCCGCAGTCTCTAGTCGGCAGCACACGGATTGAATGCGTATGTTTCATCTGACGGATTATAGGCCCAATCGAAAAATACGTTCCTCTCGCGCGATATCTTGCCAAGGTGGCCACCCACCAACGCGCACTGCGCCGCCCTCACGAAATACGCGCACTCGCCACGCCTTCGTCGCCACTGCCACTACGGATTTCAGTGTTCACGAAGCCGGTAGCATCCCGGCATTAATCACAATAGTTCTGCCGCTTGTAGACTTAGAAAAGTTGATTAAAGATGCTCTCGAAAGACAAGAATCGGAAACTATCGATGATTCCCGACTGCACCTGATTGCCATCGAACTGAGGCGGAAGTGGTTTGGAAACAAAGGCTTCGTCCACGCTCTTCGCCTCTGCGCGTCCGCATCGGCACATTAGATCATTGCCAGAATAATGGGAAGTCGGGGGTGACGGACTGGAGAGATCGTCCGGAGAAAGCGGCTGCTTGAGACTCCGAGCACCTGCTCGCGTGCCTGTCTTCCGTCCATTCCTCCTGGTGATTCACCGTGGACAGTTGTATATTGAGAGAATGCCCCGCTCTCGACGGTACCAACTACTAACTAATCTAATAACTATCTTCGTCGATATCGACCCCCTTATCTTAACGGTGGTGGTTGTCGGTCATCGTCTGTCTAGTTGTTTGATTGCTGTTTTCTGTCGGCGTGTACTTCTGGTCATTGTTAGGCTGGTGGATGGAGTGATGTGTTTTTGAAGCCATCCCTTATGCCGAAAAGGGTAATCGCGCTGGTCTAAACAGTTGCCTCTCGCCCTGTACCTGCTTTTTTTTTTTGCCCGTGCCTACATCGGGGATGAATAGTGTTGGAATATAGGGATCGATAGAGAAGAAGATAGTGATGGAATATATGGATCGATAAAAGGTGAAGATTATGTTGCAGCATTATGCGGGCGCAAGATCTCTCTATATACAGGAAGGCCGTCAGGACAAAGGACGGAAGACTGCCCCCCGAGCCGGTGCTCGGGACTCAGTCATGTCCGGACGCCTCCTCATCTCCGGACGCCACCTCTGGTCTCTGATGTCCGGACGCCTCCTCATCTCCGGACGCCACCTTATTCTGACAAGTGAACTGATTGATTGATACAACGACGAAGGAAAAACATTCTCTCTATATAAAACGCGCCTGAAGGACTCGCCAAGGGGAAAGGACGGAAGACTGTCTCCCGAGCCGGTGCTCGGAGACTAAGGCTGCTGTCATCTCTGGACATGATGCCTCTGGTCCGTCATCTCCAGACGCCGTCTCCGGACCGTCATCTCCGGACGCCCATTAGTCTAACACTTCCCCTCGTACGGAAGATGCAAAGGAACGCAGGAGAGAAGGAGAAAACGAAACCGCCAGTATAGCAACAAACAGTTGCAGAGAAAAGAAACAAAAACAGTGAAATCCAGTATCCTCGGATGCCTCGTTAAAACTCATAACCGTGTAAAAAACCTCATGGGAAAACCACGGACATAGGAGAAAGAGTGCATCCACCGAAGAAAGAAAGGAGAGGGAAAGAAACCTGTTTAACCACCTGCACGTGCTTCACCGGAAGCTTCCCCTGGATACCAGGCCGTTTCGCAGGCCGATCCGTTGGATAATCTGTCTATTTGTCAGCATTGAGAGTACACAGCAGCTCCGGTATGGGGCGCCTCAGCAGCTCCAGCATCACCGAGCGCACACACAGCTCCGTCATCACTGGGCGCGTACAGCAGCTCCATCAACATCGAGCGCGGATAGCAGCTCCGGTATGGGGCGCCACTGCAGCTCCAACATCACCAAGCGCGCACAGCAGTTCCGTCATCACTGGGCGCGCACAGCAGTTCCGACAGCATCGAGCGCGGACAGCAGCTCCGGTATGGGGCGCCACAGCAGCTCCAGCATCACCGAGCGCGCACAGCAGCTCCAACAGCATTGAGCGCACACGGCAGCTCCGGTATGAGGCGCCACAGCAGCTCCGGCACCACCGAGCGCGCGCGACGGCCACATCAACATCAGGCGCGCACAGCAGCTCCACCGAGCGCGCACGACGGCCACAACAATAGGCGCGCACAGCAGCTTCGAGTATTGATTCGACCGGATATCGTGAACGTAGAGTCGTATTTTTGGCGAAGGAATTCACAGACGCGGGCTGCAGAATGATTCAGTTCGCGAGCGGACTTCGTATGATGGCTCGAATCGTAGGATCGTAGGATACGTAGATTATCGAGGCTGCGCTGTCGGCGGACCGATTGTAGTCATGGTCGTCGGCGACAATGTTGAACGATCGTGGTACGGCTCGAAAAGAAAGTGGCAATCGACGGTGGTATTCGGGATCGCTTCTTTGGTTCCACCCAATTCCTGGCGAACGGCGAGTCGGTTCGTGATGTATTCGACGACCGAATATCGTGAAGGCAGAGTCGTAGTCCTGGCTAAGGATTTCCCAAACGCGTGCTGCAGAATCGATTTCGTTCGCGGGAGGACTTCGGATGAAGGTTCGAATCGTGGGTTCAACCGATAGGTGGATCGTCGAGGCAGTGCGGTCGTCGCATTGACTGTAGTCACGGCCTCAGCAGTAGGGAATGATCTCATGCCGTTCTCCACAAGCGGTAGTTTCGGGTGTTCGGTGGCTGCAAACGTGACGCGTTGTCTGGTAGAGACCAACTTGGCGATGTCGTCGGCCGCGACGCGGCTCCAAAAGTTGACGCTTAAAAAAAGAGAGTGCAGGGATGAGACGCAGAAGCGAGGCGCCAAGCGGCAGGTACGGCAGGTGCGATTATCGATGGGTAGCGGATTGGCAGAGCGTTCAATCCGGGCTCATAACCTGTTGGAATATAGGGATCGATAGAGACGAAGATAGTGAACTGATTGATTGATACAACGTCGAAGGAAAAACATTCTCTCTATATACAACACGCCTGAGGGACTCGCCAAGGGGAAAGGACGGAAGACTGTCTCCCGAGCCGGTGCTCGGAGACTAAGGCTGCTGTCATTCCCGGACATGTTGCCTCTGGTCCGTCATCTCCGGACGCCGTCTCCGGACCGTCATCTCCGGATGCCCATTATTCTGACAAATAGTGGTTTGTTTTGCTTGTGGCTGTATTTTTCACCTGTAGGAGCGAGGATCGATTTTTTTCCCTTGGTTATTTGCCCACGCATTGTGCATATTAGCCTATGGCGCGATGCCCTTTCAGACTGTTCTCCCGCTGCTGTCCGTGTAATGGCTGCACATTGCATGCTTTCCTTTGCTCTCAGCCCAGGCCTGTCCCAAGATGACCGAGGGCACACCAAGGAAATAACAAACGGAATGAAGAAGGGAAGAACAGAAAAGGAAAATAACTGCCAAGCCTACTCCTCTTTGGTGGAAACCATGAAGAAGGGCATGGGGGAAAACAACAGCTGCCCCCACCCCCCTCCTCTTTCGTACTCCCATCAGAGAGGATTGGGGTTCAGCTCAACAGCTCGACGTAACACTCCCATGCCTTCCTCATCCTCGTCTCTACCATTTTCCGGTCCCCCTCCTCGCTCTCCCTGGCAGCGTCTCACCCGCTGATGTCCCAGCACATCGTTTCCGTATTCGTGTTGGCCCTTGGGTGGGGGTTCCCTAGCACCTCCCGCGAGATGACCTCGTGGTCTTACCCAGTCACTTCTCCATCAAGCAAGCACCAGTTAAGCTCCAGATTAGGTGAGGTCAGGGTGAGGTCAATGATGGAATGGTTCATCACTCTCAGTCCCATCCTCATGGTTTCCTTCGTGTTCCACACGAAGAGATTCTGTTCCTCCATGAGCTGCTCGTAGAAGGTGCGGTTTTGGTTGTATGTCACTCTGGGGTTCCACATCCTGCTGTACGCATTTATGTCTCCCGCGATGATCGCCCTGCACTGCTTGGCGATCTTGCCTCCGGCCGTTCTCTGAGCTGGCCTGTTTGCTTTGCTTCCCACGTGGTGGCCGTACATCTTGGCGATAATGATGGCTTCCCCACCCGGAGGTACCACTTCTACCACCTGAACGTGATTTCCACACTTCGTCGCCAGCTCTTTCAACTCCATTACTTGGCACCCCAAAGCCCAGTTGATCGCAATCCAACACTCCGCTGCCATGACCTCCTCCCCTTTGATGAAGGTGAACCTGGGATAAGAGCGCATACCATTCTTCTCCTTTCCTCCACTAGGCTCCTGGGTGAGCACCAGGTCCGTTTCTCTCCTTACCGCCGTTTCCAAGACTGCTTCCAACACTTGTTCCCCCCTTGTGCAGTTTCGCTGGAGTGTGACCATCTTTGCAACCCGTGGGACCGCCATCAGATGGCTACGAGTGCGGCGGTGCAACTTGGTTCCATTCCGGTTTCCTCCATCGCATGCTCAGTCAAGTTCAGGGAGGTCTCCACCAGCGTGCCTCCTGGAACTCATTTCAATGGAGCCAGGCCACCAGTGCTGGTAGCCAAGGTCGGCCACACAGGCTGGGCGGTGCTACAGGCCGCGGTTGGCCGTGCTGGCTGCCTTGGATGCCCAGGTTCCTCAGTGGGCATCCCTGGGTGGCTTGCTATAGCTCTCATACCTCACGCGATCTCGATAGTGGCGCGCGTTGCCTGACACGTGGCATTCTGGGCAGGGTGCCCACCCTCGCAGTTGGGGCACTTGATCTCCATGTGGGGGAACACCTTGCCGATCTGTCAGCAGGTTGCCACCTCGTATCTGTGCTCCTCAGTTCTGTGGGTTCCTGCACACCTGGCAGAAGTCGTGTTAGTCCGTTGGCAGCGGAACTCCGAATGGCCCCATTGTTCGCACAAGCTGCTCAGGGTCTCCATCTTGTTGGGGATGTAGGGGAGGGTGCGGGACCTGTTGCCTGCTACCCACATTTCCACCAACAGCTGTTGGGCTGCCACCTTGCCTGACACCTTGAAGATCACTGATGCTGCATTCTTCGGGAGGTGGCCGGTCTGGTAGTGCTGTTCGATGGTGCTCGCCGACTGCATCGAGTTGATCGTGAGCGGATGGACCACAACTCCTGGGTTCTCTGCCTCGATCTGCTCACTTTGATCTGCCAGCCCGTTTGGATGGCGATACCAGTTATAAGGTACCAGGATCTTGAGCTCCGCCCATGTCTCGGTCGCGACCACATTGATGATCGCCTTGTCGGCCTTCTTGGCTGCTTCCAAAATCTCCTTAAAGCGAAGGAGCATCGCTGCTGACGCCCCAAAATGCGCCGTCGTCGATAGCCTCCCCTGTACTGAAATCCTGAATCCTTCGGCCCGGACATGCGCCAGAGCCACCTTGCTGAGTGCGATGTTCACCTAAGCTGCCGCGCTTGTTGCCACCAATGGATTGATCTGTGGTCTACCTGCTGCTTGCTCGAAGACAATTCCCTGCTCATCCCGCGGGATCGACATCTTCACGGGTTCCAGCCCCGTGGACTCCCGCTCAGGCATCCCTTTCTGGCTCACTTGCTTATAGTCCGATTGAGGGAGCGCCGCCGCCGCTGCCAACCATTGCGCCCAGTTGCTCTGCTGCTGCTGCTGTTGCTATTGCTGTGGCAAGTGCGGCTGCTGGCGCTGCTGTCCCTGCATTTTGTGCCATGGCTGCGGTGGCGCCACAAGGGCAAGGGCCCGTTCCTCCTCCCACTGGCTTTCCAGCGCCTGCATTCCTTCCATGTGCGAAATCCTCTGCCCAGCGGCCACCTCCTCCAGGGCGTCGGTTTTGCCTGCGAGGTCCGTGATTGATGCCACTGCTGAGTCATACGTCTTCCACTCTTTCTGGCTCAGGTCTCCGGCCTCCCTTCTCTCCATAGCCACCGCCTTCTCTTTCATCTCCTCCACCTTTCAGTTCTCTTCAGCCTCCTTCACTGTGGGTGCCGTCTCGGGGCACTTCAAGATCGACCAGATTGATGCCGCTGGCTCTCGCTACGCGCTAGCATTCTCCACCTTCACTGCCCTGGTGGCATCGAGTGCCACCTGTCGTCTTTCCTGGTGCGCAGAGCCCTGAGGCGTGCGACCTTAAGTGCAGGACAAGCGTACTTGGGTCGTGATCTGCACCGCTTTCGCCTTGCCCCCCAGTCTCCAGTGCTGGCGGCATAGGAGACACTGGATCTCCCGGTGCCGGCGCGTGCTTAGATCTGAAGAGACCTTACCATTCCACTCCTTCCACGTTGCTCCACTACTCTGTCTGGTCCTTCTCCTCCACCTGCCGGGTTGCTACCACCCCCTCCATTGCTTCCAGTTCAGCGGTAGCAGGCGCACCGCTCAGCGGCTGCATAGGCACTGCTGCTGGCTGCTGGCTGCGTCCCTCCACTGCCTTCCTCACCTCTCCTAATTCCACCCTCCTTCTCTCCATCAGCTCCGCCAGATCCGTCCACTGCTTGAGGTCCCAGGTCGCCTTTTCCGGCATCTCCCTCTCTATGCCTTCGGTGGCTAGGAGCTTCACTCCCAGCCTCTTCTTCCTTTCCTCCACGCGCCAGCAGCCTCGCTGCCATCCTTACTTCCCTCTCGTTCTCGTCGGCAGCCAGCGCTCCCATTCCCTCCATCATCTGCACCTCCAGTGCAGCCACCTTCTCCTCCATCTTCTTCTCCCCCCTGGCTATGGCTGCTATGATCTGCTCCAGCGCCGATGCCGCCGCTAATCCGATCGGTGCCGCACACACAAACACCAGACAGAGGTGACTCTTGGGCCTCAGGGTGCCCATCGCCATTCTCTTGCTGCCCTTGGTTGGTGTGACTGGTACTAGGGTCAGCGTCGTACGTCCGCCTGGCGGCACTGGCATTCTGCTCCCCCACCTAGCGGGGGTGGGTGATGGGGTCCTTGACCTCTGAGAGTCCGCCACACTTTCCATCTCCACCTCATTGACCACCTCCTCCGCACAATCAGCTGCCCCCAGGTCCAATTTCCCTCCTGCCTCCCTTGAACTCTTGGGAGAGTTCAGGATCTCCACCGTCCTCACCTGCTGTGGGCTGCTGGTGGCCACTGCCAAGAGAGAGCGCGCGAGCGCTCTTCGTCTGGACGTCGTGCCAGAAATGTCGAAAAGGTTCAGTTCGGGGACCGCTCAGGAGGCACATGCGCCGGTCGTCGCTCATTCGGCCCAGACCGTGGCTAATACATCCGTCGGCGTCCCGCACCTGGAGCCCCGTTATATGCCCGTTCAGCTTTGATCCTCTGGATGTTTTTCAGCCCGAATTTCTGGCGCGACTCGAGGTCGCCAGCATCGAGATTCGTAGTGTCCCGGTCCCTCAGAGTTGTAGCAGATGATATCGGGATTATTGGGAGTCCACTCTTGTCGTCCGGCTTCAATGGGATTAGTCTGCAACGGCCTGCATCCCAGCGGCCCCTGCGCCTTCAGCACTCTCATCTCCTCGAGCTGCCGCTGGATTTCTTCCATTTGCTTCCGGGCCGCCTCTTTCTCCTTCTGGGCTTCCTCTTATTCCTTACGAATCTCTTCCTTCTGACGGGCTTCTTCTTCTTTCTTGCGGGCTTCCTCTCCTTTCTTTCGGGCTTCGTCTTCTCGCTTCCGAGCTTCTTCTTCTCGCTTTCGGGCTTCTTCTTCTCGGTTCCGAGCTTCCTCGTCCCTCTTCCGAGATTGTCTTCCTCTCTCAGTCTCTGAAGGTCTTCCAGTCCCTCGGACGCCCTCTTCTGAATTTCCTCCTTCCGCTTCCTCAGATTCTTTCGGTTCTTTCTATCCTTGCCCTCCCTCCTGCGTCGATAGCGATCGTCATCGCTGGAGTCCGACGAGTCGCTAGAATCTTCATCGTGTGAGTACTCAGATCGTCGGCGTCCGTATTCCATCTCGTTCTCCGTCCCAGCAAGGCCGTGAGCGTACGACATGCAGGTCTCAAATCGGATCTTTCATTTCTGTTCGCGAACTCCTGGGACCGAGACTAGAGTCTTACGATTGACTCCATCGTGGATTCCCTTGCAGAATCGAGACGTCAGGCTTTCACAAAGGTCGTCCCGAACCTAACAGAGTCCTGCCAGCTTTTGCGTTCGCTTGATGTAATTGCGGAACGACTCGTTCGGTTTCTGCCATAGGCCATCCATTCGATTCACATCGTCTTCTACTCCCGTATCCCGCATCCTCCGGTACCGGCATATCAGCCCGTCTTGAACCACCGTCAGATTCACTTCCCACTCGCCATCCATGGTATCAATGTATTCCTGGACTCGGTGAGAACAATGCGCGTAGATCAAGGTGACATGGTCCAAATTCTGCTCCAGGTCCGACTTATACTTCCCATTCAAATTATCGAGTTCGATGTATATATCTTGAAATGTTCAGCTGAAATCGTTCAACGTCTTCTCCTTTCTTGCCTCTGAACGTCTTTATCAACTGGTACCCGGTCGCGGTGGTCGCGATGACATTGGGAACTTTCGCGGCTTTGATTCCCTTCTGAGTGCTCGCGGCCATTGCCATTGTCGGTGTTTGTGACTCTGTTGACTTGGACGTGTTCTTGACTTGTTGATTCGGCCTCAGAGTAGTGTTCCAGCGACAGGTCCCGCAATCCGTTTTTCTCTTCGTCTCCGACTATCGCCAGATTCTGCAATCCCGTGATCACTCTGTCGTCCACGGATGAATTTCCGATCCTGCGAAGACCACGTCTCGGGAACTCGTGACGATCACGAGCGCGCTCGCAAAATCTCTCCGCTGAGCGTTCTGCTCGGAGTTGTCTCAAGAACGCAGAGTCCGCCAGTTCGGAGATGACTGAACCCAGGCTTGTCAGCGAAGTCACTGTAACAAACAGGAGAGATGTTTAGTAGCGGGCCTCGACACGCCGGCCCCCGCGTTTACCGCTCACTGCTCGCCGGCAGCTACTTTTGACACGAGGGTATCTGAAGGTCGCTCAACGCAGATCCGGGTTTGGCGCACCGGATGAAGTCTAGTCGGTATCACGCGGGTGGAGAGAGGGGAGTCAGAGAAAGATGGTGGGGACGAGAATATAAAATGACCCTGGGTGGTATGACATGTACAGGATGGTGCAAAAGCTCGCGCGACGACTCGCTAAAAGGTCTCAGAGCTGACTAACTCCCCTCTTTGACCTGCATCCACGCTAACCCCTTTTATCCACCAATTACCCCGTTTTCGCCGCCGCGCTCCCATTACCCCCTCAGTGTGTCTATGGCTCTATTTAAAGGACAAAAGGCGACTCTTCCTTCTCAGGGTCGGGTTCGCCCTTCGACCCGCGCTAGTCCTCCTGTCCACGGCGCCCGGACCGCCCGGACCCCAAACCCCCAGACCCCCATACCTTCCGACCCTCCCCACGTGAATTACCATAATATCCCCGACCGTGACTGCTCCGAAGGAGTACCGGCCAAATGATCGAACAACCCGTTGCTGCACCGGACTATTCCTGATCGGGTGTCGACCACTATTCGCCGACTCTGCACGAGACGGGGATTCGCCACCGCCGTATTCGGTCAGACAAACTTGCTCTCTCGCTGCATTCAGCTTAGAAACTCCTGCCATGTGCACAGTATAGCAATAATGCAGGGTGTTTGCTGTTGTTGGACAAATCGGGGTAGCTAGAACTAGCCAGATGTAGCTTTAACTGCCGTGTCGGCGAAAAAATTCCCACTCCCGATTTAGTATATAGGTCGGCCAATCTTGTGCGACGCTGGAAAGGTTTAAATGTCCGGTGTTTTTGCTACACTTTCCCTCCTTTCTCGTTACTTCAACCCACACACTGACCGTTCGCTGTGTCAGTGCTATCGAAACGAAAGCTTCCCAAAATCAGCCACTCGTTTGAATTCTCCCCGCGGAGCCGGTACAGTAATCCTCTTCTACGTGTTTAATTTGACTCGATGTTTCTAACGCATGTTCTGCAGGAGACCGCTCGACGGCCCTGACGCCCTCTGCTGTTACTGTCTCGTCGTTCCGCTACGACCGCCCCCCGCCGCCCACATCAGTCCCGAATTGCCTTAACCAAGCACGATCCATTTCACGCATTGCAGGACGCAGTCGAACAGTTACCTCTGCTACCATTGGTACCGGTAAAACCCCTACGCCTGCATCAGCATCGGTTCCTAATGTACTTGCCTAGAAGCTTTCGAGCTGCCACGTGCCCCCACAGTCTCCTCCTCCGGTGTCTGCACCAGTCGCCGAAATCCGCGATTTCACACTTCATGCCATTTGCTGGCGCAGTGCGGGTTTACTTAACATCACCCTGAGCGGATACGCGAATCTACAACGAATGGGACTCTGACGGAGAATCCCTGTGAGCGGCCACTGTCAACCAATACAGGTCTATGGGGTAAATCGGCCCCACAATTTACCTTGACGTCGTCAGCTTGAGGGAGAAAGAGAATTCGGCTACCGGTTCGGATTCGTTGGTATGCACTGATGTCCAAGATAAACTTTTTAACGCTAACCCATGCTTAGCGGTTACCTGCTTTACCACCATTTGTATACTGCTGTGGCTCGCGGTTTGCCACCTCCTCTAGCCTTATTGGCATTGGGCTGCCCGCAGGACATCGGGTGTGACGCCAGGATACCTGCCAGCTGCCATTGCCTGTCCAACGCACTCATCAGAGTTTGTACCGTAGGCGGGAGAGTGGGGATAGTCTGGTGTGGCGAAAGGTTCCATGTAAGAACAATGGGCGCCAGGAGATGACGGACCGTAGGCGGCACGGCTGGAGATCAGAGCTGCCCGACTCTCCGAGCCCCGACACGGGAGTGAGTCATCCTTCCTTCCCTGCGAAGGCCTATAGCGTCCAATTGGTCACGTTTGTCAGAATAATGGGCGTCCGGAGATGACGGACGGGAGAAGGCGTCCGGAGATGTCAGACCAGAGGCGACATGTCCAGAGATGACAGCAGCCCGGGTGTTCGAGCACCGGCTCGGGAGACAGTCTTCCGTCCATTCCCCCTGGCGAGTCCCTCGGGCCCGTTGTATATAGAGAGAATGTTCCTCCTTCGACTTTGCATCAATCAATCAATTCACTATCTTCGTCTCTATCAATCCCTATATTCCAACAGGTTATGAGCCCGGATTGAACGCTCTACCAATCCGCAACCTATCGATAATCGAACCCGCCAATATTTGCACCCGCCTCGCTCCAGCACCTCATCCCTGCACTCTCGCTTTTAAGCCTCAACTCCTGTGAGCCTCATTGCCAAGCTTTAGTTCTCCAACAAAGATCCGAACATTTTGCAACTTGGAATCCATGAAGTTCACCTGCAAGCACGGCTCAACAGAGATGCTCAACAATCGCAACTACCACTCCTGGAAGCACTCACTCAAGGCCTTTCTGATTGCAGAAGAGGCATTCGGAATCGTAACCAGAATGGAGGCACCCCTGAACACAGGTGAGACTGCTCAGCTCTGTAACTTTCACCGCCGCTCTGGATGGGCCTAATTGCTGATATTCATGTCATTGGAGGAAACCACATGATCCCTCATTGATAACCTCCCCAACAAAGGACCCAACTATGTCTGGACTGCTTGGCATCTGGCATTTCATGCCTCAGCCTCACTGTCAGGGTGACTTATAACCGTTCGCCGTTTTCAGAAAACTACAAAGAAGCCGGACACCTCAGTCTCAGTGTATATTTCCAGAATAAAGGATATTTGTCAACCGCTCGCTGACTCCCAAGAACATATCTCAGATAATGTCCTAATCGGTCACCTCCTTTCCATACTCCCATAGACATTCACCACCATCACCGGCATCATTGATAACAAGCCTGTGGCTGAACATACTCTGGATGCTGTCACCACAGCACTGATTGATGTCAAAGCCTTAATGGCACTCTGCAATGACCAAGTCAGTTTGTACCTGAACATCGCCCGTACCACCACACAAGCACTAGCAGCAATGACTCGACACGATGGCAAGTGAGGGAGACACGGCAGCTACCGAGGTTGGAAGCCTTACGAAAGACCTAGTGATTTGCAGCTACAATATTTCTACTGCAAACGAGAAGGGCAGAAGGAAGCCAGCTGTTAGTTGAAGCAAGATACTATACGACTCAGAAAAGAAAGGTAGTCCCAGTAAGCCTCTGCACACACTGCCCGGGTGAACTTTGGGGACTGTCCAAGTGAGGTTGTCGTTCACAGCTTTTATCTGATTGCAGGTATGTTTTCTGAGCTCCAAATGTTTGGGTGGAGCTGTGTGTGTGCTCGGTGATGCTGGAGCTGCTGTGGCACCCCATACTGCAGCTGCTGTCCACATTTGATGTTGATGGAGCTGCTGTACACGCCCAGTAATGACAGAGTGGCTGTGCCCACTCGGTGCTAGAGTTGCAGTGGCTCCCCATACTGGAGCTGCAGTCCACACTCGATGTTGAAGGAGCTGCTCTCTACTCTCAATACTGACAAATGGACAGAACATCCATCATATCGGCCTGGGAATTGACCTAGTATCCCGGGAAAGCTTCTGGTGAAGCACAGGCAGATGGTTCAACAGGTTTTCTTTCCCTCTCTGATATTTCTTCAGTGGATACACTCTTTCTTCTATGTCCGTGGTTTTTTTCCCATGAGGTTTTTTACACCATTATGAGTTTTAACAAGGCATCCGAGGATACTGGGATTTTACTGTTTTTCTCTCCTCTGCTACTGTTTGTCGCTATACTGCCCATTTTGATTTTTTCTTTTCTCCTGCATTCGTTTGCATCTTCCTTCCAAGGGGAAGAGTCAGAATAATGGGGGTCCGGAGATTATGGACTTAAGAAGGCATCCGTCAATGACGGACTGGAGGTGACATGTCAGGCGATGACAGCCACCCAGATCTCTGAGCAGTGGCTTGTGAGATGGTCTTCAATCCTTTCCTCCTGGCGGATTCCTCGGGCCCATTGTATTTGTATAGAATGTTCCACCTTCGACTTTGTATCAATCAATCAAATCACTATCTTCGTCTCTATCGATCCCTATATTCCAGCAATGTTGTTGAAATTTCAAAACCTTGATCCCCTGAAACCCAAAACCTCGAAAACAGGAAAACTTCAAAACAAGAAAATGGGAAAACACAAACTGCCACCAGACTACCCTGACAAGAATAATGTGCAACAATATGAACAAAGAAACCACATAAATAAGGACTAGAGACAGTAGTATTTGCCAGCCAAAGTCATGAGGACTCACCTTCAAGCGAGGCGATAGGAATTCTGTCAGGCAAGCCATCGGGTAAGCTATAGATCAGCTGAAGTGACGACCAAGCTGGTGAGTGATCCATCCAGCATTCCATCCAGCAGCCAGCCGAGCAATCCACTGACGAGCGGAAGTGGCAAGCAAGTCAGTCAGTAATTGCCAAAATAATCGGCGTCCGGAGATGATGGACCGGAGATGGCATCCGGAGATGACGGACCACAGGCAACATGTCCGGAGATGACAGCAGCCTTAGTCTCCGAGCACCGGTTCGGGAGACAGTCTTCCATCCATTCCCCTTGGCGAGTCCCTCAGGCGCGTTGTATATAGAGAGAATGTTCCTCCTTCGACTTTGTATCAATCAACCAATTCACTATCTTCGTCTTTATCGATCCATATATTCCAACAGTAATCTGTCTGACGATTCATCAGATAGGTCACTGATGGATGGAAGTGGCAAGCGAGTCTGTCAGCGATCCATCCAGTGATCTATCCAGCAATCTATCGGGCAAGCCACTGGCGAGCAGAAGCGACAAGCAAGGTGGTGAGCGATCCATCTGATGAGCTGTTGGGCAAGCCACTGACGAGCGGAACTGACATGTGCGCTAATGACTAGAAGAAACAAGCAAGCCGGTGAGCAGTCTGTGCAGAGAGCCATCTAGCAAGTCGTTGGGTAAGCCGCTGTCCCGAAGAAGGGACGACTAAGCTGACAGGCAGAAGAAACAAGTAAGATGGTGAGTGATCGGTCTGAGGAGCCATTGGGTAAGTTACTGATAACTGGAGGTGAGAAGACAGCCAACGAGTGGAAGGAGCGAGTTAACCTGTGAGCGATCCATCTGGCAAGCCATCAGACAAGCCACTGGCTAGCGAAAGGGATGAGTACACCGACCAGCAATTCATCTGGTAAGCTACCGATGACTGGAAGGTACGAATAAGCCAACAAATTTAAGTAATGAGCAAGCCAACAACTTGAAGCGATCCGTACGGTGAGCTGTCAGGCAAGAAACTGTTCAACGAGTAACCGCCTGTACCGACACACAATCAGTTTAGCTAGTTGTCAGACAAGCCATCCTGTAAGCTGCTTAGCAAAGCTGACAATCCTGACTTTTTTTTTTTTTGTTTCTTCATTACTCAGGTGTGGCTGACAATCCTGACTAGTACCATATATACTGGCTAACTGTATTGTTATTCAAATATTAAAACAGATTGCAGTAACTTGAAAACTGAAAAATTAATTAACATAACCTAACTCAAAAATTCGAAAGCCTGTAGAACTACTCCCCACCCGCAATAAAATCACATCTAGATCTTAAAGAGTGTGAGCTCTAGTAAACAGACAAAAATATTCTAATAAAATTCAACTCGGACAACTATAATAACAATGCTGTTTCTAGGGAAGGAAGGCGAATGAACAATCAGTTGAATAAAAGAAAACCCCAATGTTGCATAAGAAATCTCAGGAACAAATCTTACTGGCATCTGTATTCAACAGATTCACCAAAAGTCAGTGGGTAAAACAATACACTCAACCTGTTGATTCCGCTATTTTTTGCTGATATCTGTGCTGGAAGAGATACTACATTCATTCATGAAGACTTGGGGATTGAGGGTTATTGAGAGGGTGATATTGGAAAATATGGATCAATAAAAAAGGGGAAGATTTTGTAACAGTATTATTCAGGTGCAAGTTCTCTCCATATAGAGGAGGGCCATCAGGATAGAGAACTGATGACTGCCCCCCAAGCCAGTGCTTGGAGAATCAGTCATATCTGGATGCCAGCTTCGGTCTCTGATATTCGGATGCTATGGCATGTCTATTATCTTCAGATACTACCTCCCGTCCATTATCACAGGAGGCCATTATTTGGACACTTCTCCTAGTACAGAAGATGCAAAGGAACACAGGAGAGAATCTCAGGCAAAACAAAGGGGTCAGATGAGAAACAGAATCCTCAGATGTCTCGTTAAAACTCATAATAGCTTAAAAACCCCTTTCAGGGGGAAAACCATGGACATAGCAGGAAAAAAAAAATTGCGTCCAGAACGTCCGGATGCACCTGACGGTCGAGATGCTCAGGACACAACCTCGCTAACCCGGACGCAGCTTACCACAGCACCGTGCTTCCCAACGTAACGCGCCATGGCACTGTGCATTCAGACGTACCTTGCCATGGCACTGTACTTTCAGACGCACCTTGCCATGGCACCGTGCTTTCAGATGCACCTCACCATGGCACTGTGCTTTCAGACGCACATCAGGAAAAAAAAATGTTGCATCCTGAGCGTCCGAATGCACTAGACGCTGCCGTGTCAGGGCAAATGGCATTTGGATGACACGTGTCATGGCACCGTGGTCACGGTGGCTGTCAAGGCATGGAACATCGCAGCAAATACTCTTGTCGCATTCGCAAACATGCAGGGGGTTCCAGGCATAGTGACTCAGTCCAGTTCTATTCATTCTATCTAATGTACATCTATATATGCTACTACCAGACTTCGCGCGGAAACAAAGGAAAGTTGGCAAATATGACACGACGCACTGAGCACGACGCGATGAGAATGACACGTTGAGCACGACACGATGAGCACGACGTGATGAGCACGACGGGATGAGCACGACAAGATGAATATGACGCGATGAGCACGACGACTATGAGGAGGATGGCAATGAGCACGCTGGCGGTGGCGAGGACAATAGCAAGTAGGACGCGGCGAGTATGATTGTGAGCTTTGTGACATGGTTAGCACACCTCTCAGAGTGACAGACAGCGGGAAGTTGTACAATACAACGTGACGAGTACGATGTCAATGAGGGTGCCAGCGTCGCGAACGATAGCGAGTAGGCCGCGGCGAGTATGAGCGCGCGTAAGGTGCGGCGAGTATGATGTCAATGAGGGTGCCGGCGGCAAGGACGATAGCAAGTAGGACGCGGCGAGTATGATTGCAAGTAAGACGCGGCGAGTATGATGGCGAGCTTTGTTACATGGTTAGCACAGCTCTCAGAGTGACAGAGAGTGGGAAGTTGTACAATACAACATGACGAGTACGATGTCAATGAGGGTGCTGGTGGCGAGAACGATAGGGGGTAGGACACAGTGAGTGTGGGTGAGTAGGACGCAGCAAGTATGAAAGTGAGTAAGACGCGGCGAGTATGATGGCAAGAAAGGCGCAACGAGTAAGATGTCGATTAGGAAAATGTAGACAGGTGAAAGGAGAAGAAAAAAGGGGTCTATCTATGAGCCGAACCTTGTGAAAGCGCAAGCGTTAGTAGTGGCTTGGCGCTTTCTATTGCCATCGTACTCGTCGCGTCTTTCACACCATCATACTCGCCGCGACTTACTCGCCGCGTCCTACTCGCTATCGTCCTCGCCGCTGCCACCCTCATTGACATCGTACTCCACACAGTGTATTGTACAACTTCCCGGTGTCTCTGTCACTCTGAGAGCTGGGCTAACCTTGTCATAAAGCTCGCCATCATACTCGCCGCCTCTAACTTGCAATCATACTTGCCGCGTCCTATTTGCCATCATCCTCGGCGCCGGCACGCTCATTGACATCATACTCGCCACGTCCTACCTGCTATCGTTCTCGCCGCCCGCACCCTCATTGACATCGTACTGGTAACGTTGTATTGTACAACTTCCCGCTGTCTGTCACTCTCAGAGCTGCGCTAACCATGTCACAAAGCTCGCAATCATACTCACCGCGTCCTACTTGCTATCATCCTCACCGCCGGTGGCGTGCTCATCACCATCCTCCTCATAGTCGTCGTGCTCATCATGTCGTGTTCATCTCGTCGTGCTCATCGCGTCGTGCTCATCACGTTGTGCTCATCGCGTTGTGCTCATCGCGTTGTGCTTATCGCGTTGTGCTCATCGCGTCATGCTAAACGCGTCGTGTCGTATTTGCCAACTTTCCTTTGTTTCCGCGCGAAGTGTGGTAGTAGCATATATAGATGTACATTAGATAGAATGAATAGAACTGGACTGAGTCACTATGCCTGGAACCCACTGCGTGTTTTCGAATGCAACAAGAGTATTTGCTACGATGTTCCGTACCTAGACAGACAGCGTGACCGTGATGCCATGACACGCGTCGTCCGGATGACATTTGCCCTGACACGGCTGCGCCCAGAAGGAAAATTCTCTGACACGGCTGCGTCCAGAATGAAAATGCCCTGACATGGCTGCATCCAGAAGGAAAATGCCCTGACACGCTCGGTCCGGTAAGCAGATGCCATGGCAAGGTGCATCCGGACGCACGGCGCCCTGGCATACGGCGTCCGAATGCATGGTGCCATGGCGTGCTGTGTCCGAATTCACATTGCCTGTGCGTTTCGTGTTGGGAGCGGTATGTGCCCTGCCAGGGTGCATCCAGAGCGTCCCGAGCGCCTGGTGCGTCCGGATGCAGCCTGGGCATCCAGACGCAGATTTTTTTTCCTGATGCACCTCATGATGGCACAGTGCGTCCGGACGCAGCGGCCACGGCATACGCCTCCAGACAAGTAGTGTCAGGGAATTTCCCTTCTGGACGCAGAGTGTCAAGGCAAATGTCGTCCGGACGACACGTGCCACGGCATCTGCCTTCTGGATCAGGAGTGTCAGGGCATTTGCCTTCTGGATGCAGAGTGTCAAGGCAAATGTCGTCCAGACGATGCGTGCCACGGCATCTGCCTTGCGGATGAGGAGTGTCAGGGCATTTGCCTTCTGGACACGGAGTGTCAGGGCATTTGCCTACTAGACGCAGAGTGTCAAGGCAAATTTCCTGTGGACGCAGAGTGTCAATGCAAATTTTGTCAGGACGATGTGTGCCATGGCATCTGCCTTCCGGACGAGGATTGTCAGGGCATTTGCCTTCTGGATGCAGCACGTTTCTTACAGACGCAGAGTGTCAAGGCAAATGGAATCCAGACGAGGCTTACGATAGCGCACCACACATAGGTAATAGAGCGGTCACTGTGGTAGCATACACAACTGTCAGGGCACGGTACATTGCAGCGAATACTATCAAACACACATTTGGTTCCAGGCATTGTGACTCAAACCAATTCTATTCATTACATCTAATGTACATCTACTATATACCACGTCACGTAGATCGTATCGCTCTGCGTGACAGTAACAAAGGGTGTTTGCCGGATATGACACGACGCAATGAGAACGACATCAATGAAGTGGATACCAATGAGGATGCCAGCCACAAGGACTATAACGAGTAAGCCCCAACGAGTACGATGTCAATGAGGATGGCAGTGAGGATACTGGTGGCGTGGATGATAGCAAGTAAGATGCAGTGAGAAGATCGACGAGCTTCGTGAATTTTTAGTGCAGCTCTCAGACGGACAGACAGTGGGAAGTTGTAGAATACAAGGCGACGAGTACAATGTCAATGAGGATGCCGGCGGCATGGATGATAGCAAGTAAGACGCGACGAGTGCGATGTCGATGAGGATTCCGGCGGCGTGGATGATAGCAAGTAAGACGTGGCAACAAGATCGACAAGCTTCGTGAATTGTTAGCGCAGCAATGAGAGGGACAGACAGTTGGAAGTTGTACAATACGACGCGACAAGTATGATGTCAATGAGGATGGCGGTGAGGATGCTGGTGGCGTGGATGATAGCAAGTAAGAGGCAATGAGTACAATGTCGATGAGGATGGCGGCGGCGTGGACGACAGCAAGTAAAACGCGACAAGTACGATGTCGATGAGGATGCCAGCGTTGTGGATCATAGCAAGAACGACGCTGCGAGCAGCATCAGCAAAAAAATGGAAAGTTGAAGTATATTGCTTTTTTTACAGGTGAGACATAAATTTGAACTAATATTTCTCGAGGTTTCAGGTAAAAATAAACCACATATTTTTTTTTAAATCCTTACGGAAGTAAAATATAACTTCTCCTCTTACGGGAGTTCGCGATGCTTACGGGAGCTACAGGAGCTACGGGAGCTCCATAGGAATTCTCAAATTTTTGCTGATGAGATCGACAAGCTTCATGAATTGTTAGCGTAGCTCTCAGTGAGACAGACAGTGGGAAGTTGTACAATATGACGCAACGAGTACAATGTCAAGGAGGATGGTGGTGCGGATGACGATGGGGTGGATGATATCAAGTAAGATGCGACGAGTACGATGTTGATGAGGATGCCGGCGGTGTGGATGATATAAAGTAAGATGCGGCGAGAAGATTTACGAGCTTCGTGAGATTGTTAGCGCAGCTCTCAGCGCGACACAAAGTGGGAAGTTGTACAATGCGACGCGACAAGCATGATGTCAATGAGGATGGCGGTCAGGAGGTTAACAGCAGCGTGGACGATAGCAAGTAAGAAGGGACGAGCGCAATGGTGGCGCGTATGATGAAAGGCGAAGAAAAAAGGGGTGGAATTGTGGCCCGTGCCGTTGTATTTAGCATGCCATACATTGGTAAGGATGCCAATCAGTGGTAGGCGGGCCAAACCGTACGAAAGCGCAGGCGCTAGCAAATGCTTGGCACCTTACAAGTTGTATGCGAAATCACACACAATACTCGAAACCTGAAAACCTCTCCCTTAGTCGCCGATACCCTGGCCCCCGCCGTTTATAATCGCACAATGATTCCCTATCATATCAATTCAGTTTGACCGAATGTTTGTGCCTACTGGCTCCTGCTTTTCATGGTAGTGATACTGAAATCTTGAAGGATATACGGATTTGAAGTGGTGTATGTAGTCCAGATTCTGTTGCAATATCTCACTCGTTCAGCTTTGTGACGTGTAGAATCACGTCATATACGTGTATTCAGACTTTTCACTTTTCCTGCCTTTCTCTCTAAGACAAGACAATACACACAAGACTTCATCGTTCCATCAAACTTCCATCATAATCTTGACAGGTTA
>Ga0307516_10002858_pt1 | contig 22731 bp, 28 predicted proteins | sample 19_EM_MG_FD_203310 | JGI IMG/M metagenome (GOLD analysis project Ga0307516, IMG submission 203310) | Populus trichocarpa ectomycorrhiza microbial communities from riparian zone in the Pacific Northwest, United States - 19_EM | ecosystem: Host-associated > Plants > Roots > Unclassified | place... | reverse complement strand
AACGACGGAGCTCCACGTGGCGCTGGCAGTGCCCGCCAGATCTGTTCGGAGTAAGACACGACACCCAGACCACCTCGCTCATCCTCCCCTCCCCACCCGCTCGACCACCACCGCACACCCACGATGTTTCTTCTGAGCTGGATCTGGGATATCCTCGCCCAACTGGGTATGCAACCGTTTCTCCCCATCCACCCCAGCGGTTCCACGGCTGAGCCACGCATTGACAGGTCTGTTGCACAAGAATGCGAAGATCCTATTTCTCGGTCTTGATAACGCCGGAAAGACCGTGAGCTCGTTGGGTATCCAAAAAATACATGCTCCATGCTAACTGGATTCCCCCAAAGACTCTCTTGCACATGCTCAAGAATGACCGACTCGCCACCCTCCAGCCGACTCTCCACCCAAGTCAGTCCATGCGCCGCCCTCTATGTGTCCAGCGACTGACGTGGCTTCACAGCGTCCGAGGAGCTCGCCATCGGGAACGTGAAATTCACCACTTACGACCTCGGTGGTCATCAGCAGGGTACGTAGCGTCAACGAACTGACGTGAATGGGCAACTAAAAAATGAATCCCAGCTCGTCGGCTCTGGCGCGACTACTTCCCCGAGGTCGACGGAATTGTCTTCCTCGTCGACAGCGCCGACTTCGACCGTCTCCCCGAATCAAAGGCCGAACTCGATGCCTTGCTCTCGATTGAAGAACTTGCCAAGGTTCCCTTCCTCATTTTGGGTAACAAAATTGACGCCTCCGGTGCTGTCAGCGAAGAAGAGTTGAGGCATCACCTTGGACTCTACCAAACCACCGGAAAGGTATGGACATTTCGAGTGTAGCCGTCGGCCCAACCGAAAACTGATAACACGTGTCACCCTAGGGCAAGGTTCCCCTCAATGACATCCGCCCCATCGAACTCTTCATGGTGTCCGTCGTTCAGAGGCAAGGTTACGGCGAAGGTTTCCGTTGGCTCTCCCAATACGTGCGTGACTCTCTCGTCTGGCTGTGCCCACGGCTTTCTGATCGCTCCCCCTTCACAGATTTGAATGATTGAGGATGGGAGTTGCTGTGATAGACCATTACTTATCCTCGTAGTCGTTACTAATAGCCCCTTGTCTTCTTGTGTTCCCCCTCAATGAAGTGCTACTTCGCCCTGTCATGCTTCGCTATCGGAGTCTTGACCCCGTTGTGTCGACCACGCCCGCCTTTGATATCACGCGTCGAGCATCCTAAGCCTCATCGAGCTCTCGGATGCAGATCATCGACCACCACGACCGGTAAGTGAGTATAGACCACGTTCGTGATTCCTCGTGGAGTTACCCCAGTCGACGAAGGATTTTCAGGGCTCAACCCGGAGTCGCTGCCTCCCTGGTGCAAGAATATTCCCGATACCGCCGCCGGACTCGCCGTGGACCACTCAATCGAGCACATCGAACATTTCAAGGCGCTCAACCAAGTTACTAGGCTTTTGCTTGGAGAGTTCGCCAACGATACTTTCGACAGAGAAAATATGGAACGATGCTTCGCCCACCTCGGAACAACCGTGCAATGGCTTTCGCCCCTTGCCCTTTGATGCAAAGCCAGCTTGTTCCTTCATTTGCTCGGTCTGTTTACTCAGGCGATTCGTCTATCTTCCTTCATCACGCAAGATGCCGACGAAACAGAGTACCAATCGCTGCCAAATCTTAAGATCTTAGCGCTGGGGCGAGGGCACAACACCACGGTCGATTACGGGCTGCTTGAGGCGTGTACAAACCTCAGAAAAGTTTACGTTTATCGCCTCCGCTCCAGGTCAAGGTTTCGGTTCAATCACCTACGCGTGTGGTGCGCTGATACCTTGGAATTTAACCTCATTGGGCCGGAGCATTAAGGTCAGCCTAAATCCCCCCACACGCGTGTGAAGGGGCCCTTATTGACATGCTCTGTGGACCCAGATCCGGTTGCAAAGTGTGGTGGCGCAGATGATAACGTCCGTCCCCTACTAGTAGTTGCTCGAGGCATCCGCAGAGCGCTGACGACGTTTGCCAGTCTGGACGCGTCCTTTCGCAATCCGATGGGTCGGGGCTGAGCAAGTTCTCGTATCCCTCCTGCTTTGTTCACCGGCTTTCGTCGGTCAGGACAATGAATGGCCCGCCTTTATGCATCGTGTAAGTGCGTAGCCATAACGAGGCTGCTCCATCGTCCACGCTGGTCGAATCCGCATTCTTGTCTGTGGGGACTGCCGCCATGCTAGCACCCCTCATATTTTGCATGGGGGCTGCTCATGTCCCCCCCGCGCGCTGGTACTAGATTTACACTGAGACTCGGACCTGCCTACTACTAGTGGGGGATGTATCACCCATAACCCGCTCGTTCTGCTGTGAATCATCTCTCCGCTGTGAACCATCTATCTTGCCACTCCTGTGATTGAGCTGAGAACCTATGTGGTATTTTGGTGAGTTGGTATCGGCCTATGACACCAACATTGATCAATGGCAGGAGAGCACTTTGGGCCCAACATCACACACCGATAATTTCGCAGATTACGAATGGCGAGGTGGGGTCACATCTTATCCTCGGCTCGCTCCCCATGCGTCCGTGGTTGACTTTGGAAACTCTTTCGCGACCACCCGAGCCTGTTTCCTGTACTCGGACACAGCCATCTAGATGCAGGCGTCATGTACCGTTCCCTCAACTGAATTTAGGGTGGCGGATGTCCTCTGGGAACCTCCTAAGATACCGGAGCGCCAGGTGAACCTCGTGTAGGACTGGGCGGCCCGCGTTTTCCGGGACAAGACCTTCACAGCCACCGGCTCACTTGAAGCGATGGCCTATCTGAACGCGGTAATCAAGGTTTTCCTCCTCCCCCGAGAATGGAGATCACGGCGGATAAGGTCTGTCGATATTTCGGAAGATGATACATGCCCACAGTTTTTTGCAAGGTATCAATATATCGTCCGCAAGGAATCGGGAGCTACTGAGCCACCTCTCCAGAATCTTATCGCTGGTTGCTCTGGGAAGGCATCCACGAAATTGGGCGCCAAGGGCCTTTTCACTTTCAGGAACCCGGGTGTATTGCTGGGGACGGTGATATCAGATATTCGGACCCGACTTCCGGTCCGAACAGGATGCGAACAAGGTAGACCCCTTGGGCCCACGGGAGCTTGTGAAACCCTATCTTGTTCTCCATCTGCGTCCACACGTGAAGCGCTTCCCCCCTACCTGAGCCGGACTCGTACTAGGCTTACGTTCTCTGCGGAGTTGTATTGGATGGAGGCTCGCGTGAGCATCCCTTTCTCCCACGGTGATCCAATTAGAGGGCCAATTGATACCTCTTCTCCTGGCGCCCTTACAAGCGTTCATTGCACTGCTCTTTGGAGAGTTCCAAATTTCCGTGGCGGGGAAGAAACAGATCAAGGCCTGTACACTGGCCTTGAATGATATGTACCGATCGCGGAGGGAGACTTGAGAGGGAAGGTACCCAATTACCGCTGAACGCCCTCGTTGTTCACAGGGACCAATGGCTAACGATTTTGAAGACCCAAAGGGTGCCCCCGATTTTCGATGTCCCGGGGCATCTGGCGAGCACACTGTTGGCGGTGTGAAAGTACTCTCGTCGAGTTCTATCATATCGAAATAGCTGGAAGCCAAGATGCCACGTGGTCATCGAGGAATGACCACCGGCCAAGCGGCCTCGAGGTTGAACGTTTGAACGTTGAGCCTGGATACAACATCCGGTATTCAATCCAACGCCACGAGAAGCTATCTCCGACACGGGTCGGGCGAAGGCTCTGTGGACGCTTTCCAAAGTACCCCTCAGCTTCGAATCATCCCGCTTTTAGCATGTGCGCCGCGTAAAGTCCCCTGCAAAGCGCTGCTGGGGGTGCGACTCGGAGTGCATGACAGAGGGCCCGCCAGTGACTCCGCCTTCCTTCGCTTACCTCTGTCCCTTGAGCGCCTAGACTTACTCCCATGGCGGCGTCCCCCTTCATCCTTGTCACCAAAATCTGCCCATATTCGTGCGGCGCATGACTTTGTGCGTTCTGTGACAAAGAGCGGCGCACTGAGCGCACTGCGTTAGTGACAGCTTCGTCCATCTCCACCCCAAAAGGGCCTCCTCAGCACCTACGCTGAGGGGGGCTTATGACGCCTCGTGATCTCTCTCCAGTGCCAACAGCTAGAATGGTCTCTGTGCACTCGAACTACCGACCCTCCCCGATCGGACTTTGTCCTGGGTGGCCCACGTTTCGGATGGCCCAACCTCTCGGCGGACCGTCAACAGAATGATGGTTGGCGTGTGACCCTACGATAATCATATAAATTCAAGCTCGATTTCGAGTACGGGCCCTCCTGACCGTGGCACGGTCCAGGTAAACCTCCGCTGAACTAAACTGGCTATGGACCCAAAGAGACCGGAATCTTTCACTCATAAGTGGTCATTCCTGGCTACCGGCAAGAGGTACCATTACGTCGACGAGGTTCCCGACAGCTATGACCCTGAACAAGACTTGACCATCTTGTGTATCCACGGGTTTCCAGATTTCTGGTAAGTTCTCCGCCCCTGTGGTTCCCCTGTTTTCGCTATCTTTCACCCCGTACTAAAGATGCTGTCACCGTACCTGCAGGGCCGGTTGGAGGCATCAAATCGGACCGTGGGTTCGAGCCGGCTATCGCGTTGTGGCGCCCGATATGCTCGGGTATGGGCAATCAGACAAGCCGCCCGGTCCGGAAGAGTATTCCTTGAAAAGGATCTCGAGCGATCTCGCCGCCATCTTAGACGTCATTCGGGTCCGACGAGCTGTGAGTCCGGGCCGAATGAGATCTTTTAAACTGTGCTCATGACCAGTTCTATAGATCGTGATCGGACATGATTGGGGGTCGCATATCGCTGCAAGGTTTGCCCTGTGGTACCCGGAGAGGGTCCTCGGGGTAGCACAGTGAGTAGTTGGTGCTTTCGATGGGTAGTCGGATTAACGCCTCCGTGTAGCGTTAGTCTGGGCTACTTTCCTCCATCTTCGAACTGTGGGGAGCTGGAGGTGTTCGTGAAGAAGTTCCCGATCTACAAGTATCAATTATATTTTTCCAGCACAGCCTGCATTGCGGAGCTCGAAAGGAATGTGCGTACCACTTCATCTTTCGAAGCGGTTGACGGCGAATCGTTTACTCCAGCGAATCACGCAGATCACGAATTTCTGCAGATATTCCTTTCACACAAACGTCTTTTCGGGTCCTGATGGCATCCCGGAAAACTTTGGCGACATCGTTACAGGAAGGAGCCGTCCGAACACAACAGCCGGAAAGTTCCTCCTGGACAGAAAGGTAGATCCATATCCAGCAGGTGCGGTTCCGGGGCACTGAACCGGACCATCACACAGGAACTCCAATACATCACGTCCCAGAACGACACCATGCGTGGCCCTACGAACTATTATCGCACAGGGGATATCAGGTTCCACGAGGAGAAAGGTTGTGGGCGCAGCTTTCGACGAGTCAATCGTATTGATGTTAATGGGTCCATTTGACAGATGGGGGTCTTCCGGAGACCTACAGGCAAGGAACACCGGTCCTTTTCCTCCGGGGGTCTAAAGACGGAACAAGTCCGAAGGCTGGAGTGTGCGAAACTCGCAGGTTGTACCCTACGGCGAAAATAATCACGTACGAGGGTGCTGCCCATTGGCTGATGATTGAAAGGAAAGAGTCGGTAACGAGGGATGTGTTGGGTTGGTTATACGAGGTTGGGCTGTAAACGCTGTGGTTCCGGCCCGGTCAATCCTAAACTATAATGTAGAATACATCAATTCAGTACACATATTACGCCGAGCCCGTGTCGAGATCCGGGGGACTCCCGAGCCGGAATGCACCTGGAGCGGGGTGGAATTGCTATGATGATCGCCATCCGATTGAACGTCAGGGTAGAGTTTGGTCGGGTACCTTAGCCGCAAGCACCGAAGAACCCTCGACTCCCCAAAACCGAGTCGAGTGGGATCTACGCGCGTGCGGACGCCCCACGCCGTCTCACGCCGAGGTCGGCCTCACGCTGACCTGAGGGACTCCATGTCCCCAGCACCGTGTCGAAATAAAATTCGGTGAAGTCCGGTCGGGGGTTTCTGTTGCACGACCCCAATTTTGCACACCAGACACCAGGTTTCGCTTCCTGAGACAAGGCCTCTAGCTCGCTCCGCGAGACCATACGAAGACATTTCACACGATCGGATCTGGTCCTGTCTTGAAGCTTGAAATGTGAATCTTTCTCACCCTCGACAAGTCGATCCCTTCGGGACAGAATCCAAACGCCTCGGTCCATGCACGTATGTCCTTGTCGGCGTGCACATTGGCTAGACTGAGTCCTGAGGCCCGAACCATAGCCGCCGACGGTTCTGTTCCAGAGCAAAGGAACACAATCTAACGCCCCAGCGGTTCCGCCTTTGGCAGGGCCCTTCCACGGCCCACAAGGAGGTGTGGGTGGCCAAACCCACGACCGCGGTCAAGGTCTTTTTCACTCATTGTTTGCGCGGCTACCACAGCGAGTGCAAATTTTTATTCGTGGTGTGTGCCGCCGTTTCGGGCCCACAGGGCATGTCCCCCGACCACGCTACTCCGTGGCGTCTTGTTACCTCTGAGCTCCAGAAAACGGCCGAAACACAAAAGCACTGATGCCATGTTCAGACATCCCGTCACTCCGTGGTCACTACAAACCCCCTCTAGATTCATATCAATACCGCACCGGCTGCACGATAGTTCTACCAACTCCCCACCTCCCCAATACGCTCTCATCCGTGTCTTCCATCTGCCAAATCTTTACCTCCAATGACCAGAGCCACAGAGGCTCTACCTCTTCCCACCCTGCCCGCGAGTCGTAGACTCAGGACCGAGGTCTCACGCAACAGCGGCACTGCTGCTCCCCCGGGAGTACGCACGATTTGACCTCTCCCACAGTCAAATGCGTGAGTTTTGCAGCTGCCTCCCCGTGAAAACCTATTGACTGAACGCGCCTAGAAAAACGTGCTACTCCCTCAAGAGGTAAGCGCCACATTCACAGTTGGTGAACCGGAGGCTGGCAATGCGTTAGTAGGGCCGGGTCACAGGTATGTGACTTTGGAACGGAAAGGATGTTCCCCGGAACGACACATACTCGTTCGGGATGCTGATATTCGAATGCATCACGGAGAAACCGCCGTTCTTCGACCCCCTCGCGATGCTGCGGTCATTCACGCGAGGATCAGAGACAGTGTCCGCCTCGACCAGATGGAAAGGGTCCTACTAGAAGCTTAGTTTATTCTAGTGGCTGGAGATGGGTCAGGGTAGCGGTTGACAAGCCCTCTGATGAGCCCCTCCGCAAGGGCGAAACCCAAAGAACTGTTTGAACCTCTGTACTTCTACGTACACGGATCTCCCACATTGATATGAAATTTGATCATCCTTGTGTACGTACTTTGGTGAAATGCGTACGCTTGAGAGGATCAGCAAGATGGCCGTCAACCCACTTTTTCACCAGAAACGATCCATTCTAACTTCCCGACAGGCCGTCATCCAACGCCCGTTTCCCGACCGCGTGCGCATTGGAGGGACCGCAACGAAGTCTCTCTGTAAACATTTGAGGATTTGAACCCCGTCCAGGTGGTATGCATGCCGGAATCTGAGTATTTGTATTCGCATGTGACGTCGTGATGGGATAATGACAAAGCAGCGATCAGTAGAGCGAGGCAGAGAGGATGAGGGAGGGAGTAATGAATAAACGGTGATGGGGTAATCGATAATTAACAGAAACAAGAAAACGAACGTAGAAGGGAGGAATGAGGGGGAGGAAAAGTGAGAGATGACGGTCTGGGATCGAGAACGAAGTGGAACAAAGTGATGAAGGAGGCTGGCGGGACGGAGAAAAACATAAACGCCCAAAGAAAGCCTCATGCCCTTCATTCGATGTTGTCGAAGGACCATTCAGACGGCGGTCGCGTTGCTCACTGAGCCTTTCTTCCGCTTCACTCCCAGCACCTTCGAAATGCTGCTCTTTCCTTTTTTGTGCTTTCCTTTCTTCACCTTCTTCGAGTCTATCGAAGCCACAGAGTGGACAGACTCGATCTCGACAAGGTCGTTGTCTTCCTCCAGTTCCGGTTCAGCGGCTGGCGGAGTGTCCTCAGCTTTGCCGTGTGTCCCTCCCCCACCGACTAGCCGAATGGTACCACTTGGGGGAGCGTCCTCATCACTACTTTCGGAGCTCTTGATCAATTCCTCTGGGGAGGAACCTACCGAAGACGAGTGCCCGTGTGCAGACGACTCTCCCCCGGATACTGGTGCCTGGAGAACCACGCCTTCGTCCGACAACAAGTCAACGTCCCCGACATGTTCGGAAGATGACCTAGGAGACGACGAGTCACCCTGGTCCGGCAGAGGCACGAGCACAGCGTCCTCAGGGAATTCAGAGTTGGCCAACATCGGCGACGTCAGTGGGGATTGTGTCCTGGCGACGGCAGCGATCTCCACTTTGGGTTCGACCTCCTGCATCATCATGCCCACGCCAGCTTCCAGATCGTTTTCCCTGTCGCCGTGGGTGTAGAGTGAGTCGACGGGTACGATGTCGTGTTCTGTTGGGAGGTCGACTGGCATGGGAGCGGGGGGCTTGGTGACGGAAATTGTGGGGATTGGGATGCCTTCGGCGGTGGGCTGTGTTTGAATGGCTTCAGATTCCGCGATGAGCACAGGTATCGGGACTTCGGCGCCAGAGCCATGCCCAGTCGCAGAGTAGTCAAAGGTCGCCAGCGGGAGCTTCTCAGAGTACTGAAGAATCCAGGCCAGTCAGTTGACACCTAGGGGCGACAAGTTTGAATGCCTCACCTTCGTCGTCTCTTCGACGGTCGTATCTGGTATCAAACCGACTTCGTGCCACTTGCGAAGACTCCGATGTGCGAGGGCCTCCAGGGTGCTCCACCCCCGATACTCTCCATTCAGTCGCATCGAAGCAGGACCAGCATCACCACCTCCGTCGCCCTGACCCCTTCCCGTCCCATCATAAAAGTAGCTCTCATAACCAATATCATCCTCGCTGTCATCACTTCCCGCATTATCCGCCTGCCCCATCTCAAATCCGTCGCCATTCTCCAGGTCGTCAACAAAGCCGGCCAGCCACTTGCCCCACCCTCCTGGTCCATCACCCTTCCAGAGCACCACCTTTGTGTCGAAATCCCGTCCAAAGGCGATCACTTGCCCGGGCACGCCGTTCTCTGCAGGGTTCATATCAACCCCGAGATAGTTTCCCGCCTTGTCGCTGATGAGTGGTATCCAGCCACGCAGGGAGTACTCTCTTCTCACGTAACCGGGCGGGATTGACTGCATGAGCTCTCGTAGCCCGGAATTTGCTCCGGTGTTGGGGTCCTCGTCCACATCTCTCCAAAACCTCCATTCATCCAGAACATCCTCCAAGGGTAGCAACTGCAAGCCGAAAAACAAGCCCTCGGAACAACCAGCGGACGACTCCGGTTCTTGACCGTCGGTGACCAGGTACGACTCCCTCACAGGCGCGGGAAGAGAGAAACCGAGTTGCATTTCGATTTGTGCGAGATCTTCGGGGGGAATGCCCCAGTTGAGAGTATCACCGAGTTCCGGGTATTCTTTGCCTAGCCAAGCGCGTAACCGGGCCCACGTATGAGACAATGGTGGGTATGGGGCGGAAGGGGAAAGTGGGGAGTTATGGAGGGGAAGTAGGGTTGATTGTCTTGAACGAGTGCTACAACGGGATGAACACGGAACGAAGATAACATGAGTCAAGGAAGACGGCCAAGCGAGTAAGTGAAAACCAGGGCGTACCCTGGTGGGAAATAACCGTAGGGATTGGACCTCCCGGGTGGGTACGAGTATCTCAAGGGGCCACCGGCGGAGTCGGGTTCGTTCATTACGAGGGAGTCGCTGTTGAAGGCGTCCGGGTGCGTCGCAGTGGTTGGTGACGATACTGGAAGTGAAAACGCCTCGCTTGTCGATGACAGCGCACCACCCCTTGACAGCTTGTCGTTGCGCGAGGATGAAAACCACGATGTGAACCAGCTCATCTTGAGGAGGTGGGGGGTATCTTGAGTGGTGTCGTTTCGGTCGCAATCGTGGTTGTGCCCGCGGGGCTCCGCTGTTGGTAATTTACGGTGAAACTCCGCTCGGGGTCGGCGGGGTCGGGGGTCGAGGGCGCACAAAAGAGAAGATCCGGAGTCGGTGTCGTCGTCGTGGATGGTGTTGGAGACACCACTGTTCCCTGATCGTGCTGCAACGGTGTTCTGGCTCTTGTTGCTGTGACATCTAAGAGGGCGTGGCGTGACCGACCACGAGTCTCCCCTGCGACCGCTTTCTCTCTGCGCATACTGGAGAAGGCGCGGTCGCCTCTCGTCGACGCAAATATCTGTCCATGGCGCACACTCCCATCGCCAACATAGGCGGAGCGCCGTATCTGCTAATGGTCGCGGGGAGCGGGTGAATCGGACTTCGGAGTCAATCCCTCCCTGCCACCTTGACAGCCCTGGCATGAGTTCACCACTCATTTGGTGGGATTTACCCAGGTCTCGACCGACGTGAAGGCACCAAGACCTCACTGGACTTGCCTCAGCTCAGTGCGTAAGCTTACACCCAGTCTCATAAAAACGGGAATTACTAGGACCCCCGGCGGTTGTTGGGGGTCCCAGGTGATTGGTGTTTCGCGAATGTCCCTTCCAACGTCATTGGCGTCGGGCCCTGTCAGTCCGACCCAATGCTGACAGTCTGCCCACGTCGCAGCAAAAAAAGGCGGCAGGAGCGTTTCCTCCACGGACCCGAACGCTACGCGTGTCGCTCGCGAACATATCCAAGTACTCGAGCCGGGCGATTCATCCGGAAGAAGGTTCCGGTCGGTTCCTAATTGTAATCCACAGATATTGGACGACACCGACCCACCACCGCACACGCTCGGCCCGCGAATTGGGGGTATATCGTAAGTCGGTTACTTGGCGAGACACTGACAGACGTGAAGTATGTAGGCACGCTTCATTTTGTATACAGACCGCTCGGGTGCGAGTGGGGCGCTTGGATAGCGGAGATAGATTGCTGTCCTTGTCATCGCCTTTGGCCCTTCGCAGTCAACTGTATCAATTGCACCGCTGTGTGTATAGTGGCCAGGGGGCAGATCCTCAGATCTCCATGATGGCCAGGGCCACCCACGGAATCTTTTCATATCACCGCACCAGGGGAGGTGACGAAAGATCCGAGTATGCGCAATCAACCGGCGTCGATGAACCGTGGATGCGAATATTATCATCGCAAGCGGTTTGCCTCGCTTGGATCGAGTCGGCGCTCCCGATGAATGGCGTCGAATTTGGCTTCTGAAGATCTGAAATGCAACGGAGAGAAAGAGAAATGGAGATTGGCTCGGCCACCGCTCGCCTCACATTGCTGGTTGATGAGCCCTGGGGTCTCGAGCTCGTCTCCTGAAGAGATCACCGGGGCAGCGGCTCGATGCATAAATAGGCAACTTGGAAGCTGTGAGAGTGGCACGCTGATTGGACGGTGGCCTGTGACCGGTGATCTCAAAGCACGATCAAGAACTGATCGTGCTGCTCGCCTTCCCAGGTGACCGACCAGATGGCTCCTCGCAGGCTTTGTTCCAAAAAATACTGAAAAAATCTACCAGGTCGACCCAACGACCGCAGTGTGCTGAGAATGAGATCCAAATATTCACGACGAACGAGGTCAGGCACAGCCCGGACGCGTGAAGGGGTGGCGCTTCTCGCACCTCGACAATCATTCTTCTTCACACCAGATGTTGTCCGGTTTCCCTTCCTTCCCCCGGTTGGACATCAGCTACGACAACGACAGCCAGTCTAGCCAGGTACCACGCTGAGCAGGGATCTCAGCGCACAACCCACATGAACTCTCGCTAATCCCGAGTCCACTCCCATTGTCCCTTCCCACTTGTTCGCCTCCGCCCGCATATACGCCCTCTAAATTGGTCCGTGTGTGGTCAAGAGCCGTTGCTAATGGCTTCCCTCCTCCCACCACCCAACCCCGCAGGGGGAAGGATATCCCAACTCCTCCCCACCGTCAAATGCTCAGACTGCAGCAAGCCGGTCCCAATCCACGAGCTCGGGGAACACGTCTGCGCCCCGCCCCCTTCGCCTTCGACTGGCGGGCCCTCCTTATCGAACCTCCTCGCCCAACGCGTCCAGGAGATGGCTTCCCCTTCCCCAGTTCGCCCTGAATTTTCAAGAACACCACCCCCAAAAACGCCATCCCCGGCTCCTTCATTCGCCTCACGCCAAGCCGAGGTATCCGCGAGGAGGTCTCGTGCGCTGTCGGTCAACTCTCGAAAACAGAATTCGTCCAGTCCTGGACCCCTGCCCCCCACACTTCCACCCATGAAACCAGTTCCGACGGAGCCTCTGCCCACACCAAGAGTTTCCATCCCGGAAATACCACGAAGTGGGGATTCTGCTCCACCCCACATTCCTTTCCCAACCTCTCCTTCAAACACGCCTAGTATCCCAATTGGTCCTTCTCAGGTCCGTGCGCCCTCATTTGCAAGCAATCGCAGTGCGTCCCCTCGCCCCTCGATAGACTCCCGGGATCGAGTACTATCCAACGCGTCCCAACTCCGACCCTCGTTTGACTCTAATCGTCCTCGTAAATCCTCAACCGCCACGACCAGTAGCCTCAGCACCGGTAGACCATCCTATGATATTCCACGGACAAGGACGCCGTCTGATAATTCACGATCCAACACACCCTATAATCAACCGCCCCTTATCCAACCACCTATTCCACCTTCTGTATATAACCCGAACCTCTCGCCTGTCGGATCCGACATGCCACCGATGCTGGTGACTGAGCAACCGATGTTTAAATCGATCCCAGAACCTGATACAAAGATCGGCGGCGAGGCAGGTATGGCAGGTGTCGGCAGGAGAGGTTTCCAGGCCGTCGCCCGCGCTGCGTTGTTCATGGCGCCACAAACGCACCTGCCGGGAAGGCCTTCCCCCGGGTTCCTCGACATCCAGAGAGCAGTTGGTACGTCTTCCGATCTCTTGTCCTATCTTTCGGGAAGCTGACTTATTGAAAGGGGTATATACTCCCCCCTTATCCCCCTCGGGTAACTCGCCAAACTCCCCACTCTCCATGCACTCCCCTGTTGACGTCAATTTGGAATTGGATCGCTCACTAACCGTACGGAGTAACCCATCTATCACGTCGCGGACACCTCCGCCTGTCACCCCGGTTCCCTCTCGATCCCCGCCGATTCTAGGCGGGCTATCCCCTGCAGACTACGCACTCCCACAGACACCGGCCGACGAAATCAAGTTGCCATTCGCGCGCGAGTCCGACACCATTGCGACTGTCGTCAAGCTAAGGGCCAAACCGCGGGAGCATGGACCCAGACCTTCTGATACTTCTGAGTTTTGTGGTCTTGCCTACGCTGATTCAGACTCCGAGTACGACGACGGGAACGACGTGTCGAAGGACGGCGAAGGGACGAACAAGATACAATTTCCTACTTCGTCGCCACGATCTTCGAAGTCATCCGAATCCGCGTATTCTACCAGGATTCCAGCAAGAAGCCTCTCAGCTGCTTCATCCTCACAATCTGGATATGGTCACAGGAGCACTGCAAGATCGGTTGGTGCTCTCGACCGGGCTATGGAAACTTTGTTCGAAGACACCCCTCTATCGCCAACAACAACCAATGCGAGCTTCTCCCCTCTCCCTCCTGCCGAACCCCCCCTTCCAGGGATCGACAACGGTACCTCAGTTAGGGATAGCTCGAGCAAGCCACCCAAACTTCCCACGCGGTCGCACACAAGCCCTATCATGACCAAACCCAGGGAGTTAGACGCCTTGAAACCGTCAAAGAGCGTTACGAGCAATTCGTCTGCTTCCTCGAGCAGGACACGCAAGGTGAAACAGTGTGCGAGCTGTAACAAGTCCATCGGTGACGGTCGGTGGATCCCCATGGATGGTGGTAGGGTGCTCTGTGATAGATGTTGGAAGAATATGTACTTACCCAAGGTATGTGCTGCCCTACTAACAACGCGATCCTTTTATCTGATTGATGTTCTTCATCAGTGCCGCCGTTGTAATTTGTCGATAGAAAAACATGCTGTGTCCTCCTCTGACGGTCAACTGAAAGGCAAATACCATCGCGATTGTTTTAACTGTCATGGCTGCCACGTAAGTTCATTCACCCGCAAGTACTGTATCGTTGCTGACGAGAAGGATATGCAGAAACCATTCCCCGACAAGACCTTCTACGTTTACGACGGCCGACCTTACTGCTCCTACCATTATCATGAAGCAAACGGCTCTTTATGTGCTGCTTCGTCGTGTGGACAGCCCATCGAAGGACCGTGTGCGGTGGCACACTCGGGTGCTAAATACCACCCGGAACACCTCCTCTGCGAGTTCCCTCGATGCGCGACGCGCCTTGACGAATACTACGAGGGGGACGGGAGGATGCTCTGTGAACGACACTCCAGCGTCGCTGACCAGGTAGCTCTCTACGAGGATGGAGGTCGAGATGATGGCAAGGACGGTAATGTTCCCGTGCCGGACACCTCTAAGACCACCACAAGAGCGATGAAGAGGAGAACAAGATTCATCGACATCGCTGGGGTTGGACTGCGATAGTTTTTATCACTTTCGTTTTGTTTCACTCGTTTCCTGCTTCGCGGACTTTTCGGCATGTGTATTATACCCTTCTCACCAATTTGCACCATTCTTAGTTTTTCGTTTGCATCTCTTCGCGCAACCCACTCCCACCTTATCCCACAACACATCGCTATCTACTGTTTTGCGTATCGGTTCGAAACGCCATCTAACCCATCTTCCGTTTGTAATTGCATTCTCATTGGACTGCATGGATGATTTCCCATTTTCAGTCGGACTTCTTTCCCCCAAACTGTTTCTTTTCGTTTTAATCGGGGTGGTTGCTGAGGTTTTCGGTGGGCTGCTTCAAATCCTGGTTCACTTCATTGTTCTTCGTCGTTTGTCGTTGTTTTGCACTCTCATTTACGTCCCTTGGAAACAAAACCCGCAAGCATGTAATATTATACCCGCGCTCGTTACAAGTTGTCTCTGTTCAGATTATTCCCGGGGCCGAAGGTCTCAAGTCTTGTGGTTTTTTTCGTTAGCCTCCCCTGCTACTCGCGCTCTGAGTCTCCTGGCGGATGCTCGTATGAGACTTCCCGATTTGGCCAGCTCTTCGTCGGTAGGGTTGGGGGCAGTTCGCTGCGAGCCTGCCAAAACGGTAGGCGTCTGGTGTATTGCCGGGCTGCCAATTGGCAAATGTGGGAGGGAGGGTTGGCAGAAGGTGGCAGGAGGGGTTGGACGAAGCCAGAACCCTAATTCGTGTATTTCGCAAGCAATTCCTCCACTACGCGTCCACTTCAGGTAGGAGGCGACCGAAAGCTTACGAATTCATCTTTTCGAAAATGGGGAAAGGAACACCAGGTGGAAAGGTGGAAATGAAACACAGTCACCCATACACCCAGCACCGCGGTTGAACAGCATGAGCTGCAGTACTCAGAACACCTCTCCGAACATCAGCAGGGTCCGATGGAGAACCTCCCTGGGAGGAGGCACCGCAACGACTGAATTCGAGCAACTTCGGCCCAGACAGTGTGACCCAAAATACGCGACCAAGCGGAGTCAGGCTCCTCCCCGGCGAAATTTCTCCTGCCATTGCGCAACCCCACGGACGATCTCAAAGGGTTTGACGTGATTCAGAAAGAGGATACCCTGCATTCAACGAGGGGTGAGACCGGGGACCGACGATTCGCGATTGGGTTGAGATACCTGGGACACGGGAGTGGCCCAACGAGCTTTTTTTCATTTCCAGTTCTGCCAACCCCTGCAGAACCCGCCGTGCCTGGCAGGCCCCTCACTGAGCAACTGCTCCGGTAGTGATTGAGAGGCGTAGCAAGTGTGGGAATCTGACGGAGGGACGCGTCACGCACGCCGCCTGGGCAAACGGTTATCTGACCCTTCTCCACCTACCTTTAATCCATACGACCGCAACGATGAACTCTTTGGTCCAGCGGTTCGACAAGAAGAGTGCCCTCAAAGAAATCGAGCGGGCCAAGGCCATCGTCGAGGAGGATGGCGATACCGTGTCGGATTTGATGTGGGGGTCCAACGGAGGCTTTGGAAATCTCGCCAGTGGAATCCCAAAGTTCAACATCCCTGCAGTCCCAGATGTGAGTTAACGGCTCTGTACCCTGGAGGGCGTGCGTGTGGGTTCAACGATTGACACTTCGCGTTGCGTAGCCTAGCGCGTTCTTGCGATTGCATACCGATGATCATGCCGACCCCTCGTGCAGGATCAAGATTCAACACGGTACGACGACGCTTGCGTTCCGGTTCAAGGGTGGAGTCATCGTTGCCGTCGACTCACGAGCGACTGCCGGGAGTTATATTGGTGCGCCGAGATGATATGCCAGGGTTCTGCTAAATCGCTCACACCACGATAGCGTCCGGCACCGTGAAAAAGGTCATCGAGATTAATCCTTACCTGCTTGGAACGATGGCTGGTGGTGCTGGTGAGTCTTTTTTGCTCGCCAACTTGGACGTTTCGAGACCCGATTTGACATTGGACTGCATTGCTCAGCGGATTGTCAGTATTGGGAGACGTATCTTGGGATTCAGTGCCGGCTCCATGAGTTGAGGAACAAGGAGAGGATATCCGTCGCGGCTGCCAGCAAGTATCTCAGTAACCTGGTGTATAGCTACAAGGGAATGGGTCTGAGTATGGTATGTGGTTATCGTTGCCCACACGTGGGAAATGCTCTCATCACGGTATTGTAGGGCACGATGATCTGTGGTTGGGATAAAACTGTCGGTGACGTCTTCAATGCTACACAATCTCCCCCTAACGCGTACTCCCTCGTAGGGCCCCCAAGTGTACTACGTCGATTCCGACGGAACAAGGCTGAAAGGCGACCTCTTCTCCGTTGGATCGGGTAGCACCTTCGCGTATGGCGTTTTAGACCAAGGGTACGACTGGGACTTGTCAGACGAAGACGCCCAAGAATTGGGAAGGAGGAGTATCTACGCCGCCGGTCATCGCGATGCCTTCTCAGGTAATACGATCAATCTTTACCACGTCAAGGAGGATGGTTGGAGGTTCATCGGTAAGGCTTTCTTCAGGTCCCAGCATCTGGGTGTATGTTGACTCGTGATCACAGGAAACTACGATGTCTCTAAGATGCATTACGACGGTCCTGGAGATATTCCTGGAGCTCCTGGTCATGGTTATGGTTACGATATCCGAGTCGCGGGCAAATCGTCTGCTGATCCCCCACCCTCTTCATGACCCACCGTCGCAGGTTTCTATTTGTACAAGTAAAATCGTCGTGTAAATCCTATGACAAAATTTCTGTGATGTGACGATTACTTGGAGCGCTGCATCCGGGGGATCGTTTCAGGATTCCTCTCACGATCACCTCCACCTCACCTATCTCTTTCTTTCCTCGCACCACCCAATGGTCTGCTGAGGAATCCTTCCTGCTCACATAACCCGCGACTACCTGTATTTCTATTATGAAGCGACTATTCAGGCTCACTGGCGCTCCTGGTCCAAAGCCGGTGCCCCCCAAGTCAAAGCCACCGCCTCCGCCTATGGGTCCCGTTCATCCGGGACACCTCCCCAACAGGACTGGCCTTGAACCAAAGTACACCGTACCGCCAGTACCTCATCCGAACCCTCATCACCATCTTGACGTCCTGGTGTCGAGCGAAGGGCTATTGCTGAGACCGCACCTACCTGGGCACAATCATACCGAATCGTACGTTAGGATCCGCTGGGGCCTAGCGGGAAAGGTCGACCTTGTGGAAGGTACGGCTGCGAAGGACCCGGAGTTGGATTGGTCGAAGGCGGCGGTGGTGTATGGTGTCTTGGGTTCGCTTGATTTGTTCACCGGTATGTGATACCCGCTGGTCGTTGGTCACGCTACCAAGTTATGGGTGTTTTCATCTAAGTGTGAGAGTTTAGATTCGTACCTGCTGGTCATTTCTTCAAGAACAGAATTGGGAAACTGTAGGTTCACGGAGTAAATCGCATGTCAACTGTGCTGACCATGACCCTTCGGTGTTCAGTCCTCGAACAAGACCACGCTGTTTATGGTATCAAGACCGTTCACGCCATCCCCCTCAGTGAAGACCGCGCGATAGTCGCGGTAGATGCCCTATTCTTGCGCACCAGCAACAACCCTCGGCCTTCACTTCTACCCTGGATCAACGACGATATTAGCCCCGAGGACTCCCCCACTCAACCCCAAGCCTCCACCCGTGCTGTTAAATTCGCCGATGGGGATGAGATCAAGGTGATGACACCCCAAGCAATACAACAAGACAACCTCTTCGCAGGTATTCAGAGCGGTTACATCCCTTCACCTATGTCATCATCTGGTCGTTCCTCTCCTAGCTCTGAGCTATCGCAGACAGGGCCGGTTGAACGAACTATTGCTAGCCGCCTGGCATTCTGGGAGAGACTCAGTAAGAGGAGCAAACCTGATGACTTTAGCGATTCGTACCCCGTAGACGATCCGGACTCGTCGCTGGATACAATAATTGCGGATGGCAGCCAAGAACCTGCGGAGGTGCTTGAAGATATTATTGCTGCTACGTCTCCCGCTCCTACCACTCAGGAAGAGACGCATAACCAACTCGAAGACAAGATCGTTAGAGAAACGATAAGAGAGTTTTCGAAGGGCGGGATGTATTTTGCCTACAACTTCGGTAAGCTGTTTGGTGTCCGCATTTGACGAGTCCGCTGATTCTGTTCGGGAGGTTAGATATCACCCGGTGTTTGCAACATAAACGGGATCAGGTCCGCAAGGCCAACAGGCACGACGCCTTGCTCGTGGATTTGAAAATCTCGGAGAGTGGCCCGCCGCCTGAACCTCCGATGGATGGGGTTGATCCTCTCGCGGAACCATCACCCACGCTTCCTTTGTGGAGGAGAGTTGATAAACAGTTCTGGTGGAACGAGTGGCTTTCGAAATTGTTCATCGATGCCGGGGTACGGTCTCGGGTTCGGTTAGACGCATTGATTAGCTGACAACCGTGCGTTGTTCAGTTACATGGCTACATCCTCCCTGTAATGCAGGGATACTTCCAAATAGCCTCGTTCAACGTCCCACCAATCAATGGCGAGCCCGATGAGTTGGCTCTGGTCGACTACATAGTCATTTCTAGGCGTTCTAGGGACCGAGCCGGCCTTAGGTATCAGAGAAGAGGGGTTGGTGAAGAGGGAAACGTCGCGAACTTCGTTCAGACTGAGAGTGTCACGAGAGTTCAGGTCAGTCGTTCCTTATTTCTCGGTTCTGCATGCCCCGCTAAGGTGTTTCTACAGAGGGAAGGTCTCACGAACGTTTTCAGCTACACCCAACTTCGGGGGTCAAGTACGCCACGATGTTGTGATGTGCGTTAAATACTGACTTGTCTATGCATCAGTTCCACTTTATTGGAATCAGTCGGGGTACGGGCTAAAGCCCCCGCCGCAACTCTCGACGGAACGGACGCCTGAGCAACATGCTGAGGCTCTACGCAGGCATTTCAACAAGATCGTACCGAAGTATGGTCCCCAGGTGAAGTTTCTCTCCAGTACATGAGTCCCACCCCGCTCATGCTGCGTTTTAAAGTCGGTCGTAAATCTTGCCGAGCTGGGTGGGAGAGAAGGGGTGCTGTCGCAGGCCTATAACCAACACATTACAGAGTGGGCCTCGCCGGACGTGTGGTACTGGACAACGGTTTTTCCGCCTCGGCCCTTGTCTAACCCTTTCCGGCAGCTATTGTGGTTACGATTTTCACGCGGAAACAAAGGGGATGAAGTGAGCGGCTCCTGCTATTATCGGACCGCTTGACGTTTACGCGCTCACGTCCTTTCAGGTATGAGAATATTGGCAAACTTGTTACAAAACAGGAACAAACCTTTGAGCGACAAGGGTGAGCCAATCCATCGGAATTTTAGACCCGGAGGTGTCGACCGTGCCTACAGATATTTGTGGACTTCGGATAAAAATCTGATGTCAGAGCAACGAGGCGTGTTTCGGGTGAACTGTATCGACTGTTTAGACAGAACAAATGTCGTTCAGGTGGGTACCACGTCCGGTAAGACGATTCAGCAGTCTGAACGGCGTACGCGGGCAGTCGGCATTTGCCCGGTATGTCTTGAATAGGCAACTTGGCGCCTTGGCCTTGTACAACCCAGAGGAAACGCACCCCGAATGCGATACGGTGTTCAATGATGGTAGGGATTCGTTCCATCGCTGGGCACTCCACCGCTAATCCTATGAAACAGTGTGGGCGAACAATGGTGACGCTATCAGTCGTGCATAGTATGTGCCCAGTTCGCCGTTCGCTTCCGCACCCACTGATCTGTTTCAGCGCTGGAACCTCTGCGCTCAAGGTTCGTTCGCGGTTCTCGCCCCATGTGATTCGATCTGACCGTCTGCCGTACAGGGAGACTTCACTCGGTTAGCTGATATCTTGGCCAAAACGAGCTCAAGTTCACGTGTATCTCTTCTGTCGTAGGACTGGCCGACGTGATCTCACCGGAATGTTGAACGACGGAGTCAACTCTTTAGCGAGGTGTTTGTAGATCCTCTGACCACTTGCTCCATTGCTGACGGTGTTGCCAATAGGATGTATACGTCCACGTTTAGTGATTGGTTTTCCCAAGCGGTCATCGACTATTTTCTCGGAGACCGGACTCTCTCCGTGTTCTCGGAATTCTTGCTCAGGCTTCAGTCCAGCGACCCTCGAGACCTTATTCGCTTGTCGCGTATACGCGCAGAAGCTATCGCCACATCCGTGTCTCGTGTTTTGACTGAGCAAGAACATCTGTTATGTGGATGGACTGTGTTCTCCCCATCAGAGCTGAACCTCAAGTTCTCCGATAAGTTCGAGGAGAAGGTCCTGCTATTGGTCAGTTTTCGCTTTCTGATCCAACGGGTGGCGCTAAGTCTTTTTCCAGACCCGTACGGCGATATACATTGTTGTATGCACCCATATTTATCCACACAACGGATGGGTTCTGACCGCAAGCAGAGCTACGATTATACCCTAGAGAAAGTTAAGCTGTATACCCGTGTCCCATTGGGAGATATCATCCAGATTAAGAAAGGTAAGTTTGTCCTCGTATCCCTGACAACGGGCGCTGAGCACGCCATAGGCCCATATATCCTGTCTCCTCTCGAAGAGGCAAGCAAAGACCCTCTCCAGAATGCAGGGTTTACCCTCATATGGAGCCCGGCGAAACAAACCGCTCGAGTAACAAGTTATTCGATGCGAAACAGCATAGACATGGGCCAGTCACCACCTTCCACCCCTACTAACCGCACAGGTTTCTCTGCGCCCATCAGCGCGAGGCCCCAAAGGAAGGGCGCCGGAGTGCAGCTGTCAAAACTGCTTTCTAGGGTTGCAGAACCTGCTCAGGCCAGTGACAGGGTATTTGCCGCCTTTAAGGCCTTGCCCATAGACCCCGCTCGGTCACGACGAGCGACCGGGAGTATTATAGAACCCGCGGATGAGCTGAGCGGTGCGAAGAACTGTAAGGAAGCAGTTGACCTGATGGTGGAATCTATCATTGGGGCTTGTCAAGATGTTGGTGCTGGGTACCAACCAAACTTTATTGTTGAAGAAGCTGTTGTCAGGTAACTACCACTCTTCTATTTCCTTTGCTATTTGTGTCCTAATTGACTGATTGGAACAGTCTTTCAGAGGCAGATCAGAATACAACCATGTATGCAAAGATGGAGTATGGGGTGAAGAGGTTGCTTTGGTTGGGTGGGTATTAGTGGACTGTTGTAATCAGTGTTGAGGCAGATGTACCTATTCTATGTGTTGACTACAGGACTTATGGTATATTTTAGTGACTTCACCAGGTGCTTTTGAGTAACCAAACCTATCCAAGTACATCAGGAAACCTGTCAAATGCTTTTCAAATGGTAGTGTTAGAACCACCCAGCAGTGATGCAGATCTGTACTCATGCTAGGGACTCTTTCTTGAAAGGAAGGACTTTGAGGGGCCTTGGCACCTAAGGGAGAAGGGGAAGGGGTGGGTAAATGAGTACTGCTTAAGTGGTGGTGGAGAAAACAAAGACTGGGATTACCAGGGAGGGAGATGTTAAAGAACTCTCCAGAAGGTAATGTTCACCACAAGAGATGTCAATTGACTCCCTCTCAGGTCCTGTAAAAGCATGTCTATAAACAGCTGAGGAATCTCTAAGGTACATGGGGGCATAGGGGCATAAATGCATAAAGGGGAAACTCACCTGAGGAATCTCTAAGACTTTAGGTTAAAGAGACATCCTCAGGGGAGGGGAACCTAGATATATGAAAGTGCTCTGCACAGAGACCATGTTTGGTTCCAAATGAAGGGCCAAATAGGAAATGTAGGGAGTGGATGTGGCTGGCATATAGGGATTGCCTGATTAGGGGGGCAAGGTTGATGGGGCCTCTGGGGCCAAGGTAGATGTCTTGCATCTTGTACTACAGGTGACAAGAGGAATGATGGTTGATCAGTGTCATAGATGGCACAGATCAGATAACTAATCACAAGGGAACAAGCAAAGGTATGCACTGGTAGTAGAGCTTCACACCTAGTCAGGACCAGAGATGCTATCCAGTGGTTAAGGGGTAAGAGGGAGATAGGGGGACTGGAGGAGCTTAGGGTCTCACAGGCAGTAGACATGGAAATCAAATCTGGGGAGTACACCCACCAATTCGCCTGCACTTTACCCAGTGGGTTCATTGTGAGCTTAT
>Ga0307516_10002857_pt1 | contig 22731 bp, 18 predicted proteins | sample 19_EM_MG_FD_203310 | JGI IMG/M metagenome (GOLD analysis project Ga0307516, IMG submission 203310) | Populus trichocarpa ectomycorrhiza microbial communities from riparian zone in the Pacific Northwest, United States - 19_EM | ecosystem: Host-associated > Plants > Roots > Unclassified | place... | reverse complement strand
ACCCCTTCCCCCAGCGGCACTGGCGCTCGGGCAACCTCATTCCGCGCCCGTGCCGGCTGCGGGCGCCGAGGACGGCCGCGTCAACCGCCGAACTGCTGACCCGCTACCCGCGCGAGCTGAGCAACCTGTTCGACCCGCCCGTCCCGCGCGGGTCTCTCGCGGTGCCGTTGATCGAGCTCAGCCCGCGCTGGCTGAGCTGGTGGGCGCGGCTGCTGACCGGGCCGCCGGCCTGGACGGACGCCACGGTGCACGTGGTCGACCCGAGCACGCCTCCCGAGCTGGCAGACCCCGGCGATGAGCCCGAGCCCGAGGCGGCCGTCCTGGGCTTCCGGCGTACGGCGCCGCAGGCCTTCCGCCTCGCCACGCTGTTGGCCGCCGCGCCCCTCGAACTGCCGCTGTTGCACAAGCTCCAGCGCATCCTGCTGCCCGGGTCGGAGCCCCAGCACCTCGCCGAGGTGCTGGACAGCCCGCTGGTGCGCCGTACGGACGACACCGGCACCGCCTTCGAATTCGCCGACGGGGTCCGCGAGGCGCTGCTCGCCTGCGCGAGCCGGGACGACTCGGCCCGGGTCCTGCGTACCATCGCCGCCCATAAGCCGGGCCGCTCGGCCCAGGTGATCGAGGCGCCGCACAGCGTGCCCGACCCCGAGGTCACCGACGACTCCGTCGCGCTCGACCGCATCGAACTCGTCGTCCTCGACGCGCTGTCCGGCCCGTACGCGGTGCGGGCCCGGCGGCTGCGCGAGGCGATCGACGCTTACGGCAGACGCACCGAAACAACTGCCGAAGACACACCAACCGAGGACCGTGCCTTCCCCAGCACGGACGTGGCGGAAGGCGGTGATCCCGTGCCCGCACAGCCAGAACCGGAGCGCCGAATCGGCGCGACCGGTGAACCCCCGTTCCCGATCCACGAGGACTTCGGCCTCTCCAGCAGCTTGCTGCCGGATGAGAGGCCGCTGTCGCTCCAGGAGATCGTCGAAGGGCAGAGCCCCGACCAGGCGCCGGAGGTCTGGGGGAACGTGCCGCCCCGCAATCCGGTCTTCACCGGCCGGCGAGCGCTGCTCGAACAGCTGGAGACGCGGTTACGCACCCAGAATGTGGCGGCCGTGCTGCCCCAGGCCCTGCACGGCGAGGGCGGCGTGGGTAAGTCGCAGATCGCGATCGAGTACGCGTACCGGCACCGCAACGAGTACGACGTGATCTGGTGGGTGCCGTCGGAACGGCCCGCGCAGATCCTCGCGTCGCTGATCGAGCTCGGCAACAGGCTCGGCCTCGACGTGGGCAACGAGGTCATCTCGGCGGTGCCCAAGGTTCGTGACGCGCTGCGCGCGGGAACGCCGTACGGAAACTGGCTCCTGGTCTTCGACAACGCGGAGAACCCCGAGACGGTACGGGGCTACTTCCCGGAGGAGGGTACCGGCAAGGTCCTCATCACCTCACGCAACCAGGAGTGGAACCAGATCGCGGAGTCGCTCGAGGTGGACGTCTTCACCCGGGCCGAAAGCACGCGGCTGCTGCAGCGGCGCAACCCGTCGTTGCCGGCCGCCGACGCGGACCGGCTGGCGGAGGCGCTCGGCGATCTGCCCCTCGCGATCGAACACGCCTCGGCCTGGCTACACGCCACCAGGATGGCCGTGAACGACTATCTCGCCCTGATCCGCGTGAAGCAGGCGCAGCTGACGGAGCTCGACCTGGCGCCGAGCTATGAGATTCCCGTCGCCGCGGCGGCCAATGTGGCCCTCGACCGACTGGTCGTGGAAAACCCCGCGGCGCTGCAACTGTTGCAGGTCTGCTCGTTCTTCGCTCCCGAACCGATCAGTCGTGATCTCTTCGAGGGCGTGCGGGTCGCCATGGGCGCACCCGAGCTGGACGAGGCGCTGAAGAACCCGAGCCGGCTCAACCAGGCCATCCGCGACATCCAGAAATACGTGCTGGCGCGGGTCGATCACCGCAGCAACAGCCTGCAGCTCCACCGGTTGGTGCAGAAGGTGCTTCAGGACAGCATCCCGGCCGATCGGCGCCTGCTGATGGAACACGGCGCCCACATCCTGCTCACCGGCGTCAAACTCGGTGACCCGGCCGACGCCGAGCAGTGGCTGCGCTATCAGGCTCTCGCCTCACACCTGATCGCTTCCCAGGCGTGGGCCTGCGAGGACGACTGGGCCCGGGACGTCGTGATCAACCTCGTGAAGTTCTATTTCTACTGGGGCGACTACGGCACCGGCCGCGACCTGGCCCAGCAGGTCGTCGACGACTGGCGCGTCCGGCTTGGCGTTGCGCATCCGCAGACCCTGAGCGCGGCCAAGTGGCTGGGCTATTACTGGTGGGTGCTCGGCAATTTCGTAGACTCCGCAGCCATCCAGCGCGAAACCCTGCAGATCTATCGGGAGGCGTTCGGCCCCGATGACGAGGGAACCATCGACGCGATGCGCATGGTCGCCATGTCTCTGCGGGTGTCCGGCGACTTCACCGCCGCCCGGGACCTTGATCTCCGGGCGTTCCGCACGGCGCGCGCCAAGCTCGGCGAGGACGATCCCGAAACCCTCAACACCGCACACAACCTCGGCGTGAGCCTTCGGATGACGGGTGAGTTCCGGGTCGCGCGGCAACTCGACGCGGACACGTATCGGCGCCGGATCGCGGTGCTCGGCCATGACCATCCCGAGACGCTCCGGACGCTGAACAACCTCACCATCGATGAGCGTGAGTGTGGCGAGTACGTCCGCTCTCGGCGGATGGTGGAGGACAACTACAACAGGTACGCCCGTCTGTTCGGTGTCGGGCACCAGGAGACCATCCGGGTCGCGCGGAACCTCGCCGTGGCCCGGCGCCGGGCGGGCGACCACAGTGGCGCCTACAAACTGGCCGAGGACACCATGAACAGGTTCCGTGACAGGTTCGGCCCTGCTCAGCCGGACACCATCGCGGCGGCGCTGAATTTCGCGGTCGACCTGCGCGAGTCCGACGACCTGCCGAGGGCCCGGGAACTGGCGGAGCAGACCGCGGCCGACTATCGCGAGACGCTGGGCGCGGCGCACCCGTACACCCTGTATGCCCGAACCAATCTGGGAATCGTGCTGCGTTTGCTAGGGCTGGCCGTCGAGGCCGAGAACCACAACCGGGCCGCCTGGGAGGAGCTCAGAGGCAACCTGGGCACCCAGCACATGCTCACCCTCACCTGTGGCATCAACCTCGCCAGCGACCTGGCCGCGCAGGGACGGCACCAGGATGCGTACGACCTGGACGCGGAAATCCTGGCCCTGTGCAAGGACCTCATCGGCCGCGAGCACCCTTCGACCTTGGCCTGCTCGCTCAACCTCTCGTTCGATCTGATCGCGCTCGGCCGCGTGGACGAGGGCACGACACTGTTCGACGACACAGTGGAGGCCTATGCCCAGGTGCTTGGCACGGAGCACCCGGCGATCCGCGCGGCCTATGCCCGGCAGCGAGCGAACTGCGACGTCGACCCGATGCAGTTTTGACCCGCGGCCTACTCGGTCGCGGCCAGCACCGGCGCGAGCCGGCGTGCCACCTCGACCGGTGTGGTGGCACGGTGGGCTGCCGTGGCGGCGTAAACGGCGCGCACCAGATCGGGACGTCGGTGGAGGACCTCCGCGGCGAGCGAGTCGCCCTCGGCGGCCAGGCTCATGGCGAGACCGGCCCAGGCGCGGGTCTCATCGTCCGAGATCGGGTCCGGACCGAGCCGGCTCAGTGCGCCGGTGAATGCTTCCCGCGCAGCCCGGGCATCCTGGGCCAGCAAGGCGTTCTCGCCCGCGGCCACCGGGTCGGAACTGCTGGGCGTGGCGGCGCCGCCGGTTGTCGCCTGGCGGCGGGCCACGGCGGGAATGCGCTGCCGCCAGCGCAGCTCCGGGTGCGGGCTGATCAAGGCCGAGGCCACGGCGTCGACACTCGGGAGCTCCGGCTGCTCCAGCAGCCGGGTGAGCGCGGAGATCTCCTCGTCGCGGGGACGGAAGTGCCGCAGCTGCCAGCCGATCCGGTGGCTGTCGGCGGTGATCCGCGCGAGCCGTTCGATCTGCGCCCCGACGGCCTCGGCCGGCTTCGCCTGCCACTCCTCGACCTGCGCTCGGAGGCCCTCGAGGAGCTCGCGCCCGGCCTCGGTCAGCCCGGACGCGGTCAAGCCGATGTGGACGGACTCGGCGGTTTGCTGAAGGGCATAGGAATATTCGAACGCGGCGATCTCGCGCTCGTCGCCGGACACCTTCCGGATGCGTGTCCGCCAGAACCGGGCGATGCCGAAGAACGCATAGATTCCCTGGATGAGGCCGCCCAAGGGCCGTGGATCATCGCGCCACGGTGCATAGTAGAGGGAGCCGTCGTCCGGCTCGGTCAGACGGATCAGGTGCAGGAGCGCACCCAACTTGATGTGCTGATATTCGTGAATGAGGGAGACCGCCATGGTGACGGCGTCGGGCGGCTCGGAGACCATCACGCTTCCGAAGGCCTCGCCGTTCGAGGCGCTCCGGGTGTCCCAGCCGGGCAGGTGCTTGAGCGGCACGATCGAGGTGATCCCGTCCGCCATCGCCGCGGCGTCCGCCGGGTAGTCGCGGCAGAGAATGGTCCAGGAGTCTTCGATCAGTTGCTGCCACTGGGAGAACGCGGCCTGGTCGAGTCGCGCCGGCGGCACCGGGTCGCCGAGATCGCGGAGCGGGTCGAGGTCGTCCAGAAGGACGCGAAGGCGAAGCTCCCCGCCGGTCTCGACGCGTCGCAGGGCCCACCAACCGGGTCCGGAGTCCTGATCGTGATCGGACCCATCGGCGGGAACGATCAGCTCCTGCCTGCCGTCATGGAATCGGATCAGCCCACCGTCGGTGGTGGCCTCCACCACCGACTCGGGGCCGGCGTCCGGGAAGCGTGCCAGTCCGTAGGTGTGGACCATGACGTGGCCGTCGCGCAACGGGAGCCGAGTCGACCAGGCCAGGCCCGCTCGAGCCGCGGTAGCCAGGGCGATTGCGTGCACGACGCCGAGATCGAGGAAGAGCGGCGCCGGGCTCGTGGCTCCGCCCAGCAGCCGTCGCAACGCGTAGGCGCATCCGCTGCCGACGCCCGGGTCCATCAAGAGGTCGCGGATGGCGTTCGGCGCGGTCCGCTGAGCCTCGGCCAGGAGCTCCATCACGGCATCGACCGGTGCCAGTGGCCCGAGCACGCCGGGCCGTTCCGCGATCTCATTGAGCAGGGTGCTCAACAGCAGCAGGCGCCGGCTCTCCTCGGTCACCCGAAAGTCGTGGGTGATCTTCGCCGATCCGTCACCCCGGGCCAGCACAGCGAAGGAGGCGGCCGAGAGACGGTGGCGAGTGACGGTGTTCATCGAGTGGAGTTCCTCTTCAGGTGGCGAGTCCGGGATCGGGAGTCAGTCGGCCCGCCCCGGCGGCCCCGAGCCGATGTTCGGGCGGGGACGCTCGACCTGGCTGATCAGGACCCGGCGATACGGCTCCAGGACACCCTGGAGCGCACGCTGACAGAGCTCGTCGAGGGTTGCCCCGCGTAGGTCGGCGAGATCGGTCTCTATCGCCGTAGTCTTGTCCAAAGCATCCCCAACAGTAAGAATTCCACAAAACGGACTAACCGCGACCTGATCTTAGGCGGTCGAAGTTGCGAGCGCCCGGCAGACAGAGCCGTGAGGAGGCTACCCTTTCGCCCTCGGCCGTGAGAACCGACACTGGCGACGGTTGCTGCAAGTTGCGCGTCCAGGGCGTCCCGACCGCTGCTCTGGGTAGTCATACGACTAGGCGTCGGTAACAAAAAGGCCGTCTTGGCCCGAAAGCGGGGTACGTCCTCGTTCCTGGGCTTGGCATCCATTTCTCGCCAGTTGCGGCGACAGTTCCCTCGATCGGGTGTCGTGCCGTGGCGGCCACGTGAGTTGCGAACAACTCACGTGGCTGTTACCGGCCGGTAGGGTCTTGGGTGCGCTACCCCATCCGCTTGCAGATCATCGGGTCGTCCTTGGACACGAGTGCCACGTCAACCTTGCCGAGCTTCTCGGGATCGAGCGGGTGGAAGAGGCTGAAGTAGAGGCGGCTGCCCTCGGGCATCGCCGTGGGCATGATGATGAACTCGAACTGGTAGTCGGGCGCCTTCACCTCGGCCCGGTACACCTGGTCGGCCTGGGGCAGTTCGGCGTTCCTCGGCACGCAGTGGACGTGGGTCTTGATAGCCGCCGTGATGCCGGCGCCGGCCAGGGCCCGCTGCAGGGCCTCGGGATCCTGGATCTGCTTGGAGCTCAGCGTCAGCTTCACCTTGCTGTCCGGCGTCTTGCTCAGCGTCCAGCCCACCGGAACCATTTCCACCGGCGTGGACGCCTCCACCGGACCGGCCGCCGCCGCGGTCGGAGCCTCGGTGGGCTGCTCGCCGGCCGAAGGCAGCGCGAACGCCAGGGCGGCGAGGGCGGCGACCCCGGCCAGGCCACCGCCGGCCACCCCGAACGCGGTCCGGTTACGGCGCCGGGCCCGGCCGCGCCGCATGATGTCCTCGACCGGCCGATCGAGCCGCACCGGGGAAACGGTCTGCCTCATCGCGTCCCACACCTCATCGTCGTTCATGGGCGATCTCCTAACTGGCGACGGACACGAACTGTGCCCGCAGGGTTGCCGTGGCACGAGACAGATGGACCGCTACGGTCCGCGCGGAGATGCCGAGCGTGCCGGCTACCGTTTCGGTGTCGAGGTCGAGCCAGACCCGCAGCATGATCACCTCACGCTGCCGCGGCGGCAGCCGGCGCAGGGCCGTCAGCAAGGCGGCGTCCACTCCGGATCCCTCATCGGCCGGCTGCACCCGGTCGTGACCGCTCAGGGCCACCTCGCGCCGGCGCCTGCGCCACCAGGACACCCGGGTGTTCAGCGCGGTCCGCACCACCCAGGCCGCCGGCGCCGGATGCCGGCTCACCTTGGGCCAGGAGGCCCAGGCCCGCGCGAACGCCTCGGCTACCAGATCTTCGGCCAGCGCCCGATCAGCGACGCCCGCCAGGACGGTGCGCAGGCAGTCGCCCTGGCACCGCTGGTAGAAGTCCGTGAAGTCCTGCTGTTCTCGTTCCACACTTCCCTTACGCTCCGGCGCCCCGATCCATTTACCGGCGACCGGAACAATTTCGCCCGACCGTAGCGCGGGTCCGCCTGGGGGAAATCCCCCAGCCGAAGACGGCCGTCAGCCGGGTCCCGCCCGGGCGGCGGCGTGCCTAGCGTCTTCTTCCGTAGGCAGACGACGGAAGGGGTACGGGTGATTGAGGCCCGAAGTCTCCACCAGGCGATACGGACCGACGGTCGCGGTCGACGCGCTCAGCTTCGACGTGCGGCCGGGCAGCGTCACCGGCTTCCTCGGCCCGAACGGGTCGGGCAAGTCCACCACGATGCGACTGATCCTCGGGCTGGACCGGTGCGACGCCGGCCAGGTGCGGGTCGGCGGGCGCCGCTACCGCGAGCTGCGCTGGCCACTGCGCGAGGTCGGCGCGCTGCTGGAGGCCGGGGCGTTCCACCCGGGCCGCAGCGCCCGCAGCCACCTGGCCGCGCTGGCCGCCAGCAACGCGGTGCCGCGGGCCCGGGTCGACGAGGTGCTCGACCTGGTCGGCCTGACCGGCGCGGCCGGGCGGCGGCCCGGGACGTTCTCCCTCGGATGGGGCAGCGCCTGGGGGTCGCGCTGATGGCGGAGGGGCGTTCAAACGCCGGCATCGCCGACACGCTCGTGGTGAGCGGCGGAACCGTGGGAAAGCACATCGCGAGCATCTTCGACAAGCTGGGGCTGCCCCCGGGCGAGGCCGACAACCGCCGCGTCCTCGCGGTCCTGCGCTACCTGGGCTCGTAGGCTCGCACCGGCCCGTCCCGACCGGGGTCAGGCGCCGCCGGTTACGGAGATCACCTGTCCGGTGATGCCGGTGTTGGCCGCCGAGCCTAGATATACGACGGGGCCGGCGACCTCGGCCGCGTTGAGCAGGCGGCCGATGGGCGCGAGCGCGCTGAAGTGGTGACCGTACTCGTCGGCGAGCGCGGCGTTGGTGTCCGTACGGGTCAGGCCCGGCATGATCACGTTGCTCAGGATGTCGCCGTCGCGGCCCAGCGAGAACGCCGCCGAGCGGCTGAAGCCGTGCAGCGCCGCCTTGGCAGCCGCGTAGTACTCCGAGCCTGCCATGCCGTCGACGGCGAGGTTCGACGAGATGTGCACCAGGCGGCCCCAGCGGCGTTCGCGCATGACCGGGGCGACCGCCCGGCTGAGCCGCAGCGCGCCCTCGGCGTTGTGCCGCAGCATGGCGAGCCAGTCGGCGTCGGGGACGGCCTCGAACGGGCGGTCCACCGGCCCGCCGGTGCTGCCCCAGTGCACGGCGTTGTTGACCAGCACGTCGATCCGCCCGGTCCAGGCCAGCGCCGCCTCGGCCAGCCCGCCGGCGGCGTCCGGGTCGTCCATCGCGTACCGGACCAGCAGTGCCCGGTCGCCGATCTCCTTGGCCACCTGCTCGGCGTCGTATCGGTTGGCGCGGTAGGTGAGGACCACGTCGGCGCCCTCGGCGGCGAACCCCTTCGCGAGGTGGCGGCCGATGCCGCCGGAGGCGCCGGTCACGATCACGGTACGGCCGGTCAGTCCCAGGTCCATGTCGAACTCCATAGCTGCTGTGTGGTGGTGGGCACCGCCAACCTGCCTGATCCGCCGGCGCCGAACCAGACCGTGCCGAGGCTGGCCCCGGCAGGGCCACGATGCGCCGCCGCGACGGCGCTAGGCTCCGCACGATGAGCGAGAGTGAATTGAGCGCCTTCCTGCGTGGTCGCCGCGAAGCCGTCACTCCGGCCGACGTCGGGCTGCCCACGGGCGCCCGCCGTCGCACACCCGGCCTGCGCCGGGCCGAGCTGGCCACGCTCGCCGGGGTCAGCGTCGAATACCTCACCCGGCTGGAGCAGGGCCGCGACCGGCACCCGTCGGCCCAGATCCTCGGTGCGCTCGCCGACGCCCTGCGGCTGTCCGGGGCGGAGCGCATGCACCTGATCATGCTCTCCAAGGCGGGAAACGGCTTGGGCCTGCCGTGCGGGGCGGTGGAGCCCCCGGCCCGATCGGTACGCCCGACCGTGCGGGCGCTGCTCGACCGGCTCGAGCCGACGCCGGCGTACGTGGCCAACCGGCTGGACGATGTGCTCGCGTTCACCACCGGCTACGAGCTGCTCGCCGGCCCCATCGGCCTGCTGGACGGCGAGCGGCCCAACCTGGTCCGGTTCGTGTTCACCGACCGGCGGGCCCGGGCGGCGTACCCGGAATGGGATCGCGTCGCGGGCGAGCGGGCCGCGAGCCTGCCGGTCGCGACCCGGCACGCCGATCCCCACCTGGCCGCGCTCATCGACGAGCTGACCGTCACCGCCGGGGCGGCGTTCGCCGACCGGCTGAAGGCGGCGAACCCGCCCCAGCGCACCGGCGTCGAGCGCCTGGCCCATCCCGGCGTGGGTGAGCTCCGGCTCGCCTACGAGACGCTGACCCTGCCCGACGCCGACGACCAGCGCCTGATCGTCTACCTACCCGCCGACGACGCCTCCAGCGTCGCGCTCGACCGCCTCACCGGGCGCCGGCCGGGCGCGCTGCGTCCGGTTCCGGACCGGGCCGCCGTCGCTCGTCCGGCGTAGGCCGGGTCACTGATCGCCGGTGGACGCCTGGCTGAGCGGACACTCCCACGGCGTCACCCGGCCGTAGTGGGTGAGCCGGTCGGTCGCGGGCGAGGTGACCTCCGGCTCCGCCGCGACGATCACCAGCGGGTCCGCGGCGGTGTCGTGCACCGTCGCGACCGGCCCGGCCACGAACAGCGTGATCACAGCGGCGAGGGAAACGAGGGCGGCGCTGAGGGCTGTCCTGATCCGCATTTACAGCTCCTGACGTCTTGGTGGACGGGCACGGCTCGCGGTGGTCTCGATCGTCAGCAGTTGTCCATTCCCCAATGTTAGGGAGTCCGCTCGGTCCCAGGGGGGCCCTGTCAGTACACCTTTGAACCCTGGGCATCGGGTTTCCGTATGGATCGGCACCGGACGGGGTTGTGCGGTGAACGGGAGGATGCTCATGACGGCTGGTCCGATTCGGGTCTGCATTGTGGGTGCCGGTCCGCGGGGGCTGTCGGTCATGGAGCGCGTCTGTGCCAACGCCGGGCCGGACGAGGTCGAGATTCACCTGGTCGACCCGTACCCACCGGGTCCGGGCCGGGTGTGGCGGACGGGTCAGACCAGGCAGTTGCTGATGAACACCGTGGCCTCGCAGGTGTCGATGTTCACCGATGACACAGTGGAGATGGCCGGGCCGGTGGTCACCGGCCCGAGCCTGTGGGACTGGGCACACCGGCTGGTGGGGCCCGGGCTCGCGGCGGTCGAGGCGGGCTGGGCGCGGCAGGAGGCGCTGGTCCTGGGGCCTGACTCCTATCCCAGCCGGGCTCTCTACGGCGTGTACCTCGGCTGGGTCTTCCAGCGGCTTCTCGACCGGGCACCCGCGGGGGTGTCCGTGCGCTGCCACCGGGCCCGGGCCGTCCGGCTCGAGGACCGCGGAGCCGACCGTACGCAGCGTGTCTGGCTCGATGACGGCACGTCGATCGACGGTGCCCACGCGGTCGTGCTGACTCAGGGTCACCTTCCGGCGGGGCCCACCGCACCGGAGCGGGTTCTGCGCGGGTTCGCCCGCCGCAACGGCCTGCGGTACATCCGGCCGGCCAACCCGGGGGAGGTGGACCTCACGGCGGTCCGCCCCGGCGAGCGGGTCTTCCTGCGCGGACTCGGTCTGTCCTTCTACGACTACGTGGCGTTGCTGACGGTGGGGCGCGGCGGCGTGTTCGAGCGGGTCGGCGGCCGGCTGCGCTACCGGCCCAGCGGCCGGGAGCCGATGATGTACGCCGGATCCCGCCGGGGCGTGCCCCACCGGGCCCGTGGCGCGAACCAGAAGGGTGCGTTCGGCCGGCACCAGCCCCGGGTGCTGACCCCCGAGGTCGCCCGCCGGCTCCGCGCGACCGGTGCCGTCGACTTCCGGCGCGAGGTGTGGCCACTGATCGCCAAGGAGACCGAGACCGTCTACTACGCCACGCTGCTCGCCGACCGGCTGGGGTCGTGCGCGGTGGAGCTGTTCCGGGAGATGTACCTGCCGCTGCCGTGGGGCGGGGCGGCCGAGGAAGACCTCCTGCAGAAGTTCGACGTGCCGCTCGCGGCCCGCTGGGACTGGCAACGCGTCACGAACCCGCTGGCCGGGCGCGACTTCGCCGACCAGGCCGCGTTCCGGGACTGGTTGCTCGACGATCTGCGCGCCGATCTCGCCGAGGCCCGCCGGGGCAACGTCGGCAGCCCGTTGAAGGCGGCCCTGGACGTGCTGCGCGATCTGCGCAACGAGATCCGGCTGGCGGTCGACCACGGCGGGCTCACCGGCCGGTCACACCGGGACGACCTGGACGGCTGGTACACGCCGCTGAACGCGTACCTGTCGATCGGGCCGCCGGCCCGCCGGGTCGAGGAGGCGATCGCGCTGGCCGAGGCCGGCCTGCTGGAATTCGTGGGCGCGCGGGTGCGGCTGACGACCGACCCGGCCGGGCGTTGCTTCGTGGTGACCTCGGCGTTCGCCACGGGTGACCGGCTCCGGGTGACCACCCTGATCGAGGCCCGGCTCGGCGAGGTGGATCTGCGCCGCACGACCGACCCCCTGCTCAGGGACCTGCTGCGGACGGGACAGGCGCGCACCCACCGGATCGCCGACGGCCGGGGCGGCTCCTACGAGACCGGAGGCCTGGCGGTGACGACGCGCCCGTACCAGGTGCTCGACGCGGCGGATGCGCCGCATCCGCGCCGGTTCGCCTTCGGCGTGCCGACCGAATCCGTGCACTGGGTGACCGCCGCCGGAATCCGGCCGGGGTCGGGCTCGGTGAGCCTGTCCGACGCGGACGCCATCGCCCGCCGGGTGCTGGGGCTCGACCCCGGGGACCCGCCGGGCACCGACTCCGGCACCCGGTCCGCGGCAGGCGCGTTCCAGCTCGTGGATCAGGCGGTCTGACCGCGATGGCGGCGTTCGACGAGCTGGACTCCGGGCTGCTCGCCCCGGCCTGGGTCGACACCCGGGTGGAGGCGCTGACCACCGACCGGGCGTTCCTGCAGGCGATGCTCGACGTCGAGGTCGCACTCACCCGCGCCCAGGCCCGCCTCGGCACGGTGCCGGCCAGCGTGGTCGACACGATCGCCGCGCAGGCCGTGGCCGACAACTTCGACCTGCGTGAGCTGGCGGTGGCGGCCCGCGCGTCGGCCAATCCGGTGGTCGCCATGGTCGAGGCCCTCGTGGCGCGGGTCGCCGCGGCCGATCCGGCGGCCGCGGACTTCGTGCACCGCGGCTCGACCAGCCAGGACGTGCTCGACACCGCGTTCATGCTGATCTCCTCCCGGTGTGTGCGGGTGATCGGCGACGATCTCGCCCGGGTCGCGGCCGCCGCCGCGGCCCTGGCCGCCGAGCACCGCGACACGCCGATGGCCGGGCGCACCCTGGCCCAGCACGCGGTGCCGGTGACCTTCGGTCTCAAGGCGGCCGGCTGGTGGCAGGGCGTCAACCGGGCCGCGCTCGGGCTGCGCCGGGTCGCCGACACTGATCTGGTCGTCCAGCTCGGCGGCGCGGCCGGGACGCTGGCCGGCTATCTCGCCTACGCCGCCGAGGACGTCGATCCGGACGACTACGTACCGCGGCTGCTGGAGGCTTTCGCCGCCGAGGTGGGCCTGGCTGTACCGGTGTTGCCGTGGCACACCGACCGGACCTCGGTGGTCGAGCTGGGCTGGGCGCTGGCCACGGCGACGGGCGCGCTCGGCAAGATAGCGATCGACGTCCGGGCCCTGTCCCGGACCGAGATCGGCGAGCTGGCCGAGCCCACCGCGGACGGCCGCGGCGGATCGTCGGCGATGCCGCAGAAGCGCAATCCGGTGCTGTCGGCGCTGATCATTTCGGCGGCGCAGCAGATCGGCCCGCTCGCGGGCGGGCTGTCCCAGGTCATGCTGGCCGACGACGAGCGGCCCGCCGGGGCGTGGCACGCCGAGTGGCAGCCGCTGCGGGAGAGCCTGCGCCTGGCCGGGGGCGCCGCGCAGGCCGGGGCCGAACTCGTCGAAGGGCTTCGGGTCGACCCGGGGCGGATGCGCGCCAACCTCGATCTGACGGGCGGGCAGATCGTCGCCGAGCGGGTCGCGGCCGCGCTGACCCCGCTGCTGGGCAAGGCAGCCGCCAAGCGGGTGACGGGCCGGGCGGCCACGGCCGCCGGCACCGGCGGGCGGAGCTTCGCCGCGGAACTCGCCGCGGCCGCGGAACTCGCCGGCCGGGTGCCGGCCGGATTTCTCGACGCGCTGGTCGACCCCCTTCGATACCCCGGGGCGGCGGGCACGCTGGTGGACCGGGCACTGGCACACAAGCGTGCTGAAAGGCACTGAACATCGGCGTTGCGTGGCTATTCGAGAACGCTGAGTTGATTAAACATTTATGGCACTTCCTAATGTGAACTGTCCGGGTCTCGGGCCCGTACTGGCGGCTGGGAGGGCAGATTCTGTGGACGCGCCGATCGTAGTCAGCGAACTGTATGAGGTGGCTCCGGGACACGAGGCCGACTTCTACAGTTGGGGCACTGCCCTGATTGGGGTCATCGGGGAAGTCGACGGCTATCTCGGCGGGGACGTGCGCGACCCGGAATGGACCGACGGCGAGTGGCAGATCGTCCACCGTTGGGCGGATCGGGGCCTGGCCAAGGAATGGGCGGAATCGCCCACCCGCGCTCGCTGGATCGGCGCCGCCCAGTCGTTCGCCCGGCCGCGCCCGCCCCGGGAACGCCCGCCCCGGGCGCCTGCCCCGCGCGCGGAAGAGCCGCTGGAAGCGCCCCCGGCGCCGCCGTCTCCGCCCACCCCGCCACCCAAATGGAAGATGGCCGTGGTGACGCTTACGGCGGTATTTCCCCCGGTCCTATTCTTCAACGTGACGCTCATTCCGCAGTTGAAGAACGTGTCCGTCGTGCTGCGCACCCTGGTGCTCTGCATCGGCGTCACCATCGTCGTCACCTACGTCATGATGCCCAGGCTGATGCGGCTCTTCAAAGGATGGCTCAACCCCGCCGGCGCCCGGCGCCGGATCGGCGCGACGGCCGGCGGCGCGACGGACGACACCGTGGTGCTGGACGCACCAATCGCACCGGCCGAGTCGTTCCCGCGTTTCCGCCCCGCCGAACCGATCAGTAACCGCAGCACCCGGAGGACGCAGCCCGAAACCCGAACCATGACCCTGGACCCGACGGACTCCTACCCGAGGCGAAATCGATGAGAACTCTGCTGGTGGACAACTACGACTCGTATACCTACAACCTGTTCCAGCTGATAGCGCGGGTGCAGGCGGACGAGCCCGTCGTGATACGCAACGATGAGTCTGTCGATGTCGACCTGACCGCGTTCGACAATGTCGTCGTCTCGCCCGGCCCCGGCGACCCCCGCAACGGCCGTGACTTCGGCATCTCCGCCCGGATCCTGGCCGAGGCGACCATCCCGGTGCTCGGGGTGTGCCTGGGGCATCAGGGCATCGGCGTGGTCGAGCAGGCGGAGCTCGGCCTGGCCCCGGCCGCCCGGCACGGCTATCTCGATCGCATCCGGCACAGCGGGCGCGGCCTCTTCCGGGCGATACCGCAGGACTTCACCGCCGTCCGCTATCACTCGCTGGCCGTGCGGGAGCCGCTGCCACCGGCGCTGGAGGCGATCGCGTGGGCCGAGGACGGCGTCCTGATGGGGATCCGGCACCGGACCCGGCCGCTGTGGGGCGTGCAGTTCCACCCCGAGTCCATCCTCACCGAGCACGGCGAGCGGCTGCTGGCCAACTTCCGTGACCTCACCCGCAAGCACCGCCGATCGGGGCGGCTGCTGAGCCTCGGCTGGCCGTCCCGCACCGCCACCACGCCGCCTGCCGCCAAGCAGCCCGCGGCCAAGCAGCCCGCGGCCAAGCAGCCCGCGGCCAAGCAGCCTGTCGCCAAGCTGCCGGTCGGCAAGCCGCCCGTCGTCAGGCCGTCCGTCCGGCGGCAGCCGGCGACGGCGCTGGAGACCGGCCTCGCCGACCGCGGGTACCGGCTGCACAAGCAGACCATTCCGATGGAGGTGCACGCCGAGGCCGCCTTCGCGCAGCGGTTCGCCACCGCCCGGCACGCGTTCTGGCTTGACAGCTCCCGGGTCGGGCCGGGAGAAGCGCGGTTCTCCTACTTCGGGGACGGCACCGGCCCGCTCGCCGAGTTCGTCCGGTACGACGTGCAGGCGGCCGCGGTGCAGATCGACCGCCACGGCCAGCTGTCGTCGCTGATCGCCGGCAACGCCTTCGACTATCTCCAGCGCGAACTGACCCGGCGCCGGGTCGACGACCCCAGCCTGCCGTTCGACTTCACCGGCGGGTACGTGGGCTATTTCGGCTACGAGATGAAGGCCGAGTGCGGTGCGGTCAACCGGCACCGGGCGGCCACGCCGGACGCGAGCTGGCTGTTCGCCGACCGGCTGGTCGTCGTCGACCACCAGGAGCACGTCACCTATGTGCTGTGCCTGGCCGAGGACACCCCCGCCGCGAGCGCCGAGGCGGCCACCTGGCTGAAGCGGACCGCCGCGTTCCTCCGTACCGTGCCGGCCCCGGCCCGGACCGCCCCGCCGCCGGTGCCCGGCGGGTCGTACGCCGATGTCACGGACGTCGAGCCCTGGCTGGTGCGGGACCGTGCCCAGTACCTCGCCGATGTGGCCGCGTGCCAGAGCCTGCTGACGGCGGGGGAGAGCTACGAGATCTGCCTGACCAACGGCGCCTGGCTGCCGGCCCCTGACGATGCGTTCGAGTACTACCGCGCGCTGCGCGCGATCAACCCGGCACCGTACGCCGCCTTCCTCGAATTCGACGGCGTGGCCGTCGCCAGCGCCAGCCCGGAGCGCTTCCTGAAGATCACCCGGGACGGCGTGGTGGAGACCAAGCCGATCAAGGGCACGGCGCCGCGCAGCGCGGACCCGGCCGAGGACGCCCGGCTGCGGGACTCGCTCGCCGCCGACGCCAAGACCCGGGCCGAGAACCTGATGATCGTCGACCTGCTCCGCAACGACCTCGGCCGGGTCTGCGACGTCGGTACGGTGTCAGTGCCGTCCCTGATGGCCACGGAGAGCTACGCCACCGTCCACCAGTTGGTGTCCACGGTCCGGGGGCAGTTGCGTCCCGAGGTCGACGCCCTCGACGCGATTCGCGCCTGCTTCCCCGGTGGCTCGATGACCGGCGCGCCGAAGCTCCGCACCCTGGAGATCATCGACTCGCTGGAGACCGAGGCGCGCGGCGTGTACTCCGGGGCGATCGGCTTCCTGTCCTGCAACGGCACCGCCGATCTGAACATTGTCATCCGCACCGCGGTCTTCGTCGGCGACCGGATGCACCTCGGCGCCGGCGGGGCGATCGTCCTCGACTCCGACCCCGCCGCCGAGTACGACGAGATGCTGCTCAAGCTCGTCGGGCAGATGCGCGCCTACGGGATGTCCGGCCGCGCGGCGGTCGAGCCGGGCACGACGGCGCGGGGACAGCGATGAACGTCGCCGCCGATCTCGCCCGGCTGGCCGGCGAACGGGGCTGGTCGCCGGCGCCGGCGTTCCTCGACGAGCACCGGACCTGGACCCACGGCGAGGTGCACGACCTGGCCGCCCGGGCCGCGACCGTCCTCGGCGAGCACGAGGTGCGACCCGGTGACCGGGTCGTGCTGGCGCTGCCGGACAGCATCGGGTGGGTGGTGGCGTTCCTGGCGATCGCCCGGCTCGGCGCGGTCGCGGTGCTGGTCAACCCCAGCCTGCCCAAGGCCGACCACGAGTTCATCGCGGACGACTGCGCCGCGGCGCTGTGCCTGACCCGCGACGACCTGCGGGACCACTTCGCCGGCCGGCGCTGGGCCGGCATCGACGACCTGCTCGCCCGGGCGGCCGGCGCGGAACAGGCCGGCGCCTGGCCCGGCGACGAACGCTCACCGCTGTACCTGCAGTACACCTCCGGCACCACGGGCGAACCGAAGGGCGTCGTGCACCACCAGGGCGACCTGCGGATCTATCACGACGCCGTGGCGGGCGAGGTGCTCGGGGTGCGGGCGACGGATGTGACGCTGTCGGTCTCCAAGCTCTTCTTCGCGTACGGCTTCGGCAACGCCTTCGTGTTCCCGCTGTTCTCCGGGTCGTCGGCGGTGCTGCTCGCGGCCCGCCCGACCCCCGAAATGATCATGGAGGCCGTGGTCCGGCACGGGGTGACCCTGCTCTACGCGGTGCCGTCGGCGTACGCCGCCCTGGTCGACCGGGCCGAGCCGGCGGCCTTCGCGACGGTCCGCGCTGCGGTCTCCGCCGGCGAGGCTCTCCCGCCGATGCTCGGGGAGCTGACCACCGTCCTGCTCGGTGCCCCGGTCTGCGAGCAGATCGGCTCCACCGAGGCCGGGCACGCGTTCTGCGCGAACTCGCCCGACGACAACGTGCCCGGCACCGTGGGCCGGGTGGTGCCCGGCTACGAGGTGCAACTGCGGGACCGGCGCGGCCGCGCGGTGCCCGACGGGGAGCCCGGCGAGCTCTGGGTTCGCGGTCCCACCCTGCTCCGTGAGTATCTGAACCGGCCGGCCGAGACGGCGCAGGCGCTGGTGGACGGCTGGCTCGCCACCCGGGACCTGGCCTGCCGCCGGCCCGACGGGACGTTCGAGCACCGCGGCCGGGTCGACGACATGGAGATGGTCGGCGGCATCACCGTTTCCCCGGCGGAGGTGGAACGGCTGTTCGCCGAGCACCCCCTGGTGCGCGAGGTGGCGGTCGCCGCCGTGCCGGACCATCTCGGCGCCACCAAGCTGCGTGCCTTCGTCGTGCCGGCCGGGCCGGTGGGCGACGCGGCCGTCTTCGAAACCGAGCTCATCGGACTGGCCCGGGGGCGGCTCGCGTCGTTCAAGGTGCCCAGGACGGTGCGGGCGGTGTCGCACCTGCCCCGCACCGCGACCGGCAAACTCCGCCGGCACATCGTTCGCACCGGCGCCTGGTGATCAGGCGCCCGTACAGCCCTTCCCCGTAGCGACCAATGACCAGAAGGAGAACGCAGATGGCGACCAAGCGCGGGTTTTACATCGGGGAGATGTTCGAGCGCGCGGCCGCCCGCCACGGCGCGGTACGGGTCACCCTGGACCGGGTCCTGGACGTGGCCCCCGACGCCGGGCTCGAACACACCTACGTCACGCTGGCCGAGTTGGTCAGCGAACTGGCCGCCCGGCTCAGCGCCGCCGGCGTACGCCGTACGGACCGGGTCGCCGTCTACAAGTCCGACAACGTGGACCTCGCGCTGCTGACCTGCGCGCTCTCCCGGATCGGGGCGGTGCCGGCGCTGCTGTCGCCCTCGCTGACCCCCGGCGTCGTCGCCAAGCTGCTGCAGCGCATGGACCGGCCCTGGCTGATCAGCGACCCGGCGAAGCTGACCGACGAGCTGGCGCCGCCCGAGCTTCCCGCGCTGACCCGCGACGTGATGCTGGTCGGCGCGGGCGCCAGGATGCAGGCGGAGCAGATCTCCGGGATCGCGCTGGAGACGCTGGCCGGCGCACCGCGGCAGCCGGCGGTGCGGCTCGACCCGAGGGAGCCGGCGCTGATCACCCACAGCTCCGGCACCACCGGCCTGCCCAAGCTCGCCGTGCACTGCCCCCAGGCCCTGCGGAACCGGCTGCTGCCGCAGCAGGTGATGGGCTGGCCCAGCCGGGGAGAGACGGCCGCGCTGTGCATGTCGTACGTGCACTCGCGCTTCTACCACGCGCTGGGTGTCTTCCTCGGTTACGGCAGCCCGCTGGTGCTGATGGTCGACCATGATCCGGCGCTGGTGGGCCCGCTGCTGACCAGGACCCGGCCGGGCATCGTGGAGACCCACCCGAACACCTTCGTCCTGTGGGAGGACCTCGCCGACGCGCCCGGCAGCCCGCTGGCCAACGTCGGCTTCTACGGCAGCACCTTCGACGCCATCCACCCGCGCACGATCCAGCGGCTGCTCGGCGCTTCCCGCCGGCCCTCCGCGGTGCTCACCCAGCTCTACGGGCAGAGCGAGACCGGCCCGGTGGTGGCCAGGTTCTTCACCCGCAAGGGCGCGGCCAAGGCGAACGGTCGGCTGGTCGGGATCGGGCTGCCCGGCTTCACCCGGGTCCGGGTCGTGGACGACAACGGCCGGCGGCTGCGGGCCGGCGTGCCCGGGCACATCGAGGTGCGCACCCGCGGGCGCATCCTGACCTACCTGGGCGGCGAGGAGCAGTACGCCAAGCAGCTCTCCGGCGGATGGTGGCGGATGGGCGACGTCGGCTACCGCACCCGGTGGGGCGGGCTGTACCTGACCGACCGCGAGATCGACCAGATCGACGCCGTCGACAGCAACCTGGAGCTCGAGGACATCCTGATGTCCCGGCTGGAGGAGCTGCGCGAGATCGTCGTCGTGCCCGGCCTGGACGGCGGACCGGTACCGGTGGTGTGCACCAGGAACGACGAGCCGCTGGCGCCGCAGCGCTGGAAGGACGCCGTCGCCGGCCTCCCGGCGATGGCCGAGCCGGTGGTGTGCCGCTTCGAGGACCTGCCCCGGACCGGCACCTGGAAGATCAAGCGGGTGGAGATCGCCGAACTGCTGCGCGAGAGCCAGTCGCTGAGCAAGAACTGGATCGCCAGTTGATCCGCCAGCAACCGGTGCTCGTGGTGGGAGCCGGTCCCGTGGGCCTGACCGCGGCACTGGCGCTGCGCGCCCGCGGCCTGCCGGTCGACCTGCTGGAGGCGGACCCCGAGGAACGGGCGCGGCCGGGAAGCCGGGCGCTCTTCGTCCATCGCCAGTCGCTGTCCACACTGGACCGGATCGCGCCGGGCCTCGGCGAGCGGATCGGTGGCTACGGCGTGGTGTGGCAGACCCGGCGCACCTTCTATCGTGGACGGCAGGTCTACACCAAGAAGGTGCACCGGAACGGTTCCGCCGGCCCGCCGCCGTTCAGCAGCCTGCGCCAGGCCGACACCGAGCGGTTCCTGCGCGCCGCCTGCGTGGACGCCGGGGTGCGCTTCCACTGGGAGGCGGAGGTGATCGGCGTCGAGACCACGGCGACGGCGGTCAGCGTGCGCGTGAACGACGGCCGGCTGTTCCAGGCCAGTCACCTGGTGGCGGCGGACGGCGCCCGGTCCGCGGTGCGCGGCGTGCTGGGCATCGCCCTGGCCGGCGCCCGCACCGAGGGATCGCACGTGGTGGTGGACATCGCCGACCGGGAGGACGCGGCGGGCCCGGCCGAGCGGGTCTTCCACTACGAGCACCCGGGGGTGGGCGGCCGTACCGTCCTGCGCGTGCCGTTCCGGGGCGGCTTCCAGGTCGACCTGCAGTGCCGCGACGACGATCCGATGGACGACTTCGGGACCGAGGCAGCCGTCCGGAACTGGCTGCCGGGCGTCGTCGGCGACGGCTACGCCGACCGGGTGCTGTGGATCTCGACGTATCACTTCCTGCAGAAGGTCGCGGAGTCCTTCACCGACCAGCACCGGCGGGTCCTGCTGGCGGGCGAGGCGGCACACCTGTTCCCGCCCTTCGGCGCCCGCGGCATGAACAGCGGGATCGCCGACGCCGACGCGGCGGCGGAGGCGATCGCCGGCGCCGTACGGGATCCGGGCGAAGCCGTCGCCCTCGTCGACGCCTACGCCGAGACCCGGCGCGCCGCGGCGGTCTTCAACAGCGCCGCGGCCGGCACCGCGCTGTCGCACCTGCGGCCGCGCCCGCTGATGCGGGTCAAGCAACGGACGGCCGCCGCACTGGCAATGGTGCTGCCGGGCTGCGGGTCGTGGCTCGAACACGCGCCCTACGGCCCGCGCCACGGCCCGCCGGCCGATCCCCAGCGGAAATACTGAGCCTGGTCGCTACCCGGGTCAGGCAGGCGGTGCGGGCTGGTACGCGCCGACTGCCATCCGGGTGGAGACGGCGATCCGGTTGTACGCGTTGATGACGACCGCCGCCCAGATCACCGCGGCCAGCTCGGCCTCCTTGAAGACCTCGGCGGCGGCCTGGTAGACCGCATCCGGAACCCGGCCGTCGTGCACCAGGGTGATCGCCTCGGTGAGCGCGAGCGCGGCCCGCTCACGATCGGTGAAGAAAGGCGTCTCCTGCCACGCGTTCAGCGCGTAGATCCGCTGCTCGGTCTCGCCCCGGGACCGGGTGTCTTTGGTGTGCATGTCGAGGCAGAAGGCGCATCCATTGATCTGCGATGCGCGGATCCTGACCAACTCGAGAAGCTCCGACTCGACGCCGGCCGCCGCGGCCGCCGCAACGGCCTCGCGGTGCAGCGCACCCATCGCCTTCGAAACGTCGGGGGTGATTTGTTTGAGCGCTACCCGGGGGAGTGCGGTGTCGGTTGTCATTTGACCATGATACGTCGCGGGGGGTGGCTTTCCCGGGGGCGAACGGTAGGGCCGGCGGCGCATTGTGAGAAAGGTCGAATTTCATGGAGAAGTTGAACCGCTGGCCGTTGTCGGCAGTGCGCGTCGTGGGCCCGGCCGTGGCCTGCCATGCTGCTCCCATGGCGGAACTGAACGGGCGACCGGTCGGCGTGGAGCAGCTACAGACGTTGGCACTGACCAACTTCGGGCACTTCACCACCTTCCGGGTGGACGACGGATGCGTGCGCGGCCTGGCAATGCATCTCGATCGGCTGGAGCGTGACTGCCAGGCCGTCTTCGGCGTGTCCTTGGAGGCGGAACGCGTCCGGCGATTCGTGCGGCGCCTGGTGCCGGCGGGCGGCTCCGCGACGATCCGGGTCACCGTTTTCGACCCGGCCACCGACCTCACCCGGCCAGCGGGCGCGAATAGTCCGCAGCTACTCGTCACCCGGCGCCCGGCGGCCACCCTGCCGCTGGCGCCATTGACCGTGCAGTCTGTTTCCTATGCCCGGGACGCCCCCGAGATCAAGAATGTGGGGCTGTTCGGCACCTTGCGCCAACGGCGTATCGCGCAGCTCAACGGATATGACGACGCGCTCTTTGTGGACGCGGCCGGAAATGTTTCGGAGGGCGGCACCTGGAACATCGGATTCTTCGACGGCGAACACGTCGTATGGCCGGCGGCGCGCTGCCTGGCCGGCATCACGATGCGGCTGCTCCAGAACTCCCCGCAGAAGATGAAGATCACTCCGGTTTCCCTAACGGAGTTGGGATCGATGCGGGCCGCCTTCGCCACCAACTCGGCGGTCGGCGTACGCGCGATCACCCGGATCGACGACCTGACGTTTCCCGCCGGGAGCGAGGTGCTGGAAGCCCTGCGCACGGCGTATCGGGGAGTCGAACCGGAGGCCGTGTGACCCGAGGCGGTACGCGGTATGTGTATCGATCGGGCATCGATGAATCCCCTTTGCCCCACGGGGTTGTTCCGCGCGTGGTGGCGGACGATACTGCATCGGCCGAAAGGCGCCGCCGGCTCTCGTGGCAGCGCCTTAGGGGACACCACAATGCCATTTCGAAGGGACCATTTCATGACTGCGACCGCCACTGTCGGGCAGAAGCCGATGATCGTCACCGCGCTGCTCTGCTTCTTCCTCGGCGTGCTCGGCGTGCACCGCTTCTACGTCGGCAAGGTCGGCACCGGGATCCTGCAGATCGTCACGTTCGGCGGCTTCTTCGGCGTCTGGCCGCTGATCGACTTCATCATGATCCTGATCGGCAAGTTCACCGACAAGCAGGGTCAGCCGCTGGCCCGCTGAGCCTCGCCGTGTCGCCCGGCGGCCAC
>Ga0307516_10002856_pt1 | contig 22738 bp, 16 predicted proteins | sample 19_EM_MG_FD_203310 | JGI IMG/M metagenome (GOLD analysis project Ga0307516, IMG submission 203310) | Populus trichocarpa ectomycorrhiza microbial communities from riparian zone in the Pacific Northwest, United States - 19_EM | ecosystem: Host-associated > Plants > Roots > Unclassified | place... | reverse complement strand
TGCCCGTCGGATTCGCTGGAGCCAGGGTGGGGGTGCTGGCTGAGGATGGCCCGGAGCGGGGCAGTCGCTGGGTACGGCCAGGCTGGACCCGTTCCGCGGCACGAGCGCGAATCCGGTTGTCCAACTCCCGACAGATCTGGATCAAATGACCCAGACTATCGGATCGGGGGCAGGAGGTGACCAAGGCATCTTTTATCTCATCCGAGAGGCCTTCGTACAATTGTTCTCTCTGGGCCTCTTCGTTCCAGTTTAGGTCTCCCATGATCCAACCAAACTCGGCGAAATAGGCGGCAAAAGTGCCGCTCTTTTGCTTGAGTTTTTGAATCTCACGGTTGGCGGTGCGGGTTCTGTCGGGGTCGTCGAATGCCTGGCGGAGGAGGTCGAGGAGTGCGTTCAAGGATTCGAGCCGGATTCGTCCAGTATTCTCAGATACATAGCCGCGAATCAGGCAGAGGGCGGCCCCCGAGAGGCGGTTGACCGCATATCGGAGGCACGCTTGGTCGTCAGGGTAACGATGGGGTTGTGCGGCCAACTTGTTGCGCAGCTGGATAATCCAGGTGCGCAATTCTTCGGCGTTACCGCCTTCGAAAATTGGCGCATCAGGAAACCCCTTCTGAGCAGCGTTGGCACCACCCTGAGATGTAGCCATGGCCACCACCTGGGCCTGCAGCTGGGTGAACCGCTGTTCGAGGGTGGAGCCGGAAGCGTTCGTGTCCATGGGTTCCGAACTCATTACGAGTAGGTTAGAATAAAAGATGCAACCTAGTGTAACGGCGGCGGTTCTCCAAGGTACTCGAGTGAGTTCGGGTGACGCAAGCGGGAGCGGGAGCGGAAGCGGGGGGGGGAACGGGAACAGGAATGGAACGGGAACGGGAACGGGAACGGGAACGGGAACGGGAACGGGAACGGGAACGGGAGACAGAGACGGACAGCGTCAGACGGACGTGTCGGACAAGAACGGACAACGTCAGACGGACGTGTCGGACAGAGAGACGGACAGCGTCGGACGGACGTGTCGGACAGGAACGGACAACGTCAGACGGACGTGTCGAACAGAGAGACGGACAGCGTCGGACGGACGTGTCGGACAGAGAGACGGACAGCGTCGGACGGACGTGTCGGACAGGAAGGGACAACGTCAGACGGACGTGTCGAACAGAGACGGGCGGCGCTAGACGAGCGTCGCCGATACGGAGATACGGAAACGGAGGAAACGGAGGAAACGGAGACGAGGTTGATATTCCGAATAGAATACAAGAGGTTGCATGAAGAGAAGAAGAAGAGAAAACACGGGAGACGCCCTCCTTATATACACAGTTCTCGCAACTCCCATACGTCCTCCTACTCATACCCGCGTAACTCACATATGTACTCATACTCACATATGTGCTCATAACCACGCAACTCATACAACCTTCTCTTATGCAACCGGGGCCCATAACCGACACCCTTTCCAAGATCGAGACATCCGGAGCGTGGTGACGACACTCTTTCCAAGATCGAGACATCCGGAGCGAGGTGCTGGCATCAACAACCAAATCAAACAACCAAATCCAAATCGAGCGCCGGGACCTGCGCCGTGACATCACGAGGAACTCAGAGTGGAGATGAAGGAGGCACAAATAGCTCAGACGGAACAGGCCAACAGGGCAAGACACCCGGATCCCGTCATGGAACCCAGCGACAGAGTCTGGCTGAAGAGAATGAACATCCGAACAACGCGACCATCGAATAAGTTGGACCACAAACAAATCGGACCCTACACCATATTAGAGAAAGTTGGCTTGCATACATATAAGCTGGACCTGCCCGCCTCTGTTAAACTACACCCAGTGTTCCACATCAGCCTCTAAGAACACACAGCCAGTACCGAGCCAATCCCAGGACACCACCAACCACCACCACCTCCCATTATCATAGAAGAACAACAAGAGTAGGAAGTGGAACAAATCCTCGACTCATGATGACACCGGAACAAGATCCAGTATCGAGTGAAGTGGACTGGCTTCCATGACCCAGACAAAACTTGGTACCCGGCCGAAAACTTCGATAACTCACCAGAGATTAAACGCAAATTCCATGGGGAATATCCGGAGAAGCCGGCACCTCAAAACTAGCAGTATGTCTACCACCGCCACTGTCGACACCAATGAAGGCTGGACCTTTGCTGGCCGCAACCGCACCCCCGAGTTTCCCACCACAACCGAGCCCGACAACGAATCCACCGAACTGCCCACTTGCAACGAAACCCCCAATGACTGGGGCATCGCTGCCACCATGACCGACGGATGGGGCATCCCGCCAGCCACACCATCACCACTGCGGTCTGCTGTGGGGCAACCACGCACTGACGACCACGCTCCCCTCCACTGGACGGCCTGCTACGATGACTACTGCAACACCCACTGCCAGAGCAAGGACAACAACTACTATCCTCGCCCATGCCACCGCCACCGCCGAGCGACAAACTGCGACTGCCCACTCCCGCACCCAAACAAACTACTCGAAGTAACCCGTGAACGACGCCTTGACCCAGTCAAGGCATGTGCAGACTGGCACCGAGGGATACGGGTCTGCCCGGAGTGCCAGTTCCTCGTGAACATAGAAAACTATCACCTCCGTTGTAGTGCTGCAGCCCCACGCGCCCCCCTGGCCGACGTCACGCCACCACAGGAAGATCAGGAGGCCATTCTGGCTGGGCACGCTCATCAGGAAAAAAAAAAATTGCGTCCTGAGCGTCCAGACACACTAGACGCTCTGAACGCTTCGGACGCAACCTGCTTAACTCGGACGCAGTTCGCCATGGCACCGTGAATCCGGACGCAGCTAGCCACAGCACCATACGTCTGGACGCAGTTCGCCACGGCATCTGCTTACCGGACGGAGCGTATCAGGGCATTTTCCTTCTGGACGCAGCCGTGTCAGGGCATTTTCCTTCTGGACGCAGCCGTGTCAGGGCAAATGGCATCTGGACGATGCGTGTCATGGCACCATGGTCACACTGGCAGTCAAGGCACGGAACATCACAGCAAATACTCTTGTCGCATTCGCAAACATGCAGCGGGTTCCAAGCATAGTGACTCAGTCCAGTTCTATTCATTATATCTAATGTACATCTATATATGCTACTACCACACTTCACGCAGAAACAAAGGAAAGTTGGCAAATATGACAGGACGCGTTGAGCACGACGTGATGAGCACGACGCGATGAGCACAACGCGATGAGCACAACGCGTTGAGCACAACGCGATGAGCACGATGCGATGAGCACGATGCGATGAGCACGACAACTATGAGGAGGATGGCGATGAGCACGCCGCCGGCGGTGAGGACAATAGCAAGTAGGACGCGGCGAGTATGATTGCGAGCTTTGTGACATGGTTAGCGCAGGTCTCAGAGTGACAGACAGTGGGAAGTTGTACAATACAAGGTGACGAGTACGATGTCAATGAGGGTGCCGGCGGCGAGAACGATAGCGGGTAGAACACGGCGAGTGTGGCAGTAAGTAGGACGTGGCGGGTATGGGAGCGAGTAAGACACGACGCTTATGTGGCGAGCTTTGTGACATGGTTAGCACAGCTCTCGGAGTGACAGACAGCGGGAAGTTGTACAATACAACGTGACGAGTACGATGTCAATGAGGGTGCCGGCGGCGAGAACGATAGGGGGTAGGATGAGGCGAGTGTGGGCGAGTAAGACGCAGCAAGTATGAGAGCGAGTAAGACGTGGCGAGTATGATGGCGAAAAAGGCGCAACGAGTAAGATGTCGATTAGGAAAATGCCGACGAGTAGGACGAGGTGAAAGGAGAAGAAAAAAGGGGTCTATCTATGATTGATGAGCGACCCGAACCTTGCGAAAGCGCAAGCGTTAGTAGCGGCTTGGCGCTTTCTATTGCCATCGTACTCGTCGCGTCTTTAATGCCATCATACTCGCCGCGACTTACTCGCCGTGTCCTTCTCGCTATTGTCCTCGCCGCTGGCACCCTCATTGACATCGTACTTCTCACTGTGTATTGTACAACTTCCCGGTGTCTCTGTCACTCTGAGAGCTGCGCTAACCTTGTCACAAAGCTCGCCGTCGTACTCGCCGCGTGTTACATGCAATCATACTCGCCGTATCCTACTTGCTATTGTCCTCGCCGCTGGCACCCTCATTGACATCGTACTCCTCCCTGTGTATTGTACAACTTCCCGGTATCTCTGTCACTCTGAGAGCTGCGCTAACCATGTCACAAAGCTCACCACATAATCGTCGCGTCTTACTCCCATGTCTGCTGCGTCCTACTCACTGCCACACTCGCCACGTCCTACCTGCTATCATTCTCGCCGCCAGCACCCTCATTGACATCGTACTCGTCACATTGTATTGTACAACTTCCCGCTGTCTGTCACTCTGAGACCTGCACTAACCATGTCACAAAGCTCGCAATCATACTCGCCGCATCCTACTTGCTATCGTCCTCGCTGCCGGCGGCGTGCTCATCGCCATCCTCCTCATAGTTGTCGTGCTCATCATATCGTGCTCATCGCGTCGTGCTCATCGTGTCGTGCTCAACGCGTCCTGTCGTATTTGCCAAATTTCCTTTGTTTCCGCGCGAAGTGTGGTAGTAGCATATATGGATGTACATTAAATAGAAAGAATAGAACTGGACTGAGTCACTATGCCTGGAACTCGCTGCGTGTTTGCGAATGCGACAAGAGTATTTGCTACGATGTTCCGTGCCTTGACAGACAGTGTGACCGTGGTGCCATGACAGGCGTCTGTCAAGATCCTGCCTTGACTACTCGGTGCTGCTCGACAGGTAATGTAGGCTCGGTTCTTCGGGGCAAGCTTGGGATCACACTTCCGGCGTACTCACACGCCGCTCGTAGTCACACTTCCAGCGTACTCACGCGCCGCTCGTAGTCACACTTCCGTCGTACTCACACACTGCTCGTCATCTTATGGTATCCGTCACGCCCAGCGTGGTCTCATCGCGGTCCTCTCACACGTCTTGCGTGGGCTCGTTGTTCTCGCGGTATCCATCACGCCTGGTGTGGTCTCCTCGCGATCTTCTCACATGCCTTTGCCTGGGCTCGTTGTTCTCGCAGTATTCGTCACGCCTGGCGTGATCTCGTCGCGGTCTTCTCACACGCCTTGCGTGGGCTCGTTGTTCTCGCGGTATCCGTCACGTCTGGTGTGGTCTCATCGCGATCTTCTCACACGCCTTTGCGTGGGCTTGTTGTTCTTGCGGTATTCGTCACACCTGGCATGGTCTCGTCGCGGTCTTCTCACATGCCTTGTGTGGGCTCGTTGTTCTTATCGGGGTGGTGGTTGCAGCGCCGGTTCACTGGTAGAGAGAGGTAGGTCTGTGGAGAGAGATAATAGATTGCGTGGAGAAGAATCTCCAGACTAGCTACTGCGCCCTTCCTTTATACCTTTCCTTTCCTCTGTGGAATCACAGCTTGCCTGCAAGACTGACACAGTTCCTCCCTAGCTCATCATGAGTCAATCGCTGCGCCCAAGGAAACACACGATCCTACTCGGCCCTTCATCCTCCCGCAATACGCAAGGCAGACACACACAACAGTAGGAAAACAACAAGGTAAGCAGTAAACATAAGACAGAGTAAAGCGAGGCAGACACGCAGACAGTAAGGAAACGTCAAGCGCAACGTGGTAAGCAATAAACATAACACAGAGTAAAGCGAGGCAGACACGCAGACAGTAAGGAAACAAGCGGGGAAAATTCTGGGGCGGCCTGCAACCAGGTTCTGAGGAATATTGCTACCGGCACGATATTGGCAGGGGCTGGGGTACTGCGGCTAGGCGCGTAGGATGACAGTGGCCGTGGTGGCAGAGATAAGGATCAGCCATAGCGTGGCAAGGGTGAGCGCGGCGCTGGCGGCGGCGCCTAGTAGCCTGTCGTGCCAGGTTCGTGACAGTAGGTCCCCTGTCCAGACCGAAGCTCCGGCGAGGTCAGGCCGGGTGGCGGTCGTGTGGTGGCGGATCGGAGTGCGATAGATGTGGATGGGTCAGCTAGCCTGCTGCTGGGTTTGTTGTTTGTTTATTCGCTGCTGTTCGGCAGTGATGGTTTCCAGGGTTCGTGCCATCCTCTGGAGTTGTCGTTGGTCAGCGTTGTGTTGGTTGCGTATCGTCTGGGCCAGCAGGCGCTGGATCCCGTAGTTATGGCGGGCTTCTTGTATGACTGTGTTCTGGACCTTGGTGAGGATTTCCGCCAACAGGCAGATTTGGTCGTCCGGGGGCATAGCCGCCTTGGCGTCGGGGTTTTCTTCGGCGGCCGTGGGGGCCTCCTGGGGTGGCCTGATGTCGGCCAGTGGCGCGCGCTGCGCGGTTCTTTGGCAACGTAGGTGGTGGTCGTTCAAGTTTACCAGGAATCGGCAGTTGGGGCAGACCCGCTTTCCCTTCTGCCAATCGGCGCAGGCCTTGCGTGGGTTGAGGTGTCTCACACGGATGACTTCAACCAGCACGTATGGGTGGGCGTTGGGGCAGTCGCACTGCTGGTGGCTGCGGCGGCGGCGGTCGTTGCCGCGTCGGGGGTAGTAGTTGTTGTCCTTCATTTGGCGGTGAGTGTTGCAGTAGTCATCGTAGCAAGCCGTCCAGTGGAGGGAGGCGTGATCGTTGATATGAGGATGTCCTACAGCGGACAGCGGCGGGGAAGGTGTGGTGGGAGGAATACCCCAATTGTTGTCAGGTTCGGTCGTGGTAGGGAATTCGGGAATGGGGTTGTTGTCGTCCGGGAAGGTCCAGCCTTCATTGGTGTTGATCGTGGCGGTAGTGGACATATTGCTAATTTTGGGGGGCAGGTTTCTCAGGGTACTCCTCGTGGAACTGGTGGATGAGGTCGGGTGAGTTTTTAAAGTTGCGGGCTGGGTAGCAGGTACGATCGGGGTCGTGGAAGCCGGTCCACTTGACTCGATACTGTATCTGGTTTCTATGGTGTTGGGAGTCGAGGATCTTTTCTACTTCCCACTCTTGCTGTTCTTGGATGATTACAGGCGGTGGCGGTTGTTGTTGGTGTCCTGGGATGGGTTTGGTGCTGGCTGTGGGTTCAAGGAGGCTGATGTGGAAGACTGGGTGGAGTCTAACAGTGGGCGGTAGGTCCAATTTATATGCACGCAAGCCCACCTTCTCCTTTATGGTATATGGGCCTATCTGTTTGTGGTCCAGTTTGTTGGAGGGTCGTGTTGTCTGGATGTTCTTCCTCTGGAGCCAGACCTTGTCGCCAGGTTTCAATACCGGGTCCGGATGTTGTGCTTTGTTGGCTTGCTCTGCTTGAGCCATTTGTGCCTCGATCATCGCTGTGCGGAGTCCTTCATGCAAGGCTCGAAGCACCGCAGCATATTCTGAGACTTCCGGTATTTCTTTGTTGTGAGTGCTAAGGTCCGGCATAAAACGGGGGTGGTATCCGTAATTAGCAAAGAAGGGGGTTACTTTTGTGCTTTCGGCTTGCGTGTTGTTGTAGCAGAATTCGGCAATTGGCAGGAGCTTTCCCCAGTCGTTTTGCTGGTAATTGCAGTATGCCCGCAAATACTGTTCCAGTGTTGCATTGCCTCGTTCTGTCTGTCCATCGGTCTGGGGGTGAAATGCCGTGCTGAGTTTCCGTGAGATGCTGAGTGCCTCGGTGACGCGTTCCCAAAACCTCGAGGTAAACAGTGATCCTCTGTCCGATATGATGTTTGTGGGTAGGCCGTGGGGGCGTATGACGTGCCTCACAAAGCTGTCTGCGAGTCCTGCCGGGTCCATCGTACCGTCACACGCTACGAAGTGTCCCATCTTGGTCAATCGGTCGATGATTACCCACAGGGCGTCACTTCCGTTGCTCGTAGGTAGTCCTGCGATGAAATCCATCGATATGGAGTCCCATGGCCGGTGCGGGGGTTGAATAGGTTTCAGGAGTCCGAATGGCGCGTATCTGATTGGCTTGATTCGTCGGCAGGTGTCGCAGTAGTCAACGTATCAGTGGACATATCTTCGTTGCTCTGGCCAGTAGAAGTTTCGGCTAATGAGTTCCAGGGTTCTTGCACGGCCCGGGTGTCCCGCGGCTTGTGCATCATGGTGATCTCTTAATATCCGGAGTCGCAGGTCGTTGTTGTCAGGGATCCATATGAGGCCGTCGTATAGTAGTATCCCCTCGTTTTCTTCAGATAGTCCTAATGCGATCTTCCCGTCGAGGGTGATCCTGCTCACCTTTTTCCCCTGGATTTCTTGGATCTCTTTATCTGCGGTGCTTAGTGTCCGTATTTCGCTCAGGAGCTCTTTGTCTATCTCAAGGCTGATGGTTTCTGTTGTATTGGCTTGGAGTACTTTGGCATGGTTATCAATTCGGGGCACCTCGAAAGCTTCCTCGGGTAACAGGATTCGGCGGTGGTTCTGCCGATGTTTCATATCCCCTTCCCAGCGAGAGTCTCCTGACTCTCTAGACAGGATGTCCAGCTTGCCGGCCAATTTCCCGGGTCGGTATTTAATCATAAAGTCATAGTTGGCTAGTCGTTTGCCCCACCGGGCTTGCCGTAGGTTAAGGTCTTTCTTCGTTTTCCAGTATTCGAGGTTCTTGTGGTCCATGAGAATCGTGATTTTGGGTCCCCTTGTTTTGCAATAAGTACCCCATTTTCGTAGTGCGTCTATGATTGCTAGTAGTTCCTTGTCGTGAATATCGTAGTTGCGCTCTGGATCCTTCAGCTTTCTTGAGTAGTATGCCACAGGGTGCAAGATCCCTTTTTCATTGGGTTGTGAGCAGATTGCTCCTATGGCGTAATCTGAGGCATCTGTTTCGATGGTAACGGGTCTTTCCGGATCGAAGTGTTGTAGTATAGGTTCTGTGATCATTGCTTTCTTGAGCGTCTCAAATGCCTCTTGTTGTTTATCACTCCATTCCCATCCTTTTTCCTTCCTTGTGAGGGAGGATAGGGGTGTCGTGATTTTGCTGTAGTCTCTCATAAAGCGCCAGTAAAAGTTGGCAAAGCCGAGGAAGCTCTGGATTCCTTTGACGTTTGTTTGTTCCTTCCATTCTTTGATGGTCTGGATTTTTTCTTCGTCCATTCGCAGTCCCTGCAGTGATATGACGTATCCCAAGTATTCTATTTCCGTTGTATGGAATTCGCATTTGGATGCTTTCAGTGTGAGCCCCGTTTCCTCAACTCGTTTCAAGATTGTCCGGACGTGTCTCCGGTGGTCTGTCAGATTTTGCGAGAAGATGAGGATGTTGTCCAGATATGCCACACAGAAGATATCAAGGTATTCGCTCAAAATCTCGTTCATCCATCGTTGGAACGACGCCGGTGCATTGGTCAACCCGAAAGGCATGACACAGTACTCGTATAGTCCGTACCGGGTTCGGAAGGCTGTTTTCCATTCGTCTCCTGCTGCGATTCGGAGGTTGTAGTAGGCGTCTCGGATTTCTAGTTTGGTGTAGATGGTGGCATTGAATAGTTGATCCAGGGACTCTCCGATTAATGGCAATGGTGTCCGGTCTTTGATTGTGATCTCATTCAGTTGTCAATAATCCACACATAGGCGTAGTCCCCCATCCTTCTTCTTGACAAAGTGTATTGGCGCCCCAGCCGGGGAGGTAGATGCCCGGATCCATCCCCGCTTCTCATTGACTTCTAGGTATTCCTTGAGAGCCTTTATTTTTTCTTCGTTCAGGGGTCGCAGGGGCTCGTATGGGGGCGTCATTCCTTCCTCCAGTGGAATGTGGTGGTCGTGAGCGTGGTGGGGTGGAGGTGCCGTAGGTTCTTTTTCGGTGAATACTTCGAGGAACTCATGATATTCCGGCGGAATTGGGTTTTTGCTGGTCTTAGAGGTTTCCTTGATTTTGCTGATGACGGTCTGGCGTACTTCCCATGGGTCCGTTTTGCCAATCTCCTAATTTTCCGGTGTTTTCCTGTAGTATTGCTCCGTGGCCTTTTCTTTCGGGACCGTGTTCGCTCTTGGTGAGCTAGGTAAGCATTTTTTGGTGCAGTGGTCCGAGTGGAATTTCACAGTATGATTCTTCCACCCTATCACCGGATCATGGAGCTTGAGCCATGAGAGTCCTAGGATGATTGGCAGATTTCCTATTGTGATGCAGTGTAGCCAGATGTCTTCCTGATGATGATTGATTGTGAGGTGGACTTGGACGTCGTGGGTTACTGGCCCGCCGGTGACCTCGCTCCCATCCATGGTCAGGACCCATGTTGGTGTCGCTTTTTGCTGTATTGGGATTCCACTTGCTTCGGCGTAAGCCTTGTCGACAAAGTTCTCGGATGCCCCGCTGTCCACTAGGGCGGTGCTGTTGTGTTCGTTTCCGTCGGTTCCTATGATTCGTACTTTGATCATGATCTTCTCTTCGCGGTCGTACCTGGTTGTTCGTATTCTGTAGGGTTGGTCTGGTTCTGAAACAGGTTTCTCCCTCGGGTGGCTGTTGCCTAGGCCTATTCCCGAGGGCTGTTGTTTCCCGCCGGTTCGGGTTCTTTCCCTGCTTCATTGTTTATGGTGTCTTCTTCGTACGTGGCTTCTGCTGCCCGGTATGGCCCTCTCCATAGGGCTCGTGCTTTCTTGGGCTGGGGGCATTCCTTCGCAAAGTGCTCCTTTTTTCCGCAATTGTAGCATTCGTCCGTTTGTGGTCGTCGGGGGAACCGGGTCGGCATTCTTGGTGCGAACTTGAACCGTCGGGTAGCATCTAGGTCCATTGGGTCCCCCGGGGCGCTGACGGGTTCTTTCGTGTGGACATGGAAGTGCGCTTCTGAACTAGCCGCAGGCTGCCGACTAATGACTCCAAGGTTGCATAGGTGGCTGTCTGTTTTGATGGCTGCGGTGGCGTAGTCTACCAGGACGGTGGCTGGTACTTCGCTCATGACCAGGTGCCTTTTTACTTCTGGGTGTAATCTGTCTCGAAATCACGCGATGCATATGTTGTCCGCGTACAGGAGATCTGCTTTGATTCGTTGGAATTCAGCCCCGTAGGTTGCTGCCGTCCGGTTTCCCTGCTGGATTTTCTGGAATTTTTCGAAGGCTATTTCCTCGGCATCCACCTGGCCGAAGGCGTGCTTCATGTTAGTTTTCAGTTCTTCCCATGTTAGGTTGATTCCTCCCTCCTGGTTCAGGAAGGTTTCCACCCAGTTCCATGCCACCCCCCGGAGTAGGGAGGATGCGTATCCCATTTTTTTCTCATTGTTGTCGAATCGATTTCCCTCTGTTCTAAACTTCAGCTCGCACTGGGCCAGGAACGTTTTGAATTTTGCTTTTTCTCCTTCGAACAGTTCGGGGTCCCGGAGCTTTGGGTAACTGGTCTGCGGCGGTCTGTCGCCTGCTGCTAGGAGGGCCTGCAACATTTCCGTTGTCAACAGGTGGGGTCCTTCAATCATTCTTCTGGTCTGTTCTGGTGACTTGGGGGTCTGTGGCCTGGATCTTTGCTCTGGGGTTACTGGACTCGGTGCTCGCTGGTCGTCAGAGACGTCCCTAAATTCGCTCAGGTTGAGGGGGTCCGGGGACTCCACCGTGTCTTTCTTGTTGCTATGTCAGGTGTCGATAGGGAGACGCAATCTAGTGTCAAGATCCTGCCTTGACTACTCCATGCTGCTCGACAGGTAATGTAGGCTCAGTTCTTCGGGGCAAGCTCGTGATCACACTTCCAGCATACTCACGCACTGCTCGTAGTCACACTTCCGGTGTACTCACATACCACTCGTAGTCACACTTCCGGCGTACTCACGCGCCACTTGTCGTCTCGCGGTATCCGTCACGCCCGGCGTGGTCTCGTCACGGTCCTCTCACACGCCTTGTGTGGGCTCGTTGTTCTCGCAGTATCCGTCACGCCTGACGTGGTCTCGTCATGATCTTCTCACACGCCTTTGCATGGGCTCGTTGTTCTTGCGGTATTCGTCACGCCTGGCGAGGTCTCGTCGCGGTCTTCTTACATGCCTTGCATGGGCTCATTGTTCTTGCAGTATCCATCACGCCTGGCGTGGTCTGGTCGTGATCTTCTCACATGCCTTTGCGTGGGCTCGTTGTTCTTGCGGTATTCGTCACGCCTGGCATGGTCTCGTCGCGGTCTTCTCACATGCCTTGCGTGGGCTCGTTGTTCTTATCGGGGTGGTGGTTGCAGCGCCGGTTCACTGGTAGAGAGAGGTAGGTCTGTGGAGAGAGATAATAGATTGCATGGAGAAGAATCTCCAGACTAGCTACTGCGCCCTTCCTTTATACCTTTCCTTTTCTCTGTGGAATCACAGCTTGCCCGCAAGACTGACACAGTTCCTCCCTAGCTCATCGTGACTCAATCGCTGCGCCCAAGGAAATACACGATCCTACTCGGCCCTTCATCCTCCCGCCATACGCAAGGCAGACACACACAACAGTAGGGAAACAACAAGGTAAGCAATAAACATAACACAGAGTAAAGCGAGGCAGACGCGCAGACAGTAAGGAAACGTCAAGCGCAACGTGGTAAGCAATAAACATAACACAGAGTAAAGCGAGGCAGATACGTAGACAGTAAGGAAACATCAAGCGCAACGTGGTAAGCAATAAACATAACACAGAGTAAAGCGAGGCAGACACGCAGACAGTAAGGAAACGTCAAGTGCAATGTGGTAAGCAATAAACATAACACAGAGTAAAGCGAGGCAGACACGCAGACAGTAAGGAAACAAGCGGGGAAAATCCTGGGCGGCCCGCGACCAGGTTCTGAGGAATATCGCTACCGGCGCGATATTGGCAGGGGCTGGAGTACTGCAGCTAGGCGCGTAGGATGATGGTGGCCATGGCGGTGGAGACAAGTGTGACACTGGGGTTGTATCGTAACCAGAGTGTAAACGGAATCAAAGGTAATCAGGCTACTTCCGATAATTCACAGCGGAATAATCTTAGATCTTGTGTGTGGGTTTCGGGGGTAGTGTTCGGTCTGTCTCCTTTCTCTTTTCGGGATGGAAGAGCCTGGTTATATGTTACCTTTGGAGTTGTCGTGAGATCGGGTGACTCGGGCTAACTATTCCTCCAAGGCTTTCGACCCTGTGGGCAACTCATTGGTCCTGGCAGGGTGTAGGTAAGGAGAGATGAGCTTTGTCGGTTTCGTACCACAGGGTCTTCCTGCGGCCGAGCGGGGTAACTGCGTCAGACTTTTTTCTCGTACACCTTTCGGGTGACGTGGCAGCTCCCTTTCGGGGAACCTACCCGAGTCTGCCGGTTTCCACTCGTTTGCTTTCCCCACAACCCCCTCAACTCCCGGAGTTAGTCCCTTATGTCCGGTCTCGGCCGTAAGTTCTAACTCCGTTCCTTATCTCCCTCCTAGACTCTCAGAGCCGATCTTTCCTGAATAGCTAACTACCGCGGTCCTCATCCCAGCTCGTACCTCTCCAAGGATCCGTGCTGACCCGTGATAATATTCCAGTGTAACACTACCTCCCCCTCTTCTTAGCTTCGTCCCAAAGCTAATGAATGTTTTTCTAAGTAGCCCGTCTCTTTCCGAAGATCTTCTCTGTCATGATACTTGCCGCTGAATGCAGTCCTCCACCCCTGCATCCCTCCCCATTGCTGGCCAGCCGGTTCGGCACCGGGGAGCCTCGGACGATGGGGCCCTTAGAGTAGGATGGTGCGTACTCTTACTGATCGGGTCATATTGAATCGTACTCGCCGCCACGCTGCGTCAAGGCTTGGCCGGCTCGGTGAGGTTCCGGGGTCGCATTGGGCCCCGGGAATCGGGAGAGGCATGGTGTCCTTCGTGCTAGTGACCTGTATGCTCGGCAGTGACCGCACCCACATCCTTCCGGGGGGAGACTAGTATGCTGGAGCAGTGACAGCGCCGTCGGGGACTCACTTCACCGTTTATGGGTCCTCTGCACCGGTTCCATCGGTCCGAGTCGGTCGCTGAGAGGTCAATACGTCTGTTCTGAACGGTTTTCCTGATTCTCAACAGTTTCGGCCGTGTGCACTCCTCGTTGGGCGCCCGGATGGCGGCTTCTCGTGGTTGCCCTTGAAGCGGGTCTTTTTGTTGGATCGTGATACTGTGGTACTGACATCCTCCGCCCCGTCAGCCCACTACCCCCAGGTCCTCGGGGGATCTGGTCTAGCCCTCGGTGAGCCAGTAGTCCCTCGGCGCACCCGGATTCTGTTGATGAAACTCCCGGAGTTTCTCCACACCGCCTACCAAAAAGTTGTCCAAAGGTTCCTCCGTCCAGTCCTTGCGCTCCGGGTAATCGAGCCATCGGACCAGATAGAGAACCCACTTGTTATTGCCCCGACCGCGCTCAACTGAGGACATAACTTCCTCCACGTCGTATTCCTCACTTTGCTCGATGTCGTCCGCCTCTCGGAGTACCATTGAGGGATCCGGCACTGCTCGATGTTCGCTGGTTCGGTAGGGTTCGAGTAGCGAGACGTGGAAGACGTTGTGAATTTTCCACTTTCGAGGCAACGTGAGACGGACCGCAAGCGGGGAAACTATTTTCTCAATTTGGAAGGGACCATGATTTTTGTGGTCCAACTTCTTCGTGGGTCGGCGCGTTTTGATGTTGCGTCCGTTGAGCATGACCAGATCTCCTACCTGATATGCAGGAAGGATTTTTCGTGCCGGGTCGGCGTATCGGCGCATCCGCTCCTGCGCCGCTTCTAGTCCTTGTCGTGACTCCTCCTGTATCGCCTGCATCCAGTGCGCGTAAATCGTGCTTGCTGGATTTAGAGGTTCTCCGGTCGGGGGGTCGATGGTTGCCGGGTGGAAGCTGTAATTCGCAAAGAATGGTGTCATCCCGTTCCCTACCGTGACTGAGGTGTTGTAGGCAAACTCCGCCATGGGCAGGAGTGACACCCAGTCGTCCTGTTCTCAGCTGACAAACGCTCATAGGTATGCCTCAACGGTCTGGTTGAGCCGTTCTGTTTGTCCGTCCGTTTGCGGGTGGAAAGCGGTGGACATCCGGGGTCGGATTCCCGATAATCGTAGGAATTCCTGCCATGCTTCTGACGTATACCATGAGTCTCTGTCCGACACGATGTCAGTGGGTAGCCCATGGTGTTTCCATATTTACCTGGCGAAGATGATTGCTAGGTCTGCTGTGGTTTTTTCGCGGAGTGGTATGAAGTGTGCCATCTTCGTGAACCGGTCGATCACCACCGACAGCTGATCGCATCCTTCTGAGAGCGGGAGTTCCGTGATGAAGTCCATCGCAATTGATTGCCATGGCGCATACGGGAGTTCTAGTGGAGAGGATAGTCCGTAGGGTTGGTGTCGGGACGCCTTGTTTTTCTGGCACTCCGGGCAGCTTCTGACGAAGTCAATAATTCGCACGTTCATTTTTGGCCTCCAGAAGTTTCGTCGTATCAGTTCGATCGTTTTATCCTGTCCCATGTGTCCGGCCACCTTCGTGTCGTGTTCTGATTCCAATATTTGCTGTACCATGCCCTTGGGTATCCAGAGCAGGTTCCTTCGGTATAGCAAGTCGTCCTGGTTTTCTATCTCCTTGTCCTTTCGGACCTTCGACGATAGCTCTCCTATCGCCGCTTCCTGTTTCCTTGCCTGTTCGTAGGCTTCATCCTTCTTCCCTTCTTCCTTGACTTTTGCCAGGAACTTGTCCGACCACTTTCTGCTAGGGAGCGAGGCGAGCCGAGCCGACGAGCAGATGAACGACCTGCCTTGTCGATTTGGTTCCGCAAATTGCTTTTCTTGCAAAACCGTTGTGATTGGCTGCTTTTCTATCCCCCCCTTTTCGGGGCGGTACTCCGAACGCCTGGATAATGCATCCGGTTTTCCATTCTGTGTTCTGGGTCGATAGTGGATCTGAAAATCGATTTCAGCCAGCTCTTGGGCCCACCTTGCCTGTCTTCGGTTGAGTACTTTGGTCGTTGTGAAGTATTCTAGGTTTTGGTGGTCAGAGAACACCTGTACCTTGTGGGTTGCTCCCTCGCAGTAATGTCTCCAATGTTTGAAGGCATCCACAATGGCCAGTAGTTCCTTGTCGTGGATTTCGTAGTTGATTTCCGCTGGTGTGAACTTCCTCGAGTGAAACGCCACTGGGTGTAGGCGGTTCTCCTCGTCGCGTTGTGATAGCACTGCTCCAATAGCAAAGTCCGAGGCGTCGGTTTCCATGATCACCAGTTTCTCGGCATCGAAGTGGGCTAGTATTGGTGCCGAGGTGAACCTGTGTTTAAGTTCTCTGAAAGCTGTTTCTGCCTCGTTATTCCACGTCCATTTTTCTGTTTTCTTTGTTAACTCTGTGAGGGGTCGTGCTATCCTGGAGTAATCCCGAATGAAACGTCGGTAAAAATTAGCAAATCCTAACAACGATTGTACTTCCGTGAGGGATTTGGGGGTTTTCCAGTCCAGGACTGCTTCCACTTTGGTTTTTGCCATCTCGATTCCATTTCTTCCTATCACATAGCCCAGGAACTCCACTTCCTGGACTCGCCAGATGCATTTTTCTGCGGCCACCGCTAGCCCGTTTTCCTGCAATCGCCGTAGCACTTCTTGCACAAGGTGGTCGTGCTCTTCTCGGGTTTTCGCATAGACCAGGATGTCGTCCATATAGGCCAGTACTCCTACGTCCAGCAGGTCTGACAGCACATGATTCATCATATCCTGGAAGGTGGACGGCGCGTTGGTAAGTCCGAACAGCATTACCTGGAATTCGTATAATCCGTAGCGGGTCCTGAACGCCGTTTTCCACTCATCTCCTTCTCTCATTCGGATGAGGTTGAACCCGTTTTTGAGATCCATTTTTGTGAACCATTGAGCCCCCTGGACTCGGTCCTGGAGTTCCTGCATGAGCGGAAGCGGATATCGGTTTGGGATCGTTATGCTGTTGAGGCCTCGATAGTCCACGCACAATCGGAGTCCCCGGCCGCTGGGTTTGGGAACGAACAAAATGGGAGATCCTGCCGATGATGTTGATCTCTTGATTTTTCCCATTCTTTCCATTTCTTTCAGCCACTCCCTGAGGGTTTGGAGCTCTACCTCGGAGAGTGGGTAAATGGGTCCCCACAGTGCCGTGCTTCCTTCCTTAAGGTCGATCCTGCAGTCGTACAGCTGGTGTTCCGGAAGTGCGTCGGCGGCTTCTTTGCTCATGATGCATAGGTACTGGTGGAATTCCAAGGGTACTTGCTCCAGTGGGTCCGGGTTCTCATCAACGGCTGTGACGTAGCCTATGAGCTGAGTGGAAGGTTCCGCGCTCACCGATTCATCCCAGGTTAGCGAGAATTCGTTGGTTTCATACTTCGTGCATTGTTCTAGGCACTTGGCGCTGTTAAAGCGTACCTCCTGTGAGGTCCAGGCTCCCTGAGGCGGGTGTTCCGTTACCCACCAGAAGGGGAGGAAGATGTCGATGTCCATGTCCATGGGAGATATTTCGAAGCTTTCCATCATGTAGTGCTTCCTGTGTTGCGGGCGCAGGGGCTTCGTATAATATTGGCCCGCGCCAGGTACTGCTTCTCCGGTATAGTTTTCGATTCTGACCGGTTCAGGGTGAGGCCTCTGTTCGAGGCCTAGTCGTTCCACCGTACGTTGGCTTATCAGGGCTATCGAGCAGCCGGTGTCCAGCAGGGCCCTGATCCTGTGTTGGTGGTTCCCTTGGTGTAGCAACATTTCTATTATTGGTCGGGTGCCGCGAGTGGAGATTCGAGGTTTCTTAGGTGAGGTTCCAGCACTTGGTTCCCTCCTTCGCTTCCTGGAGGTTCCACAAACTATTAGGAAGGCCTTCAGCTGCGGCGTGACCGGGCCCTTCAAAAATCCTCCTCTTTGCTTTCCCACATAGGTAGTGTGTCGATTTCCATTGTCTCCACAGCCGCTACCTTTCGCTGTTTGGCCGCAGGAGTCACGTCTTCCTCGTCGTCCTGTTTTCTCTTTCCGTCCGAGACTGCCCCCACCTTCCACGGGGCAGGCGGAAGCACCGTTCCTTTCTGAGTTTTGAAGGACAGGCATTCGTAGGTTTTGTGCCCCGTTCGTCCACATCGGCAGCAGTCTTCTCGGCTCTGGTGGTATTCTTCTTTTTCGTTGTTGGGCAAGCCTTTCATGGCTTCATCCATGGTCGGCCAGGTGTCCTTTTTCCCGAACCAGGTGGGCTTGGTTGCTATGTTACCGGGGCTTTCGCGGGGGTGGCTTTCTCTTTGCCTGGAGCTCGTCCGGTTCTCGTGCTTTTTGTCCTCCTTTTTCTCTGTCCGACCACTTCCTGTGCTTCCTGTCTGCCCCCTCATTTGCTTCTTGGCCTGCTTCAGGGCCCTTTTTCTCTCGACTTGGAGTGCTGCCTGATAGGTGGCGTGCAGGAACCCCTCATCGTCCGCGAACTCCCCGAGGTAGTGCACGAACCGCATGTCGATTACTGCCTCGGGCATTGCCAGGTCAATTTTCTCCTGCAGACTTTCTCCCGTGGCTCGAGCGAGGTTGTTGGGCACTCGGAACTCGGTCATATAGGCCCGAATGTCCCTGGTATACCTAAGCTGGCTCAGCTTGAGTTGGGCGCCAGCTGCCTCCCGGGAGTCAAAGTATTCGGTTCGGATGGCTGCGGAATAATTTGCCCAGGTATTGCTTTCGCCCATCGTATCGTATCGGTGTAGGTTCCATGCTTTGGCAGTACCGGTGAGGAGCATTCCTACCCAGACGATTTTTTGTTGGTCGGAGGTTTCGGGATAGAAACTCAGGTATTTCGTTACCGTTTTCCACCAGTTGTTGAAGGGGGTCGTTGGTTTGCCATCGAACATCTCGGGGTTTTCCATTTTTAGGCGGGAGGTTCGGATTCGGTTTGGCTCGGCCGTGGCACCCCTTGTGGCTCTTGCTACTCCTTCTGCCACTAGTTGTACTAGGTCGTGCGTGGTAATTGTAGGCGCAGGGTCCCTAGGTGGCGACGGAGAGCGGAGGCGTTGGAGAGGCGGTCAGGGTGGTTCGGATCGTGGGCCCGAAGGAGGTCCTGCTGTCGATCCAGGTGGTGTAGAAGGGGGGTTTCCTCCTTGTCCTGCCGCTGGCCCGAAGGCTGGTGGCCTTGGGGACACGTGGCGCCTGAGCTGCTCCAGCCGCTGCCTCATTTCCGGCGTCGGGGGTACTGCCGGGGGTCTCGGTCGTCGGAGCGTTGGTCTTGGGTTCAGGCGTAGCGGGCTTTCCAGCGCTGGTTCTGAGTGGGCTGTTGGGGTGCTGGTGCTGGTCTGCCTCACAGGGCTTCTCCACGCAGGGGGTGCTGTCGGCACTGGTGGTGTTGTGGGTAGTGGGATCCGGGTCGCAATGCATTGGATTTCTGCTCTTGCTTCCCGGAGTTGGTTTTCCAGGGTGGATACCCGGTTCTGGTGTGCCGCCGCCCATAATTCCACGTTGCCCTGAAAGTTGGCCAGATGTTGATTTCGGGCTGTGTTTGCTTCTGCCAGGAAGGACAGGGCATCGTTCACTCGAGCCAGCTGAGTGGCCTGACATATTTGTCGTTCGTTGGCCTCGTTGGTGCGTTCGATGATGGCTTGCCAAACGTTCGTGGCCACGGATTGGTACGCATTTGCTGCGCTCGACAGCTCGCTGCGTATCCATTCTTCTGCGATTTTTTCGTTAGCGTTGGCTCGGTCATATACGTACCTAGTTCCTTGTGCTAAGGTCTGGTAGGCCTGCTCGATTTCCCTTGTTCGTCGGTCCGTCCAATCGTAGGTGTCCCCGCACAGCTCCGTAAGCCGTTGTAAGTCGCTTTCGGCCTGCCGTTGCTGGCGCACCAGGGTTCTAACCCAGACTGCGGGATTAGCTATTTCCACCGCTTGTTCCGGTCCAGAGGTTCTGTCGGTGATTTGGAGCAGGTCCCGCAGGGCCTCGAGCCTGAGCATATTGAAGTCAGATGTCGACATTTCTTAGTATAGGTGAAGACAGTTGTTGGTGTAGATTGTTTCGTCGTCGGTGAAGTAATAGTCACAGAGATCTCGGAGCTCGTCTTCTGTGAATTCGGCTTTTTTATGGTTGTAGGCGCAGTTGAGCCAGTATTGCGTATACCAGTTCCAGGGCTCGTGATCGCCTTCTTGGTAGGGAGTAGTAATAGGTCCGTCGCTGAATGTATCCCACTGTTCATATGAGGCGAGCTCGCTGTCGATTGATTGGAATGTATGATCAAAGGAGTATTGTGATTGAGGTTCTTTTAGGGTGTGCAATTCGAGTAGGTAAAGGTGGTCTTCGAAGTATGTTGTGTCGAGGTAGGACATTCGTTGCTGAATTTCTTGTGTAGGGTGATTTTTGGATCGAAGATTATAGTGTGACACTGGGGTTGTATCGTAACCAGAGTGTAAACGGAATCAAAGGTAATCAGGCTACTTCCGATAATTCACAGTGGAATAATCTTAGATCTTGTGTGTGGGTTTCGGGGGTAGTGTTCGGTCTGTCTCCTTTCTCTTTTTGGGAGGGAAGAGCCTGGTTATATGTTACCTTTGGAGTTGTCGTGAGATCAAATGACTTGGGCTAACTATTTCTCCGAGGCTTTCGACCCCGTGGGCAACTCATTGGTCCTGGCAGGGTGTAGGTAAGGAGAGATGAGCTTTGTCGGTTTCGCACGGCAGGGTCTTCCTGCGGCTGAGCGGGGTAACCGCGTCAGACTTTTTTCTCGTATACCTTTCAGGTGACGTGGCAGCTCCCTTTCGGGGAACCTACCCGAGTCTGCCGGTTTCCACTCGTTTGCTTTCCCCGCAACCCCCTCAACTCCCGGAGTTAGGTCCTTACGTCCGGTCTCGGCCGTAAGTTCTAACTCCGTTCCTTATCTCCCTCCTAGACTCTCAGAGCCGATCTTTCCTGAATAGCTAACTACCGTGGTCCTCATCCCGGATCGTACCTCTCCAAGGATCCGTGCCGACCCGTGATAATATTCCAGTGTAACAACAAGGATCAGCCATAGTGTGGCGCGGGTGAGTGCGGCGCCTGCGGTGGCGCCTAGGAGCCTGTGGTGCCAGGTTCGTGACAGCGTTTTCCGGACGCCATTTGCCCTGACACAGCTGCGCCCAGAAGGAAAATACTCTGACATGGCTGCGTCCAGAAGGAAAATACTCTGACACGGCTGCGTCCTGAAGGAAAATACCCTGACACGCTCCGTCTGGTAAGCAGATGCCATGGCGAGCTGCGTCCAGACACATGGCGCCCTGGCATATGGTGTCCAAATGCACGGTGCTATGGCGTGCTGCGTCCGAATTCATATTGCCTGTGCATTTCACATTGGGAGCAGTATGTGCCCTGCCAGGGTGCATCCAGAGCGTCGCGAGAGCCTGGTGCATCCGGACGTAGCCTGTGCGTCCGGAAGCAGATTTTTTTTCCTGGTGCTCCCAACCCTGCCACCGATCCCATCGCTGTGGCAACCATGACCGCCAAACTACAGGATGAACAACTCACCCTCCTGGGAGAAATCGTCACCATGATATATCAAACAACCACCTGGAACGCTCGCCGCAATCACGTCGTACAACGGACGCTCGCCCTACGGATGAACGAGTTCTACGACGCGGACCAACAGCAACTCCAGCAGATGGACAACACCCTGGGAGCCATCATCACCGAACAACAGCAAATGGAGAAACAACTCCAAGCCCGGCAGCAGGCTAGCCGGCCCGTCCGTATCTACCGCACCCCCATCCGTCGCCAGACCCTGACGACCCGACATGACCTCGCCAGAGCTTCGGTCTGGACAGGGGATGTACTGTCACAAACCTGGCGCGACAGGCTCCTTGGCACTGGCGCCGGTGCCACTCTCACCCTTGTCTCCCTGTGGCTCGTCCTCGTTTCCGCTGCCGTAGCCGCGGTCATCCTCCGTGCTTAGGCGCTTCGACCGATCTCCGCCATATCGCTCTGGTAGCGATCGTATCCCCAACCGCTGGCCAGTCTAGACCTCGCTCCTTCGTCTCCGTTATGTTGCTTGCGCATCCTTCTCTTGTTATCGTTACGTATGTCGTTTCCTGTTTATTATGCTTGCGCGTTCTTTCTCCTGTCCGCTACCTTTGTTGTCTCCCATTGATTAAGCTGTGCGTCCTGCTCCTATGACCGTTACGAAGTACTGTTTCCTCTTGATTATGTTGTACGTCACTCTTCCCGTTTCCTTACCATTACTGCTTGCGTGTCCTTTCTCCTGTTGCCACGAGTAGAGTGTTGGCCGTACGGCGGCCGAGTGCAATCATGTGTTTTCCTTGGGCGCAGCGATTGAGTCACGATGGGAGGAACTGTGCCTGTCTTACGGGCAAGCTGTGATTCCACAGAAGGATGGGAAAAGTATAAAGGAGGAGCACGGTAGCTAGTCTGGAGATTCTTCTCCACGCAATCTATTATCTCACTCCGACCCCCCCCCAATGTTTTCGAATAGAACTCTTCTCTCCCGCCATCAATTTGATAAAAACCCTCTTGAAACGTTCCCTGCATCTCGGCCTACAGTCTCATTAGCTGGAAAGCCGATTTGCCCGAGTTCCGTTTTTGACCCCCACCATACTGACCCTCTCAGTGACTGCGGACAGCGTACCCGCCCATCACCACATTGGTCACCACCTCTGAAGATATCTCTGGACCATCCTCTTGTGTTATAAAAGCTTGCTGGAAGTGACGCTCTGCGTCTCAGCCAAAGTCTCCCCGTGAGGAGAGCGATCCAGTTCCAGATACGCGCTCTAAAGTACTAGGCCAAAAGTTTCCGTACACCCAGGTACAACTGCCCATGATGCCCTCACTTAACCTTCTCGATCCCCACAACCACAATTTAGAAAGTCTCAGTAGTTGGCATACATCATGAATATATACTAATAAAGCTTCAATGGAATTTTCAGCCCGTAAAAATCATTATTTTATGCAAAGTAGG
>Ga0307516_10002855_pt1 | contig 22739 bp, 37 predicted proteins | sample 19_EM_MG_FD_203310 | JGI IMG/M metagenome (GOLD analysis project Ga0307516, IMG submission 203310) | Populus trichocarpa ectomycorrhiza microbial communities from riparian zone in the Pacific Northwest, United States - 19_EM | ecosystem: Host-associated > Plants > Roots > Unclassified | place... | reverse complement strand
CAGTGTGCATACACCCGAATGAACATTATGTTCGTCGACTTGTCCACGTCCGTCTTCCGCTTCCTCATCCAGAACAGGGTTCGGGAATTCGAGGACCCCATCCTTAGGGAACATTTTACCCTCCTCATTAGCGATATGTTGCACTTCGTCGAGGCGCTCCACGAAACCTCCGGTTCGTGGGAAAGTGAGGGTTTCGCTTTGATGATGCGCTGGGTCATCACACTCGAACACGAGAGACTCGCTACACAGTTCAGGGACGAGGAAGTCGTGTCGCTACTGAACAAACTAGTGGAGGTGCTGCGGGCGGTCAAACACATGGGCCTCTTTCCCACAGAAGGCGGCGTCCAAGAAAAATACCCATAGATTATTGAGGCACACGTATTCGGTGTCAAAATGAGAGGTATATAAAATCCCATGCGTATCGTTGACCGCGTGGCTCAACAGATTGGTATACTTAGTAGTATGACAACCAGCCGAAATATCATGCATAAATGCTGTCCCTTTCGATGTGGTGAAAATCGCCTCCGATGTGCATTCCCAACTTTTCCTTCGGGGTGATAGTGGACAAGAGGCGCCCTTTCGTCTTGCACTAGTGGAGGTTCCGTTCGGTCAGCCACACCCCAAATTGGTCGGACTTCGAAGAAATACGTACTCTCGAGCACCAATACTTGTCATGCTTTATCTGCGAATACCTGCGCTCACCACCCTCCCAAGACAGGCAGTAATAACACTGCCTGATAAGTCCTTCCTCTGGTACCAGGACCTCGAGCTCATAACAGTCGATGGTCGAGGTTCCGTCATCCGCAGAGACCTCCTTCCTCTTCCGTCCCGTCCGGCGAACTATGGGCGGGTCTGCGTGGAGTAATTGATACCACACCCCGTTCGGATCGTCCTCATCGCCGTTCCCTCGACCACAGTTTAGCCAAAACGAAGCAACCTTTGGGCCCTTCTTGGAATGACGATTCGAGTGCCACGAGACGACGTTGAGGGACGAATGGAAGCGTTTTCCGGGCTCGAGGAGACGGTGATCGTTGGCGTAGACTAAAAAGAACCTTGACCGGTATCGACTGAGGGCCATGGTGGCCGTGTCCCAGGTGAAGGTGATGATTTGTGTCGCTTCCTTGTCCTCGTCGTCGCCGGGCGGGGTTTGGGGAGGTCGAGTAGATACCATCGTAGTGTGCAGATAGCGAGCTTTATCCAAGTATGAGAGTCATGGACGGTGAAAGAAAAGCAGGGGCCTCGCCACAATTGAGACTTTTCGGAATCGGGTCGATGAACAGCATTCCCGTGTGTGACGTAATGGCTTGGACCCAAGCGCCAGTTGTGCATGACTGGGAATTCTCACCCGCCTGCCTTGCGACCCCCCGGGTGCGGTGGAATCTGGCAGCCTTAGGCGTCACCGCATATGGCGCGGCCGGCCAACAAAAAGCAGGAAATCCGAGGTTCCCCCGTGCTTGATCGAAAATCATATGGTCATGATCCTCGTGTGCGCTTTTGCTATCCTAGGCACGCAGGTCGACAATCCTCCCACTCGGGGGGACTTTTAAAACATGCGTCGTCCGTCTCGCTGGGCGTTTAAGCAGGGAAAGATTGAAAAGGCAAGAGCGCGTGTGGTTTTCATTATATTGGGGTAAACTACTACGAGAGTAAGCGAGTTCGCGGCTAACGTGAACTGCAATGAGAGACATAGAGGTGATAGGTGAGAGTCTTTCAATCGTGGGCTCCCTGCGTACAAGACTTCCACTCCAACCAAACTTTCTTCCTCTTGCTATCACAAGCAACCACTCCCCTTATGAAGCGCAACAAGCGATGCACATCGGAGAAGTCGCTGGCTAACCCCAGACTGAGCCTCACGACTCCAATCTCTCTGCCCATGGCGGTCTCGATATCCGCACGGGTGGTCCCCAATGAAAACCGTCCCGCATCTCCTCCGGTACCGAGCATCGCAGCGACTCCTCCAGGGTTACACATGCACCCAGTCCGGAGGGAGATCTTGTATTTCATCGCAGCGTACTCGATAAACGAGTTGGGAGTCATTTCACCAGAAGGCTGTTCAAGATCGATCTTGTTAGAGATTACGGACGGTGAAGCAGTTTTGCTCACCTCGAGGAAGATCAGTGAAACCGTCGATCCGGTTTCGCATTGTTCCCCGACTGCTGATAGTCTTTGACCTGGGATCCTGGAGAGGACACGAGCGACAGGCGTACAGGTTACATCGTGCGTGACCTCCGACAACGACCCCACGAGGTAGTGCAGGAGGGTCGACAACCGCAGAGGCAGGTAAGGGATATATCGGGACAGCATATCCAATCCTCTTGTAACCGCGGCAAGGCTTGCAAAATTAATGGTTCCTTCCTACGTACGGGACAGATTTAGGAACCCACACTTAGGCGAGGGAGATAAGGACTGCACCTCAAATTGCTCGTGTATTTCCTGCGCCGCAGTGAAACCCGTGCCTGGTACCTGCACCACGTCCACAGTTCCACCGGCAAACCATGGCCGCTTCAGCTGCCTCAGGAACGACTTCTTGGCCACGAGACACCCGACCCCTGTCGGGAACCCGAACATCTTGTAGAAGCTGATAGCCATTGCATCAGCGGGTGTGTCGCGAAGCGATATTTTCGAGGAAGGCGCAAGAGCAGCGGCGTCGAGGAGTGTGTAGTATCCGAGGTCGGAAGCATACGCGATCAAGGACAGGCAATTCTTGCTGTTTGTCACGTTGGATAACCCCGTCAACGCGAACAAACACGGCGGGTGGGCGAGCCCCCATCGGGGACCATGAGTCGTTAGGGCATTCTACGGGTCTGGGGTGAGTTTTCGACCCCGGAGAAGGGAAAAATCCGGAACCTTGGCCTCGGGCTCGTCCACTCCGCCCATGGATGTGGAAGTAATGTACACCACCTGCGCACCCTTGGCGAGGGCGAATTGCCTGATTCCGTTGACGCTGTTGTGAGAATCCATACCGAGGACGTAGGAGCTGCCTTCAACGAAAGGGAAAGCTTCTCCAACCAATCTCATGGCCCCTGTGGCGTTTGAAGTGAAGACCACTGTATACTCCGTCGCCGGAGCATCGAAGAACTCTAGGACGCTGGTGCGAGCCTCTTCGGCGCACCTAGCAGATTCCTGGGAACTGTGTGATCTGATCTACATTCATTCTTCCGCAGCATAAAAATTCCGATGCGCACCTAGCACTAAGGGAGTGAGTGTTCCCCAAGATAGCCCGGCACAAGAACGTGGCATTGGAGCGGATGAGACTTTGTGGATACAAGGAAGCACCCATGTAATCCATGTAGACCCCATCTGATCGTTTCAGCCTCTTGTATTCGCGGTCGCGGAGCGTATCAATCAGTCGTGTGAGTTTGTATTCGGGATAAGCGCGCAGGAATGATAGGTAGGCGGAGTGTGATCCGCGGTGAAAGAGTGACCCCCAGAAGTCCGAGCGTGGCTTCGAAAGAGAGGATTCCCTTCGCAACCGAGACTCGGACCCCCCAACGCTGAGACCCGTGTGGGGTTTCGCCTTGTCTAAATCGCCTTGGTCCAGAATCGTGGACCTGGAGCCACCAGACCGCACTGGATAACAAAGGCCTGGAAAGCTGTCAACGGATCCTATACGTGGCTGGTGGCCGGGGCTAGCGGTGTCCCCGTCCGGATCACCAGGACTCTCAAGGCGGGTAACGGCAGCAGGGACTGGAGGGCAGCAGTCAACGCCAGGCCAAACGCTCGTCAATAATTTTGCCTTTGAGAGGAGTGTAGGAACTCCCTGTTCAAACGAAGTGGCCTAAAGCATGTTGGTGGGATGAGGGTATCAGTGACTGCAGGACGTACCTCCCCAGGATTCTCCACTGCTTCCGCCTTCCCTTTCCCTCGTGGCATATCAACCATTGGAAGGGCAGAGTTTGAGTGGGTCTGGGCAACGCAAGTCTGGGAAGTCAATGCGAAAGCTGGTCTAAAGTCCGTTAGCTCGTGGCTTGCGCTGGAGACAATGATTGGGTGATAAGACTGAGAGTGCATCAGCCTTCTGGTGGTTATTATGTACCGCGGATCCCGTAGATCACGGTGCGATGGCATCCAGCATTCAAGCTCCTCTCCGTTTGCGAACGGAGCCGCAGTTCGGTCGCCTGTGTTTCAGGAATACCCCCCTACCGCGTTCGTGCCTATTGTGGCCGGGCAGTACATTGGCCCCGAATCGAACGGATGGGTTTATCTTCAGTCGTGCTAATCAATCGAGGTTGGCGGAACGCCGAAGCGCCGAAACTCACCCCTGCACTGGCGCCGATTATCGCGCCCATCGTCCGATGTTTACCTCACTGTCCGCGGTTCAGGGCCTCCTGAACGACACGCTCAGGGTCACTGTCACCGATGGGAGGATTTTTTTGGGGACTTTCGTTGGCACCGACAGCGAGCTGAACATCCTTCTGCTCAACACGGACGAATTCCGTCTTGGACCGAACGAGAACCCGAATGGGAGGTTCGTGGGCCAAGTGATGATCCCCTGGAGATTGGTGAACAAAGTAGAAGCTCGCCTATCTCAACAGTCTCCCGACGGAATGTTCACGTAGGAGGTGCGATGCGACGTTTTCTTCGGCGGATTTCCTTTGATTTGGGACCTAGGCTATCGTGATCTCAGTCTTACATACACGGTTCGCCACCTCATTGTAACAAACATCTATCTCCGCGTGCGCACCAGGTTCTCCCCACGACTGACCCTCGCGTGAGCCCGTGGACCCGCCGGAAGTAATCGGGTGTGATCCACATGCCAACCATGCGCAGTATAACTTTGTCAATAGAGGTGGCATCTTGCTGCACGGTTCATGTGCCAGCCCTACCACCGCGTAGAAGAGGCCGCCTGGGTTCGCCCGACGGCGAGAGAGGGGTCTTTGGGCGATGATCAGACGCAAGATTTACGGGCCTGTCCCCCAACTATGCTTGGGACCACTACGAGAAGCGCGTGCCTCCCGGTTCCCCCTCTCTTGTCTCTTTCCTTGGTACCCCTTACACAATTTTCATGTCGGGTCTTTACTGTTGTGAGATTCAAGTCTAGATGCAGAATATGTAACAAGACCGGAGACCGTGCACCGGTAAATGGTACAATTAGCGCTACATCCCGAGGCAGGTGGTCTGATTGAGGAGACTGGTAAATGGTGGATGCGTGGGAACAAACACCAAGCCACACTGACACATCCAATCACCTCCCAAGCGGACCCGGGCCCAACGTCACCACCGTCGCCATTTAGACCCGTAAGTCGTCGATACTTCATTCTGGAGCCCCCGGCCGCGGCTGGGGCCTGTGTTCGATGTCATCCGGACACAGCGTCGTGATGGATGTAGCGGATACGGCTTGGATGGGCTTGGTGTAACGAGTTGATGGGACTGACGCTCTCCCGCCTTCTTTCACAGATTCGGTACGCAAAGGAATCCACTCTCCAAGCACGTCCGGTCGTCTGACTCTCCTCGAACCCAAGTTAGCAGGTCACCATGTTGATTTCAAAACAGAACCGCCGCATCATCTACGAAAACCTCTTCAAAGGTTCGCCGTTTTGCCCGATCTATCCTCCTTTGTGCGAGGCATTCAGAGGCTGAAAGTTTTGAAATAGAGGGTGTTTTGGTTGCCAAGAAAGACTACAACCTCCCCAAACACGAAGATCTCGACGTTCCGAACCTCGAAGTTATCAAGGCCCTCCAAAGTTTGACCTCCAAGGGTCTCGTCAAGACGCAGTTCTCTTGGCAATACTACTACTACACTGTCACTCCCGAGGGCGTCGAATACCTCCGCGAATGGTACGCCCATCTCCATGACCAACGACTTGAGTTATTTGACGTCCGTATGCCCGGTTAGGCTACACCTCCCAGCTGAAATTGTCCCTGCCACCCACAAAAAGGCCATCCGTCCACCTCGGCCGGCCCCCACTCGCGGACCTCAGCGCGATGGTGAGGGTGGTGCCTACAGACCACCACGAGGCGACCGTGATGAATACCGTAAGAAGGAGGGCGGGGCTCCTGAGGGTTACAGGCCCCAATACGCCGGCGTCGGTCGTGGTGCTCCCAGGGACTAGACACTTTACCACTGTTGTAACATTCACGCATATCTCACACCTTGTTGTCTCTGTGGCCTGGATGGATCTGCAATCCCTCGAACGTCAAGGGCCACGTCGTGCTTTGGGGTTGGAGACCGGCCCGCGGACGCATACAAAAGCCAGAAGTTGAATTAAGGGAGTGTGCGAGTGGGGTGTTCAAAGGTATAGCTTTGTTTCTGCGATGCAGGGGTGGGCGCCATCAAAGTGCCTGTCCCACTTGGCGCGTTTCCCCTCCCTCCGTGACATCCTTCCCTTTTTTCCACTGTTCCCACACACCCTCTCTCCTCGCTTGACAGCCGATGATATCCTCCACAAACCTCAACACCCGCCATACGTCCAAAAAGTTGCTGACTAACCCCAAACTGATCCTGACGACGCCTAGTTCTCTTCCCACGAGGCTCTCGAAGTCTTTGAGCGTGACTCCTTCATATAGCTTCTTCATGTCGCCCGAGATTCCCAGAATAGCCGCTGCGCCTCCGGGGTTGCACATACAGCCGGTACGGAGGGAGATCTTCGAGGCTGTTGCCGCATACTCAATGAAAGAGTTGGGAATCATCTCGCCAGATGGCTGCATAGCTTGTCAAAAATTGCCGGAGAACACGCGCATCTAGAACGTTGACCAACCGAAAGGAACATGAGAGAGACTGTAGATGCCGTCCCTGCCTGTTCTCCAATGGCTTTGAGCCGTGTTGACGGTCTCCGCGATAGGATGCAGACCACCGGGCGGCCTGTCGAATCGTGCCTGATCTTTAGTAGCGATGAGACCATGTATGTTGTCAGACAAGAGAGCCTAAGAGGGATGAATGGCATATAAGCGGAGAGTAGCCGAAGTCCGTCCGTGACCGCCGATAGGAGGGCATAGTTCACCGTGCCGTCCTGCGGATGAATGTGAGCCCATGTACATTGGGGTGCTATAAGGGAACGAAATTCGAACCTCGAATTGTTCGTGTAGTTCATGGGACCTAGTGACCAACCTCCCTGGGACCTGCACAACATCTACATTTCCACCGGAGAACCAAGGCCGCTTAAGTTGTGACAAGAACGACTTCTTGACCACAAGCGCGCCGACGCCGGTTGGGAAGCCAAACATCTTGTAGAAGCTCACAGCCATTGCATCGACAGGGGTCTCCCAAAGTGAGATGATGGAGTGAGGGGCGAGCGCGGCAGCATCGAGCAGGGTGAAGTAGCCCAAACTTGAGGCGTACTTGATCAGCGATAGCGGATTTTTGCTGTTGGAAATGTTCGAGGTTCCAGTGAGGGCAAACAAAGCCTTTGCATTCCCTTTCGAGCGCGGCCGGTGCGTCATCAGGACAGACTGTGATCTGGTTCAGTGACGAGAAACCAAGCCTTCGACTTCAGATCGTTCACCTTGGCAAGTGATTCGTTGAGCCCGCCTTGGGATGTCGATTCTATGTATACGACGTGGGCACCAGCCTTGTACGAGAATTCCCTGATTCCGTGAAGGCTATTATGAGAGTCGGCTCCGAGCACGTATGTTCCGTTCTTCGAGAATGGGAAGGACTCGCCAACGAGCTTCATCGCGGCCGTGGCATTGGCGGTGAAAACCACTGTGTATTCTGGAGGGGCGCGAAAGAACGCGAGTACGCTTTCACGAGCCTCGCGCACACAATCGGCGCTCAGCTGGGCACTGCGCCGGGTTGGTCAGATGATGGTGGTTGGGAAAGCTGCGGGCGCGCCTACCTGTTGCTGACTGAATGGGTGTTCCCGAGGACGTTTTCTTGTAGGAATGTGGAATGCATGCGGACGAGGGACTCAGGGTAGAGGGACCCTCCCATATAGTCGACGTAAACTTCTCCCGACTTTTCCAAACGTTTAAAGTCGCTCTTCCGCAGCGAGTCCAGGAGCCAGGTAAGTTTGTATTCGGGGTGTTGTCGTAGGAAAGACTTGTAGGCGGTCGCGGAATCGCCTTGGACAAGGCCAGCAGTAACGAGGCTTTCGGCGTAGAGTGGAGGAGGGAGGGAGCCGTAAGGGTCCTTCTTCTGAACGGGGGACCCCTTTTCCGAATGGCTAACGATGGTTTCCTGTGAGTGCGACGAGACCGGCGTAGACGCTAGGTGGGAGAGAGCGACGGAACGTTTCCTTTCCACCACGCGGGGAGACAGGGGTTCTGAGTCGCTGGGGTTGGCGTCGTGAGCAGAATGGCAGTTCCCCATCGTTTTGCAAGGAGATGATCACGAAGACCCAGAAAGTCCGCAGAGGAGGTGGTAAGAGAAAAAGAGCGGTGTCGCAGGGAGTGTCGCAATCCAGCGCAAGATATGAGGCCTGGTCATGAGCGGGTGGAGGTTTGTCAACTTTAATTTGCGTGAGTTGTCGTTTATTATCGAAGCATGGTTCGAGTGAGCTGGTTCTGGACCGGGGACCTCTCGCACGAGGCGGCCGCACCCAAATCGTTCTGGACCAGACTGGCCAGCCGATAAATGACCCAAAATGCCCAAAATATTCCGCCAGTTCATCAGGTGAAGGTCCAGGTCAGAGCAGGATATCCTCATCCGTTAGCGCGCGCCTGTGGGAAACCAAAGGATCGGTGGCGCTTGCCGGTTAAGCGGTGACATCAACATCCGCCAACCACATTGCCACCAGCCCCACCCACGACGACGACAACAAACGGCTGGGAGCACATCGTAGGGGCAGAATCTGTCGCTGCCACCGACAGGGACACCATGGGGAAAATAGCCGATGCGGTTTTGTCCCCCCTCGTCTTCAACCGATATCCCGTCTCCATCCTCGCTGCCCTCCTGTATGGACTTGTGTTTGCGTCGGTGCTCTTCAGCGATTCGCTCCCAAGGGTCAAACCCTCCGAGGATTTCGAACAGGCCGTCACAGATCTTACTAAGGTACGCAGAGGAGTCGTGGAGTGGTCTACAGTCGACCATCGGAGCTCAAGCGTGGTTACAGATTACGGCTCGCCCTCATCCTTACCTCTCGCACGCGAACGACCACGTCAGGTCCTATTTGTTGTCAAGAATCAAATCCGTCGACTCGGACATTGAAATCGTCAACGACCTCAACTCGACAGTTGTATACACACCCCGCCCCGGGGCAGGAGCATACTTTGAGGGAACCAACATCCTTGCCAAAGTTCCTGGTTCCAACAAACATGATTCGAATGCAGTGTTGTTCTCCGCGCACTATGATTCCGTCTCAAGTGCCCCTGGAGCGACTGACAATGGTATCGGCGCGGTAGCGGCTCTTCATCTCCTCGAGTGGGTCAAGAGGGTCCCGAGTTGCTGGAACGTGCTGACGATATCACAACAGGTACCTTGCGAACATGCCTCGGAACGAGCGGCCCCGTAGGACTGCCATCTTCAACATCAACAACAACGAGGAGGATGGCCTGTACGGCGCTCATACGTAATCCCGCCTGCTCGTTGCGATTTCCGCGGTTTACACCTTACCTAGGTTTATGATCCACCCGTGGGCCAAGCTTACTACGTCATTCCTTAACCTGGATGGTGCAGGAGCTGGCGGACGCCCAATGCTCTTCCGCACCACCGCGTTGTCACCCACCGAGGCCTTCCTGAAAGGGCAACCAAACACAGGTTACTCGCATGCCAACGTCCTTTCACAAGATGCCTTTGGCCGTGGTGTTATCAAGAGCGGGACGGATTGGCAGGTTTATAAAGACAGTAAGTCGTGATTGGGATATCCACAACCGCATGTCCTTCACGTGCATCAACAGCGATGGACGGCGTTGACCTCGCGTTCTACAAAAACCGTGCGCTGTATCATACAAAGTTCGATAGCTTGACCTACGCGGAAGGTGGTCGCCGTTCTCTTCAGGCCATGATCGAAGCCGTCCGATACGGTGGTTTGGAGATGCTCGATGCGCCAATCACACCCCGCGACGGGAGGAAGGATCCCGTATACTTTGACGGTGCGTCCCGAATTGGTTCTCTCTATTGTCCCATGTTTGACTGGATCATAGTCCTCGGGAGGTATATTTACGTTTGGGAAATGAACACTGTTTTTGTGATCAACGTCGTGTTCCTCGTCGTTTTCCCGGTGTTCTTGATCTCGTGTTGGGTGATCTATCTCTTCGTCGCCAGTGGAAATGTTTCGGGTCAGCATCATGGAAAATTACTGGTGTGTTCCTGCTGAGTCTGCCGATAGGTTGGCGCATCCACGAAGACGTCAGCGTGTTCACCAAGGTCTGGAGAGGGACCAAGGTTTGCTTGGGAGTTTCGCAATTTGTCATCGCCCTCGCCGTCGTGGCAGCGCTGGAGGCTGCTTTGGTACTCGGATTTCTGAAGTGGAATCCCTACGTGTGTAGCTCTCCTCCAACCACCACCAAAGAGACTGACTCAAAATCACCAGGTGGTACATTCCCAAGCCCCGCTCGTCCTGGTCTCCACTCTTTCGCTCGCATACCTTTCCGTTGTCCTCCCGATCACGGCAATAAAAAACGCGGGCATCACGCCGACAAAGAGCAAGAAGATCTCTACTATCTCCCTGTACATCTTCACCTGGGTTCTCTTGGTTGTGTACACGTCCGTGCTGAGGGGGCAAAAGATTGGTGGTCTATACTGGGCGACTATCTGGAACTTCTTGACCTTCTTCTCCGTTCTCCTCATTTTTGCCCAATCCCTAGTCGGCCTCTCGCATCGGGGACAAAATGCAAGCGTATATGAACAGGTTGCAGGAGAAGTGGATACCGGTGTTCCAGATCCGTCCTCACCCAATCGAAAGTATGTGCGGGGAATCGAGCATGTACCTGGTGCTGGCCATCCGCATGGCGAGACGAGCGATGAGGGGGACGACAGAGATGACGAGGGCGACGGCGGCGTAACTCGGGAAACGGAACCGACTGAGATCACTCCGTTGATGCATCAACATAGGGGGTATGGAGGGGATGGGCGAGTCGTGGTTGATGCAGTGGATGACCCAGGTGAGCATAGATGCCCCACGCGATTATCGTAACTTACCAGACCGTGTGTAGGACATCCCACCACCCAGGTACCACAGGGAGACGAGATTACGTGGTGGATCGTGCAAATGATCCTTACTGTCCCTATCCCCGCATTGCTCGTCTATGAAATCGCCGTCCTGTTATTGGGCGCGTTGCCCCAGACTTTGGTTGACGGAAGTGGTGCCAGCACCGGTGAGCAACGATACTACGGTCGATGCCTCCAGTGGTAATTAACTTTCGCACTGTAGTTTATGGAGTCCTCGCCATCTTGAGTGTTCTTATCATTCTGCCTATTGCTCCTTTCGCCCACAAAATGCATGGTCGACTCAACTTCCTTGTCATCGCCATCTTTGCCGCCACAACGCTCTACTGCCTTTGGGCCCACCCTTTCACTCAGATAGCGCCAATGAAAGTCCGCTTCGTTCAGCAGGTCCACCTCGGAACACGCACAGCTCGTCCTTTGACCGAGCAGCCTTCCAACTCGAGGCCGACTCACCCCCCAGACTCGCACCACAGAGACGAGGTTCTTTCGGCCACGACATCAATCTTTGGCCTCTCGGGACACGTACAGAAAGTTGTTTCCGAACTCCCGTCCTCGCAGGGTAAAGATGTCCAATGCGAGAAAATCTCGAGTGGGTTAACCAACTGTACCTGGTCTGTTGACGATGAGTGGATCCCCTCCCCTGGTGGAAACACTTCCACTGGTTGGATCACCGGCGACGTCCAACGGGTCGACGGCAAAACTTCGCAAGCTATGATTCACGTCCATGGAACAAACACACGAGGGTGTAGGATATACTTCGACCAACCGGTCTATGACTACAAGGTCCGCGCGCTCGATGGCGATCGCTGGGACGGAACCCAGCAGGATGGATACGAGATTCCGCCCGAGGGTATCACCACCCTTCTCTTGTGGAGCAGGACGTGGGATAGGAACTTTGAAGTGGAGGTCACGCTTGGGCCGGAGGGTCTCGACCCAGAGCCCCCGCTCAGTGGGAAGCTTGCTTGTGAGTACTCGGAGTACGCCTCTGGGATTGCTGGTGCGGGTGGGGTGGAGCACGGGGGTAGGATCCCCGCGTTTGAGGAGATGTTGAGGTTCTTGCCAAAGTGGGCAGTCGTGACCAAGGCTGCGGACGGGTTGGTCGAAGTCTCTAGAAGCTTTTCGCTATGACGACGCAGAACAGTGTGATCCCCTATCATCCCTGTATTACCTATCGCCTATCTCTTTCCTGTACATGATGCATGAACACTATCTTGTTGTAGTTTTTGGGAGCGTCGCGCTATTGCATCGAGTATTTCCGAGAGGCGATTATCGCTCTCTGCCACAAACAGGGGTGCACCGCATCTCTGAGATAGTGGAAGCTACCCGGAGGGCAGCGACACTGAAGACTGGAGGTCGAACAGTAAAAAAGAAAGGATAACGCTTTGGTCGATTCGGAAAAGCGAAAAGTACTCTAATACAGTGTCCACTCGAGTCCTTTTATGTGATCTGATTCTGGTTGAGATATCAACCTGAGGCTTACGCGTCATGGCTGCGACCCTGTGAAGCGGTGGTCGCGGCCGCGTGAAGAATCGTGGAGTCGAAGCACCAGAGGAAGTGTCCAAGGATGATGTGAAGTCGTTGTCGTAATCTTCCAAGATTACAGATAGATGAGATGCTCCGTTGAACCTGCAGTCAACCCCCTCTGGAGAGAGATCCGCATGGTTAAGTTCGTTCAGATCCTCCCTGAGGGCATCACGGCAGGAGTCCTTTTGTCCGGACTCATTGCTCTCCAATACCGTTCGTCCTTGTGTTTAAAACTTCACGTTCGGTGCCGACTTACAGCAATTGTGCAGATACCACGAGGATTACCCCACCACCCCACGCAAGTTGAGTGGGTGAGGTTGTTGTGGTGTGCTTCGTGGGTAAGGAAGCTGCCCCGGTACCCACGTAAGAGACCTCCTCGCGGTCCTACTCGAGTCGCCTACGGATGCCGTCTTTCCGAGCTCGGACTGCCTCCGCTGGTTTCTGGCCAAGACAGCGCTTGCTGCTCTCCACCTTGACGATTGTACGCTGCGGATCGGCCTCGGAAATTGACGATTTCCCAGAATCTACCACATGGCATCGCCACCTCCCCGGTCGATGGGCTTGAATGGATACGTGCCAGAACGCGTCCAGGAGCCTTTTGGCTCTGTGGGCGGGCCGCGTGTTGTTGACAGAACTTTGGATTCACTGCAACACGGTGAACCTCGGAGAAGAGATCAAGTCGACATTTGCATCGGGACGGGGTGTCAGTTCAAGTCCTTCTCCACAAGCCTGGCCGCGTTGAGGTTTTTTGGGTGTTTCCGATGTTGGAATCTTTTTACCCCACTGTAGGTCAAGGGTGGGGGGATGTTGCGGAAATTATCGGGCGAACTCATCATCACCGCGCTGTACAGAATCTGAATCGGTGCATTGATTTGCCCTGGAATCCGTAGTATCGCGGTGACTGCGGGATGGGGGCGCAGCGGTTACGGATTTCTTGAGAACGCGGGGAAGGGATGTAAGATATGCGCAGCCGAGCTTGGTTTGCCTGGTTCCCCAGATCACATGAGAGGACTGTCGCCAGGCGCCTCTCTGAGAGTGAATATAAACTCTCCGTCCCCCCCCCAAGTTCTAACAGCCGGGTCCCTGTATCCTGCAGGTACGTTCCAATGACCCATCAGGAGTTTCGACAACCATAGCTCACCTGCAGGCTCAGATAGGATGGACCTTCCTCAAGAAATCATCGACGAGGTCATCGATAACCTCGTCTTCGACTTCGGAACTCTCAAGTCCATATCGCTGGTCCGGAAGTCTTGGACTCATCGGTCACGTCGGCGGCTGTTCTACTTCATCCAAATCGACTCTCTCGACCGGTTGGAGCAGTGGTCGACAGTCATCTCCGCAGACCCAAACGGGATCGCATCGTATCCCCGTGCCGTCACGCTCCTCTCCCCCCTCAAGTCATGGCTCGAGCCAAAGAATCTCGCCAGATTCTACGACCACTTTCGTTCGTTCTCGAGAGTCGAACGTCTCACGATTTCCGGATTGGGAGCGGCCAAGTTTGATGCCACTTCAACCCTCCGTTACTTTGGGAATTTCGCGGCGACCCTTCGGTCTCTGGAGTTACGGACTCCGGTCGGGACCCCCGCTTTGTTGCTTTCGTTCATATGCGCGTTCCCGCTCGTGGATGACCTTGCGATCGGGTTCCCTAACCCCACTGCTGCTGGTGGGAACCAGGGAGAAGTTACGCTTCCTGCATCTGTGCCGAGCTTCAAGGGGGGGCTTAGATTGCTGGACATGTTCGACGAATCAGACCCGATCATAGAGCTGCTTTGCGCTCTTCCCTTACGCTTTCACACCATCTCTGTTTCCTCTCGCGAAACGCAGGGACTGCCACAACTTTCCAGGCTGGTCGGCAAGTGTGGTAAAACCGTACGCTCGTTACATATCACAAGGAGGACATCTGGTATGGCTTTCGTGCATATATCGACACCCAGTTGGTGACTGAGCACAATCGAGTAGTTTCACAGGGGCCAACCGGGGCTTCCCTGGCTTCATGCGCAGCCCTCGAAGTACTTCGAATTACAGTTTCCCATCCAAAACATCTCGTCACCATCCTGGGCGAGATCCTCCCTACCCTGCCGAAGACCGCCAACCTTTCACGGATCGTTCTCGACGTGGATGGACACTCCCCGGAGGGGGGGGATATTGACGTGCCGATTTGGAATGGCTTGGATGCGGTTATGTCTGAGTATGCGGAGGGTATTTCCACAAAGCACCCGAACCGGCGGATGATGCTGCAGTTTCGCACGGACAAAGAAGGGGCGGCTGGTGAACACGACGGGTGGGCCAAAGAGCTTGTTAGTTTGCTCGTTTTGTTCCCTAAAGTGGGGGACGTGGTGTATGTATCTAAGCATTAACTTCGACTGTGTGTACTCGGTTGTGAAGTCAAAAAGAGTCTCCTTCCGCGGATGTATTTGCACCACGTGAACGTCAGCGCGACGTGACCTGACGCGACGCGGCGAATTTTATTTGTCAACATTGAACTCGAACCAGCATACGATGGCAAACACTCAAGAATGGCCAGCAGGAGTCCTTTGTGTCACTCTTCCAGATCTTGAGGAGGCGTACGCCGTCCGGCGTCCCACGACGTATCAGGTACGTCGTTGAATGATACAGCTCGTTTTGGATGAGTGACTCAAATTGATATCCCCGGTTCTCAACAATACAGAACCTTGTGGCTACGGCCACGTCTCTCTTCCGAGACCGGTTCGACGAGACAACAGAGGAGGTGTTCGTCAAGACCAACGAATTTGGGTTGGAGTGGCCCGTTGAGGTCCTGCCCGATGTTTGGGAGGTACCAGAGGTCCACCGATTCCTCAAGAGTGTGGAAATTCATACTCGGATCCGTGGCGAAGGTAATATGACTTGCAATCAGTGATGCAAATGTTCCTGAGCGCTTTGTTTGAACATAGGTCCCTCGCTATTGGATTTCGTCGAGGCGGATAGGACGCAAGCAACGATACCCTTCTCTCCTTCTGCAACTCCCCCGAGGGATGTTCCGGGACGCGCCCTCGCCCACTCTACCCCTGCAAACCGAATGGGTAACGCTAACCAGTCTGCTGATGACGAACCTGCGGCCGCCGGGTATCACGGACACTCCGAAGACGAGGAAGGCGAGGGGGCAGACCAAGTTGAGCCCGGGGGCTCGGGATTCGTGGGGTTGGGGGGTCTGAGGTCGAGGATGAGCCTCCAGGCCCATGGTTCCACCGGTTAGGACAAAACTCTTGTCAATCTGGCAATGTCTCACAGTTCCCGTAGACAAACCCCGCCCGATCCGCCGGGTCATCAAGGCAGAGCCTACGAACGAAGGGGTGATGCCATCGTCATCCCAGGAACCTGACGTTACAGCCGACGTCAGACTACACGTCCTCGTTCAGCATGGTGTCGAGAGCGTCACGATCAGGGTTCCCGCACAGAAAACTTTCGCCTCCCTCTTCAAGACGGCTTGCAGCCACTTCAAGCAAGACAAGTACACGTCAGTCCTCCCACGTCCACAGCTTGCTCGGTTGGCGACTGACTCACCACTCACAGCATGAAACTATTCCAAATGGTGTCGTTCGATGGGAGAGATTCGATGAGCCCGATCGAGTGTAACCTTTCCACGAAATTGGAAGACGGTAATGTTACAGAAAGTGACATATTTCTCCTTCTCCCCTATGAAAGTGATGCCTGAGTGCGATCGTTGGCGGTCATCGCCTCCTTCTGTGTGCCTCGTCCCTCGTTTGCTGTGCATTTACCCACCCGCATACTCATTCTTATCATCCGTATTCATGTACGCAGTATAGTTACCTCCATAATCCATATCCTCGAGATCTTCGTCTGCACCACAGCAATTTACAGCCATTGGCCCGAAGCTTGACCGTTTGTGCATTGGATGGCGCCAGTGGACCAAGGGCAAGCAGCGCCATGGAAAACCGCGTGATCGCTCTGCGCGCACTGCCCCTCCGCCTGCGGTCTGGTCCCTATTTATAATCCTCGATCCTCTTGTTAAACACTCCACCATCCTCCTCTCTTGAGCTCTCCCTCAACACCTCGACTCGCCCCGTCTTTCAGAAACCAAATCGCACACAAAACATGTCTTATCAGGTTCGTGATTCTGATCTCCCCCTTATCCTGCAGAGTTTGATGTACTCCCCACAGCAATACGGACAAGGCTACGGACAAGGACCTCCTCCTGGTTACGGTGGCCCCGGTGGCCATGGAGGACCCGGTGGCGGTCATGGTGGGCCCGGTGGCGGTCACGGTGGACCCGGTGGTGGTTATGGCGGCGGATTCTCTCAGCCACCCCCCTCTGGCCCCCCTCCCGGCGCTGACCCTCAGTGCGTTCCGCCCCTATCCACGATCGTTGACCGACGATTGAATTTCGAATCGCAGGCTATGGCAATGGTTCAACACCGTCGACACCGACAGATCCGGCCACATCAGCGTCGTTGAACTCCGTTAGTCCCCGTGGTCAACTACACAAGTGGCGTAAGTCGTCTGACCACCCCCCGATTTTACAGAGAAGGCCTTGATCAATGGAGATTGGAGTCGTGTGTTTCCCAATTTGTCCGGATATGAATAGAGCGCTCACTTAGACTTCGTACAGCCTTCGATCTTGACACTGTCAAGCTCCTGATGTCGATATTCGATACCGACCACAGTGGAACCATCGGATTCAATGAGGTCTCTCTCGATCCTTCCAACCCGTCTCCCCCGCGTCGCTTACCCTTCCCTTCGTAGTTCTCTGGACTCTGGAAATACATCAAGGACTGGCAAGGTGTCTACAAGCACTTCGACAAGGACCGCTCCGGTTCGATCGACGGCTCAGAGCTCCAAGCAGCCCTGAAACAGTTTGGATATAATCTGTCCCCTCAACTCCTCCAACTGGTCGAGAGGAAATACGGTAATACCCTTCCCCTTCTTAACGGGCCTGTCCAGCTCGATTGTCTCGGTGATCGCTGATTATATCTTCCTCCGGGGAAGACATGTTTAAAGCTGCTCCCATGGCTGCCCCCCCCCCTGTTCCCGGATTCGGCGGCCGACCACCCGCTGCGTCCCAAGCTAGTGGTATCACCTTTGACCGATTCGTGAGGGCTTGCGTCGTCATTAAGCAATTGACCGAGGCGTTCCAGAAGATAGACACCGACAGGGTGAGACTCTCAAAGTGTTCGATTTCTCTCCGAGCTTCCGATTGACCATCTCTCCCCCGTTTCGTCGTACACAGGATGGGTGGATCCAGATCAACTACGATCAGTTCATGTTCACCGTCCTCAGTGCACCCTAAGGGTCCTCCCCTGGGGCACATCCAACGGGTACGCAGAGGCTTGTGCGTTGTGGCTGGAATGGCCCAGTGCAGAAGCGTGAGTGACGGACGGTGAAGATCCTGCCTCGTTTGTGTACGAAACTTGAATTGTAACCTATGATGTATCCTCGTTGCCTTTTGACCCAACAAAGAATTGTCCACCGGTTCGCTGTTCTCCCACCAATTTGAGGGTGTCTTCGCGTTTCTCCGTGAGTCGGTCAGCAGCAACGAAGGGCGATCTCCGGACGTGGTAGCGTTTGTGGCCTTTGAGTTTGCGACAACGGTACACATGGCTTTGGGTCCGTGTTCATTGGAACACCATGCAGGCCCACCAGGGTCCACCATCACTGAGGCCGAGGGCCGAATTCGAGTACAAAAAGCGTGTTATACCAGCGCAACCAGCGCAGCCATGAACGTGGAACAAGACAGGCTGTTCGAGTTTCTGACCGTGCCGTCGTGGTCGCAAGACCTTGCTATTGTCTGGGTAAATATTGGCCATGGACTCCAGATTCTTGTGGCTTTGTGAATCCTTTTATTCAACAAGGACCTTTAACCGAGCACCACTTGTCGGCTGAGACACGGCTCGTCCCCCCTCAGGACTGTATAAATACGGGTTCGGAGGTGCCAAATCCCTCACTGCTTCCTCCACCACCCCTCCCTCGACCACTCCTCCCTCTCGAGAACACAATAGTCAAACGGTGCGTGAGACCTCGGTCCTTCCGGTTGAGGAAGCCGCTGACTCTGCATAGACCTTAGAGAAGGTCCATACAGGCATATCCCCCCCGGGGTGCCGACGTCATCCTCATCCGCAACACCGAGATGACCGTGAGTCCGTCCCACCAACCCGGTCGCTCTGACGGACCAGAACCCTGTTCAAGGATTCTTGATGTGACACTCGGGTGCCGTTACCACCTGTGCCTGACTGTTGAACGTTTATCCCTGGCGTTCGACGGCATGGGTGCCAACCCTTCTGGGTTCTAGCCCGAAACTGGGAGGCCCCACGCGTTGATTCCACACTTACCCTGCAGCGATCGTAAGTGGGTGGTCACTGCTGGTTTGGCGGTTACTTAATGGAGGCCGGGTGCGTGATAGTGTAGACGGCGTACCCAAATCTTAGTGCAGAAGGGACCCCTTGTACGCAGTCTTCCTGTTGTGTGTCAAATATACCACACGAGTTTCGCGAGTAACGGAAACGTGTTACGCTCGCGGTCGTATCGCGAGGCCATTCCAACACCGCCGTTCGCGGTATGAGGCTGAGAACCGCGCTTCGCCTTCGGGGGAGGGTAGGGCGAGTAAGGTTCCAACCTCCAACCAATCGACTTGAGTGGGGTCTTGAGGTCACAAAGGCGGGGACCGACACCCCAGAGTCCAGAAAGGGCCCATCGCGCGTCACGCTGCTCCTCCCGAAACTCAACCAGTACGCCCTCACCTTCACCTCGCATGATGAGGTGAATCCTGTCGCAGGGTAATCTTCGTGCGACTTTCACAGCTCTTGGAGTCGTTATGCCAACCTCCGCGTCGCCTAGTGTCCCGCAATAAGAAAAAGAGCTAAAACAAATCGCAGCAGGCCGAAGACCTAAAGGGCAATAGATTGCCGGGGGATTCCCTCAGAACGCGGCCCAATCGCCATGCACCGTGGATCAGGTGTCCGCGTCAGGATTCGCGGCTGGAAAGATTGTCTCAAGGGAGCGTGCACGCAAGTTACGCAAGTTCACCAAGTTTCGACCGATCGCCGTCCTGTTTTCGCACACCTATGTTTCCAGGGATTGCCTACGAGTCCCAGTATCAGCAAGCGAAAAATCGGTCTTCCGGTCCCTCAGGGAGTCTGTCATATCACCGACAACGCTTTGGACGAACGCAAGGATGGCGAACCCGCTTCAGCGATCCTATCCGTGCCTGGGCGGTGTTATCCGAGACCCCAAGCGCCAAATTCCGTGAAGGTCCCCCCACAGTGCCGTCCGGCACTGTACGTTCCTTTCTGTTGACTTGGCTCGCTCCTGATGACCGCCAATTTTCCCATGCGCTATTCGGGACGGTGAGAGTCAGGTATCTGCTGACAAAATCCACCTTGTACCTTGTCCCCTCGCCGGGTACTGCCTTGAGGAAGGAATAGCCAGAAATATAAATCCAGGGACCCCAGTTGCAAGACCAAGCATCAGCCCAAGGATGTACTTCACTCTCCCAGACCTCCAAAGGATCTGCCCCTTCCCACCCTCCATCAACCCCCACTACAACGCTGTCGCCCAAGGGGCCAGGGCGTGGGCCTCCAGCTTTGGTATCCTCTCTACCGAGAAACAGCGTGACTTCGCTGCCTCTTCCCTCGAACTCCTCACCGCACACATGTATCCGTACGCTGGTCTTGAGGGGTTCCGGACCTGTTGTTACCACGTTAATGTGCTCGTCCTCATCGACGACTTCAGCGACGACGAAGGTGGTCGCCGGGCGCACGCCATGTCAAAATCCTTCATGAACGCCATCCGTGAGCCAGCCCAGGATGACGGGACTCCGTTTGCGCACCTGGCCAAAGAGTGCGTCGGTTGACCGCCACCTCCTACACTCCACGCTGATATTAATTCCCCAGGTTTGGCAAACGATTGAACGCTTGCTCACCCACCGCAAGACAACGCTGGGTCAACACTTTTGGCAACTTCTTGGACGCGACCGTCCGTGAAGCAGAGAACCGGGAACGCGGAACGATCCTTGGACTGAATGACTATATGGACCTCCGACGAGGGAACAGCGGAGTGTACCCCACACTTGCTCTGATCGAATGCGTCCTTGGGATCAATCTAGAACAGGAAGTGTTCGACCACCCCGTGCTGTCAAACCTTACCAAGCTTGCGGGTGATCTGGCCATAATATCAAACGTGAGCCCCCCTCCCCAGGTTACGTTTGGATGAGCGCTGGTTTACTGTCACGAAGGATCTATACAGCTACAATAAGGAACAGGCAGCCGGTCATTCGGCCAACAATATGGTCACTGTGGTTATGGCAGAGAGGGGCATTGGTCTACAGAGAGCGTTGGACCTCGTTGGGGAATACTTCGGGGACCGGGTCAAAGAGTTCCTTGAGTGGAAGGCCAAGACGCCCAGCTGGGGGCCCAAGGTCGACGACGCCGTCTCTCAGTATGTATTCGGGCTTGAATGTGTAGTGGGGGGGAACCTGGAGTGGAGTTTGACCACTCCTAGGTATTTTGGAGAGTTGGTTGGGGAGGTGAGAAGGACCAGGAAGGTCGCTCTCAGGAAGAGGGCGCAAAAGGAAAACACCCAAATATCCTTTACTGTGCTTTTCCCGCTTCTTCTCGCCTTTTCGGCAGCTTGTTTCTTATTCTTCAACTTCTCAAAGTGATGGATCTTGAACTTTTATAAGTTGACCTCCCATCCCAAAACCCGAGCTCGCGACTGATTGGGCCAAACGTAGTACAATAAATAATGGATTGCGAAAACCACCGTCTTGCAAGGCCTACGCTGAGCTCATTCTTGTGGTATCCCGAATCCACCGGCGGCCCCTGGGGAACAGTTTTTTCCCATCTGGGTTCGTGCCACGCCCGAGATAACAAACATCACGGCGCTTTACTCGGCGTATAGAACTTTAATATTTAATATTCAGTGATCAGTTCGGCCTCTTCTTTCCATTCCTTGCCTCGCGTGCAGTCCCGGGCTGGCGGTTCGGCCTAAGACTGACTAGGACTAGTGGTCTGACGTTCGTTACGGGCGGGAGTCCGACCCTGCAATTTGGGTGAGATGCTACCGCAGCCCAACCGTTGTGGCCTGTTTGGCTCGGTTCGGACATTACACGCATCACGGTTACCCCTACATCAATGCCTGACACTCAGCGGGCTCGTGTGTCCACCGACACTAAGTTCGAACAGGCCGGCGGTCTGGACTGTTCATCCACCTTTCGGCCTGTCGGGTCTTCATCGACTTGCGGTTCATGGTTAGGTGTGTCGTCGATTTCTGTGGGTGACCTGACGGTGGGAATGAGCTACGGCCAGGGGTCCCGGCTCCGGCACCGCGCCAGTGGCCAGTCCACACTGTGTCGAACCCAAATATGATCAAGAGGTAGACGTTGAACAAGTAGTAGGTACTTAGCTGTTGAGGAATAACACCCAGGTTTAAAAACAAAGAGGTAAGCAACAGATTGGGGCTCCGTGGTCTGGTGGACGAATCGTCCACTGTCCTGGGAATCCTTCGATCACAGTTCGGCCGTGCAGATTACAGCTTGGATCTCGCTTGGATCTCGCCAGGCTCAGAGCCCCAAATAACGCCCAAGCAACGATGGTCCACACACCCGTGCCATCCCCAACCCCGGAAGACATAGAAGAACTCCTCCTAATCGCTCGCTACGGTGAACTTGACGAACTCAAATCCTTCATCGAAAAATTCGGAACGAAACCTCTGATCGACGCTCGAGATGGGGACGGAAACACCGTCCTCCATATGGCGTGCGGGAATGGACATCTAGGTGCGACTAACCCAGCTCAGAGGACGAGTGCGTCATTCCAATGTTCATTTACGGACTAGATTCCGTTTAGATCTCTTGGATTATCTCGTCCCGGACCACGTCCTGCCGTTCCTCGCTACCGTGCAGAATTCGTCCGCGGGATCGACGCCCTTACATTGGGCGACGCTAAACCAACAACTCAACGTGGTGAAGGAGCTTGTCAAACTTTGCGGTGTGTGGTCCTACCCCCAACCCGCTCAGAAATCCCTGTTGATCGAGATCAGGTACTGGTGTGCTGGACGTCAAGAACAAACGCGGCAGAAGTGCGATTACCGAAGCCGAAACGAACGAGTGGGCTGAAGGGGTCACTTGGATGGTTGGTGTGATGAGCGTTGGCAACTCGGGAGGTGCAGTGCAAGAAACCGACGAAACCGTGGAGTGCGA
>Ga0307516_10002854_pt1 | contig 22744 bp, 20 predicted proteins | sample 19_EM_MG_FD_203310 | JGI IMG/M metagenome (GOLD analysis project Ga0307516, IMG submission 203310) | Populus trichocarpa ectomycorrhiza microbial communities from riparian zone in the Pacific Northwest, United States - 19_EM | ecosystem: Host-associated > Plants > Roots > Unclassified | place... | reverse complement strand
CCGCCGGGAGCTGCAGCTTGCGTGCGGCGTGCTCCCAGCCGTCCAGCGAATCGACCCGCCATTTGGCCCCGCGCCAGCCATGGCGGCGGTCATAGGTTTCCAGCCCGTCCATCAGGGCCAGCTGCGCCGCCGTCTGGAGCCTCGGGTCCAGGGTGGTCCGCATGTAATAGCCGCCCTCGTAAACACGGGGCCCGAGGCTCGCCACGCCCCTGCGGCGCACCTCTTCGACGAAGTAGTCAGCGTCCTTGTACTTGGCGCGCGACGGCTCGGCCTGGACCTTCAGGTCCTCCTTCTTGGCGGCGTCAGCCTCGGCGCGGGTCACCCAGCCGCGCCGGACCATCTGGTCGAGGATCAGGTTGCGGCGCGCCATGGCCGCGGCCTTGCGCTTGATGGGATGGTAGTTCTGCGGCCCCTTGGGCAGGGACGCCAGATAGGCGCATTCGGCCAGGCTCAGGTCGCTGATCGACTTGCCGAAATAGTTGTAGGCCGCCGCCCCTACCCCATAGGACCGATAGCCGAGCCAGATCTCGTTCAGATAGAGCTCGAGGATCTGCTCCTTGGTGAGGGTCTGCTCCAGGCGCTGGGCCAGGATCGCTTCCTTGAGCTTGCGCCCCAGGGTCGCCTCACTGGTCAGGAGGACGTTCTTGGCCACCTGCTGGGTGATCGTGGAGCCGCCCTCGAAACGCCGGCCCTTGAGAAAGTTCCCCACGTTCTTGAACATGGCCCGGGTTAGGCCGCCGGGGTCGACGCCGCCGTGCTTGAAGAAGTTGGCGTCCTCGGCCGCCAGGAAGGCCAGCGCCAGCTGCGGGGTGATCCGGTCGTAGGGAACGAAGATCCGCCGCTCGTTGGAGAACTCGCCGATCAGCGTGCCGTCGATCGCATAGGCGCGCGTCGCAGTGGGCGGCCGGTAGTCCGCCAGGTCGCCCGCGTCGGGCATGTCGTGGAAGAGCCAGGCCGCATAGATGGCCACCGCAAGGCCCGCGACGGCGACCGCGCTGAGCACGGTCACGCCTATGATCGCGAGCCACTTGCCGGGGGGGTTCAACGCGCACGGACCTCCGCGGGGCCGCCTCGCCCGCAGTCCGGTCTCTACCCTGCATCGCCCCGGGCGCCAACGGGGCGCTTCACAGTCGGCGGGCGCGCCTCCACAGGCGTCCGCGGCCGCTGGAGGAGTTGCTAAGTCTCTGATTTACCGGTGGGGCTTATCGCGACGCCAGGCGGGTTTCGCGGGCGAAATAGTCGTCGATCGCGTCGCCCACGGAACTCATCAGCCGATCGCGGTGCGCCGCGTCCCGCAGGGCTGATTCGTCGCGCACATTGGTGACGAAGCCCATCTCCAGCAACACGGCCGGCACGTCGGGCGCAAGCAGGACCACAAGGCCCGCGTCGCGGTGGCTGCGCCGCAGCAGCGTGGTGCGGCTTTCGATCCTGGACAGCAGGCCCTCGGCGAAGGCCGCGGACCGGTTCTTGGTCGCCCGTTGGGTCAGGTCGAGCAGGATGTCGCTGACCCCCCGGTCGCCGTCCAGGCTGGCCTTCATGAACCAGTCGTCCTTGTTCACGAACTTGGCCGCCCGGTACGAAGCCTTCTCGGAGAGGGTGTAGACGCTGGCCCCGCGCAGGCTGACGTCCGATCCGGCGTCGGCGTGCAGGGATATGAAGAGATCGGCATCGGCCCGACGCGCGATCTGCACCCGGGTCTCCAGGGGCACATAGACGTCGCTCGCACGGGTCAAGACCACGCGGTAGCGGCCGGTGCGCTCCAGGCGCGCCTTCAGCGACTGCGCTGCGGCCAGGGTGACGTCCTTTTCCGGGCCCTGGGCGCCGTGGGCGCCGGGATCGTTGCCGCCGTGGCCGGCGTCGATCACCACGACTTTCTTCAGGGACAACGGGCGTGCGCGCGCCGTTACGGTCTGCGAGGTCAGCCGCAATCCGTCCGGAGCGCTGTTCGGACGCGCCGCCGCCGAACCGCCCCGGGCGTTGGGATCAATCGCCAGGTCGATCACATAGCGGTAGACCCCCACGCCGTCCGACGGCGGAAGGAGGAAGCGGCGTTTGACCGTCGCGTTGGACGCCAGGTCGATGCGCAGACGCGAACCGGCGCCGGCCGGGTCGAGCGTCCAGGCGCGAACGAGCCCCTGCCCCTTGCCCTGCAGCCCGCTGGAGGCCGATGCGCCCGCCAGGCTGATAACCATGCGCCGGTCGCGGGCGCCGGTGGAGATCACCTTGCCCGTGGCCGGGGCGTCCAGATCGATGACGATTCGGGTGGTGGACTGGTCGCCGCCGAGGCGCACCTTGAGCACACCAGAGCCCGCCTGTGCAGCGTGCGAGGCCGCGAAGATGCCGACGCAGGCCAGGGTCCCGACGACAAGGGCGATCGCACGAAACTTCGTGCTTTTGATCACGCCACTCAGCCGCGCGAGCATACGCCGCCCCCACCGACAATCCGTTGACACTATGCGCTCTTATAGTCGGCTGTGGGGGTAACAAAGCGTTAAACGCGTCTTGCCCGAGCGCGGCGCTTTCCTTTTGCGCGCTGCTGTTGCAATGTCGCCCGGCGCGCGAATGCGGCCGGCGATGGCTGGCCGATGCCCGCGCGAAACCCCCGCGTCGGCGGCCAGGCGTCTTCCGCCCTTCCGCCCGCGGCGCATCCTCCTCTACGCGCCTTATCCGCGCGCCAAGGAACACATCAATGGGCAGCGCTGCTCAAGCCCCGCATCGGCTTTCCGCCGTCCGCTTCGCCCTCGAAGGCGACGCGGCTTCCGGCGCGCGCGCCCGTCAACCAGCAAGCCGGCGCCTGGGCTCAAAGCCCGGTCCGCGCCGCGGAGAATTCCTTCATGACCAAGAAGATGTTGATCGACGCCGCCCACCCGGAAGAGACCCGTGTGGTGGTGATCGACGGAAGCCGCGTTGAAGAGTTCGATTTCGAGAGCCAGAACCGCAAGCAGCTGCGGGGAAATATCTACCTCGCCAAGGTGACCCGCGTCGAACCGTCGCTGCAGGCGGCGTTCATCGAGTACGGCGGCAACCGCCACGGCTTCCTCGCCTTCAACGAAATCCATCCCGACTACTACCAGATCCCGGTCGCCGACCGCGAAGCCCTGCTGCGCGAGGAAGCGGAGGAGGAAGAACAGCACGCCTCCACGCCGCGTGACGCCGAAGACGGCGACGAGGACGAAGCCGGCGCCGAGGTCGATGACGACGACGTCATGGAAGAAGAGGTGGCTCGCCGCCGCCGGCGCCTCCTGCGCAAGTACAAGATCCAGGAAGTGATCCGCCGCCGGCAGATCATGCTGGTGCAGGTCGTCAAGGAAGAGCGCGGCAACAAGGGCGCGGCGCTCACCACCTATCTCTCCCTCGCCGGCCGTTACGGCGTCCTGATGCCCAACACCGCCCGCGGCGGCGGGATCAGCCGCAAGATCACCACCGCCACCGACCGCAAGCGCCTGAAGACCGTCGTGCAGAGCCTGGAAGTGCCGACCGGCATGGGGCTGATCGTGCGCACCGCCGGCGCCAAGCGCACCAAGGCCGAGATCAAGCGCGACTACGAATATCTGCTGCGGCTGTGGGAGAACATCCGCGAGACCACCCTGCACTCCATCGCGCCGGCGCTGATCTACGAGGAAGAGGATCTCGTCAAACGCGCGATCCGCGACCTTTATGACAAGGACATCGACGAGCTCTGGGTCGAGGGCGACCACGGCTTCAAGGAAGCGCGCGAGTTCATGCGCATGCTGATGCCGTCCCAGGCCAAGAAGGTGCAGCTCTATCGCGAGCCGACCCCGCTGTTCGTGAAGCATCGGGTCGAGGACCACCTCTCGCAGATCTATTCGCCCGTGGTGCCGCTGCGGTCCGGCGGCTACCTGGTGATCAACCAGACCGAGGCCCTGGTGGCCGTCGACGTGAACTCCGGGCGCTCCACCCGCGAGCGGAACATCGAAGCCACCGCGATGAAGACCAACATGGAGGCGGCCGAGGAAGCCGCCCGGCAGCTGCGCCTGCGCGACCTGGCCGGCCTGATCGTCATCGACTTCATCGACATGGACGAGGGCAAGAACAACCGCGCCGTCGAGAAGAAGCTCAAGGACTGCCTGAAGGACGACCGCGCCCGGGTCCAGATGGGCAAGATCAGCCCCTTCGGCCTGATGGAGATCAGCCGCCAGCGTCGCCGCTCCGGCGTGCTGGAAGGCACCACCCATGTCTGCGAGCAGTGCGCGGGCACCGGCCGGGTGCGCTCGGTGGAATCCAGCGCCCTGTCGGCGCTGCGGTCCCTGGAGATCGAAGCCCTGAAGGGCGGCGGCGAAGCCACCCTCAAGGTCCCGCGCGCCGTCGGCCTCTACATCCTGAATGAGAAGCGCGCGCACCTGGCGCGCCTCAATCAGTCGTCAGGCCTGTTCGTCACCGTGCAGATCGACGATGCGATGGCGCACGCCGAAAGCATCATCGAGCGCACCTCGACCGAGATGCGCGCCGAACACGCCGCCTTCGTCCAGGCGCCGATCGCGCCCTACGAACCCACGTCCGACGACCTCCTGGCCGATGCGGACGAAGAGTATGAAGACGAAGACGAAGACGAAGAGGAAGTAACGGACGACGAGGACGCGGACGAAGGCGAGGACGCCCCGGCCGAGCCCAGGCGCGCCCGGACGGAATCTTCGGACGCTGGCGCAGACGACGGCGAAGCCGGCGGACGCCGCGGCCGCCGCCGTCGCCGCGGCCGGCGCGACGAGCCCCGCGCCGCCCAACCGCCGAAGCCGGCTGAGGCCCCTCGCAGCAGCGAGGGCGAAGACGAAAGCGGCGGACGTCGCCGGCGTCGCGGACGACGCGGCGGACGGCGGATGCGCGAGGATGGGCGTCCGGCGGAGGCCTTCGCCTGGACGCGGCCCTGGGTGCCTTATGGCGAAGACCCCTTCGTCTGGTACGACCCGGCCGAAGACCTTCAGGTAGCGACCGCCCCGGCCAATGACGCCGCCCCGCCGATGGCGGCCGCGTCAGAAGTCGCCGCCCCCTCGCCTTCCATCGCCGCTGCGCAGGCGACCAGCGAGGGCGAGGACATCTGGGTCGAACTGCCCGCAGCGGAAGATCGGACCAAGCGGCGGCGCTCACGCGGCCGTGGCCGTGGCGCCGCCCAGGCTGACGAGGCTGCGGAGACGGCCCCGGAGCTCCCCGCTCCCGTCGAGGTCCCCACAGAGGCCGAGGCCCCTGTCGAAGCCGCTCCCGAGCCCCAGGAAGAGGCTCCCCCGGCCAAGCCCGCGCGGGCGCGCCGCACTCGCGCCGCGAAGGCGGCTCCCGCTGTCGAAGCTCCCACAGTTGAGGCGCCTGTCGAGGCCCCGGTTGAGTTGGTGATCGCAGCTCCGGCGCCCGTGGCCGTGGCGGCGGCGCCCGTCGTGGTCGCAGAACCGCCGGCGGCCCCGTCGCCACCGCGCGTTGATCCGGCTGAAATCTCGGCGCCGCCCACGGCGCCGCGGCGTGGCTGGTGGCGGCGCGGCTAAGCGTTCAGCCCCTCCCGGGAGGCCCCGACCAGCTCGCGGCCTCCCGGGCGGAGCCTTACAAATGCCCAAGACCTTGCTACAGTCACGACGGGGCGTGGCTCCTGCTCGGGAATTGCTTCCATATCAACGGCTTCCGGCGAGTTGATGAGTAAGATGGCGAACCGTCGCCCATGGTCTCGCCTGGCGGTCGCCGCCGGGCTCGCGGCGAACCTCGTCACGCAGGCGACACCCGCCTTCGCCCAGACCGACGGCATGTCGCTGATCCGCGACACCGAGATCGAAGAGATCCTTCACAAGGACGCCGAGCCGCTGCTGCAGGCGGCCGGATTCAATCCGAGGGACGTCCGTATTCTGATCATCGGATCGAAGGACCTGAACGCCTTCGCAAGCCCCAAGACCATGGGCGTCTATACCGGCCTGATCATGGAGTCGAAGAACCCCAACCAACTCCAGGGCGTGATGGCGCACGAAGTGGGACACCTGGCCGCCGGCCACGTCGCACGCTCCGGCGAGATGACCGCGGCCGGGATGAAGCCCTTCCTGCTGACCATGGGCCTGGGCGTGCTGGCGGCCCTCGCCGGCTCGGCCGACGCGGCCGTCGGGCTGGTCGGCAGCGCCGGCTACTTCGGAACCCTCGGCGCCATCGGCTACAGCCGCGAACAGGAATCCCGCGCCGATCAGGCGGGGGCGACCATCCTGGAAAAGGCCGGCCTGTCGGGCCGCGGCCTGGCGGACTTCTTCGACAACTTCCGCTACCAGGAGGTCTTCGAGGAGGCGCGGCGGTACGCCTATTTCCGCACCCACCCCCTGTCGTCGGACCGGATCGAGGCCCTGCGCCTGCGGGTCGAGAAGCTGCCCAGCTATTCCAAGACCGACCCGCCCGAGGCGGTCTCAGAGCACGCGATCATGAAGGCCAAGCTGGAGGGGTTCATGAACCCCCAGGTCGCCATCGTGAAGTACACCGAGAAGGACACGACCTATCCGGCCCGCTACGCCCGCGCGATCGCCTATTACCAGATGAAGGAGCCGGACAAGGCGTTGAAGCTAATCGACGCCCTGCTCGTCGACCAGCCGCAGAACCCATATCTGTGGGAGCTCAAGGGCCAGGTCCTGTTCGAATTCGGCCGTGCGGCCGAAGCCGAGGCGCCCCAGCGCAAATCCGTCGCCCTGAAGCCCGACGCGCCTCTGCTGCACGTCAATCTCGGCCAGACCCTCATCGCGCTCGACGACAAGACCAAGATCGCCGAGGGCGTCTCCGAGCTTCGCAAGGCGCTCACCCAGGAAGACGACAACGCCCTGGCCTGGCGGATGCTGGCCGACGCCTATGACAAGCAGGGCCAGGACGGCCTCGCCCGGCTGGCGACCGCCGAATACAACTTCGCCGTCGGCGACCAGCGCCAGGCCCTGGTCTTCGCCATGCGCGCCCGCGAGAAGCTGGAAAAGAACACCCCGGAGTGGCGCAGGGCCACCGACATCGTGCTGGTCTCCAAGCCCAGCAAGGACGACCTGAAGGACCTGGCCAAGGAAGGCTCGATCCGCAAGCGCGGCTCCTGAGCTTCGCAAAACGGGGCGGAGCGGCTATCTGGGGCGCATGAAGATCTTCCGCACCGCCATCGCCGCCGCGGCCCTCGCCGCGCTCCTGGTCGCCTGTAAGCCCGCCGCAGACGACGCCAAGCCCAGCAAGGCCGAAAAGGCGTTCGGCGAGAGCGTCCGCGCCTATCTGCTCGCGCATCCGGAAGTGCTCGAGGAGGTGGTCGTCAAGCTGAAGGAGAAGCGCGAGACCGAGGCCCTGCAGGCGCAGGCGGGCGCCCACGAGGACGCCAAGCGACTCATCCCGCAGTATCGTCAGGCTCTCGAGCGTGACGCCCGCGACTTTGTGGCGAATCCGAACGGGCGGATCACCGTGGTCGAGTTCTTCGACTACAACTGCGGCTACTGCAAACTGGCCGCGCCCGAGGTCCTCCGCATCATCGAGGAAAACCCGGACATCCGGTTCGTCTTCAAGGAATTCCCGATCTTCGGCGCGACCTCAGACACCGCCGCGCGGGTGGCCCTGACCCCCGCCGCCAAGGGCAAGGGGCTGGCGCTCTACAAGGCCTGGATGGCCGAGAAGCCGCTGGATGAAGCCGGAATCGACCGCCACCTGTCGCAGGTCGGCCTCGATCCGGGAGCGGTCCGCAAGGCCGCGGCCGATCCGGCGATCACCAAGCAGGTCCAGGACGTCCGCGCCCTCGCCGAGACCCTCAAGCTCCAGGGCACGCCGGCCTTCATCGTCGGGAACACCCTGATCCCCGGCGCCGACATCGGCGCGCTCAGGGCCGCCATCATCCAGGCCAAGGCCGGGGATATGAAGCCGACCGCCAAGGACGGCTGATCGCCTTCAGATCAGACCCGAGGTCGGCGAGGAGGGATCGCCCATCGGCTTCTTCGGCATGCGCCCGGCCAGATAGGCGTCGCGGCCGGCGAGCACGGCGTGCTTCATGGCCCGCGCCATGCGCACCGGATCGCGGGCGAGCGCGATGGCGGTGTTCATCAGGACCGCGTCGCAGCCCAGCTCCATGGCGATCACCGCGTCCGACGCGGTGCCGAGGCCGGCGTCCACCACCACCGGGACCTTGGCCTCCTCGACGATCAGCCGGATGTTCACCGGATTCAGGATGCCGAGGCCGGAGCCGATCGGGGCGGCCAGCGGCATCACCGCCGCTGCGCCGGCGTCGGCCAGCTTGCGGGCGAAGACGATATCGTCAGTGCAGTAGACCATCACCTGGAAGCCCTCGGCGACCAGCAGCTTGAGGGCCCGGAGGGTCTCCTCCATGTCCGGATAGAGGGTGCGCGGGTCGGAAAGCACCTCGAGCTTCACGAGGTCCCAGCCGCCGGCCTCGCGGGCCAGGCGCAGGGTCCGCACCGCCTCCTCGCCGGTGAAGCAGCCGGCGGTATTGGGCAGATAGGTGAACCGCTCGGGCTTCACATAGTCGGCCAGCATCGGCTGGCTCGGATCGGACAGGTTCACCCGGCGCAGGGCCACGGTGACCATTTCCGCGCCCGCCGCTTCGGCCGCCGCGGCGTTGAGGGCGTAGTCCTTGTACTTGCCGGTGCCGATGATCAACCGCGAGGTGAAGGTGCGGCCGGCCACGGTCCAGGTGTCGTCCGCCTGGTTCTGGGTTCCATCCATGTCAGCCGCCTCCGATGAAGTGGACGATCTCAATCCGGTCGCCATCGGCGATCGGGGTCGCGGAATAGGCCGAACGCGGCACGATCTCCAGGTTCCTTTCCACCGCCACCTTGCGTGCGTCGAGGCCAAGGCTCGCCACCAGGGCGGCCAGATCGGGCAGGTCGTCGACCGCACGTGTCTCGCCGTTGATGGTCAGGTTCATGGCCGCTCCGCTCCCCAATGCTTGTGACCCGCAGCCCCGCCCGTTACAAGACGCCGGAATCGACGGCGGAGCCGAATGTCGAAACCGATCTATGTGCTGAGCGGGCCGAACCTCAACCTCCTGGGCGTCCGCGAGCCCGAGATTTACGGCCGGTCCACCCTGGACGACGTTCGCGCCCTTTGCGAGGCGCGCGCGACGGCCCTCGGCCGGACTATTGTGTTCCGCCAATCCAACCACGAAGGCGAGCTGATCGACTGGATTCAGGAGGCCCGCACCGCAGCCTCCGCCCTGGTCATCAACCCCGCCGGATACGGCCACACCTCGGTGGCGATCCTCGACGCCCTGAAGATGGTGGGCGTGCCGGTGGTCGAATGCCACCTGTCCAATCCTGCGGCGCGCGAAAGCTTCCGCCGCAAGACCTACGTGTCCCTGGCCGCGACGGGTGTCGTCTCCGGCTTCGGGGCGGCGAGCTATGAACTGGCGGTCGAGGCCGCGGCGGGCCTCTCCGCCTAGCCTCCAACAGCAAGGGTTTTTCCGTATGGCGAGCAATCCCAAGGCTCCAGCCGATCCGATCGACGCGCGCCTCGTACGCAAGATGGCCGACATCCTCACCGAGACCGGGCTGTCCGAGATCGAGGTCGAGCGTGAGGGCCTGCGGATCCGCGTCGCCAGGAACGTCACCGCCCACATGCAGATGGCCGCCCCTGTGGCCGCCGCGGCCCCTGTGGCCGCCCCAATGACCGCAACCGCCGCGCCTGAGCTTAAGCACCGCGGCGAGGTCGTCGCCTCACCGATGGTCGGGACCATCTATCTGCGGGCCTCGCCTGACGCCCCCGAGCCCTTCATCAAGGTCGGCGACCGGGTCGAGGCCGGCGCGACCCTGCTGATCGTCGAGGCCATGAAGACCATGAACCCGATCCCGGCGCCCCGCGCGGGCCGGATCGTCGAGATTCTGGTCGGCGACGCCCAGCCGGTGGAGTTCGGCGAGCCCCTCGTCGTCATCGAGTAGGACGATGTTCGACAAGATCCTCATCGCCAATCGGGGCGAGATCGCCCTTCGGGTCCACCGGGCTTGCAAGGAGATGGGCATCGCCACCGTGGCCGTGCACTCCCAGGCCGACTCCGGCGCCATGTGGGTGCGCCTTGCGGACGAGAGCGTCTGCATCGGCCCGCCGCCCGCGGCCAAGAGCTACCTGAACATCCCCTCCATCATCGCCGCAGCCGAGATCACCGGCGCCCAGGCGATCCATCCCGGCTACGGCTTCCTGTCGGAGAACGCCCGCTTCGCCGAGATCGTGGGAGCCCACGGCCTCACCTTCATCGGCCCGAAGCCCGAGCACATCCGTATGATGGGCGACAAGATCGCGGCCAAGCAGGCGGCGATCGCGGCCGGCATTCCGGTGGTCCCCGGCTCCGACGGCGCCGTGACGACGGAAGAGGAAGCCTTCGCCGCGGCGGAGAAGATCGGCTTCCCGGTCCTGATCAAGGCGGCGGCAGGCGGCGGCGGGCGCGGCATGAAGGTCGCCCAGACGCGCGAGGACCTGGCCGAGGCCGTGGCCACCGCCCGCGGCGAGGCGCGGGCCGCCTTTGGCGATGATGCTGTCTATCTCGAGCGCTACCTGCAAAAGCCCCGGCACATCGAGCTTCAGATCATCGCCGACAGCTTCGGCAATGTCTGCCACCTGGGCGAACGCGACTGCTCGCTTCAGCGCCGCCACCAGAAGCTGATGGAGGAAGCGCCCTCCCCCGCCCTGGACGCCAAGGGCCGCGAGGCGATCGGCAAGGTGGTCGTCGATGCCATCAAGAAGATCGGCTACCTCGGCGTCGGCACCATCGAGTTCCTCTACGAGAACGGCGAGTTCTTCTTCATCGAGATGAACACCCGCCTGCAGGTGGAGCACCCGGTCACCGAGGCGATCACCGGCATCGACCTGGTGCGCGAGCAGATCCGCATCGCCGCTGGGCTGCCGCTGTCGTTCAAGCAGTCGGAGGTGATCTTCGAGGGCCACGCCATCGAATGCCGCATCAACGCCGAGAACCCGCGCACCTTCGTCCCATCCCCGGGCCTCGTCACCGACTTCCACGCCCCAGGCGGCCTGGGGGTAAGGCTGGATTCGGCGATCTACGCCGGCTACGCGATCCCGCCCTATTACGACAGCCTGGTGGGCAAGCTCATCGTCCACGGCCGCGACCGCGAGGAATGCATGGCGCGCCTGAACCGCTGTCTCGGCGAGATGGTGGTGGGCGGCATCGAGACCACGATCCCGCTCTTCCAGGACCTGCTGCACGAGCCGGACATCCTGAAGGGCGACTACGACATCCACTGGCTCGAGAACTGGATCCGGGCCCAGTCCGCCTGACGGGCTGCGGGAGCGGTGGCTCGCGCCATCGCGACGTGCTGTAAAGCCCGCGGATGGAGACCTTCGACGCCGAGGACCTGCTGCGCTGCTACGCCCGGGGAATCTTCCCGATGGCCGACTCGCGCGACGACGATCAGGTGTTCCTGGTCGATCCGGAGCGGCGCGGCGTCCTGCCGTTCGATCGCTTCCACGTGTCACGGCGCCTGGCGCGCACCGTCCGCGCCGACATCTACGAGGTCCGCTTCGACACCGCGTTCGACGCCGTGGTGGCGGCCTGCGCCGAGCCCCGCACCGGCCACCCGGAAACCTGGATCAACGACCCTATCCGAGCGCTCTATGGCCAGCTGCATCGGCTCGGTCATGCACATAGCGTCGAGTGCTGGCGCGCCGACGAGATGGTCGGCGGCCTTTACGGGGTTTCGCTCAAGGGGGCTTTCTTCGGCGAGAGCATGTTCTCGCGCGCCAGGGACGCCAGCAAGGTCGCCCTCGTTCACCTGGTGGCGCGGTTGATCGCCGGCGGCTTTCGCCTGCTCGACGCCCAGTTCCTGACGGAACACCTGACCCAGTTCGGCGCCGAGGAGATCAGCCGCGCAGAGTACCGCCGCCGGCTTGGCCGGGCGCTGGCCGTGGAGGGGCGGTTTCAGGTCGGCGGCAAGGGCCCGGCAGGCTTGGGCGCGGCCGGAACCGGCGGCGGGGCCGTCGGCGCGGGCTTCGGCTTGGGCGGAGAAGGCCTGGGCGGTGGGACGGCGACCACCGGCGCAGGCGGCGGCGCCTTGCAGGTGATCAGCCAGGCGTCATAGGCCGGATGCTCCAGCGGGTTCAGGCCCGGCGAGGAGGCGTACATCCAGCCGCGGAAGGCCTGGCGCGCCGCGGGCGTCGGCTTGCCCGGCGCGCCGCGCGGCTGCGAGGCGATCACGACGTAAGCGATCGAATCGTTGACCGCCTCGTCCGGAGCCGACCGCTCGCAGGCCCGTACCGTGAAGATCAGGCTCTTGTAGCGGACCGGCTTGCCCACCTCGGCCTCGAAACGGATGCTCTGAGCCGTGACCTTGTCGAGGGCCTGCAGGATCGCGACGTCGCTGCGCGAGCGCTTGATCACCGCCTTGGCCGGCTCTTCAGCCACCTTGGCCGCCGGCGGGGCGGCGGGGGCGACCTCAGCAGCCTGGACCGGCGGGGCCGTAACTGGCGGCGGGGCGATGACCTCGACCGGCGGCGCCTCTTCCGGCGCGTTGAGCCCGGATGGCGCGGCGGGAGCCTCCCCCAGCGAGCCGACGGGCGGTCCTTCGGACTTGGACGGTGGGGGCTGGGCCTGGGCGAGCCCGACCCAAGCAGCGCCGGCGACGGCCGCAACAAGGGCGGCGACCCCGGCGATGCGCCTTGCGGAAGCGGCGTCGGTCATCGTGGCCGCCCTATGGCTTCCAGGCCTCGTAGTCCCCCGTCGCGGCCTGTCGCTCGCCGCCGCGCGAGATCGCGCCCTGCGGGCGGTAGGCGTAGATCGTACCGCTGAGATTGGGCAGATGCTCCTTCTCCCAGGCCTGCTGGGGAAGCGGCGTCACGGTCGGCGGATCGTCGAAGGTGTAGTGCAGCCATCCATGCCATTCGGCCGGGACCTTCGAGGCCTCGGCATAGCCGTTATAGATGACCCAGCGGCGCTTGCGGCCCTTGTCGAAGCTGTCGGAGTCGTCGCGCGCCTCGTAGTACGAGTTGCCGGTGGCGTCCTTGCCCACGAACACGCCGCGGCGGCCGACCGTGAAGCGTATGCCCGGCGTCGCGCCGTTCCACCAGGTGAAGATCGATTTCAGCAGATTGAGCAAGGGAGGCGCCGGGGGTCTGGAGGGTGGAGCTGGCGGCCGGACTATAGGGGGGCGGCGCGGCAGCGTCCAGACGGGCGCGACCTCGACATCTTGGGGCGCTGGGCGCCCGCGACCACAACATCTATTGCCCGCACCGGGAGCGGCCCGTAACCTCGCCGCACCGGAGAGTCTCATCGATGACCAGCCGCACGTCGCATTCGGCGCAGCCGATCACCCCCCCTGCCTCGTCGCTGCGCGTTCTGGCGCCAGGCGCGCCCGACCTGGACGCCCGGCTGCTGCAGCTGGAGGCTGAGCATCAGGCCGCGAAGCTGGCGCGCGCGGCGGCGGCGGTCCTGCCGGCCCGCCTGCAGGCGGTGATGGACGCCATACGGCGCTGCGACGGCGACCCCGACGCCTGCGCGGACCCGGTGCGCAATACGAGCCTCGCCAGAGCCGCGGAGGCGGCCCGGGTGGGCGGCGCGTCCGACGAGCTGATCCGTGACGCCATCGCCCTGGCCCGGGCCGGGGAAGACGCCTGGCCGGCGCCCGCCGCGGCGCCAGAGGCCGACGAGGTGGCGGTCGTAGCCGAGCTTTCCGCCGAGGAACTGGCTGGAGAGCCCGGCCGGCGGCTGGCGCGCGCGGCCTGGGCGACCGGGGCCGTCGCCGCCGCGCCCCGCACCGCCGCGGAGGCTGGCGCCTGGATGCTGAGCGTCCCGCGGACCGTCGTGGACCTCTCGTCCTGCTGGTCCGGCGCAGGCTTCGACCGCACGATCCTTGCTGAAGCCCTGCAGGCGGCGGCCCGCGAATCGCGAGGCCCGGCCTTCATCGGGCTTGGCGGGCTGGGCGGCTGGCTGGTGGCGCAGGGCCTGGACTACGACTCGGACGATGCCCGCAAGGCCGCCAGGACCCTCTTCGACCGTGCGGTCGAGATCCTGCGACGGGTCAGCCGCAACGCGGCGCTCGCCATCTTCCCCGGACCGGACGGCGCGAGCGCCGACGCTCGCCCCTGGAACGGCCCGGCGACGGCCGGCGCGCTCACGCCGGACGCCCTGCGCGGCCTCGGCGCGGCCGGGGCGGACGCCGGCGCGGCCCGCCGCCTCGTCCTGGGCGCAAGGAGCCTGGCCGACGCGCCGGGGATCGACATTCGCGCGCTGAAGGCGCGGGGCTTCACGGACCATGAGATCGCGGCGGCCGAGGAGGCCCTTCCCGGTTGCGGCCGTCTTTCCGAGGCGTTCCGGCCGGAGGTGATCGGCGAAGGATTTGTCCGCGACGTCCTGGGCGCCAGCGCCGCACAGCTGGCCGCGCCCGACTTCGACGCCCTTGCCTTCGCCGGCTTCGAGCGCGCGGCTGTGGCGGCCTGCGAAGCCCACGTCCTGGGCGGCGGGCGCCTCTCGACGGCGGAATTCCTCTCCCGGGCCGCCGGACGCGTGTTCCGCAGCGCCGACGAGGTGGGGGACGGCGCCTATCTCGCCATGCTGGCGGCGCTTGCGCCGGCCCTGGCCGCGCCGCCCATCGCCGAGATCATCCTGCCATGGGACGCGACGCCCGCGGATGCGCACAAACGTCTTGTGGAGATCGCCGCCTCGAGCCCGGCGATCCTGCGATTGCGCCGCGCGCCTGCCCCGCCGGAAGCCCGGCTGACCTGGCCCGCGCCGGCCGAGGTTGCGCCAAGGCCCGCGCCTGAGGCGCCCGGCCCAGAACGGATCGTCGAGCGGGTGGTGGAGCGCGACCGCAGCCGGCGCAAGCTGCCCGACCGCCGCAAGGGCTATATCCAGAAGGCCGCCGTGGGCGGCCACAAGGTCTATCTGCACACCGGCGAATACGACGACGGCGAGCTCGGCGAGATCTTCATCGACATGCACAAGGAGGGCGCGGCCTTCCGTTCGCTGATGAACAACTTCGCCATCAGCGTCTCGATCGGCCTGCAGTACGGCGTGCCCCTGGAGGAGTTCGTCGACGCCTTCGTCTTCACCCGCTTCGATCCGGCCGGCCCGGTGACCGGCAATGATTCGGTGAAGTCGGCGACCTCGATCCTCGACTACATCTTCCGCGAGCTGGGCGTGTCCTATCTGGGCCGCGACGACCTCGCCAATGCGGACTCGAGCGCGCTCAACGCCGACGGTCTCGGGCGCGGCGTCGCCGACAGCGAGCCGGATGCGCCGCAGCCGGCGTCGCGGTTCATCTCGCGCGGCTTCTCCCGCGGGGCCGCGCCCGACAACCTGGTGTTCCTGCCAAGAGCGCGCGCCGAAGCGTCTGGGGCGTCGGATCCGGCCGACGTTTGCGCGGCCTGCGGCGACGTCGCCGTGGTGCGCAAGGGCGCCAGCCTGGTCTGCAGCGCCTGCGGGACCCGGGCGGGACGCTACGACGGCGACCGCGCCAGCTGACGGCGCGCCCCGCCCCGCCCCGGCTTGGCCGTAAACTTGCTTGCCCCGCGTGCGACAACGGCATTCGAAAGGCGCGTTCCCGAAATGAGACCGCTCGCAATCCTGGGTTTAGCCCTGGCCCTTACCGCCACCCTCCCGGCGCAGGCGCAGAACGCCACGCAAATCGGTCGGTCCCGGGCAGGCGCGAGCTGCCCGGGATGCAATCTTTTCCAGGCCGACTTCAACGGTCTGGAGATGCGGGCCCGCAACTTCGGCGGCGCGCGGCTGCGCCAGGCGGACCTCGGCCTGGCGGTGATGAACCGCACCAACTTCGCCGGGGCGGACCTGCGCGACGTGGAGGCCTATGGCGGGGTGTTCACGGGGGCCAGCTTCGCCCGGGCCAATCTCTCCCACGCCTCTTTCGTCGGAACCTATCTGCAAGGCGCAGACTTCCGCGGCGCGATCCTGCAGGGCGCGAACTTCTCCGGCGCGGAGATGGATGGGGCCAGGGGCCTCACCCAGGCGCAGCTGAACCAGGCTTGCGGCGATCCTTCGACGCACCTGCCGCGCGGCCTGCGCATCCCCGCCTGTTGAGGGACGCCCTTACGGCGAATTTAGTAGCGCCGCCCTGTGGTTGCGCCCAGATGGACCGTCCACGCAGCGTGAGCCTCACAGCCCCTTGACGCGCCTGTCCTCCCTCATGGCGATCGCCCTGTTCGTCACGGCCGCGCCGCGCGACCTCTGGGCGGCCGGGGACCGCGAGGTCGCCAGGATCGTGGCGTTCGGCGGGGTCTGCAACAAATGCGAGCTCTCGGGCCGCAAGCTCGTCGGCGCGCGGTTCCTGGGCGCGGATTTCTCAGGCTCGGCCCTCGTGGGCTCCGATCTGCGCGCGGCGCGCTTCGTCGGGGCCTCGTTCTCCGGCGCGGATTTCTCCAGGGCGGACCTCAGCGGCAGCGCCATGGTCGGGGCGGATTTCCAGGCGGCGAACCTCGGCCACGCGCGCCTTCGGGGCGCGATGATGAGCGGCGGGCGGTTCGACGGCGCCTCGTTCCAGAGCGCGGACCTGCAGGGCGCGGTGATGACCGGCGGGGTCTTCAACGAGGCCGACTTCAGCGGCGCGGCCCTGCGCGACGCGGTGATCGGCGGGGCGGACCTTTCGCGGGCGCGCGGCCTGACCCAGACCCAGTTCGACACGGCCTGCGGCGACACCGACACCAAGGCGCCGCCCAAACTCAAGGTCCGCTCCTGCCCTGGCGTGCGCGTGATCGTGCGCCGCGTCCCAGCGCCGCTCGGCCCGCGGAACCTCGTCTCCGGGCCCTAGGTCTTCAGCGGCGGGACGACGCGGATATGCAGTTCTTTCAACTGCTTGTCCTGGACTTCTGACGGCGCATTCATCATCAGGTCCTGGCCCTGCTGGTTAAGCGGGAAGGCGATGACCTCGCGGATGGCCGTCTCGCCGGCCAGCAGCATGACGATGCGGTCGATGCCGGGCGCCAGGCCCCCGTGCGGCGGCGCCCCGTGGCGGAAGGCGTTCAGCATGCCGCCGAATTCGGCCTCGACGGTCTCCGGGGCGTAACCGGCTATCTCGAAGGCGCGCAGCATCAGCTCGGGGCGGTGGTTCCGGATCGCGCCGGAGCACAGCTCGTAGCCGTTGCAGACGATGTCGTACTGATAGGCCAGGATTTCCAGCGGGTCCTTGGTGTTCAGCGCCTCCAGTTCGCCTTGGGGCATGGAGAAGGGGTTGTGCGAGAAGTCGACGAGCCCGGTCTCCTCGTGGATCTCGTACATAGGGAAGTCGACGATCCAGACGAACTCGAAGCGGTCCTCGTCCACCAGCTTCAGGTCGGTGCCGACCTTGGTCCGCGCGCCGCCCGCGAACTTGTGGAAGGCCTTCGGATCGCCGGCCACGAAGAAGGCGGCGTCGCCCTGCCCCAGGGCCAGCTGGCCCATGACGCCGGCGGTCGCATCGGGACCCAGGTTCTTGGCGATCGGACCGCCCCAGCCGCCCTGGTCCTCGCTCCAGAAGATGTAGCCCAGCCCCGGCTGTCCCTCGCCCTGGGCCCAGGAGTTCATCCGGTCGCAGAAGGCTCTGGAGCCGCCCTTGGGCGCAGGGATCGCCCACACGGCGTGCTTGGCGTCCTCCAGGATGCGCGCGAAGAGGCCGAAGCCGCCGCCGCGGAAATGCTCGGAGACGTCCTGCATGACCAGCGGGTTGCGCAGATCCGGCTTGTCGGAGCCGTACTTGGCGATGGCCTCGCGGTACGGAAGGCGCGGGAACGGATAGGGCGTGACCGGCTTGCCCTGGCCGAACTCGTCGAACACGCCGTGCATCACCGGCTCGATGGCGGCGAAGACGTCCTCCTGGGTGACGAAGCTCATCTCGACGTCGAGCTGGTAGAATTCCAGGCTGCGGTCGGCGCGCAGGTCCTCGTCGCGGAAGCAGGGGGCGATCTGGAAGTAGCGGTCGAAGCCCGAGACCATCAGCAGCTGCTTGAACTGCTGCGGCGCCTGGGGCAGCGCGTAGAACTGGCCGGCGTGCAGGCGCGAGGGCACCAGGAAGTCGCGCGCGCCCTCGGGCGAGGAGGCCGTCAGGATCGGCGTCTGGAACTCCAGGAAGCCCTGGCCGATCATCCGGTTGCGGATCGACTGGATGACCTTGGAGCGCAGCACGATGTTGCGGTGAAGGGTTTCGCGCCGCAGGTCGAGGTGGCGGTTCTTGAGGCGGATCTCTTCGGGATAGTCGGGCTCGCCGAACACCGGCAGGGGCAGCTCGCCCGCCTCGCCCAGCACCTGGGCCGCACTGACGCGGATCTCCACCTCGCCCGTGGGCAGGTTCGGATTGACCGTCTCGGCCGTGCGGGTCACGACCTCGCCGTCGACGCGGATGACGCTCTCGGCCCGCAAGCGGTCGACCACGCCGAAGGCCGCGTCGCCCGGATGCAGCACGAGCTGGGTCAGGCCATAATGGTCGCGCAGGTCGATGAACAGCAGGCCGCCGTGGTCGCGCTTGCGGTGGATCCAGCCCGAAAGCCGGACGGTCTGGCCGCTGTCGGTGGCGCGAAGCGCGCCGCAGTTATGGGTGCGGTAGGCGTGCATGAGAGTCACGATGCGTCTGAAAACAAGGCGCGGAAGGGCGCATGCGTGTCCGGGGTTGTCAAGAAAGCGCTCCCTCTATCCCGGCCGGAACCGCTTGGTGGTCGGGAAGCCGCGGGGGGCCATCTTGCCGGCGCTGGCGCGTCGGCCGAGCCAGTCGCGCCATTCGGTCCAGACCCGGGTGCGGCCGGCGCTGTCGACCCAGCTGGCCCCTTCATCGCCCGAGAACACCAGGGCGTCGCGCAGGCCGCCCTGGCGATAGGCCTGCAGCTTCACCCCCTTGCCGCGCCCCATTTCCGGGAGCTCGGCGGCGGGGAAAACCAGGATCTTGCCGTTGTCGCCGATCACCGCCAGGTGGTCGCCGGCCAGGGGCCGCGAGATGACCGCGCCGCCGGCGTCCGCATTAAGCACCTGCTTGCCGGCCTTGCGGAAGGCCACCGCCTCGTCTTCCACCAGGACAAAGCCATAGCCTGCCTTCGAGGCCACCAGGCGCTTGGCGCCGGGGCGGTGGGCGAAGACGTCGATGATCTTCACCCGGTCGTCCAGATCGACCATCAGGCGCAAGGGCTCGCCGTGGCCGCGGGCCGAGGGGAGCTTGTCGCAGGCGAGGGTGAAGAAGCGGCCGTCGGAGGCGAAGATCAGCAGCTTGTCGGTGGTCTCCGCGGCGACCAGGAAGGCCAGCTTGTCGCCCTCCTTGAACTTCAGCTCGGAGGGATCCTCCACCCGGCCCCGGGCGGCGCGGATCCAGCCGCGGTCGGAGAGGATCACGGTGATCGGCTCGCGCACGACCATCGCCTCCATGGCGGCCTCGGGATCGACGTCGGGGACATCGGCGAAGGATGACCGGCGCTTACCCACCGCCGTGTCGGGGCCCATGACCTTGCGCACCGCCGAAAGGCCGACGCCCACCAGTTTCCACTGCTGCTTGTCGGAGGCCAGCATCTTGACGAGGCCGTCGCGCTCCTCGGCGAGCTCGGCGTGCTCGCGCCGCAGCTCCATCTCTTCCAGCTTGGCGAGTTGGCGCAGGCGGGTGTTGAGGATGGCGTCGGCCTGGATCTCGGTCAGGTCGAAGGCGGCGATCAGCTTGGCCTTGGGATCGTCCTCGTAGCGGACGATGCGGATCACCTCGTCCAGATTGAGGAAGGCGACGACCAGGCCGTCCAGGATGTGAAGCCGCGCCTCGATCTTGCCCAGGCGGTGGCGCGCCCGCCGCACCAGCACTTCGCGCCGGTGGTCGAGGAAGGCCTGGAGGGCGGTTTTCAAGCCCATGACGCCGGGGGTGCCGCGGGCGTCGAGGACGTTCATATTGACCGAGAACCGGGTCTCCAGGTCGGAGAGCCGGAACAGGCTCTCCATCAGCACCTCGGGCTCGACGTTGCGGCTCTTGGGCTCGAGGACGAGCCGGATGTCCTCGGCCGACTCGTCGCGCACGTCGCCCAGCAGAACCGCCTTCTTGTTCTCGATCAGGAGGGCGAGCTGCTCAACCAGCTCGGCCTTCTTCACCTGATAGGGCATCTCGGTGACGATGATCTGGTAGGTCCCGCGGCCGGTGTCTTCCTTGATCCAGCGCGCCCGGCAGCGGACGCCGCCCCGGCCGGTCTCGTAGGTCTCCAGCAGGCTTGAGCGGGGCTCGACGATCACCCCGCCGGTGGGGAAGTCTGGACCCTGGACGTGAGTCATCAGATCGGCCGTCGTGGCCTCGGGGTTGTCCAGCATCAGCAGGCAGGCGTCGATCAGCTCGGCGACGTTGTGCGGCGGGATCGACGTCGCCATGCCCACGGCGATGCCCGAGGAGCCGTTGGCCAGGAGATTGGGGAAGCCGCCCGGCAGGACGACCGGCTCTTCGTCCTGCCCGTCATAGGTGTCGCGGAAATCGACCGCGTCCTCGTCGATGCCGTCGAGCAGCAGCTTGGCCGCCTCGGTCAGGCGGCACTCGGTGTAGCGCATGGCCGCGGCGTTATCGCCGTCGATGTTGCCGAAGTTGCCCTGGCCGTCGACCAGCGGATAGCGCTGGGCGAAGCCCTGGGCCATGCGCACCAGGGTGTCGTAGATCGATTGGTCGCCGTGCGGGTGATACTGGCCCATCACCTCGCCGACCACCTTGGCGCACTTGCGCGTGGCGGCCTCGGGGTTCAGGCGCATCTCGTTCATGGCGTAGAGCACGCGCCGCTGCACGGGCTTGAGCCCGTCGCGCACGTCAGGCAGCGCCCGCCCGGTGATGGTGGAGAGCGCATAGGCCAGGTAGCGGCGGGACAGGGCCTCGGAGAGGGGCTCGTCGATGATCCGGTCGCCGTCGCCGCCGGCCGGAGGGGGCGTGTGCTTGGTCATGGGCGATTCGTAAGGAGAGTCATTGCGCCTTTGTAGCCGCGCGCGCGGCCGGCGTCGCTGCGGCGGATGGTGTTGTCGATGGTGTTTGCCGGTAGGCGCCTACCGACGATCGGACAGGAAAAAATTGTGAACGATCTCAGTCCATTGTGAGCGCTCAGCATGATAACCCTTACGGCAGCAAACACATTTTAGCTTGGCGAACAGCACCCGCCTTCGCAGCGCAAGCCGAAGCCTCGGAACAAAACGAGAATATCATGCAGGGCCGGGGCGACGAAAGGTTTTCGACGACCAGGGGCTAAGGGGAGCCATTGCTTTTGTCTGCTATGTCGACAAATCGCCGCCGGCCCACTTCGTTCGGGGCTTCTGCAACCTTCATCATGAACCTGACCACACCCTGCGGTGTGGTGATCGAAGCGAGGTCAAAGCCGGTGAAGTCGAGTCCGCTCACACTCAGCCCAAGACTGGTGAGAAGCGGTTCAATTAAATCGTCCAGTACCTCTTCGGGCCCCATTGCATAGACTTTGGAGAGGCTATCGCCTGGGTCTGGCCTAAAATCGGGGACAAGCGCTAGCTCACGAAGCATATCCCAAAGCAGGCGAGCGATTTCGGCAGGTCGATCGCCGCCTTCAACCCCACGTACGAAAGCGTCAACATCGACGCTCATCCTTTCCTTCCGCAGACGGTTTTGAAGTCGAGATCGGAAAGGAGCGATGAAGGCGTAGATGGCAAACTTGCTAATCATCGCTCGCCACACACTGCGCAATCATGGCTGCGTCGTAAGCCAGCAAACCCCATCCAACAACTGGGACTCCCCTGCCAACGACCCGATCTTGCGCTGCTTGTCGCCAATGACCGCCATTGCAGGCCTGCTCGTGATGGATGTTCCGGGCGCCTGAGCGCTAGGGGAAGCGATATTCAACATTTAATCACGCTCTACAGCCGCCCCGCATCGCCGAGCCGGTCCAGCAGCCATAGCCGCGCGGGCGGCGGCGGGCGGTTCAGCGGGCCGAAGACGAAGGCTTCGAGGAAATGGCCGGTGAGCTCAAGCCCCGCGGCCACATCGCCCGACTCCAGGGGCGACTGCGATGACAGCAGGAACGGCGGCAGAGCCAGCAGGCGGTCCTTGTAGGGCTCGCCCGCGGTGCGGCAGACGGCCCGCCCGGTGCGTGGGCTGACATAGATCAGGTCGTCCTCCGAGCCCGTGGCCGCGCACCGGCTGAGGTCGAGGGCGAAGCCCAGGTCGGCGAGAAGCCCCGCCTCGAACCGCACATAGACGGCCGGCCAGTCTTCCGTGGCCACAAGCGCGGCGCTCAGGGCCTCGAGGGCGAGGTAGGCGCCCGGATGCGGCTCGCGCTCCGGCAGGGCCCCGCAGATCGCCGCGGCGGAGGCCAGGCCCGCCAGGGCCAGGGGATCGTCGAACAGGGCGGACGGCCCCTCTCCGGCCGCCTCCAGGCTCGCTGAACCCAGCTGGTCGGAGACCCGGGCGCGGTAGCGCATCAGCACCCGCGCGCCCGCCTGCAGCAGCGGCCGGACCCGCCGCGAGCCGCCGCCGGCCACATGGGCGGCCCAGCGGCCATGATGGGCGGTGAGCAGCTCGGCGATCACCCCGCTCTCGCCGAGGGGGCGGGCCGACAGGACGAAGGCGTCGTCCTCGAATTCCATCAGGGGTGGACGTTGACGCGCCCTTCCCCCTGGAGGGGGGAAGGGTCGGGGATGGGGGTGGAGAGCCCTCCGCCGCACGGCCTTGGCGGCGCTTGCACCGAACCTGCGACTTCTGAAGGCCACGCGCCGGCGACCGACTGCACTGTCGGGACCCTTTCTGAAAGGGCGCCACCCCCATCCCCGGCCCTTCCCCCCTCCAGGGGGAAGGGAGCCAGTCGCGCCGCTTCACGCATCGAAGTCGAGCCCGAGGGCCGAATAGTGCTCGCGACGATCCTGCCAGCG
>Ga0307516_10002853_pt1 | contig 22760 bp, 20 predicted proteins | sample 19_EM_MG_FD_203310 | JGI IMG/M metagenome (GOLD analysis project Ga0307516, IMG submission 203310) | Populus trichocarpa ectomycorrhiza microbial communities from riparian zone in the Pacific Northwest, United States - 19_EM | ecosystem: Host-associated > Plants > Roots > Unclassified | place... | reverse complement strand
TTATCCGGCCTGGTAGGCATGGTGTCGGACCATTACTGGACGATGGCCTGGCAATCTTACCGGAACAACCCGGATGATAAGAGCAACAAGGATATTGTGACGAACAAATTGAAGGCCTTGTACCGGCACCTGATGAACAGACCGGAATATCAGTTGATGTAGGTGAAAAAAATAAAATTATGAAACGCAGAGATTTTCTCCGGTACACGATCCCATCCGTGGTCATCCCATCTTTGATCAATAGGTTTTCTTTACGCGCGCTGGGCGCTCTTTCAGGTCCGATGCATGGGCTTGGCGGCCTGGAAGAATCGGATCATGTGCTGGTGCTGGTGCAACTCAATGGCGGCAATGATGGGTTGAATACGGTGATCCCGCTCGAGTTCTATGACGCTTATCTTGCGGCGCGTCCGAATATCGCGATCCCTCAAAATAAGATCCTGACCTTGAATGGCTATGATAAGACAGGTCTCAACCCGGCCATGCCGGAACTCCGGCAATTATTCAATGATGGTAAATTGACGATCGTGCAGGGGGTGAGCTATCCGCAACCGAATTTCTCTCATTTCCGCGCAACGGATATCTGGCTCACGGGGGCGGATACGGGACAATTGCTGTCCACGGGGTGGGCCGGGCGTTATCTTCACGATCAATACCCGAGTTTCCCGCAGGATTATCCCAATCCTCTCATGCCCGATCCGCTTGCGATCCAGGTAGGCTCCCTGCTCTCTCCTGCGCTGCAAGGGCCGGCCTTGCCGATGGGAATGGCGATCAGCAATCCCAATAATTTTTATGACCTGATCAATGATAAGACGGGTGCGGTTGCTAATACAAGGGCGGGTGATCAATTGGCCTATATCCGGGAAATGTCGATAAAGACCGATCAATATGCAGGCGTCATCAAGACGGCTGCACAAAAAGTTACGAAGCAATCCGATAAATATCCCGCAGCGGGAAAGAATCCTTTGGCAGATCAGTTAAAGATCGTAGCCCGCCTCGTCGCCGGTGGCCTGAAGACGAAGGTCTATATCGTAAGTATGGGAGGGTTTGACACGCATGCCAAACAAACGGATGCAACGGATACGACAACGGGTAATCATGCAAAACTGCTGGCGAAATTGTCGGAAGCGATCGGAGCTTTCCAGGATGATCTACACTATTTGCAGGTAGAGGACCGGGTGATGGGAATGACCTTCTCCGAATTCGGACGCCGGATAAAGTCAAATGCCAGTGGCGGGACGGATCATGGCGCAGCGGCACCCGTGTTTATTTTCGGTGCGAGGACGCAGTCCGGCATCCTGGGTAATAATCCGACGATCCCCAGCAATCCGACCGTAAATGACAATATCGCCCTGCAATACGATTTCCGGGCTTTGTATGCCAGCTTCTTAGAAAAATGGTGGAATAAGGACCCTGAACAAACAGCGGCCATCTTATTGAGGAATTACCCGGTGTTATCGGTGGTGAAGGAGGCGTGACATAAAAAAACTCAGTCAGCTTTTATAAGAGTTGACTGAGCGTGTTGTAACCGTCCCTGTGAAAATATCTTTATTGATAGAGTGTTTCTTTATGCAACCTGATCTCGCCCAAGTCTTTATCGGTGCCTGGCCGCATATCCGGGATCTCAAAATTCACGTTCTTATAAGGCTTTTTGGCATCCACGGTTACCCTCCAGGGACCCGGGTTAACGGCAGATAGATAATAATCACCGTCATTGTTTATCAACCTTACCGAATCGTTGCCCTGGATCGCCCAAACCTCTTCTGCACCTTCTGCCGGTAATATCCTGGTATGCAGCGAAGAAGTTTGTAAAATTTTGACTGCATGTACCCCTGTGACCCCTATTAATACCATACTTAATTGCACGACTGCGTTTTTCATACACACGAGTGTTTTGAAGTTAAATAAAATTCCGCTACGAAACAGAGCCTGAAACGTCACATTTGTAGATGGACGAATTGGGAACGGGACAGTAAGGAGTAAATTTTCTTCTAGTAGGAGTTTTCAACTACTATGCCAAACAATAAAAAACGGAGAAAAACAATTTTATCGATTCGTTAATGATCCTTTGCCCAGGTCGGATGTTGAGGTCGATGGACTGCGTCAGGTGATGATGGTAGTGTTCAGATCGCCGAATAAGATACGCCCAGTTCTTTTGAATTAATAAGCATGATCTTGTATTGAACCTTGATCCCCCTGGAACTTTTTGGAGCTTCCAGCATTAAAGCGCCGCCGGCGCCGATATCGCGGAAATTCAGGTTCTCCGTCCGGTATACCTTTTTATTCGCCTGTATATATTGAACCTCTACGACTACGAGGTCCAGCGGGTATATAGAGCGGTTACTAACTGTCAACTGTAATTCGGAGATCCCGCCGAAGGTGCCTACAATATACTTACTCGAGCCGACGGAGACGAGGTTAGCGATATTGTTCTTGATGGCATCCTTATCGGTCGCCGCATCCGTGCGGTGAGTAGCTTCCCTGTGGAGTACGGGTACATTTAAGGCAAGCGTATCCTTGACGGGGGGTACCCCCGGATCTTTTTGAGCGGAAGCCTGCGACTTATCTTTTGTCTTGCCTGTTTTTTTCTTTTCAACGGGCAGGGATGTGTTCTTTTCAGCGGGCAGACCTGCTACGAGGACATTTCCCCTGGCTGCAGGCGGCCTGGAAGATAGGGTGTCGGCAGGAGGTGGAACGACCGGATTTGAAGGCGGACTATTCTGTTTGCTGGGCTGGTTGACAGGTACGGCCAACTGGCTCGAACGGTCGATCTGTTTGGTAGAACCAGGGGTCTCCGCAGCAGCGAATTTTTGGGTAAAGCCAAAAGAATTCCTGTTTATGGACAATCCTATGAAAATACCTGCCGCCAGCAGGGCTAATACACAAACTATGACCCCAATCGGCTGAAGGATCCTTGACATCCCGGCTTTCCGGGAGCGGGGTGAACTTTCTACAGCACTTTTCCACATGTCTTCATGCCCCTGTGAAAATTTTTCCTCAGCGGGCGCCTGTACAGGAGTCACATATAGAGAAGATAGTTCATGAGTGGGGGCAGGAGTCGGAGCTTCCTGAAAAGAGGGCTGAATTTTGACGGGTTCGCGGGAAGGGGTCTCCCGAACGGGGGAACCTCCCTTTTTTGCGGGCAAGGTGACGTAAATGATCCTTTTCCCGGGAATGGAAGAAGGGTCGGGTGATACGACGGCGCCGGTAACAACGATCGAAGAGGGATAGATCGATTCTTTGGCAGGCGTATTTTCCTGGGGCGTCTTTTTGTAAAAACGATCGAAGGGTTGTTCTTCAACGACAGGAGCGAAAGGTTTTAATTCTTCCACTTCGCTGGGATAGCGCCAGGCAGCGCTTTTTCCGTCTATCCAAACAAGATCATAAGCTTTGAGGCCTTTTGTCCTTAATTCGTCCAGATCATACGGTCCAGTCTGCTTATTATCGCGTAAGAGCAAATACTTTGTCATCAAATCCGGTTAAGATGATACAATCAATACTAAAAAGGGGTTCGAGATATCGGATATTAACAACAAACTTCTCACCGGATATTGTGAAGACTTAGTTATACTTAGGATGTGGAGGGGCGTTCCAGGGGATTAACTTATGGAGACGTTCGGTACAAATTTAGCAATTATATTAAATAAAAGAAATAACGAAGGGGTTAATCTTTGGGGCGAGATTTGTTAATTATCCCAATCTTACCGAAATTAGTCGCGGATCTGATCTATTAAATTCAATTTGAAAATTTATTTTACATGGATGCTGCTATACAGGAAAAAGTGAATTTATGGCTAAACGGGAACTATGACGATGCTACTAAGGAGGAAATCAAGCGGTTACAAAAAGAAAATCCTGCCGAACTGACAGATAGCTTTTACCAGAACCTTGAATTTGGTACCGGTGGCCTGAGAGGGATCATGGGAGTGGGTACCAACCGCATCAATAAATATACGATCGGAATGGCGACGCAGGGATATGCAAATTATCTCCGAAAATCTTTTCCAAACCAGGAAGTGAGGGTAGCGATCGCTCATGACAGCCGCAATAACAGCCGTTTTTTTGCAGAAACCACGGCTAATATCTTCGCCGCCAATGGTATAAAGGTGTTCTTATTCCAATCTTTGCGGCCTACCCCCGAGTTGAGCTTTACGATCCGGACCCTTCAGTGCCAGGGAGGGGTCGTTTGTACGGCATCGCATAACCCCCGGGAATACAATGGTTATAAAGCATATTGGGACGATGGCGGGCAACTGGTGCCCCCACATGACACCAATGTTATCAAGGAAGTAGAGAAGATCGGATCCGTGAGCGAAGTTAAATGGAGCGGGGGGGACGCCAATCTTACGATGATCGGCAAGGATATGGACGAAGCCTATATCAGTATGGTCCGGGACTTGTCCGTTTATCCCGAGATCATTGAGAAACAACATAATCTACGCATTGTCTATACTCCTATTCATGGTACGGGGATCAAACTCGTGCCGGAAGTGCTCCAGCGGTTTGGATTCAGCAATGTACATGTAGTGGATGAGCAGGCTACTCCGGATGGTAATTTCCCCACTGTTATTTACCCTAACCCCGAAGAAAGCGAGGCTATGAGCATCGGGCTGAAGAAAGCCAAACAGATCGACGCGGATATCCTCCTGGGCACCGATCCGGACGCAGACAGGGTTGGTATTGCCGTTAAAGATAAAAAAGGCGAATGGGTATTGATGAATGGCAACCAGACGGCCGTGTTAGCTTTTAATTATGTGATCGAAGCCCGTAAGGCGAAGGGGCTTGCCGAAGCAAAGGATTTTGTCGTCAAGACCATCGTCACCACCGACCTGATCGATGAGATCGCAAGACGCAACGATATTAATTGTTATAATGTACTCACGGGATTTAAATGGATCGCCGAACTGATAAAGGAAAAAGAAGGTTCCGAAAATTATATCATCGGCGGAGAAGAGAGTTATGGATTGATGATCGGGTCACGGCTTCGTGATAAGGATGCCGTCAGCGCCGTGGCGATCCTTTGCGAGATGTGTGCTTATGAAAAGGACAAGGGAAAGAGCCTGTACGACCGGCTGATCGAGCTGTATGTACAGTACGGATATTATAAGGAATCGCTTATTTCGATCACGAAGAAGGGCATGAACGGAAAGAAAGAGATCGCAGACATGATGAGCGTCTACCGCAGCAACCCTCCCGCGAGCATCAATGGCTCTCCCGTAGTCCAGTTACTGGATTATGAACTGAGTAAGGGAAAGAATCTCCAGACGGGCGAATCCTGGACGATCAAACTTCCCAAGTCCAATGTATTGCAATTCATCCTGGCCGACGGCAGCAAGATCTCCGCACGCCCTTCGGGCACGGAGCCGAAGATAAAATTCTATTTCAGCGTACATACCAGCCTCGCCAGTGAAGGCGCTTTCGATGAGGCACAGGCAGGGTTAACCGCACGTATCGAAGGGATCATCCAGGATATGAAATTGAAGACCCCGTAGGGGGGATATGCAGATGATCTTTGTTCCCGATCCGCGCGGCCTTTATGCGCTGCAGGTGACACAACCTTCCTCCATACTGCAGGTAGGTCCCTGCATTTCTGCGTCGGGGTTGCCTTCGACTACTTTCAGGCTATGCTGGCTCACCAGGGGCTCTACCATTTTGCCGCCTTGCTTCTCCACGGTGAATTGTACGGCTTGCGAAGCTGCCTGGGTACGCAGGTAATACATCCCCGTTTTCAGGCCGCTCTTCCAGGCGTAAAAATGCATGGAAGTGAGTTTACCGGCGGAAGGCGTCTCCACGAAAAGGTTGAGCGACTGTGACTGGCAGATATAGGCTCCGCGGTCGGCCGCCATATCGATGAGCGTACGCTGCTTGATCTCCCAGACGGTCTTATAGATCTCTTTGATCGGTGCGGGTATTTCTTCGATGTCCTGGATGGAGCCATTGTGCAGGATGATCCTGTTCTTCATGTCATCATTCCAGAGGTTGAGTTCCACGAGGTCTTTCAGCAGGTGCTTATTCACGACGACAAATTCTCCGCTCAATACCCTTCTTACATAGATATTGGAAGTATAGGGCTCGAAGCATTCGTTGTTGCCCAGGATCTGGGAAGTAGAAGCGGTCGGCATCGGCGCCACCAGCAGGGAGTTACGGATCCCCGTCTTGATCACTTCATCCTTGAGACGATACCAATCCCAGCGGAGGGTCGGCTCCACGCCCCACATATCGAACTGGAAGACCCCTTTGGAAGCAGGGCTGCCGGCAAAGGTCTGGTAGGGTCCTTCGATCTTCGCCAGGTCTTTGGAAGCCGTCATAGCTGCGAAATAAATGGTCTCGAAGATCTCTTTATTCAGTTGTTTCGCCTTATCGCTTTCGAAAGGCAGGCGTAATAAGATGAATGCATCCGCCAGTCCCTGTACGCCGAGGCCGATGGGGCGATGACGCAGGTTGGAATTGCGGGCTTCTTCGATAGGATAATAGTTATTGTCGATGATCTTGTTGAGGTTCTTGGTCACCTCGTAGGTCACTTCATATAATTTATCATGATCGAAAACACCGTTGTTGACGAAGCGGGGCAGGGCCAGGGAAGCCAGGTTGCAGACCGCTACTTCGTCCGGCGAAGTATATTCGATGATCTCCGTGCAGAGGTTGGAGCTCTTGATAGTGCCCAGGTTCTGCTGGTTGCTCTTCCTGTTGGCGGAGTCCTTGTATAAGAGATAGGGAGTGCCGGTCTCGATCTGCGCATCCAGGATGGCAAACCAAAGATCCTGCGCCTTAACGGTCTTGCGCATACGGCCTTCGGCTTCGTATTGCTTGTACAGTTTCTCGAACTCTTTTCCCCAGCATTCTGCCAGCCCCGGCGCTTCATGAGGGCAGAAAAGATTCCATTCGCCGTTGGATTCCACGCGCTCCATGAACAAGTCGGAGATCCACAGGGCGTAGAAAAGGTCTCTCGCTCTTGCTTCTTCTTTTCCGTGATTCTTCCGCAGGTCGAGGAATTCGAATACATCGGCATGCCAGGGCTCCAGGTAGATCGCAAAAGCGCCTTTTCGTTTGCCGCCGCCCTGATCGACATAGCGGGCCGTATCGTTGAATACGCGGAGCATGGGAATGATGCCATTGCTGGTGCCGTTGGTGCCGCCGATATAGGAGCCGGTAGCACGGATATTATGGATAGACAACCCGATGCCTCCCGCGCTCTGCGAGATCCGGGCCGTTTGTTTCAGTGTGTCATAGATGCCCTCGATGCTGTCTTCCTTCATCGTGAGGAGGAAGCAACTGCTCATCTGCGGTTTGGGCGTGCCGGCATTGAAGAGGGTAGGAGTAGCATGGGTGAACCAACGTTCGCTCATGAGATGATAGGTCTTGATCGCGCTATCGATATCTTCCTTATGAATCCCGATCGCTACGCGCATGTACATATGCTGGGGGCGTTCCACTACTTTCCCGTCCACCTTCAGCAGGTAGGATTTTTCCAGGGTCTTGAACCCGAAATAATCGAAGCCATAGTCGCGATCGTAGATGATGGTGGAATCCAGCAGTTCCGCATGTTGCACGATGATGTCCCAGACTTCGTCGGAAAGGAGGGGAGCCGACTTGCCGGCTTTGGAATCCCTGCATTCATAGAGCAGTTTCATGGTGCCGGAAAAACTTTTGATCGTATTCTTATGGAGGTTGCTTACGGCGATACGGCTTGCCAGTAACGCGTAATCAGGATGTTTTACGGTGAGGGAGGCGGCGGTCTCTGCAGCCAGGTTGTCCAGTTCGGTGGTCGTCACGCCGTCGTACAGACCTTCGATGACCTTTTTCGCTACATCGATGGAATTGACAAATCGTCTGTCCAGGCCATAGCAAAGTTTTTCAATGCGGGCGGTGATCTTATCGAATTTTACGGACTCCTTTTTTTCTGTTCTTTTGATGACAAACATATATAATAGATTTAATGGGTGTTTCTTATACGATCGGTGCGTTGGCTGTGCTTAAAAATCTTCTTCCAGGCTAAAGGTCTGGGATTCTTTTCCCGACATCACACCGGACTTCTGGTAGTCTCCGACCCTTTTTTCAAAGAAATTCGTCTTGCCCTGGAGGGAGATCATTTCCATGAAATCAAAGGGATTGGTGGCATTGAATAAATGAGGATACCCCAGTTCGGAGAGCCAGCGGTCGGCGACGAATTCGATGTATTGCATCATCAGTTTGGCATTCATGCCGATCAGGTCCACGGGAAGGGCTTCGGAGATGAATTCCTTTTCGATCTTCACGGCGTCGGTGATGATCGCGTAGACGGCTTCCTGCGATAGTTTCTGCTCGAGCATGCTGTAAAGGAGGCAGGCGAACTCGCAATGCAGTCCTTCATCCCGGCTGATCAGTTCATTGCTGAAGGTGAGGCCCGGCATCAACCCTCTTTTCTTCATCCAGAAAATGGAGCAGAAGCTGCCGCTGAAAAAGATGCCTTCCACGGCGGCGAAGGCGACCAGGCGTTCGGCGAAATTCCCGTTCTGGATCCAGCGAAGGGCCCATTCCGCTTTTTTCTGTACGGCGGGGACGGTCTCGATGGCATGGAACAGCCGATGTTTCTCCTGGGGGTCCTTGATATAGGTATCGATCAGTAAGGCGTAGGTCTCGGAATGGATATTTTCCATCATGATCTGGAAGCCGTAGAAGCAACGCGCTTCCGGAAGCTGTACTTCGCTCATGAAATTCACGGCCAGGTTCTCATTGACGATGCCATCGCTGGCCGCGAAAAAGGCCAGTACGTGGGATATGAAATGACGTTCGCCGTCATTCAGTTTGTTCCAGTACTGCATGTCCCCGCTGAGGTCGATCTCTTCGGCCGTCCAGAAGCTGGCTTCGTGCTTTTTATACATTTCCCATACCCTGGGATAGTTGATGGGGAGAATGACAAACCTGTCCTTGTTTTCCCTCAATAGTATTTCAGTTCCGTTATCCATTGATAAATAGATTGCAGATTAAGTAATGCGACAACAAATGGTTCCTTAAAACTTCGAATGATCTGAAAACAACGAATCAAAACTTTGGAGACCATCCGGGGGGGATGGCTCCGTAACCGAAATCTTTTGAACTACACGAAAATAACATTGCCTGATAAATATGGCGGGTAAGTTTATCCACCCTATGTTAATAGTTTTTTACCTTTTGTACGGGAGTCTTGTCCGGCCTGATTTTTGAAGGATTCGGGCTCCGGAAAGCTGGGAATAACTAAAAAAAAAGGCCCCGGAGGTGACCGGAGCCTGCTATCAGGGGAAAAATAATTTGTTCAAGTCAATGGAACATGCAGGAGCTTGCTGGCAAAGGATCAGCCAATCACCTGCTCGACGATCTTGCCGGACTTCTTATCTTTCAGGATCAGCTTTTTCGCTCCGTAGTGGGTCGTCTCTTCCTTCACGAGATAATGGTCCGCATCATACTCGACGAGATGGCTGTCTTTTTCCACACCGATCTTTCCCCGCCAGATGTCCAATTGCACGGGTTCCCAGAGTTTGGTCTTCGCCGACCGGTAGGCCGCATCGAGGATGGCATTGACGACATAGCCATCATAAAAAGTTTCCCGGGGAGCGTGGTTCTTTTCAAAGGCGGTGAACATATCGGTGAACATATGATTATAGCCCAGGTCGTTCAGTTCATCGCCCACCGGAAAGAGCCAGCCCGTGTTGCTTTCAGCTTTTTCGGCGACATAATCGGCCCCCTTTCCCGTCGTGAACATTTCGAGTCCTGTGCGTAAGAAATTATTGATCCAGATGGTGCCTTCCGTGCCCATTACTTCATCGCGCAGGTCGAGGCCGCCGCGAAAGGTCCAACTCACTTCGAACTGGCCAATAGCGCCATTTTCATATTTCACCAGGGCGATGGCATGATCTTCGGCATCGATGGGTTTGACCTGGGTATCCGCCCAGCACATCACTTCCATGGGCCGGATATCCTTCCCGATAAAGCTCCGGGCGATCTCGACGCAATGACAGCCCAGGTCGAGGATACAGCCGCCGCCGGCCTGTTCGAGGTCCCAGAACCAATCGCTGTGCGGGCCGGGATGCGTCTCCCTGGATTTAGCCCAGAGGATCCTGCCCAGGGCGCCGTTCTGTACGCTGGCATAGGCTTTCAGGAATTTCGGCGTATAGACGAGGTCTTCGAGATAGCCATTGAAAATACCGGCATCTTCCACGGCTTCCAACATTCTCCTCGCCTCTGTCGCGTTGCGGCCCAGGGGTTTGGTGGTCATGACCGCCTTCTTATGTTTGCAGCAAAGCAATACGGCGTATTCATGGAGGTTATTCGGCAGGGCGATACATACGATATCCACGTCGGGCCGCGCGATGGATTCTTCCATTTCGGTCGTCCAGTGTTTGCAACCATAGTCCGCTGCAAATTTTTTTGCGCTCTCCTCCCGACGGGAGTAAATACTGATGATCCTGTCCCTGCTTCTTTGTCCCTGTAAGGAATCGGCGTAAAACCTACCGATGAACCCGGAGCCTAGCATTGCTATTTTCATATGTGATCTGTTTTTAGAGATTTGATACCCGATCTTTTATTGTCTTTGAAGAAGAGAACGAAGAGGACCAGGACGCCTGCCGCTATCCCCGCAGGCACCATCCAGATGCTTCTCCATCGAGAGATGCCGTCCATCGTATAATGATCTTTTACATAACCCGACAGCAGGGTGCCGATCCACATACCAATGCCATAGGTAGCCATCGTGATCATGCCCTGCGCGGAGCTTTGTATCTTAAGCCCCGCCTTGCTATCCGTATAAATTTGCCCGGTGACAAAGAAAAAATCGAAGCATATCCCGTGAAGGATGATGCCGGCAAAAAGCATCCATTCTCCCGGACCTGCGTCCCCGAATCCGAAACAAAGAAACCGGAGCGACCATGCGACCATGCCAAGGGCGATCATCCACTTCACGCCGAGCCGCCTGAAGAAAAAGGGGATCAGTAAAATGAAGAGGGCTTCCGAGAACTGTCCGAAGGTCATATTGCTCGTTACGTTCTTCATACCCGCATCTGTCAGGAAGAGGTTGGTAAGACTGTAATAAAAAGAAAGGGGTATGCAGATGAGGACGGAGGCGATGAAGAAGATCGTAAAAGAGCTGTCTTTGAAGAGCACGAAAGCATCTACGCCGAGGATCTGTGCAAAGGTCGATTTGGATCCTTTGGCTTTTGGAGGAGTGGAAGGCAGGAAAAAGCTAAGGACCCCCAGGGCTGCCGAAGCTACGGCGGCCATTTTAAACGTAAAGGCCAATTGATCGGTGCCGATCCTGAATACTTTATCCAGGAGCCAACCCGTAACGATCCAACCGATCGTGCCGAATACCCGGATGGAAGCGAATTCTTCTCCCGGGTCTTTCATTTGACGGAAGGCAACGGAATTGGCCAGCGCCAGGGTGGGTGCATAGAGCAGGGAATAGAGCAGGACGATCCAGTAGAAAGAATCGGGATTGTCGAGGGTCGTTATTTCATAAAGAAGAACGGCGCCTGCCAGATGCAGGATACCGAGCAGTTTCTCCGCGGAGAAGAAGCGGTCGGCAATCATCCCTACGAAGAAGGGGGAGATGATCGTGGCGATCGCCATGGCGCTATAGGCGGCGCCTACCTGGACCCCGGTGGCATGTAAAACTTTGTCCAGGTAAGTTCCCATGGTGACATACCATGCCCCCCAGATAAAGAATTCGAGGAACATGAGGGCGGATAACTGAATGCGGACCTTTGGATTCATAAGCGATCTGAATTGTACCCGAAAAGTTACAACCGAAAAATGGTTCGGGTAAATATTTATTAAAGCAATTATCTTGCATCCGTTTATGAGAACATTTGAAGATACTTACCGGCATAAAGGCATGCGCAAACAATTGGTGGAGATCATCCGTCAAAAAGGGATCACCGACCAGGAAGTACTAAAGGCCATCCTGGAAATCCCCCGTCATTTTTTTATGGATTCGGCCTTTGAGAAGATCGCTTATGAGGACCGGGCCTTCCCGATAGCGGAGGAGCAGACGATCTCACAACCGTATACCGTCGCCTATCAGACCCAGTTGCTGGAAGTGAAGCCTTTTGAAAAAGTGCTGGAGATCGGTACGGGTAGTGCTTACCAGGCTTGCGTGCTGGCTGAGATGGGCGCGCAGGTGTATACGATCGAACGGCAGAAAAAACTCTTTGAGAGCCGAAAGCTTTTTCCTTATTTGAAAAAATATCATAGCCTGAAATTCTTTTATGGCGACGGATACGAGGGGCTGCCTACTTACGGCCCTTTCGATAAAGTGATCGTGACGGCCGCCGCGCCTTTTATACCGCCTAAACTGATCGAGCAACTGAAGCCGGGTGGAAAAATGGTGATCCCCGTGGGAGGGAAGGACACGCAAACCATGCTGCGGCTGGTAAAACAGGGAGATGGAGAGGTCAAAAAAGAAATTTTCGACCAATTCTCTTTTGTTCCGATGAAGGAAGGGAAGAACAATTAGCCAGGAGCATTCAGCCATCAGAGAAATTCCAGGATCTCCTGTACTACAGCCGGGTCACGGTAAATTTTTCGATGCCCCAGTCCTTTGGTGAGGTGGAACCGGATATTGGGGTGTCCATCTTCCTTTACCGGAAGGGCGTCCTTCCAGGGAGTTACCAGGTCTTCTTCATCCTGGACCCATAATACCCCGGCCCTGATCCCCTGCATGGCCCTGCGAACGGAAAACCAGGAAGGCGGATGGCCGCCAATTTCTTCGATACGTTTATCAAAGCCGGATCGCAGTTCGTCCCTGAGTTGCAGCAATTGGAAGAAGCCATCGATGGCCGTCGACATTTCAACGGCAGGGGCGATGAGTACCAGCTTCGTGTCTGCATTACCGTGAAGAGATTCCAGGAAGAGGGAAAGGGCGATGCCGCCGAAGGAGTGGCCCAAAAAAGACTGGATAGGTCCGTATTTGTCATAGACGGCGCGGAGCATGTTTATATACAAGGGTAGGGTGATCTTTTTACCATCCGATCCCCCGTGTGCCGGAGCATCGAAGGCCAGGACCTCCACTCCTTTTTTAAGGAAGCCCTGGATATAGCCTTCAAAATTCACGGAAGCCGATTCAAAACCATGTACGATCAGTACTTTTTTGAGGGTCGGGCCGGAGGCCTGGTGAGGGAGCCAGCGATGTCCCCGGATCGTGAGAGTTTCCAGCCGGAAGGAGAGTCGTTCACCTTTTTCAAAAATGGGAGAACCTTTCTTACGGTTCTTCTGCCGGGGCGTACAGAAGAGAGACAGAGCTTTGTTCACGGCCTTATCCAGGGAGACGAGGGCGAGGATATGGAGGCGGGCCCTTATATAATTGATTGCCAGTTTTTGCTTTAACTTCATTGTACAAAAGTAAGCTATGAGGGTCGTAATCATCGGTTCGGGGAATACAGCTACGGTGTTGGGCAGGCTGATGCTGGGGGCCCGTCACGAGATCATACAGGTATTCAGCAGGCGGGAGGAGCATGCCGTCTTGCTGGCCCGTCAGTTGAAGAGCGGCTGGTGTACGGACCTGGAGCAATTGAACGGGGATGCGGACCTGTATGTCGTGGCCCTTTCGGACAGCGCTCTTTCTGCCCTGGGCGACCGGCTATCCCTGCCCGGGAAACTGATCGTACATACGGCCGGGTCGGTATCCAAAGACGTATTACGACCCCTGAGCGGGAACTATGGCGTACTCTATCCCCTGCAAAGCCTGCGAAAAGAGATCGGCGATCTTCCGGAGATCCCTTTTTTAGTCGATGGCGGCAATGCGGAGGACCTGGAGCGGATCACCCTTTTTGCCCGGACCCTTTCGGCGCAGGTGCGGGCGGCAGACGATCTTACCCGGCAGAAATTGCATTTGACGGGGGTGTTCATCAATAATTTCAGTAATCATCTCTATACACTGGCAGAGGATTTTTGCGATAAAGAAAAAATAGATTTTACTTTGTTATTGCCCCTGATCCGGGAGACAGCGGGCAGGCTCTCTACTTTTTCACCCCGGCAGGTGCAGACAGGGCCGGCGGTCAGGGGTGACTGGAAAACAACGGAAAAGCATTTGGAATTGTTAGATAAATATGAGAATATTAAGGAATTATATGAGTTATTTACACAACAGATCCGGGATTTTTATAAGGAGGGCTAAATCATCATGAGCATACTGGAAAAATTCAAATCGATCAGGACCTTTGTCTTTGATGTGGATGGCGTCATGACGGATGGCAGTGTGCTGGTATACGAGACGGGAGAGCAGGTGCGGCGTATGAATACCAAGGACGGGTATTCGCTGCAGTTGGCGATGAAAAAAGGCTACCAGGTGCTGATCATATCGGGAGGCACTTCGGAAGGGGTCAGACGCCGCCTGGAATATCTTGGCATCCAGGATATCTTCCTGAACGTGAAAAACAAAAAAGAGACCCTGGCGGCCTATACGCTGACGCATCAACTGGATGAAAAAAATATCCTATATATGGGAGACGATATCCCGGATTATGCGGTCATGCAGCAGGTAGGTCTCGCCTGCGCGCCTTCTGACGCGGTACCGGAGATCAGGCATATCGCGGCCTATATCTCAGCTTTTGGCGGCGGCCAGGGCTGCGTGCGGGATGTTATCGAGAAAGTACTCAAGCTCAATGGTCATTGGGAAGTGGATACCAGTCTGGCCTCAAAATAAAAAACCTGTCGAATCCGGAGAACCCGGCAACCTGAAAATCTACCTATTATGCCAAGACTGCCCGGCGCATTCTTTCAATTGATCCGGTGGCCCAACCTGGTCTTTATCGCGTTGACGCAATACCTGTTCTACACCTGCATCCTGCTGCCGAGCCTGCAGGAGAATCCTTCCGGCGGGTACCGTGATCTGCTGGCGCCCCCTTTATTTTATTTGTTGTCGCTGTCTTCGGTGCTGATCGCCGCTGCCGGTTATATCATCAACGATTATTTCGATCTGAATATCGACCGGGTCAATAAACCCGAGAGGCTGGTAGTGGACAAGATCATCAAGCGAAGATGGACCATCGTCTGGCATTGGGTCCTGTCGGGCCTGGGCGTATTGCTGGGGTGTTATATCAGTTGGAAGATCCATAATATTATTATCGGGCTGGCCAATGTAGGCTGTGTGGTCCTGTTATGGTTTTACAGTACGACGTTCAAAAGAAAGCTGCTGATCGGGAATGTGGTCATTTCCCTGCTTACGGCCTGGGTCCTTCTTGTACTCTATATCTCCGAGTTCCGGGTCGCGGAATTCCGGGACCCCGTCTACCACCATGGACTATCCAGGGCTTTTAAATTCGATGTGCTGTATGCGGGCTTTGCTTTTATCCTCTCGCTTATCCGGGAAGTGGTAAAGGATATCGAAGACATGGAAGGGGATCGCCGGTATGGCTGCCGCACCATCCCGATCGTCTGGGGGGTGAACACGGCCAAGGTATTTGCGGCTACCTGGCTGGTCGTATTGATCGGGTCGCTGATGATCCTCCAGTTCTATGTATTACAATACGGCTGGTGGTGGATCTTGTTATATAGTATCCTGTTGCTCATTATACCCTTGTTCTGGATCCTGCGTAAATTATACGATGCGCGAACGGTGGCGGACTATCATTTTCTCAGTAAGCTGATAAAGGGGGCCATGCTGGCCGGTATTTTATCGATGATCCTGGTGAGATATGTTTGAGATTTTGGGATTGAGAGATTTTGGGATTTTGGGATTAAATTTAACTACTTATGGAACGGATCGTATTGGCCTCGGCCTCTCCGCGTCGTCGTCAATTGCTGGAATGGGCGGAGGTCGACTTTGAAGTGTTGGTGAAAAATACGGAGGAGACCTGGCCGGAAGGATTGCTTTTGGAGCAGATCCCTATTCATATAGCCCGGAATAAAGGGTTGGCGGTAAAAGACCAGGTAGCGGCCCATCGTATTATTCTTGCAGCGGATACGGTGGTTGTGCTGGGGTCAGCCATCATCGGTAAGCCGGTGGACCGTGAAGATGCGATCAGTATCCTGTCCCGGCTGGCCGGCAACTGTCACCAGGTGATCACGGGTGTCGTATTGCGAAAAGGGGAGCAAGAGATCGCTTTTTCGGATACGACGGATGTCAGCTTCCATACATTGACCCGCACGCAAATTGAGAACTACGTAGATAAATATAAACCCTATGATAAAGCCGGCGCCTATGCGATCCAGGAATGGATCGGGGTCGTGGGCATCCGGTCGATCCGGGGAGATTTTTATAATGTGATGGGCCTGCCGGTGAGCAGGGTGGTGAGGGCCCTGGGGGAATTTAAATAATCCACAAAAAACATAGAGTATAATACTTACCACTTAATGGTATTGTAAGATCTTTTGTGCAGCCGTATCTTGCGCCACCAACCTGTTTTTGACATGACGGAACGACTGTTACAATTTATCTGGCGGTACGGGTATTTCAATCCGCATGAACTGCGGCTGGAATCCGGTGAACACCTGCAGATCCTGTCTCCGGGTGACATCAATCTTCACCAGGGTCCGGATTTTTTATGGGGAAGTTTCCGGATCGGCGAGACGGTGTGGGTGGGAAATATCGAGCTGCATCTGTCTGCTTCCGGCTGGCAAAAACATTCGCATGGTAAAGACAAGCAATATGATAATGTGATCCTGCATGTAGTATGGGAGAACGATCTTCCGCCGGGGCATACCCACCTGCCCGGAGAAAGGGATATCCCGCTTCTCGTTCTGCAACACCGCGTACCAAAGTATTTATTGGGCAAGTATGAAGAGTGGATGGCCAACTCTTCATTCGTACCTTGTGAACGACAATTGCAGGATACGCTGCTCTATCTTTGGCCGGATTGGAAACAGCAGTTGTTGCTGGAACGGTTGCAGTGCAAGACCCTGTTCATCCGGAATTGTCTTCTGCAGAACAGAGAGAACTGGGAAGAAACAAGCTGGTGGCTGCTGGCCCGTAACTTCGGCAACAGTGTCAATGCAGAGGCCTTCGGGGCTATTGCTCAAAGCCTTCCGCTCTCCATTTTGATGCGGCACCGGGACCGGCTGGAAGAGCTGGAAGCGCTGCTCCTGGGGCAGGCTGGATTATTAAACCAGGAATTCAAAACAGATTATCCCCTGTCGCTGCAAAAAAATTATTTCTTCCTTCGAAATAAATACGGCCTCCGGCCTATTCATCAGCCCGTTCATTTCCTGCGGATGCGGCCCTCTAATTTCCCGACGATCCGGCTGGCCCAGTTAGCAGCCGTCCTGCAAAAGGCTTTCCCTCTTTTTACCCGGTTGAAGGAAACGGCCTCTCCCTGGGATTTGGATGGTTGCTTTTCAGTAGCGGCCAGCTCATTCTGGGATCATCACTATACGCTGCATACAGGAGACGATTGTTTTGTTAAAAAAAATCTGGGGGCTGACATGAGAGAAAATATCCTTCTGAATACCCTGGCCCCCCTTCTTTTTGCCTATGGAAGTCTGAGACAGGAGACGCCCTTCAAAGAAAAAGCGCTCCAATGGCTGCGGGAGACCCGGGCGGAACGGAACGGGGTCATCGTTGGATGGAAGGGTCTGAACGTACCCATCAGCAATGCAGCCGACTCACAGGCCCTGCTGGAACTCAAGAGTAACTATTGCGATGTCCGGAAATGCCTGGATTGCGCTGTCGGAAAAGCGCTGCTCGGCAAAACAGGGGCGTTGAAAGGGCAAGAATAAGTCAGCTATACAACCTCCTTACTAGCTGATTTCCAGTTGAAAACAATCTTTACCTCAATATCTGGATGAATACTTACCATGACGGGGCAGGTATGTGCGGTCCTTTCGAGGATGGCTTTTTGTTTGTCATCCGCCTGGAAGTTCTCCGGGAAATAAAAGGTAACATCGACCCCTCCGATCCGGCGGGGATCCGGCTTCATGATCTTTTGAAGGTCGATCTTCATTCCACGAAGGTCTACCTGCATATCGCGGGCTTTTATACCCATGGTGGTAGCCATACAGGCCCCCAGGGCTGTTGCAACGAGGTCGGTCGGGGAGAATCGTTCGCCTTTCCCCTGGTTGTCCACCGGGGCATCCGTCTCGATACTTGTCCCGGATTGGAGGTGTGTGGCAACCGTTCGTAGTTCTCCTGCGTAAATAACTGTGGAAGTCATTGTCTATAATTTTCTTAAATTTACGCCAGATAAATTAATTTCATCGCACAGATGATTAAATCAATCGCAGTGAAGAAACTTTTCTTGTCAGCATTAGCCTCGATCATGATCGTAAGCCTATTTGCCCAGGATGCTCCTCCCGGTCAGCAGCCCTCGCCAAAAAGAGACAAGAAGACCGCAAAAAAAGAGCGGATCAACAACCTGCTAAAAATGGAAGAAGAAGGAGATCTTATCTTTAACAAGCATAATATCTTCGGGATCAGGCTGGCGACGGATGGATATGGCATTTCCTTTGAGAAAGGAAAGTTCAAGACGCCTACCAGGACCCTTTTATTCTCCATCGAACTGAATGAAAAAAAGAGCCCTAAAGAGCATAAGGTATCGAATACCCCCGATGGGTTCAACTACAATTCGATCGTGCCTTTCAAACTGAATAATTTTTATGAGTTCAAGATGTCCGTCGGCCAGCAGCACCTGATCGGCGGAAAAGGCAATAAGAACGGGGTAGCGGTGACGGCGCTATATTCCGGGGGGGTGTCCCTGGGGCTGCTGAAGCCTTATTATATCAATGTGCAGAATGTACCCGGGCATACGACCTTCGACAAATGGTATACGGACACGACGCAGGGGAACCTGGCGGGTGCAGCGGGCTTTACCGTAGGCTGGGGTCATGTGGCTGTCAAACCGGGACTGAACGGGAAAACGGCGATGCGTTTCGACTATGCCCGGCTCAACCAGAGCATTACCGCCATCGAAGTAGGATTGACCTACGAATATTATTTCTCCAAGATCACCCAGATGTACCTGGTGCCGCCTAAGCAATTCTTCTTCAACGCCTATCTGCAGATCATGTTCGGGAGCCGAAAGTGACGGTGGGGTGGATTGAGTAAACTGACGTATTTTTGTACCATGGAAGCAACACCTATCGTTCCCTGTTCCGGGGGGGAATCCGAATCTAAAATAAAGAAACCGAACTGGTTACGCGTAAAATTACCCATTGGAGAGAGCTATAAGCATGTCCGCGGCCTCGTCGATACCCATAAATTACATACGATCTGTGAGAGCGGTAATTGCCCGAATATGGGGGAATGCTGGGGGGAAGGAACGGCCACGTTCATGATCCTGGGAAATATCTGCACCCGTAGCTGCGGATTTTGTGCGGTCGCTACCGGCCGGCCGGAACCCGTAGACTGGGATGAGCCACAAAGGGTCGCCGAAGCCATTTACCTGATGAAGGTAAAACATGCCGTCCTCACTTCCGTAGACCGGGATGAATTGAAAGACGGCGGCAGCATCATCTGGCAGAATACGATCCGCGCGGTGAAAGCGCTCAACCCCAACTCCACGCTCGAGACGCTGATCCCCGATTTTAAAGCAGAAGCTGAAAATATAGCCCGTATCATCGAAGCGGCTCCCGAAGTCGTCTCCCACAATATCGAAACGGTCGAACGGCTTACCAAACAAGTGCGCATACAAGCCAAATACTGGCGCAGCATGGAAACGCTGAAGATCCTGAAAGAAGGGAAGATGCGTACGAAGAGCGGGATCATGCTGGGGCTGGGCGAACGCAAGGAAGAAGTGGTACAGACCCTGAAAGACCTGCGCGGCAGCGGAGTGGATGTGATCACGATGGGACAGTATCTTCAGCCTACGAAAAAGCATCTGCCGGTGGTACGCTTTGTACATCCGGATGAATTTGCAGAGCTGCGCGAGATCGGTTATGAACTGGGTTTTGACTATGTGGAAAGCGGTCCGCTCGTACGTTCGTCCTATCATAGCGAACGGCATGTGATCGCCGGATACGGCCGGGGGGAATGGCTAAGACAAAAAGCTGCAAGCGACAAGCTGCAAGCTTCAAGCAGCCAGGAACAAGCTTCAAGTCAGCACTAATTGTAAAGACCTTGTACAAACGATTTAATAGTCTGCGGCTTGTGGCTTGTAGCTGGAAGCTAAGAGCTATTATCCTTCTTGCAGCTATCGGCTTGCAGCTGGAAGCTCTTCCCTGCCTGGCGCAGCTTGGCTGGGAAAATGCCGATACTTCTTTCGGCCCGTTACCCCGCTCGGTACATGTATTCCGAAGCAAGCTTTCGCCGGATGAGCATCCCTTTATCGCTTATTATGTTTCCGCCGTACTGAAGGATAAGAAAATATCCTTCGCGACCCAGACGGGACAAGGCAAACGATTTACCCCTTACGAATATTTTCAACTGGAGCAATTTCCCCTGCTGGTGGTGAACGGAGGTTTTTTCTCTTTTGAGACCAATCAGAATCTTAATCTCGTTATGAAGGAGGGAAAATTGCTGTCCTATAATATCTCTTCTCTCCGCGGAACGGGCAATGATTCTCTCCTCTATTATTATCCTACGCGCAGCGCCATCGGCATCGATCGTAAAAGAAGGGCGGATGTCGCCTGGACCTTTACCGACTCGAGCCATCGCTGGCCCTATGCCTTCGAGAGCATGCCGGTGGTTGCGAAAGGAAGCGACCCGCAGCCTTCGATCTACGATCTGAAAGACATTGAATGGAAATGGTGGAAAATGAGGACGGCCGTCGGCGGCGGCCCCGTCCTGATCCATGATGGAAAAATAAGGATCACGAATGAAGAGGAACAATTATTCTCGGGGGGAGCGGACGATAAGCATCCGAGGATCTCGATGGGTTATACGAGGGATGGCAAGCTGATCATCCTGGCGATCCAGGGAAGGTTTCCCGGTGTGGCGGAAGGAGCCAGCCTGGAGCAGGAAGCAAAGATCTTATTGGACCTCGGCTGCTATGAGGCGTTGAACCTGGATGGCGGAGGCAGCAGTTGTATGCTGGTGAACGGAAAAGAAACGATCAAGCCTTCGGATAAAGGAGGAGAGCGACCCGTGCCGTCGGTGTTCCTGATCAGGAGAGCCCGTGAGCAGTGAGTTATCTGACAACTCACCCTTTCATATCCCATACGAGGGCGCTCGCTCCCAGGATGGCCGCATCGGATTCTTTCAAATGACTTACCAATATCTTTACCTTGTTCTGAAAGACCTGGATGAGGTTGCTTTCCATATGTTCGCGGGTGGGTTTTAAAATGAGGTCGCCCGCCTTGGTAAGGCCGCCAAAGAGGATGATCGCTTCGGGGCTGGAGAACATGACGAAATTCGCGAGCGCCATTCCCAGGACGCCTCCCGTGAAATCAAAGATCTCTTTTGCCAGTTTGTCTCCCTGCATGGCTGCCGCGTATACCTTCTCCGAATCCAACTCTTCTTTGGGGACCTTTCTGAGCAGGCTATCCTCCTGGTTCTTTTCCAGCATTTCGATCGCGGTCAATTTCACGCCGGTGGCGGAAGCATAGCTTTCGAGCGATCCTTTTTTACCCGTGCCTTCATGGTAGCGGCCTTCGGGAATGATGATCGTATGACCCAGTTCGCCCGCAAAGCCGTCATGTCCGTAGATCAGCTTGCCATTGGCGACGATGCCGCTGCCGACACCCGTTCCCAGGGTGATCATGATAAAATCTTTCATGCCTTTGGCGGCGCCATACATCATCTCACCGATCGCTGCGGCATTTGCATCATTGGTGAGGATCGTCTGCAATTGAAATTTATTCTGTACCAGCTTGGCCAACGGGATAATACCTCTCCAGGGGAGATTGGGGGCATATTCCACCGTACCGCTGTAAAAATTGCCGTTGGGTGCGCCCACGCCAATGCCCCTCATCCTGCCGGAGCCGCCAGCCTTCTCGATCAGTACGGCCAGGTTGTCGTATAGTTCATCGATAAATCCTTCCACCTGATCATGACCACGGGTAGAGATCTTGCTGGAGAACAGGACATTCCCGTTCCGGTCCACAATGCCGAATTTTGTACCGGTACCGCCGATATCGATGCCGATGGCCAGGGATTCGTAAGAAAGGGAAGCTGAGCTGGATTTTGCCATGGTCGAAATTTTAAACAACCCCCTCTGATCGGAGGGGGTTGTAGTAAGGAGTTGCAAAGATATAGGAAGAATGCCGAATAATGTTAATGGCCGCCCCCGATCTGATCGTCAAAGTTCAATCCCTGTGCCTTGAGTACGCTTCTCAGCTTCAGGGCGAGCCAGGCGAGGAACGCAAAGCATACGGCCGCTATCAGGTAAGAATTATGCATGCCGATGGAAGGATTATCACCGAGCGAACCCTGGAAGGGAGGAATGACCGCGCCGCCGAGGATCATCATGATGAGGAAGGCCGAACCCTGGCTGGTGTATTTGCCAAGGCCCCCGACGCCCAGGGAGAAGATACAAGGCCACATGACCGAGCAGCAGAGCCCGCCGGCCATAAACGCGTAGACAGAAACGATGCCGCTGGTGAAAACGCCTACCAGCATCGCCAGGCAGGCGAGCAGGGCCACCGTCAGCAAGGTCTTCACGGGCTTTTCCTGTCCGTAGAAGAAAGCGGCGATCGCGATGACCACACAGATCGAATAGGCATAGAGATCGGTGATATCGGATCCTTTCATCCAGTTGGCGATCAGGATCACGGCAAACGCTATAAAAGGGACCACGATCGTTGCAATTTTTTTACCGGTCTTTGAAAGATTGAAAACGCTGATCGCGCCCGTCCAGCGGCCGATCATCAGGCTTCCCCAATAAAGGGAGATGTATTTTGACAACTGGCTTTCATTTAAACCATTTTCAGTGAGATAGCGGGGC
>Ga0307516_10002852_pt1 | contig 22768 bp, 25 predicted proteins | sample 19_EM_MG_FD_203310 | JGI IMG/M metagenome (GOLD analysis project Ga0307516, IMG submission 203310) | Populus trichocarpa ectomycorrhiza microbial communities from riparian zone in the Pacific Northwest, United States - 19_EM | ecosystem: Host-associated > Plants > Roots > Unclassified | place... | reverse complement strand
ATATATTCATGATGTGTGCCAACTACTGAGACTTTCTAAATTGTGGTTGTGGGGATCGAGAAGGTTGAGTGAGGGCATCATGGGCAGTTGTACCTGGGTGTACGGAAACTTTTGGCCTAGTACTTTAGATCATGGCGGCGTACATTTTGCCCAGTTTTCCTGGCTGCTGTCCGCGCGGCGGCGGCACATTGCAAGCTCCCCTTTACCCTCGTCCCAGGCCTTTCCCGCGAAAATGTAAAGCGAACCAAGGAAGCTACAAAGGAAATACAAAAGGAAAGTGCTAAGGAAACGCGGGTCCAACCCCCCCCCCCCCCCCCCCCTACTCCTCTTCTGCCGACGCCATGAACGATGGGGTGGGTAAGAACAGCGGCAGCTCCCCCCCACCACCCAACGTCCCGGAGGCGCCCAGCCCCTCCGCCTCTGCCCCCCTCTGCTCTTCCTGCTCCTGGCGCTCCCGTAGCTCCCACTCTGACATCTCACTTCCGGCGTGCCCCGCCTCCAGAGGTGGTGCAAGCCTTCCCACGTCCGTCGAAGTGAGAAAGTCCAGCACCGCCCGGCTACACCTCCCGTCCGCCAGGAGTTCCCGGATCTTCCACCGTCTCCTCCACCTTCCGGTCTCCTTCCGGACCTCCGCCCACAGTATCTTCTGCTGGGCCTTCCACTCTGGGCACTCCTTGAAGAGGTGTTCCCGGGTCTAGTTCTAGTACCGGCACCACCAGCACTATGGGGTAGCACGGTTCTTCGTCCAGTGGAGGTACTGCCCTGTCCGGCAGTGCCCCGTCTTCAGCTGGTAGAACCGCGAGGCAAGCCTCTTGGTGCTCCCGGCCACCTCTCCATCCGGCTTTTGGCTTTTCGGCATTCGGTATTTCGTCTTGGAGGTCCGGCCCCCAGCCCATTGGCGTGCCTCCGCCCATTTCTTCTCGGAGATCTCCCGCTTGTGGTTCGCAAGAGACCTTGGGAGTGGCATGGCTCGCGCCTCATCTCGGTCTGAGTAGCTGAGCCACTCCACTCCGCTAGTGTCTGGCTCCGCCGCCGCGATCTTCACCCCTTCATCCCCCTTCTCATTACCTTCTACCCCTTTGTGCGCCGGGCACCATCTGATCTCAATGCTGATGCCTGGCCTAGCGCGCCGCAGTGCCGCGATGTACTTCCTAGCCTGGAGCGCATACTGCTGGCCAGGGCCAGGCTCCTCTGAAGACATCCGCTTGATGGCTGTCTGCGCATCGGTGAAGATAGCGACCCGCTCCGGGATCGTATTTCCTCTCGAGGCAGATTCCAGTGCCCTTGCGAGGGCGGCACACTCAGCGTCGTAGGCCTCCTGGTTGTAGCCCATATGAGTTTTTATGCCCTTCCAGGTTTGGCTGTTCTTCCATACCGCCGCATACCCCACAGCCCCATCATCCAACCGCGACCCGTCCGTAAACATGGTAAACCCGGGTCGGTCCTTCTGCGTTTCTGCCTTCGCCTCGGCTTCCTCTTCAAGTAGCAACTCCGCGTCGAGGGTTTCCGGCTCCTCCAGCAGAATTGTACTCTCCGTCCTTCCAGTGTACTCGAGGGCCTTTGTGAGCCTCTGTCCAATCCCTGTTTGGGTGCCGACCACCTTTAAACTCTGGTGGTGCAGTGTTGAATATGCGAGACTTGAGCAATCCATACGTTCTCGATGTTCTCTCCAGCGATACGGTGAATATTAAGGAATTGGTGAGAATAGCGGCGGTGAACCTAAATAATGGGCATGCACGTGTAGATAAGTATGTGGGTGTGCAGCCGTAGCGGCGTAGCGAATCGCTGCCGGTAGCTCTCGAGTGCTGCCCTGGCAGCTGTGGGGTTCCCAGGTGGTGTTCATTCTTCTTCTCCGGTGACTATCTCAAAGGCGCCGACTATTCTTACAGTGGATCTGACGTTACACTTCCAGTCGTCATAGTTGGTACCGCCAAGGTTCTTGACGACACCGTGCTTCCCTTGATACCACGTGCCGTAGTTGAACTTGGGTGATTGGTCCTGAATGGTGGCGGACGGGCGGGCGGCGAACTCGTGAAGCGGGTGGCGTATTCACAAAGAGGGGCTCAAAAAAGAGAGTTTTGGGCGAGGAGGTTCTAGGAAATTATGAAAAGTGTGGGTTTTGAAAACTGGGAGACGAGAGCAGCAGGAGCAAGCCGCTTGTCGGCGGCAGTCAATAACTATGTACTAAAGTCTAAATAGTAGAAAGGGTGTGGCATCCGGAAGTCTGCGAGTGATGGTTGTGATCCTGTCGCATTTCCACAACCAGCGATGTAGAGCCAATCAAGTTTTCCGGTATCGCTCGGAGATGGTAGATAACACCCTGGAGAATCTCCTCCTTTTGTCTGCTTCTCTATTGGAGCATTGGTGAGTTATTCACGAAACCGATGGCTTTCTTTGTATTTTTTGTTTAATCATTACTCGCATGCGACCCAGGTAGATCATGGCGAGGGAATGTACAATCCTTTTCCTGTCCGCTGTCCGCGCGGTAGCGGCACGTTGCAAATTCCCCTCAGCCTGGCCTGTCCCAAGAAGATGAAAAACGCACCAAGGAAATTACAAAGGAAAAGAATCCGAACGAGCGTGAGACAAAAGAAGGGAACAAAAATAAGCGCAGCCCGCCCCCCTAGTCCTCATCAGCGGATGCCATGAAAGATGGAGTGGGCAGGAACAGCGGTAGCTCCTCCCTGGCACCCAACTCTTCCGCGGCACCCAGCTCCTCCGCCTCACCCTCCTTTCCTCGTCCCGCTCCCTGCGCTCCGGAGGCTCCAATTCGGGCTGCCCGCTCTCCGCATCTGCCTCGGGCGGGACTAGCCTTCCCGCATCCGTAGTGTGGAGGAAGTCAAGTACCGCTTGACTGCATCGCCCATCGGCCAGGGAGTCTCGGATCTGCCAACGGCTCTTCCACCTCCCAGTCACCTTGAGCACCTCCGTCCATAGGACCTTCTGCTGGTCTTTCCTGCGAAAGTGCTTATGGCCATCCGTAGTATCTTGTGGAAGCACTTGGGGTTGACACAAGAGAGGTGATGTTATACAGACGGGAAGATCGAGAAGAGAGAGAGAAAGAGAGATCTTTTAGGTGCGGTGAGGAGGATGAAGTTGACCACGAGCGGGAGAAGACACGGCGGAGACAGGAGTGACAAATCTTCGTTGTTAAGCATATCAGTAAGAAGAGAGAAAACAAGAGAGAAAAGAAGAGAGAAAGTACAGAGTACAAGGTATATCTCGCTACTTCCACGCTTATCCCAAGTGGATTGCTTACCCCACTCGCTCCGCCGGCGCCCTCTCAACTCTAGCCAGCGCAGCTCCGTACCGCACGGTGTTCCGGGAGTGGTTTTCGTCGCAGCTGCCTGGTGATCATCTCATGCTACTGTGCCGGATCGGCAGTGTTTCCTGAGCTTGATACAGAGTGTAATTTCATTGCGGTGAAGACCAAGAGAACCAGCCACCTAAATGCGGAATACGATAGTAGGATAAGGATAGATCTCTGTGATAACCACGTCGAGGTACACTCGAACCAATTGCGGCGTCTGACACGTCCCAGTTTTCGCTCCTCAAACGCAGCGCCTGGCTGTTTCTCAAGTTCCTCCCACCGCGGGTTACTGCGTCGTATGCGTGTGGGCATGCCGAATCTTGATTCGCTTGCAGTAGCAACGCCTCGCTCTGTGAAGACCTCGATGATGAGCAACTTGCAGCAAGAGTCTGATAATCTCACAGCTTGCCTTCTTCCGTTTCATGACCTGGTTCTTTTGCTGGAGCCCCAACCGTACTCGTGCCTCCTCACGTGTAGGCTTCTGTCGCCCACCATTGTTCTGCTTAGACAATGCTCTGAGCTCAAACTGAACTGTTCTGCATCCCTTGCCTATGTAAGGAGAGGCCGCTGGCAGAGGAACCCAGCGAGAGAGCACAGCAACTGGGCGCTCAAGAGGCCTTGGCCGTTATTTGAACTTAACCAGTGAAACTTTGCTGAGATTTCGAGGCGTATCGGCAGTCGGCAGTAAGGAATCGTCGCGGGTGGTTGTACTAGCGGCGGGCTTGGCTTGGTCGTTGGTGAGGGGTGGCCGCACCGGGCCGAGCTGAGGTAGGCCAGGGCTGGTCGCGCGACGTCGTAAAAAGGCTCGGCGCGCTAACCCTAAGCGCTCTAGCGTGCGCCCAGCCCGTCACGACCATATGTCGTACTTGGCGTTTATAGGGGGGACCTTATATGTATATAACTGAGATAATACGGTGCTAGGAACAACTGGTTCACAGGGTACCAAGCTATCTGTATCCGCATCGTCTCGGTGGAAGTCTCTCCTAAAGGACGTCCTGTCGAGCCGTCCACAATGTTCACTCGGAGGCGGTCCTCTAATCGAGAGCAGCTGGAACCACCCACAAAGCCGATTCTCCATCTGCCGGCGAAGTCCTAACATCCGACAAAACCAGAGGTAGGTAGTGGACTAATACAAGCGGAAACTACTGACCAGTTCGGTGTGGCGCCAGCCACGTAACGACGTCGGTCAACGGACAGGCGGCGTTGTGACGGTTGACAGGGTTGTGGGCCCTAATGACTCAAGTTTTCTTCCCTCCGTCAGTCTTCCTTCCACTATCTTCCTCCACACCGGTCCCTTCCTTCTCCTCTCCCCTACTCCTATCATCCACTCACACTCTTGTAGCAACTTCATCCAGCCACAAATGCTCTTGTAGCATTCCATTTTCCTACCACCTAAACATTCACCCACCTTTTCACCCTAGCACCGCCATCACCTCTATTGCGCGTTTAAGTGCCTCTCTCTCCCGCCCACCGTCTGGGGGCTAGTTCTGCGACGCGAAGCTCACAGCGCGTCTCAGCCCCACGCCAGTCGCCTGCTACATTGGCTGTGACTTTGCCGAAGTCTCGGTGAGCGACCGTCCGTCTCCAACACGGAAGCATGAGAACCATGTCGCCGAGATCTACCCTCACAAACCCACGCGGGCACTGATCGGGAGTCATGGAGGAAACAAACCCGTTCACGACGAGTCTTTCAGGCCTGGCCATTCGATGAAGGGAATGATGGCAGCTCCGACCGTAAGCAGGCCAATGAGCCATGCTGGAGCAAAGGGGTGCCCAGCGGCGCGAATAAAAAGTGGTCCCGAATCGAGCTCCCCGAGACGACGCGAGTCACGCTGCCTACAAAGGATACACGAGTCTGGCGTAGGGCGGCGATCCAGCGAGATGATCCCGGAGGATGTCAGAGGTGGCACTCACAGAGTGCTCCTCTGGCTTGAGGGCGGTGACGCCGGCCCACGCAGGGACCTGCCACTCGACTGTCCTCGAACGCGGCTGGGTTGGTCGGGAGCAGCGACTAATATGATTGACGTCGACGCCAATACCGATGGTTATGTTCACTGGGCTCCTTCTCGCGAAGAACTCCGTGATGAGCCGCCAGCCGAGAGATTTCACTTCTTGCACGCCGGTCATCGACGTGACCACGCAATCTTAAGTCGGCTGCAAGTCGCGGCGTGTCAGCGCATTCCCTGGTTGGGCGTCACGAGTGATGCAAGTCATGCATCGATGGGTCGGCTTCCGTGTCTTTTAGGAAGCTGTAACTGCTTGATCAAGAAGGAGGCGGGGCACTATGGGGTCAATAGGGCTTCCGGTCGACGGCGATCGACCTGTCTTCGGACGAATCTGTCCGACGCCGGCCACAGTGCCCGAGTTGGGGCTCTCATTCGTCATCCCCTCCTCCAGGAAGCATGTTTTGAGAGAGGTCCGCCATGAGAATGGCCACCTCGGATCGGAGGACAATAATGTCCCTGCGGTGGGCTCCCGCACGGCCCCGCCGGAACCCGAAGGAGAGGGTCACCCCGATAGGGGTGTTCAAAACATGCAGGGAGATGGCCGTCGGCGTGCCGGCGCCATCCCAGCCTCTGCTGCAACAGCGGGGGTGGGATGCGAGTGAAGGATGACGTAAGTCTGGTTCGGTCAAGTGAGGAGAACCCTCTCGGAGCCCACGGAGTTTTGTCTCGAGCGGCGCAAGAGATCCTCGAGGCTGGTGCCGTGATGAACCGGCAGCTAGAATGTTGGTACCACCCTCTGTGTTGGCGCCATCCGGCAGCCTTGGTTGTGAGTACCAAGGCTGCCGGATGTGTGGTCAATTACCTCCCCGTTTGAGCAGCGCTAACCGTTGCACAGCCAGCTTCTCGATGACGATGGGGTGCTGTCGTTGATCCATGCGTCTCCAAGGCGGCCACGACCACCATTAAGAAGACAGTACCGTACGGCGAGTACCGCCTCTGGCCCAACCGGAACGACGACAAGACCATTCTTTGTACGCAGAACATCTCTTCCTCCGACAAGCGGCGATCGAAGAGGGCCGCACAATACAGCTGCGACGGAGGATAAGGCGACGAGACCGCCAGGAGCGGACGAGTCTGTCCGACACCAGCCAGGCTCCTGAGTTGACGCTCTTGGTCGAGAGGCATATTTTTCGGGGGGGGCGGGGGGGGGGCGAATACGCCCCGAAGGCAACGTACACGAGTACCCGGACGAGGGGATGGCGAAGCGGAGAATACCCGCTGCGCCAGCGAAGAGCATCTTCATATGCTTGGACTGTGCTGCTGTTGTGGTCGCGAATTGTGGCTCGGACGGAGGGTTGCACTCCTTCTAGTGAGGTTACGAGCAGCAAGCTCAACCAGATTGACACGTCTCCCAGAAGAGTCGACCTGTTTTTGACACACTTCCTACTAGGAAGCGACTCGGTGGCTTTTCTGAAATCGTGGAGAACCAGTCGACGCACAAGAGGGCAGCATCCAAGCTGCCGCAAGTTGCCAAGATGAAACTTCCAGTGGTGACCGCCGCATCCCCAGGAGGGCAGAACTACCTTCCAGTACCGACCACGACCGAGAGTGTCCCGGTCGCCGAATTTCAAAAGTCCTGGCACGAAAGGTCTCGCCCAAAGCCAAACTCAGAGACCTGATTTCGCTGGGCTGCAGCTGTCCATCAGCGCCGGCTACAGCCGCGCTGGCAATGCTATCGGCGAGTAAATACACAGCATGGCGGAGATCATGCGTGCAAGGTGAGAACGGTCTTTCCAAACCGATGCGGGGATCGACTTGCTGACTTGAGCCCCAGTGGCGGTTCGAGCGGCGTTCGCACCAATCCAGCTTGTGGTATCTAAATTGAGTCCGTATGTGCACCCCTTTCTGGCAGGATTCTGGCTATCACTGCAGTGCTATAGCATACGATACCTGAACTCGATGGCGAGCCATTGACGCGATAGTATCTGGTGGCAGCAGGACTACCACCTGGTAGAGTCCGCAGCGAGATGGGATAGTATTCCCCCATTAATCTCCGCAGCCGGGAAGCGATGCTTGCGTCTAAGCCTCATTCCGAATTCGAGAGGCAAATCGAGAGGGAAAGGTGCCGCGGGAATGGGCACTATGGGATACTCGATGGCGGCAGCACCGGTCGAGTTTTTGCGATGTAAACCCGCCTTCAGACCACAAACCGGCACCTGGAAAGCGCTGGTCCGAGCGGCCATCAGGCCCCCCCAGCGACTGAGGCTGCCTCGCGGATTCGCAAAGAGTGGAGGAGTCGATCTGACCCCATTCCTGGCTCCGGAGTTCACGATTATCGGCCAGAGCGGCCTAGTCCGCTCTCACTCGCAGACCCCAACGGCGAGGCGGGGCACAGCTGCTGCGTTTACGTCCCGATGCACAGTGATGCCGACGAAGGACCGGTGGTTCCGAACGCATGTCGGGCAAGTACGTGCGCACAGGTCCCCAGCGGGGGTCGGACTGTCTTGGCGAGGAGCGATGCTTGCCAAGAACTGAAACCTGTTAAGTGCAGTGCGGCGCCGTGTTTTTGTGGCTACACGGTCAAGATGTCGACGTAGGCAACGCTCTGCTGGATTGGGTTCTGTCCCCGCAGCAGAGCCAAGACGCACGTCACGTACACACCCCTGTTGTAATGGCAGATTGGAGGTAGGGAGGGATCGGCTGCAAGTGGCCCCCATCTGGTCACCGCAACCGGCATGCTGGATGCCAGAGCTACGTAGTGAACTCGAAAGCTGGTGCAGGCTCTGAAGGGGAACGCTCTGTGGTACACGAAACGCGCGTAAAAGGGTATGCCCATGTGCAGCTTTCGGCGATATAGGTATCATAAACATGCAGCGCGATAGAGACATTAAGATGTACGAAACGTGGCATAACATGGTAACATAAAGAGGTGCAGCCAGACGATATTGGAACTCGTCGCTTCCACTGACGTCCGGCGGCGGATACTGGACAATGAGTCGCTGACAGACGGATCGGCTCGGGGGTGGATGGTAGACAGAAACTGGAGTGTGGACTCTTGCGGGCACTTGCTAGCACTCGTTTTTTTTTGTACGGAAAGGTGGAAAGACTGGCGCGGTGACGTCGACGCTTGCGTCCGTCGTTTGCCTTCCCTTCCATTTTCTCTGTCGCCCTAGCGCCCTCTCCGTTTCTTTTCCGTCGATAGTTGGGGAACACAGACAATACAACCACTCTTTCGTCCCACTGTCCTCCGGTTTCTTTCTCTTTCCGTCGGGTTTCCTCAGATCAATGCATCATCTCGTCCTGCTCCGGTGCGCGCCGAAAGGAGTGCCGCCAGGACTCTCCTCTCTACTCCCCCTTCCCCTTCCCTCTCCCCGCTTCCGCGGCCTAGGGGTGACCGTCTCAGGCACGCCGGCCCCAGCCTCCTCCCCAGCGTCAGCAGTGTCAGGAGGTGCCTGCTCCCGTACTGGTCATCAAACTCAAGGTACTCCACGCTGTGGGCTTCAGTTTCGACCGGCGACAGCATCACCGACTCGTCTGCCTTTCTGTTCGCAGGTCCCTTGCGGCAGGACGCCATCAGAAACGGACGTTCTCCGGGACCCTGCGACCCGGTACGCATGGTGAGGGACCGGTTGTGCGGAGCGACAAATCGGAGCGTTTCGTTCGTGGGTGCGGGGGTGCGGGGGAAACACTGCCCTAACTGCTCGTGTCAGGCGCTGTCGCATGGCCAAACTCCGGAGAGTTAGTCGGCGGAACGGGGTGTCTGCATACGGGTGGGATTTCCTGCTATCGGCCCGAAGGCGAAGTGTGGGGAAACGGTCGCTGGGTACTTATGTACGGAGAGAGTCTCGCACACCGTGACTGTAGATACGCCGACCAACACCGTCACATTAAACCGCACCCACCCAAGCACGCACAGGTGTGCAAGCGCAAGACTGCCTCCGCCGAGTACCAAATCCGTATCGGCGGAGGGAAGATATGGGAGGGAAGATATAGAGGAAACGAGTGCAGTGGTAGTAGGGAGGGGGGGGGTGGGCGCCTCGAGTTGCTCACGGAGCGTTTCGCTTCCCTGTCGACGGCTCAGGAGTAGGATTGAGGCAGGAGGGAAGCGGGGGGAAGGGGACGCTTTTCTTTGAGATTTCATTTGTCCTTCCGTTTGGTTTTCTTACGTTATTTATTGATGTGCTCCGTATCCCCGTGGGACAGGCATGAGCGGAGCGGGTAGGGGAAGCCTGTAAGACTGGGACGTCCGGTCGGAGCCACGGTAATATCGAACAAGTCAGGTTTTTCGATAAGTCGCGATGGGGTGCGCGCGGTCTTTGCCGGCGTTCAACTATTATACAGGGACAAAACACCCCACATGGCCGTCTCTCCAATATCGCCCATCGTTAAGGGATTCACAGCGAAATAGCCCAATGGATTACTGCGCCCTGCCCTCGAACTCATCGTGTTCAAGGTTGACGCCGGTACCCGGCGGCAGCGCGACGGCTTGCGCGTATCGCTTCGGTGCCGTATTCGGTGGCTCGTTCGTCGTCGCGGGCCCAGCGGCTTGCGCGCCGGACCGTTCGCGGCTCCGTGGCGACGGTCCGCTCGACGGATTGTATTCGGTGGATTGCTCGGGGTGGACTCGGCGGCTCGCCCGGCTCGTCTCGCTTCTGCGGACCGTTCAACGCATGCCCGGCACCCGTGCCGCTTGTGGTTCCGCGGCGACGGCTCGCTCGACAACTGCCTCACGGGTGAGATAAGGTAAGGCGCCCGCCGAGGTGGGCGTGGGCCGGGGCCCGGGGCTGCTCGTCCTGGTCGGTGCTGACGACAGGATGCCATCAAATGGTTTCACGGACCGCGTAATTCCCTCAGCTTATAGCTGTTCAAATCACGGCACCGGGTCATCCTGATGGACCCGGCCCGGTGTTCGTAGCCCTTTGGTTCTGATGCCGCTCCGATGACGTGTTGCCCACCAGGCACTTCCTATCTCCCGCCTCGACTCTAGCTCTCGAGGTCCTCACGTACCCCTCCGTCTCCCTCCCCGATCGCTCGTCGCCGCGCTCGTGCGGCGAGTTCGTACCGCTTATTGACCGCTGTCTGACCTCTTGCGCTCGTAGGGGGGATGGTGGTTGACCGCTGTCTTGGTGACTGGAGGCGGTCCGTTGATGTCCGCTAGTTGTTTTTCTTTGATCCTTGTCGGTTGTCGTATTAGTGTTCGGCGCGGCGGAGTCACGTGCTTCGGAGGATTACCCCGCGACACGACATGAAAACTCCCCGCCTTGACATTAGTCTTCGTCAGCGTATGTATCACGGACAAACTCTCGATAGGATCTCGGAAAGTAGTGCTTCTTCGTATCCTCCTGAGAGTGGTCGGAGCAGGTGTCTCTTTAGGTTCTCTCGTCGTGATAGGATGATGCGGTAGGGTTGCGTGCGGGGTTGATTACGTAACTCGGCCCGCCTAGGGGTCGGAGATGACGGGCGCTGCAGCGGCGCTTGCACTTTCCCGAACACGAGCCGGTGCTTGGTCCGGGGTCTGCCCAGCGCTGCAGGATTGGCTCGAAGACGAGCGTTCCGCTTCAGTATCCGTTCAACTCAGCGTCTCTCACCTTGGCACAGCGTGTGCACTGCATCACAGTCGTTGTAAGCTTCTCCGGTAAGAAGTGGGGGATGCGCTCACGCTTTATTGCGCTGGCACCGCCCAGAGCGCACCGCCGTAATCGGGCGCCAGCGGCGGGAGCATGATCCGGGGTGCAACGGTGTCGGTTGCCCAACCTCGGTATGCCGTCCCAAGACTGAACGACGAGTTTCTGATACATTCCTGCCCGGTCCGTATGCAAACGTCCACCCCTCGAAGTATTTTAGGGCGTGGCAAAGCTGACGGGAAGCGGGGTGCGCGTCTCGCCATAGTCTAAATAGCTGCATTCAAGTAATGAATAAACAAAAATGGCACACCCGTATCCCCCGATTCCCAGGCATCAAAGCCCAGTCGTGCGCCTGTCTGCGTGGCGGCGCGGATGGTCAGCAGCTGCGTCTGTGGATTGCAGTACGCATAAGGGCGGGGCAGGAAGCGGAGGAAGAGGCGGAAAAAGCTTATGCTCTCAACCACGGGGGGGGCTGCGGTGATTGTGAAGCCAGCCTACCATGTACTGCGCAGCAGTCGCTCGACCACCTGTCGTCGGTACTTCTTCGCCAGATGCAAGGGAGTTTCGCCCAAAAAGTTCTTCACGTCCACCTCTGCGCCATGATCAAGCAGCAGTTGGGCCGCAGCCTCATGTCCTTCTCTTGCAGCATCGTGAAGCGGTGTATCTTGCCTCCCATTCTTAGCGCCCACCTCTGCGCCACGATCGAGCAGCAGTCGCACCGTAGCCTTATGACCTCCTTTTGCCGCAATGTGAAGGGGGGTGTCCCCCCGCGTGTTCTTGACGTCCATCTCTGCGCCACGATCAATCAGCAGATGAACCGTAGCCTCATGTCCTCCCCGTGCCGCACTGAAAAGTGGTGTCTCCTTCCAATAGCCCTTAGCGTCCATCTCTGCGCCACGGTCAAGCAGCAGTCGGACCGCAGCTTCATGTCCTCCTCTTGCCGCCTGGTGGAGGGGTGTACATTCCGCCTGATCTTTGACGTCCATCTCAGCGCCACGATCGAGCAGCAGCCGAACCGTAGCCTCATGTCCACCTGTTGCCGCGCAGTGAAGGGGTGTATCCACTGCCCGATTCCGGACGTCCACCTGTGCGCCACGGTCGAGCAGCAGCTGGACCGTAGCCTCATGTCCTCCTGTTGCCGCGAGGTGAAGCGGTGTATCCTTGTTCACCCATTTCGTGACGTCCATTTCTGCGCCACGATCGAGCAGCAGTCGGACCGTAGCCTCATGTCCTTCCGCTGCCGCGCGATGGAGGGGTGTATCCGCTGCGCGATTCTTGACATCCACCTCTGCGTCGCGGTCGAGCAGCAATCGGACGGTACCCTCACGTCCTTCTGTTGCCGCGTGGTGAAGGGGTGAATCTCCTGCCTTATCCTTGGCACCCATATCTGCGCCACGATCGAGCAGCAGTCGGACCGTAGCCTCATGTCCTCCTGCTGCCGCGTGGTGTAGTGGTGTATCCTCTGCCTTATCCTTGACATCCATCTCAGCGCCACGATCAAGCAGCAGTCGAACGGTAGCATCATGTCCTGCCGTTGCCGCGTGGTGAAGCAGAGTATCCCCGTCCGAACTCTTGACGTCCAGGTCTACGCCACGAGCCAGCAGCAGTCGGACCGTAGCCGCATGTCCTCCCGTCACCGCATAGTGTAAAGGGGTGTTCCGCCACGTAGTCATGATGTCCATCTCTGCGCCACGATCGAGCAGCAGTCGGACCGTAGCCACATGTCCTCCTCTTGCCGCGCGGTGAAGCGGCGTATCCTCTGCCTTATCCTTGACATCCATCTCAGCGCCACGATCGAGAAGCAGTCGGACCGTAGCCTCGTGTCCTCCTGTTGCCGCGAGGTGAAGGGGTGTATTCTCTTCCTTATCCTTGACGTCCACCGTTGCGCCACGATCGAGCAGCAGTCGAACGGTAGCCTCACGTCCTCCTGTTGCCGCGAGGTGAAGGGCTGTATTCTCTTCCCTGTCCTTGATGTCCACCGTTGCGCCACGATCGAGCAGTAGCTGGACCGTAGTCTCGTGTCCTCCTGTTGCCGCGCGGTGTAACGACGTGCGCCCATTCGCATCGCGGACGTGTATATCGGTTGCCAATTTGCCCAACAGCAGCTGAGTTGTGGCGAAATCGCCCTCAGCAGTCGCCTCAAGTAGTCGGCGCTCTCGCTCGGCGACTGAGAGCAAGCGGAGGCGTAAACGTGGTAGCGACAGGATGCCGCTCCTAACCTTTCCATCCGCCGTCCTCCCCCGCACCTGCTGATACAGGTGCCCGTTGTTCAGCTCGACAGTGTGAACGGGCAGGCAGACGATCGACACGTTCGAGATATCGCCGAGGCTCAGCCCGCTGAACTGTGACCAGTGCGAATAGCCGGTGTCGGTGGTGTTGAAGGAATCCGTCGTCACATTTCTTCTTGCGTTTCTGTACACCCGCGTCTTGGCTAGGGTTTTGTCGATGGAGAGTAGAAAGCCTTTGCGGGACAGCTGGGCCGGTGTCGTGAAGATGGAGGAACGGCTGCCACTGCTAGCCGGGGCGAGACGTGTGGCGGCGGTCGCAGGGCGATCTGATCCCGTGGGCGCATCGCTGTCTCTGGCCGCGGCGGGAGGGGTTTGCTGGACGACGGCCTGCGATGCGAAAGAAAGCATGCGCTGGGAAAGGTCCGGATCCAGCAGCATATGCTGTACGAGGGCCTGGAAGCGCTCCGTGGGTTGTGCGAGTGCTTCCGCTCGCTCCGCTCTCCGATCGGCTTTTTCCGACGATATGCTGTCGCGCGGCGTCAGCGGCCATCTGTCGATCGCGCGGAGGGGCCACGCGGGGCACCAACATCGCGAACAGTAGCGTCAGCGAGCTCTTGTAACTTTGCAGCTTGCCAACCACCCTCGTGATGTCACTCGTTTTGGTCGCCCACTTCGCCCGGTCCCACAGGCTGAGCTGCGGCTGCCTGCGGTCGCAATTCTCCAGCAGGCCGTCGATCTCCGAGAATGTGAGCACGCAGCCGGTCAGGACGGCGACCAAGCCGTCAACGTCGATGCGGGATACGCGCTGCCTGTCGTAGGCGGCGGGGCGATGAACGAAGTTGCGCAGCTGCTCGAAGATGAGATGCATCGCCTGGACTTCGGACCGAAGGTCGCCAACCACGGTCGGAGCATTGCGGATGTCGGAGAGGAAGCTGGCGACCTTGGCGGCGACCTGCACCAGGCCAGCGACCGACGCCCCAACAGAGAGACCTTCCATGTCCGGCGCGGAGAGAGTTTTGTCGTGTGTGGCGATGAAATAGCGCGGTGCGGGGTTGGCTGACGAGCTTCTGAGCCGCAGATCAGGTGAAGCTCCCTTCGGATACAATATGTAGTTAGCTATTTGAAACGGTGCTCGTTACGAAACCATGGTACTGGGAGTCAGCGACTAGCGCACTCTGGGCGCCAAGCACGGCAGAAGTAACCAGCTCGAGACTCCATAGACAAATACAACACACCCGCTATTATCCGATTTCGTACCATCAGTACGTATGTATGTATCAGTTGTCATTTCCCATCATTCACTATCGGTCATTGCGCACTTAGAGAGATTGGTTTGACCGAATAGACGGCAAGAGAGGGACTATAGTTACCGTATGCCGAGGATCTGGGCGAAGGTGTCCTTAACTCCCCAGGGAAGGCATACATAGGCACGAGCCTTGCTATGGGCCGCGAACGGGTGCCGAGCGAATATGTAATATCCGTATACAGGCCCCAGATCAGGAAACGATCCTTGCGCCCCCAGGTTAGACACCGGTGCACGTGATAGAATCTAGTGAGCCGCTACATGCTGAGCAGCGCACAGGTTTTTGTGGACAAAGGGGTTAGCGTACGGTAGATCTGAAGGGAAGGGTTAGTCAGCAAGTGTGACTCATTAGCGAGGGGTTTGCTCCGTACAATGTAACTACATAATCCTCTCCACATCACACACCACAGGGTCACAATTTAATATTCTTGTCCCCACCACATTCTTTCGTCCTCCGATCGACCGTGCAGGAGCCCGCCTCCCAGTCCAGCACCGGCCACCACTCCACCAGCGACCACCAGCTCTGTCCAGCCGTCCTCGCGCTTCCGGCCACAGCCGGGGGCGAACACAGTTATTTCGCACACGCAGATCTCGCCCCCGCCTCCCTTCCCAACAGGTGGGCCGTATGTGGGAGACCCAGCTTCCAAGCGGCCGACTCACCCCCTCCCCAAATTCTTGGAAGCTCTGGCCTTGGACTTGGTGGATCTAGTGGTGTTGGGCCGGCGTACGGTGTTTTGTTTCTTTGTTTATTCATACTCGTATGCAGCCTATCTATCTAGACTATGGCGGCGTACTCTCTATCCATCGGCGCACGGTGTGGTGGGGTGGTATGTAAATAGTGGGGAAACACGGTGCAGGGAACTTGGGGGAAGGGGGGGGGGGGGCATCAGTTTTATTTCGCGTCTATAAGCTTGTCAAGACGACGTCGAACGCCAACAGAAACACCAACCCGTATTATCCGCGAGCCTAGCATGCGGCTCTCCCTTTGGCCCTACTGGCCCGGTCGACATTCTCCCACAAAAAACCACCGCCATCTTCCCCTCCCTCCACCAACTCCGCTTCCACTTCCACTTCCACCGATTCATCAGCCCCCTGCGCAAAGCCATCACTTCTCCTCTGGCCTTCCGTCCCACATCGGTTGTCTCCAGAAACGTGAGTATCGCCTCAGGCCAGCGTTCGACTGCAAACAGATCGGCAAATACGGAAGCGATCCCGTCCACGCTTTGTCTGTGCTCTCACTTCCTTCCATAGCACCTTTTGCTGCTTTCGCCATGCCGCGCATACCTTGAACAGATGTTCACGTGTTTGAGCAACTCTAGATTTGTGGCAACCCCCAGCACATATCATCTTCTCGGCTTCCGATCCACTTCAAATACAGACCTGTAAGGCCATGTCCAGTCTCCAGTTGGTAAAGGACAGTGAGATAACGTGCCTTTTCTTTGCCTTTGCTTGGTCTGCATCTGGCGAGCTGGCTGTAGGTGGCGTCGACTTGTGGCTGGTGCCGTGCATTGACTGCAGGCCGGTGGGCGGTGGTGGCAATTCCACACATGCTCGTGTGGTTCATCAGCTGCACAACGGCCGTGGAGATTCTCCGGTGATGGAAGCGGTGAATTTTACCTTCTCCTCTCCCTCTCCCCATCACTCCTTTGCTTTTCCGGGGGGCGATCTGTCTCGCTTTGGGGCTGGTAAGAAGTTGCTCTCTTGCACGCGCGCACCATACCTCGCGCGGAAATGAGTAACTATCCCGCTCGGAGTATGCCGGATTGTATTCGCAACCGATAAGTGCACGGGATGCCTACCCTAGAAGGTGACCCCCAAAACAGCACGGCGGATGGCGGGTGGCCGGGTGGCTGGAAGACGTTCCCATTTTGTGGCCGGCTGCCGCGAGATCCTCTGGAGCCATCGAACTAACGCCCGTGACCAGCTTTCATATATCGGTTATCCGCTAGCGACATGCGGGTATACCTTACGGGATACTGCCAATAGCATTCGCGGTCAGTGTGGCGGTACTGGTAGCTCGCCCGCTGTGCGTATCACTCACGAGAGTGTGGCTGCCAACGACGTGGTTCAACGGCCGAGCCACGGCGTGACTGTCGAGAGCACCACATTGTGTTCCCTAACTGCAGCTAGTTCTTCCCACACCTTCTGCCTGCCACCACTCTCTCCCTTCAGCCCTGCTCTCGCTGCAACATGAACATCACCACCACCTTGATTGCGCAAGCCCCTCTCGCGCACATCGTCCATCGCCGGTTCTGCAACGCGATGCCAACTCTCCCTCTCGTCCATTGCCGGCACCGAACAGTCTCCTTTGCGCCGCCGTGCGCCTCAGACGCCGAAACGTGAGCGTGACATCTCTCAGATCTACACCCGTGATCCCGCTCGGAACGCTGATATTTCGGCAAAGGAAACCAAACCCTTCCACGACGAGCCCTGCCTTGCCGGACCCTTCGCGGAAGGAGACGATGGCCACTCCGGTTGGGAGCGGGCCGGTGATCCCCGGTGGAGCGAAAATCGCCAGTGGCGAGACGGAACAGAGGACCGGCGCCACAACCTCTCCGGAGGCGATGCCCTAGCCGCCGGCAAATGGGTCCGATAAAGGGCGGGGATCTCATCGAGGACGTGGGCTGGGCAGACGTCAGGGGTTGGCACTCCGAAAGTGCCCCCTTCCTTTCACGCGCTCCGGCATCCAGTTCCCCGGCGGCGCTTACCCTTGCGTGGGTCTACCACCCAACCGCCATGCTAGGGAGCTGAAGTGCGCGGCGTTGGCGCGGGGTTCGGAAACAACCGTCTTGCCACTCGAAGCAACGCCACTGCCGGCCCCCACCGTCAACGGTGAGGTAACGGCCAAACGAATAGCGGAAGGCTGCCAGCCAGCCGTGCTACCAATTCCCATGTTTGGATCGCGAGCCGACTCGGGCGCGGTGGGATCACAGTCACCAGTGTTGGAAAAGCTTCGCGGCGCTGGATGTATGGGGGCCCTGCTAGAGTTGAGAAGGGTCGTGTTACCATGGGAATGATGGGGCTGAGCGGGCAGTGTGGATGTACGTTCGGCGGGCTTCTTCTGTTCTATACTTCTACAACCTACATAGCGATTGAGATTGTCCCCGCTCGAACCCTTACCACAACATGAAGAATCCCATCTACGCACACCTACGGCCATAACCATTCAACAACCAGGTGCAAGGGGCAACGGTGGAGGGGCCACAGGGTGCATATGGGATTTCGACAGGAAGCCCATGACGCCGAGTGCGCTGCCGTCGCCCGAGTTCCGGAGACCGCCGCCGAGTACTGGTGGTGCCCATACCGGACCCAGGCGCGAGGGCATCTGTTCAAGGCTGGCAGAAGATACCGTAGTTGTAGGTGCGAAGGCCGGACGAAAAGGATATCTTCGAGATCTGCAACCTCTTCCCGGGGGAGAGGTGTGGCGAGGTGGTTCTGGACTTCATCCCACCACGGATGTGTGGAGGCGAGTACGGAGCCCAGCTGGGGAAGAGGCCCAGTGCCAGGTGTCGGAGCGGGAGCTCCAGGTGCGGTTGGAAAAAGGGGGAAGAGAAGCTGTGGCTGTAGGCCGGTGCTGAGGTTGAGGAACGCTTACTGTTCTTCCCCACCCTAATCTGTCTTGGCTCTGGCGGAAGCGGAGGAAGACCGGTTTCTTTTGTTTTTCTTTTGTATTCCTAGATTCGTTTTACTTTTCTCGGGACAGGCCATGGCGGAGGGCAAGGGGTGCTACAACGAGCCGCAAGGACAGTGGACGGGAACCGGAGTATCGTCATGATCTACATAGGGCGCGTGCGGTTAAACCCCCCCCCCCCCCAAAAAAAAAAAAAAAAAAAACCAACGACACCTGCTATCGCAGGCTCTGCCAGAAAAGTCCCCTCGACTTCAAAAAGAATGTCCCAATCTGAAAAGGTGACCAGGCCTGGTGAATGTGGGGGCGAAGAGTTCAAAGATGCTTCGCTTTGGCGAGCCGCAGATGAGTGCTGGGAAGCTCCTGCGAAGGAGCCTCGCCCAGATATTCCGGATCCGGGAAGGAATGTTACGAGCCTCCCTTTGCTCTCCACTCTCGAGACCGCCCTTCTGAAGGGCGATAGCGGAAGGGCGACATCTATCATACGGGCTAGCCGAATTACTCGGAGGCGCACCCGCACAGCATACGTACACGCCTCCGCTGCACATTTGAAAAGCGGGGCTCTTGCATGCGGCTACGTGCCAGAGTACAACCCACAATAGCGATACTGTTGAAGGAATACTGGTTAGCGGTAGGGATACGGATCAACGATAGGAGTCCGATCATTTTATAGTGAGCCCCGGATGCCATGTGAGATTAGGAGACACAGGGCGAATGGATACCGAATGAGCAAGGAGAACAAAAGGTCCTCCTCCTCTTCTACTTCCCCGCTCTTGTGTCACGCCATTTGCAAACGTGTCCTCATCAGTGATCAAACTCCAAGGCGCAAGAGCCAAATCCGAAACTACACCGGATACCAATTCTAGCAACGAGACTCATTTCCAACAGGTACATGAAGGCCGTTGATCGGTGCGGCAGTGAAGCCGCTTCTGTTTCTTAATCCGTGTAGCAACTATCGTATCACGGCGCCTTGCGTCGCGAAGATCCATCTCAAGCGGGAAATCGCTGAGGAGAAGTGGGCGGAAGGCTGGGCTGGCGGGGGGGAGTGCAGGATACCGGGTGGGTGCGAGCCCGGACGGAGTGGTTGCGGGTGGCTCCGGGAGTCTCGCCTCGAGGATTTACCGGTTGAAGACAGGTGACTGACTTACCGGGAGGCACCTAAATTGGAGAAAGAGCTGACTAACCGCTCAGTGCTGGTGGTGGTCGTGAAGGCCGCAAACGCAGGATCACCTATTTAAGGTCTGCTTCGAGTTGGATACATTCTCTACTACCAGTCACAGAAACAGGAGGCCGAGCAACAGGAAGCTGCAAGACAACACCCTTACCATTACCGTCTTCCACTCCGCATACCGGAAGGGCCACCGTTCAGACTCGATGACTTGAACGAGACTTACTGCCTTGAATTCTTTTGGTAAGACTTCCAAAGGATCTAGCGGGCTACATCTCTTCTAACTGATGTTAGATTTTCCCACCTTCAGCTTCGACAGATGATACAGCATTTCGTGCTTGAAGAGATCGAGTTCTGGTACCGGTATTGCTGTTCTCCAGAAATGGCGATATGTGTCATGCTGTCTCAACTCTCTGTGCCTTCACGATATAAGGAGCATATGCAACTCTTCCAACAATCATGTTCCTGGCTGTCGGTGGTGTTCAATGATGTCGTTATTCACCTAATTACTCGTGTAAGGACGATCAGACAGTGGATTCTCGTAGGAACGATAAGGTAGGGGTTCCCATAGTAATGGTGAGGCGGCTGGTTCTCATAGGCAATAGGGGACTGATGCACTTCCTTGAGAACGTCGTGCTGAACTCTCTCTGGGTCTCCACTCTCCCTTCCATCCATAGTATGATGTTGTTCCGGTATATGTTCAACCTGTTGTGTTGTCAAGTGATAGTGACGATGAGACTGTCTCTGGCAGAGTTTTCTTGTTAGTCTTTCTGGAGATACTCCTTCCTCATCAACTCTAGTGCTGACGACATCGTACACTAGTTCTAAGCAGGAGATCCCCCAGATGCTAATGATCCCCCAACATTGGGGGTTGCAACCCCCAATGTCATCAGCAAAAAAATGAAAAGTTGAGGTATATTGCTTTTTTTCAAAGTGAGACACAAATTATAAATTTCCTTTCTCGGTGTTTTAGTTGCAATAAAAGAGATTATTTTTTTCCAAATCCTTACAGGAGCAAAATATAACTTCTCTCTTACAGAAGCTTAATAAAGCTTAATAAAGCTTATGGAAGCACCGGGAGCACCGGGAGCATTTTTCGAGTTTTTGCTGATGGTTGGGGGATCTTAGGCGCTAGGGATCGTGAATTTAACCGGTTGCCACAGTGATACCCCCAAAGTGATCCCCAGAACGATCCCTAGCGAGTTGCAAAATCCCTCTATTAAATAAAAGCAATTATTTTTTTCCAAATTCTAATGGGAGCAAAATATAACTTTGCTCTTATGGAAGCTTATGGGAGCTTACGGGAGCTACAGGAGCTATGGGAGTACTGGGAGAATTCTCAAATTTTTTGCTGATGTGGGATTACCCCACACCACATGAAAACTCTTCGCCTTGGCATTCGACTTCATCAGTGTACATGTCAAGGATAAATCTCTATTGTATTTGGATAGTAGAGCTTCCACATATCCTCCTGAGAGTGGCCAGAGCAGGTGCCTCTCCATGAGTTCTCTCATCATGATTGGGTTGTATAATTGGATTGTCTGCAGGGTTGATTACGTGACTCTGCCAGAGGTAACGAACCCTCAACTCTACCAGCTAGTCCTTCTCAGCCGTAATAGCACAAGATAGCTCTGCCCTATACCACTCCCATTAGACTCTTGAACTGTTCCTGAGGTGCAGCCCTGTAGCAGTGTTTGCATGTTTCCAAACATGAGCCAGTACTTGGTCTGGAGGCTACCCAGCACTACAGGATTGGCTTGAAGTCAAGCCTCCCCTTCAGTATTTGGCTCTACTCATTGTCCCTCATATTGGTATAGCCTATGTCCTACATCATAATAGTTGTAAGCGTCTTGGATAGGGGGTGGAGATACGCTTATGCTGTCATATGCTGGCAAAGTCCAGAGTTCATCGTCATAATTAGGTGTCAATGAGAAGGATGCAATTTGTAGCATGATCCCTAATGTCTCCTGACAATGGGGTATGGCGGTATTGCCTCAGGCCTCATGCCATCTGCAACGATACAGCGATTTGCAACTTGTAGTATTGTTCTTTTGGGCTGTGACTCTGGAAACAACCCTGCTCCTATTCTGCAATATAGACTTGTGACTCCTTGCATTCCTGTTTCCTTCCAATTGCTTATCCTTCTTATGATGACCACCATGGTTGTCTTTCTTCACAGCAGCACTTGCGCTTTCCCAGTCTGCACCAGTACTTGGCCCAGAAATTTTCTGGTGCCATAGAGTTTGTTGACTCGAGCTGAACCCTAACTCTGTCGGTTTCCTGATTACAGTATGCCATCCTAAGACCGTGTTATGAGTTTCCAATACCTTCCTGCCTGGTCCATATCTGAATTCCAACTCTGTAGTATTTAGGGGTTAACAACTATCAGAATAATAGATGTCTAGAGATGACAGACCGGAGCTGACAAGTCTGGAGATGGTGGAACAGAGCCAACATGTCCAGAGATGACAGCTGCCCAAGTCTCCCAAGTACCATCTTGCAGGGAAGTCTTCTGTCTTTATCCCCTGGTGAGCCCCTTAGACTCGCTGTATGTAGAAAGAGTGTTTCTCCTTTGAAGTTGTATCAATCAATTAATTCACCATCTTCATCTCTATTGATCCCTATATTCCATCAATGCCTTTTCCAGCTATCACTGCTTTCAACTTCCTGCCTGCCTCTGGAACAAGGGTCAGTGACAATCTTAAGGATATTATAATAGACAAGCAGCAAAAAATGAACGGTGTTTCCAGACTCAATCGGAAGGCCAACATTTTCATCCAGCTCCTCGATATGCCTGTCCTGTGATAATTATTTATTGTCACTTCTGTTGCCTTGCTGAGGTGCAGTGTTGCGGCTCGGGCCGTGCCGTGCGCTAGTGCAGACAACCCTGCAATTTGCCCCGCAGTTTACCCCGCGCTTACCCCGCAGGAAGAACACTCCATAAACTCGATCAACTCCTCCACCCAGCACCGGCTCCACTGATTACCGATGCTACCAAACGTGAACCTCTCGGCCCCATGGATTCAACAATCCACATACGAGTATTTTATCCTCGATTAATCCCATCTTAACTCCAGCGTCTCGCTCCGGCCTCCCGTACACTCCTTTCTCTGAGTTTGCCCACAGCCGCAGCACATCGTACCGATCGCACATCGGCATCACCCTCTCTACAGCTATCATAGCATGTTAGACCGCTTCTGTCCCCCGAAGGACCACCTCCGCCGTGACGATCCGCCCCTACACAACAACCTCCACGCCAACCTCCGCACCCGCGTTCTACGTTACTCCGGTTCATCCAGGAGTAGCTACTTTCGTCGACCGAATAACAGAAGTCAACCGAACACGTTCCCGCCCGCAAATCCGTCGTGCTCGGCATCGGCAGCTACCGTGTCGAACTGTGGCCGAACGCCACGGAGAGCTCGCTGGGGGCGTTTGCTGTTACAGCACAGATGAGATGTGCACTCTCACCGGCTAGGTTGTGAAGGTGGCTGCGATGGTGGTTTTGGGAGTCTGGCCATCTGGGGTGGGGGGGGGGGGGGGGGGGGGGGGTTGGGTGAGGCC